>Ga0068855_100005216_pt1 | contig 15848 bp, 9 predicted proteins | sample KBSCornC52_FD_66592 | JGI IMG/M metagenome (GOLD analysis project Ga0068855, IMG submission 66592) | Corn rhizosphere microbial communities from Kellogg Biological Station, Michigan, USA - KBS Corn C5-2 | ecosystem: Host-associated > Plants > Roots > Rhizosphere > Soil ...
TTGGCGAGCGGCTGCCCGGCAATCGTGCCGGCAACCGGCGCGGGCCCTGAGGTGGCAGGCTCCGCGGCGCGGTTGATAGATCCTTACGATGAAGAGGATATCGCCACGGCGCTACTCGAAGTGACGAGCTCCACGGAGTTGCGTGCACGGATGACACAGGCAGGTATCGCGCGGGCGCGCCTGTTCTCATGGCAACAGGCGGCCGAGCGCGTTCTCGCGATGTTCGATGAGCTGGAGGCGAGATAGGTCATGTGCGGCATCTGCGGTTTCAACTGGAGCGACGGTGTCCTGATCGAGCAGATGAAGGCTCTCCTGGTTCACCGTGGGCCGGATGATCACGGCTCCTATGTGGCAGAGGGCGTCTCCCTCGGGCATCGGCGGCTTAGCATCGTGGATCTGAGTGAGAACGGACGCCAGCCGCTCAGCAACGAGGACGGCTCTGTCTGGATCACGTTCAACGGTGAGATCTACAACCACGCCGAGCTGCGCGAGCGCCTGGCAGCCAAGGGACACGTGTTCCGCAGCCGAGCCGACACCGAGTCCGTGGTGCATGCATACGAAGAGTACGGACTCGACTTTGTCAAGCATCTGACCGGGATGTTTGCGTTGGCGATCTGGGACGCACGGGAGCGGCGCTTGGTGCTGGCGCGTGACCGGTTGGGAATCAAACCCCTTTACTACACCCTGCAGGGCACGCAAATCCGGTTCGCCTCCGAGATCAAGGCGCTGTTGGCCGATCCCCTCGTGCCGCGCAAGGTTCGGCCGCAAGGCTTGTTCGATTTCATGGGGTACGAGTTCGTTCCCGCGCCCCACACTCTGTTTGAAGGCATCCACAAGCTCATGCCCGGATGCCTGCTGGTCGTCGAGCCAAGCGGGGCAAGGCTGTCGCGGTATTGGTCGTTGGAGCGGCGCGAGCCGGGTCCGGGCGCGCAGCACCAGGCGTTGCTGGAGATCCTCGAGCGCTCGTGCGCGGACCACACCATGAGCGATGTTCCATTGGGTGCATTCCTGTCAGGCGGAATCGATTCGAGCACCGTCGTCAGTTTCCTGAGCCGCTCGACCCCGGCAACCTTGCAGACCTTCGCACTGGGGTACCGCGAGCGCTCGTTCAGCGAATTCGAGTATGCGCGTCAGGTCGCCGAGCACTTCAAGACGCAACACCGCGAGCTGTTGATTCCCCCCGTCGATGCGGCGGCCATCGAGCGCTCGGTGTGGCACCTGGATGAGCCAACCACGGACCCGTCGAATCTGCCCTTCATGCTCATCTGCGAGGAGGCACGCCGGTATGTGAAGGTTTGCTTGAGCGGCGACGGCAGTGACGAGATCCTGATGGGCTATGACCGGTTCCGGGCCAGCAAGGCGGCTGCGATCCTCGAGCGACTCCCGCTGCCGTTCCGCGAAAGGCTCTATCGGGGCATCATCAACCGACTGCCCGATGACGAACACAAGAAGGGCGCCCGTAACGTTCTGAAGCGCTTTCTGCAGGGTGCGGTACTGCCTGCGGCCGGGGAGCATATCCGCTGGCAGTACTTCATGGATCCACGGGAAGTGCCGGAGTTGTTTGCCAATGACTGGCTGCGCACCATCGACACGGATCCCTTCGGGCCTGTGCAGCGCTGGTCGCGCCTCGCGCCCGGCGAGCGCGGCACGCGCGAGCAGTTCGTCGAGCTCAATACAGTCCTGCCCGACAGTGTCATGATGAAGATCGACAAGATGTCGATGGCCTGTGGATTGGAGGTGCGTCCGCCCTTCCTGGATCATCGCGTCGTGGAGCTCTGTTATTCCCTGCCCACGGAGCAGAAACTGCGGGGCTTCACCACGAAATGGCTGTTGAAGGAGATCATGCGCGAGCGCCTGCCGCCCGGAATCGCCACCCGCGCCAAGCAGGGGTTCAGCATCCCCATGAAGAATTGGATTCGTGGCGAGCTTCGGGATCTCACCCGTGACGAGGTTTTCTCGTCACGGCTCATCGCGGAGTATTTCCGCACCAACACCCTGGAGCGTTACTGGCAGGAGCACCAGCAACGCCGCCACAACCACGCCCATCTTTTCTGGGGATTGCTCAACTTGAGTCTTTGGGAGCGCCGGCTGCTTGCGGGCCCACGCCAGCCCGCGCGGGACTCCGTGCAACCCGCGGCAGCTTGATGCTCCGAGCACTCTACAGGTCTGCTTCACTGCGTGCAGCGGCAGTCCTGGGATTGGGCGGAGTGGCCTTCACCGCCGGGAATCTCATTCTGGCCAGGACGCTGCCGGCCGCTGAATATGGCCTCGTCTCCCTCATGCTCGGCATCATCGCGGTTGCGGGGCTCGCCGCTCCCCTGGGCCTGGATCTAGTCATCGGGCGGCGGGGTTTGCCATTGGATGCGGGGCTGCGCCGCGCGATCTTGAGCACCGGGATTCTCGTCGCGAGCGTGACGACGTTGTTGACCGCACTGTTATATCGCCTCGATTACGCCTTGCTGATCAGCATTCTGGTGGCTACGGTCGGTTCCGGCCTCATACAAGCCAGTGCGGCGCACTTTCAGGGGCAGCGGCGCTTCGGTCCGGCGACGTGGATCGTGCAACTATCGAATTGGATGCTCTTGGCCACCGCTGCGCTGATTAGCGTGTTTGGACTGGATACCGCCTCGGCTACCGGCGTCCTGCTGGCAGTGTTTACCGCGGCAGGCGCCCTATTCGCCTGGATACTGGCACGGCGCGACATCACCGCCGCTGCCACATGGAGCCAAGGCCTCGGCGCGCGCGCCCTCGTGCGGGAAGGTCTCTCCTTGGCATCCATCCATGTTGCCAACTCCCTCTTCCTGCAACTCGAGCGGCTCCTGCTGGCGCCTGCCGCGGGCGTGCAGGCGCTTGCGCTGTTTGGAGTCGTGGCCTCCCTCGTCGCTTCGCCGTTTCGGATGCTCCAGATGGGGGTTCTGTTTACATTGATCCCGAGTCTGCGCAATGCGGCTGGCCTGGAGGAGCGGCGGCGCTTGCTGGTCCGGGAGGCGCTGCTCGTCGGGCTCGTGATCGCGGCCGGCTCCGTGTTCATCTGGTATGGGGCCCCGCCGCTGGCGCATTGGTTTCTATCGGGACGTTACGAGCTGAGCTCCGCGTTGATGTGCGCTGCCCTGGTGTCTGGCGCGTTGAAGCTCTGCAGCGCGTTTGCCACCGGCACCGTCATTGCGTTGGGTGAAGACCGGACGCTGCGCCAATTGAGTTTCGTCTCCTGGGCGACGATCGGGGTGGGTGCGGTTGCGGCTTTTCTGGCGGCTTCCTGGGGACTCGTGGGCGTGCTCTATGGAATCTCGGCGGGCTGGTTGGTCCGCACCCTGATCGCCGCCTGGATGGCTATGCCCCATTTGCGGCGGCCCGCCGCACACCTGCCGGAAGCTCGGTTCGGGGATCAAAGCCAAATGCCGCGCGCGCCGCGCTGATATCGAAAGCGTTGTCGTTTTCGAAGAACGCCAGAGTGCGGCGCGAGATCGGCGGCTCCGCGCCAACCACCGCGCTGACCTGTTCGGCGGCCCAGCCGACTGTCAATCCCAGCCACCGGGGAGCGTGGAGTCGCGGCGGTGGCACTTCGATCGCCTGCGCAAACTGGGAGACCATCTCCTCCACCGTCATCCAACGTGGGCCCGCCAGGTTGAATGTCTTACCGCCGATCTGGCTTGGACCCACGGCCGCGCGCTCGATACCGGTCAGGAAATCGTCGACGTAGATGGGATGGCGAAGATTGTCGCCGCGTCCGATGTAGAAGAACCGCCCCTTGCGCAGCGAGCGCAGTAGTTTGGCGGTCCGCGGGCAACCGGCACCGTACACCCACGAAGGCCTGACGATCACCAGGTCGAGACCGGAACGCTCCGCCGCCCGTCGTGCGATTTCCTCGCCTGCAGCCTTGGTGCGCTCGTAATCATTTTCCGGATGCAGTGGCGCGTCCTCCTTCGCTGGCGGGTCCGCGACGTGACCGTACACTCCGACACTGCTGACCTGGATGAAACGTTTGAGTCCGGCGGCGGCACTCAGCTGGACCAACTTCTCCAGCGCGCGGACATTCACCGACTCGAAGTGCTCGAAACTCGCATGCACGTCCAGGTGAACGCTGGCGAGATTGAAGACGTAATCGACTCCATCGAGCGCTGCGGCAACGACGTCCTCAGCACGGATGTCGGCTACGCGGTATTCGATGTTGCCATCGAGCGCTCCGGTGGCGGGATGTATGTCGATGGCGCGCACGGACCATCCCCGCCCGCTCAGATAGCGGATGAGGTGGGAGCCAATGAAGCCTCCTGCTCCGGTGACGAGTGCGCGGGTCCCGGTCATTCAGACTTGGTTGCAGCTACGGCAACGGCATAACCACCACGGCCGGGAATGAGCTTGTCGAGCAGCGAGAACGAGTACATGACCGGATAAATCAGGGAATACATGCGGTACTCCTTGCGCACCGCATCCAACTCCCGCTTGGAAGTCGGCGCGATGGTGCCCTCCATGGCCGGTGGGTGGGCTTTTTTCCGGGCCAGGAATTTTACGTACGCGAAGTTGATCGCCAGCTCGGCAAGCTCGGTGAAGAAGCGTGCATAGCCGCCAGAGGCCACGGGCGTCATTCCAGAGCCGCGCAGCATTGCCTCGAGCTCGCTGATGCGATACCCCTGCACGACATGTCCATAAGTCGCTGGCGCCATCCCTATCATGCGCTTGAGCGCGGCGACCGGCAGCCGCGTGTCACCGTTGGGTGTGGTAATGATCGCCATCCCGCCCGGAGCCACCACACGGGCAATCTCACGGTTCAAACCCTGGATCTCGCGGAAGTGCTCATGAACATCGATCACTATCACCACATCGAAGGCACCGTCGGCGAACGGGAAACGCTCGATGTTGATATGGGCGACCGGGTCGCCCAGGAACTCCGCCATCTCCGGAATGCCCTCGCTGTAGACCTGGCCCCAGCTCCACTGGCCCCCGGCGGCGCGAAAGTGGTAGTTCATGGCCCCATTGTTGTCATGGCCGGAGATCAATAGGCAGCGCCGCCCGCGCACCGGGCCCATGAGCCGCATCAACAGCTCGACTTTCTGACGCTTCTTCAGGGACTTCTGATACATCTGCAGCTGCCACGGAAGCTCGGTAGAGCTCGGGGCGAGGTCACCTTGCGCTTGCATAAGCTCTCATTCGGCGCGTAGCGCCGCTGTATGTAGCGAGTCGTCGCGACTCGCAGGAAAGTTGGGTGAGGTCCTGACTTGCCCTTTGAAAATCCCCTGGTCCGTTTCCGCCGCAGCGATTTCGGCACTGATTTGCCGCCGGCTCCATCGCAACTCTCGTGCCATGACTGCGGCGCAGGACGCGAGTACCGAATGATCGAGCGCCATGCTGAGATACAATGACGTCCGCCGCCGTATCACATCCGACAAGCGCATGGCCATCTCGTGCCGCACAGCGTGAGTGACGTGGGCAAACAACGCCGGCTGGTCAGGAACGATCCGCGTCGGATCTCCATCGGGCGGCAATTTCAGGTCGGCGGTATCGAGGGCCCGCGGACGCTGTGGCGTTTCCACTCGGCCCAACGATCGACAGGCCAACTGTGCCGCTCGCTCGCCCACGGCTCGCGCGGTGGTCCACTTGACACCCACCACGGAAAAAAGCCCCTGGAGGCCTCCCGCAGTGTGGTCGACAATCCGCGCTGCTCGCTCGAGCGCGACCTCAGGGCCATGGCCGCGAGCGCTCTGCGGTAGCAGTCCGCCGAACACGCCATGGACATCCTTGGCGTGCAGTCGATGGTCCCCGAGCAGCGGATTGAGCTCGGCCAGAAAGTCCGATATCTCGTCCCCGGTGATCTCCGCGGAGCGAGTCCGTTGATCGCAGCGCAGGTGGCGAGTGCCGACCAGCGTGTAGCCGTTCCAGGGAATGAGGAAGTATGTCCCGTTGGTGGCGCTCAGGCCCAGTGCGGCGGAGAACGGCAACTGACGGACCAGAAGGTTGAATGCCTTCGAGGCACGAAACAGCTGGGAATCTTTCGAGCCCAACCACTGCTCCACCCAAGGACCCGCCGCATTGATGACCACACTGGCCCGGAGGTCCAGCTCGTTTCCAGTGAGCTCGTCGCGCACGCGGGCCCCGCGTACCTTGCGGCCCTGTATCTCGGGCCTCACGGCTCGAACGTAGTTGGCTACACGGGCACCGCAGGCCACGGCCTCGGCGAGTACGGCGAGTTGCAGCCGTTCCGTGTTCAAACAGACTCCGTCGTACCACGCAGCGGCGCCGTTGTAATTTGCCCCGGGGATTCCGGGGAAGAGTCTTCGAACCTCGATCGCGGGAAGAATCGCGCCTGCGGGAATCTGCTGGCCGCTGGGCAGTCCTTCGTTTCGATCGGCGCTGAGCAGATCATTCGCCCATAGCGCCGCGCGTAGAACCTGCGGGCGTCTCAGGCCGCGCGAGCTCGTAGGTAACACGAAGCGCATCGGCTGCGTCAGCTCCGGTGCAAGCCGCAGCCACTCGCGGCGCTCGCGAACGGATTCGCGCATGTGCAGCCAGTCCAACCACTGCAGATGCCGCAAGCCTCCGTGCAGCGTGCGCAGGCTGTTGCTGGAGGTGCTCTGGTTGAAGTCGCCCGCCTCGATGAGCGCCACTTGTAGACCGCGCCGGGCGGCCTCCCACGCCGCGCAAGCGCCATGGATGCCGCCCCCGACGACCAGCACATCGTGCGGCTCAGAGCTCAATCGGATCAGATCACGCCGCATGCAACGTCTCGCATCGCCGCGGATCGATGACCCAGATCGGCAGTGAAACGGTCGCGCCAGAGTTGGAAGACCATCAGCGCCCACAAGAGATGACTGTGGTTGTGCGTGCGTGCCTCGTGCTCGCGCATGAGTTGTGCGACGTAGCGCCCGTCAAAGAGCCCATCGCGCGCGAGTTGGGTACCGCTCAACAGCTCATGCATCAAGGGGTTCCATTCGGCATTGAGCCAGTTCTTCATGGGCATGCTGAAGCCCTCCTTGCCTCTGCCGAGAATACTTGCCGGCAGCCGTCCGGCAAACGCCTGGCGGAGAATCCACTTGCGCACGCCCCGATGCAACTTCAGTCCCGAGGGGATCGCCAGCGCCAGCTCGAGCACCTCGTTGTCGAGATAAGGCACGCGCGCTTCCAACGAGCTCGCCATGCTCATGGCATCGACCTTCTGGAGGATATTCTCCGGCAGGTAGAAGCGCAGGTCGCAGCGCATCTGGCTCGCCAGGCGGTCGGACGCGAGCGCGTCCCGGAGGCCGGCGCCGACGAGCTCGCCAGTCTGCTCGCAGATATGGGAGCGGAATTCCGGTGTGTACAGCCGTGCCCGGCTTTGCTCCTGGAGGAAGATCATCCATCGCATGTGCTGCCAGTGCGGTGGCAGTGCGGCGCCTTCCAGGAAGCGGCGCACCTGGTTGGCCATGCCGCGTTTTCGCGCTCCGAGGGGGAGGATCCGCGCCAGGTGCCCGATGTTGGCCCGAACGGGCCGCGGCAGCCAATCCAACCAACGTGAGCTGTAACGGTCGGCTTGATACGCATCGTATCCGGCAAAGAGCTCATCGCCGCCATCACCTCCCAGGGCAACGGTGACCCGCGTTCGGGCCATGCGAGCGACCAGGAGCGTTGGAAAGACCGAGAAGTCGGCGATGGGTTGATCGAGCTGACCTATGACCTCCGGGAGCAACGCCAGGTAATCGGGAGTGAGGACTTCCTCGTGGTGCCTCGTGCCGCAGTGATCAGCCACCGTGCGCGCGAACTGCAACTCACTGTAGGAGCTATCGCCAAATCCGACCGAGAATGTGAGAGGCGGGGTTGCCGAGACCTCACTCATCGCCGCGACCAGGATTGAGGAGTCGATTCCTCCACTCAGGAACGCGCCGAGGGGAACATCGCTCACGAGCTGTCGGCGCACCGCCGCGGTCAGTGTGTGCCGCAGGCGCTCGGCAACTTCCGGAACCGGTGCGCTCAAAGCCGGAGTCGCCGGATCGGGCAAGGACCAGAAGGTTCCCTGCCGCAGGCTGCCGTCGCGCCAGGTGAGCCAGGCACCCGGCGGGAGTTTCCTGACATCCTTGAAGAGCGTGGCGGGACTTGCGGTGTATTCGAAAGTCAACAGCTGGTCGACCCCGAGCGGATCGAGCTCGCGCGCCGAGCCGCCCGCGGCCAGGAGCGCCTTCACTTCCGATGCGAAGTAGAGATTGCCGCGATGTTGGCTGTAGAAAAGGGGCTTGATGCCCACGCGATCGCGGGCAAGCAGCAGCCGGCGCTGCCGGCTATCCCACAGCGCGATGGCGAACATGCCATTCAACCTGGCCAAGAACGCGGGACCGAGCTCGTCATAGAGGTGCGGAATCACCTCGCTGTCGCTTTGCCCGCGGAATCTATGGCCCTTGGACACCAGTTCCGCCCGCAGCTCGCGGTAGTTGTAGATCTCTCCGTTGAAAACGGCTTGCACGCTGCCGGATTCGTTCGTGACGGGCTGCTCACCCGTTTCCAGATCGATTATGGCCAGCCGGCGCATCCCGATGCCGATCCCGGGCGCCACGTGCAGGCCTTCTCCATCCGGGCCGCGATGGAGCATGACATCGCACATGGCGCGGATCAGCTCGCGCGTGGGCGTCGATCCTCTGGTTGCAACCCCCGCAATTCCACACATAGGCTTGGATCAGGCCAACCGGCGCTTGCGCAGCTGCATCCCGATCTGGTTGCGTACGAAACGCAACGGACTTTCGAGGACGGCGAAGCGCTCGCACGCCGTGCTCCCCTGGAGCAAGGTGCCCAGCAGGCTGGCCGCCGGGCGGGAGCGGTCGAGATCGATCCGCATCCGAAAACCCATCCGCCCCACTTTGGTTACATCGTGGGCAAACGGGAGAGGATCGGTGCCCGGCAGATCGCGCACACCCAGCCGCGCCGCACGTCCGAAATGCTCGGGGTAACCCCAGAATACCGGCCGGCCGCCCTCATCCCCCAGGAAGAGCGTCGGGCTGCGAAACTCCTCGACCAGTGCGCTCACCAGCCGGCCGCGGCGGAACATCCATTTGCCGGGTCCCCAGGGAATCACCCGCGGCACACCCCAGGATGCGGTCTCGGTCAACACTTCGCGAATGGGTAGCCCGTCGGGAAGGCGCCGCGTCGTTCCGAGGAGCAGCACCTCCAACCCTTCGCGGCAGGCGACCTGACGACCGCCCAGAATGAAAAGCTGACGCGCGCCGCTTACAGCGATGACACTTCGCTCCTCGTCAGTCCGGGTCATGGTCCACTGATGAAGCGCTCCCGCGTGAGTACTCGGGCCAGTCTGCGCGGAGGCATGCCAGGCGGCGAAATAGTCATCGCCGGAACATTCGGTCAGCAGCAGGAACAGGGCGGGCGCGGCACGACCGTCCTGCGCCGCTGAGAGATTCCGGTAGGCATTCGTCAGCAGCTCATCCAGCTGGTAGCACGAATGAAAGTGCACATGGGCGTCGACGATCGCGGTAACGGTGCTCATGGGTATGGAAATGCGGGGGCGCGCCGCTGGCCCTACCCACTGCCTAGAGCAAGTTATGTACCTAAACGCCCGCCCGGTCTAGTTCTCTCTGGAGTTGTTGAAGCGAGGCGACGAACTGCTCCGGTGCGTATGCCTCATCGTTCTGCGTGAGCTTGTAGAGCTCGTCCACACGCTTGCGGAAACGATCCGAGAGCCCGAGCTGGATCAGGAGCCCGTCGATACCCATTACCGCCTGCTCCGCCCCGACATAGTCACGAAACTCGCCACTGGTCCCTACGGCCACCAGCGTTCGCAGCAGCTGCCGCTCGTCCGCGGACTTCCAGGTCCGGACGGCGGCCTCGTCACATAAGCGCCTCAAGGTAACCGCCACCTCACGGCTACGCTCGATGATCTGAGCCCGTTCGGACGCGCTCGCCGCAATCAGGGAGCGGCTCATCCGCAGCAAGCCAGGCGCGGTCTGTGGGGCGAGTGCCCGGGCAATGATCCACGCCATGACGAGGTGCCCATCACTGATAGGCACGCTGCCGGGCTCGGCGCCCCCCTCGAGCAGCCGATGGCTCCAGTCGGTGCGGCGCATGGAGCTCATGTGACAGCCATAGCAATTGAAAAGCGCCAGCTCGGGAAAGGCGGCCCCATTGTTGATTCGGGGGCCTTGCAGCGTCTCCATCTCCCGCAGCGCCGCGGCCAGCTGACCGTAACTCCAGATCTGGGTCGAGGTGAAGATCGGCTTGCGGCGCTTGTAGTCCTCGTCCACCCGATAATGAGGCGGCTGGAGAGCCAGAAACGTGTCCATCTCGAAACTCAAGCGCGGATGGCCGGCCGCCATCATCCGGTGTGTGGCGAACTTCTCGGCGGTGCCGTAGTGGCAGGACAGGCACAGCTGCGCCCGTTGCCGCAGGTCGGCGGTGGGATACATTCCGTGCGCAACATTATCCCGGTAGCTCGTGCGCTTCGACGTATGGGTCGCCAGCCAGGACTCGGACCCGCCGTGACAGGCTTCGCAGCCGATGCCATCGGCGAGCGAGAACTTCTCGCCACGCTGTTGCGGGGGCACGTTGTCGGTATGACAGTCGAGGCATTCCTTCGCCTGCGTAGGATCGCCGACACCCAGTTTCGCGGCGATCTGCCGCGACTTGAGCGAGCGCAAGGAGGCGAACGCTTTCGAGTGCGCATCCAGGTGCGACCAGGTCACATATTCATTCAGCAGGATATCGTAGGTGTTGCTGGGAGTGACGGCTCCATGACATACGGAAGATGAGCATGATGTCACTCCCAGATGTTTATAGTTGACCTGCGCGTCGCTCATGGAGGCCACTGCCAGCGCGCCGAGCGCTGCTGCAATCCGCGTCAGTTGGGATGCGCGAACCATGGCTTACCCTCCGAGTCGAGATAGAGTTTTTCCGCCTCCTTCAAGGTGAGGGGGCGCGAGCCGATGCGGCCGAACACGGCAATCTGATGACCCGTCTCATCCGCTGCCCTGTCGCGATCGAGTCCCTTGGAAAGCGCCAGCGCGGGGGCGTTGGTGCGATAACGGGCGATCACTTGCGGCTTCGGCTCCGGGCTGAAGCCGTAGAATTTGGGCTGACTCTCCGGTGAAGTGAGTTGTACCACGGTGAAGCCATCGTGCCCGTTGGCGAGGTAGGCGAACAGCGAGGCATTTGTCGATCCGACGACGACATCGCGGACATCGCTCACGGTGCCGGGCTCCGCCCACATCTGGTGGAGCCGCATCTGCTCGGGCTTCTCGATATCTACGATCGCCAGGCCCTGCTTGCCCGCGGCGACGTAGGCGTAGGTGCGCGCCAGGTATACACGATGCGCATCGTCGAAAGGGATCACACTGTTGACCAGCCGGGGGTGGCGCTTGTCGGTAATCTCGATGACTTTCAACCCTTGCGCATCCGTGACAAACAGATAGCGGAACTGCAACGCGGAGGCCCTGACATCCTGCAGCGGCACGACACTCTCGATCTCGGGGTGCAGCGGGTCGTCCAGGTTCAGGATCACCAGGCCGGCATCGGCCGCCACGTAAACGTAGTGCCCCCCGACAGTCAGGTGGCGAGCGCCTTTGAGAACCCCGTTTGGATTCCAGGTCAAAGCCCGGCGCAGGTGGTTGTTACGCGGATTGCCGTCGGCCAGGGTGTTGACATCGGTCAGGATGAGACCTTCCCTGCTGTCCGTGATGAGTGCGTAGTTATAGATCGGGTGGAACGGTTGCTCCAGGTTCTCGTCCCGCATGCGGTGCCCGGTGTTGCGCGCCGGATGAATCGGCTGGTCGGTGGGCAGGGCCACGCAGGTGGCGTCTTTGGACGCAATGCGTGTGTCATGTCCCAGCGGGCTGGAAGGACCGGTCAGGATCGGCTGGCTCACTCCTTTGTTGGCGATACTCGCGACATCATAGACCTGCATCCCCCGGTGGCCCTCCGCTGCATACACATATTCTCCGCGCAACTGCAGGCAGCGGATCGGCGCGCCCGCGTGATCGTGCGCCATTTGCAGTTCCTTGTGCAGCTCCTGGTGATGCCGATAGTTATCCGGGTACGCATATTTCTGCAGGTAGCTGCCGATGACCGCTTGCGGTTCGTCCCACTCGGTGACCTGCACCCCCGTGATTCCTCCAGCGGTCCCCAGCCACGCATAGTAACCAATGAAGTTGACGAAGTTCGTCCCTTGCAACAGCAGCTGCGCCATGATGGCGTTATTGTCATTCGCCGCCGCAAGATGGCAGTCATCGCAGGTTTTCGTCTCGGTCACGCGCTCGGTGTGCGGGTAATGGGGGTTGAACGCTTGTGAGCTGTAGCCGCTGGCTGCAATGGGCGGTTGCTGAATGTAGCTGTGCTCGCGGTTGATGTTGGTTGAGGACACCACGAGCGCCGAGCTGGAGCGCACGGGCGCGATCCGGCCGCCATCGGTTGGGCCACGCTTGCCGAGCTGGAACATGTCCTCGCGTGCCACCTGCGGGTTGTAAGTGGCATACACGCGCGCCTCCTTGCCTTCATAGTGATGGGACGGCGATTTCCAATTCGAGTCGGCCGGCAGATGACAGCCCGCGCAGCTCGTGGTCCACGAGGTGTGACACGAGTAGCACTCCATTTTGTTTGCATCGTGAGCGCGCTCGCTCGCCGGCACGCTCACGCCCCAGGCCTGGGTAGTCGTGTTGGTGCTCATGAGCTTCGCGCGTGCGGATTTTTCGTTGTAGTCGCTCGAAGCCGGCGTGACGCTGTCCTTGACGAGGTGTATGCGCCACTCGATGCCGGGGGTTACCAGTGAGCGCTGATACAGTTTGCCGTCACGCCATTCGAAGCGCTTCTTGCCATCCGGGTTGCGTAACAGGGCCAGATCCGTGCCGGTCGGCGGCGCGGCGGGACCCGAGGTTCTCAGGTTTGGATACGCATCCACGGTGCCGTGGCAGTCGATGCAGGCGATCTCGATGGCCTGCGCCACCTCGCCGTAAATATACCCGTTGCTGTGGCTGTCCTGGGCAAAATGGCAGTCCACACATTGCATGCCCTTTTCCATGTGGATCGAGGCCATGTGGACGGTCTTCTTGAACTTCTGCGGATCGTCGTCCTTGACGATGTCGCCTTTGGCATCCAACAGGTTGCCATGACGGTCGCGCTTGAAGATGGCCCGGAAATTCCAGCCGTGGCCGTGATAATCGGCGAATTGGGTGTCATGCAGCTTCGGGTTGAGCTCGCTCACGTGAGCGAGGAAATCCACGTCGGCCCACTTGCCCCTCGGCGCCGCACCCTCGGGATTGCGCTCGTTGATCGCCCGGATCTCCTCCGGGGTCGGATACTTCTGTTGCTCGGGCCACATGGCCGGCGCGTCGGCCTCGTAATCCCACATGGTGTAGCCCATGAAGGTGTTCATGAACACGTTGGGCTGGTGCATGTGGCACGTCATGCACTGGCTCGTCGGAATGGAGCGCGTGAAGCGATGCGCGAGCGGGTGCCCCGACTCGTGCTTGGGAATGACTGGATCGACGGAGCGGCTCTCGCCCATGTTACCCGCCTTGGCGTAGGGGCCTGAGTGCAACGGATCGCGGTCATTGGCGTAGATCACGTGGCAGCCCGCGCAGCCGGAGCTGCGATAGTCCCCGGGCTGATCGTTGGTGCCCATGAACCACATGTCGGGATCGTTGAGCCGGGTCTTGTGGATGTTCAACACGGGAATGGAGACCCGGCCGCCGGTGCCGTTGCCCCGGTTGGAGACGTGCAGGTCCGGGCGCCCCGGCTCGTTCAAAGCCTGCACGCCCCCGGTGAGATTCGGCAAGGCAATTTCGGGGAAACGGTTGCCGGTGGTGCGTCCGCCGGATTCGAACACGCGGAAGATGTCCGGTGTCGGCGCGGACTCCCAGTGCGGGAAGGGCAGCAGGCTGGGAAGCACTCCGTGCAGCGATAGCGCACTGGCCGGGTCGGGTAGCAGCGGACCCTCGATACCGGCCGCTTCCCCGTTGGCCGTATACGACTCGCCCAGGATATAGCGTTTGAATGGGAGGATGCCGTTGTTATAGGACGCGCCGCCCAAGAACATGGCGTTCGTCGACATCAGACTTCGAACAGCTGCGGCGACGATCGAGCCGTGGCAGGCGCCGCACGCCTGGTCCGCGACCCGGTAATCCGCGGGATTGACGAAGCGGATGAATTCCGGTGACTCCCGATTCAGGAGGGTATAACTGCGCTGTGGCTTGGCGCTGTGGGGGTAACCCCATTGCTCGGGGTAACGAGGCAACACGTGGGCCAGGTCGCGCAACCGCTTGTACTCGAGCTCCAGCCGGGCCAGGCCGCGCTCGGGAATCTGACTCGCGTCCCCGCCATGGCAGTCGGTGCACCCGAGTTTCACCGCCGGATTGTCATGCATGCTCAGTCTGTCGGTCTCAGTGTGGCACCCGAGGCATCCCACACTCTTGCGGTCGATTTCCGCGAGCGGCTGATCCGCCGGAGCGGGCGGGGCCATGACATGGGCCGTGGCGCCCCATCCCGCCGTCGACAGCAACAGCGCGAGCCAGAGGAGCCATGGGTTGCGGGAGTGTTGCATCACATCAGCGCTCAATAAGTCAGGATGAGATTGAAGAAAGCCGAGAATGGGGCCGCGCCTCCAGTCAGCGGCCGGGTTGCGGCGGCCGCCAGCAGCCGCGCGGCGGTCAGACGCAGAATGATGTTTTGCGAGTCCAGGGGGCGGTAGAAAAGGTCGCAAGCGACATCGGTGCCGATATCGCCGCCTGCAATCGGGCGGCCGAGGATCGCTGTCAACGGCGCCGTCTGGTCGAACCACAGGTGATTGGCATCGACCGACAGCCGTAAGGCCGGCGCCAGATCCAGATCCGCGCCCACTCCGACGAGGCGCAATCCCGGGTTGTCATAGTTGGACTGGCCGGGGGCTGCCGTGGAGCGCAGGTCGGGAAACAAAGAGTCGCGCACCTTGAGGTTGATCTGATTGAGCACCAGCGGGAGCTGCTGATGGATGAAGAAGCTCGAGTCCGCCCCGGCGAACAGGGCACTCTGGCTGATGGCATCGAAGCCATGCGCGGTCTTGTCGAAGGGATTGGAGTCGCCGGAGGCGTAAAGTCCGGAAGCGCGCAAGCGGATCCAGTCGAAGTCGCGTGACAGCTCCACCGCGCCGAAGTGCGCCTCCACCCGCGCGTCCTGGATCCCGAAGGCGCTCTTGCCCTCGACTCCCAGGACCTCATAGAGGGAGGCAGTCAGGTTGAACGAGCCGAGATGGCCGTCGACGCTGTAGCCAAAGTAGCCCACGTCATAGTTGTGTTGACCGTTGCCGTCGAATGTGGCGGGGGCGCCAGGTGCCTGGGCCGCGACGATCTGGGTGCCGCGTGTGTGATTGCGGTCGTAGATGAGGATGAATTCGGACGTGAGCCCGGGACGCCAGAGATCCTGCACATAGAGATTGGCCAGCAGAATGTCGTTGGCCGGCAGACCTGCGCCGAACTGGTCCTGGCGGGCGGCGTTCTTGGGGAGCGGGCGGAACCAACCGATGTTGTATTGATACGCGTCGCTCGCGCGCGTGCCAAAAAAACGCACGCCAGCCGGCTGGTCCGCGAGCACGAAGCCACGGAAGTCGCTGTTTACGCCCTGTACCCCGATACGCACGCTGTCGAAGTCGTAATTCGCCGATACATCGCGCAGGTGCTTCTCGACGAAGAGTGCTTGCGCGCCGAAAGTGTTGGCGGTGACCGACTGGCCGTTGGTTCGGGTGGAGCTGTAGTTCAATATGGGCGTGAAGCGCAATTGCCAGTCGGGCGGCTGGAAGACGGTGTCGCCGCGATAGAGAACCGCATCGAGGCTGACGGTCTGGCTGCCGAAGAGCTGTTGCCTGGGATCCAGGAAGGGCGCGTTGGCCCCTGCGGCCGCCGGTATGCGCCGCGGCTCGA
>Ga0068855_100005221_pt1 | contig 15843 bp, 20 predicted proteins | sample KBSCornC52_FD_66592 | JGI IMG/M metagenome (GOLD analysis project Ga0068855, IMG submission 66592) | Corn rhizosphere microbial communities from Kellogg Biological Station, Michigan, USA - KBS Corn C5-2 | ecosystem: Host-associated > Plants > Roots > Rhizosphere > Soil ...
CGCGGCCGCGAGACGGGCGAGCTTCATGCTTCCTCCTAGGATTTTCTTTATCGTCGTTCGTGCGGATCGCTGCGGATCCGGCGCGAGAAGCCTAGCACATGCGCCGGGACCGGTATGGCGCCCCGGGTAAATGCCCGTCAGACCGGCGGTACGCGCAGGGTCGGTCGCGGATCGTGCCCCGTGCGCGGCCTAATAGCCGTAGAACTCGTCGGTGCGCACGTCCGCCTCGGGCACGCCGGTCGCGGCGAGGGCCTGGCGAAGGCTCGCGACCATGGCGGGCGGCCCCGCGAGATAGTGGATCGCGCCGCGGGCATCGGGGACCTCGCGCGCGATGAAATCCGGGTCCGCGATGCCGCCCCAGGTGCCGGACGCGGCGACCGCCTCCGTCATCGCAGAGACGAGCCGAAAGCGCGCGATGCGCGCCGCCATCGCTTCGAGCTCGCCCAGGAACGGCGCGTCGGCGGGCGTGCGGTTCGAGTAGAGCAGCACGCGCGGGCGACGGGAGTCGCGCCGTTCCTCCTCGCGCAGCATGCTCATGAACGGGGTGATGCCGATGCCGCCCGCGAGGAGCACGACGGGGCGGGACGCATCGTCCGGAAGGACGAACTTCCCCATGGGGCCGCGAATCTTCAGGGGGGCGCCGGAAGCGAGCGAGCCGAGCACGCGCTTGAAGGCGGTGTCGCGCATGCGCGTCGCGATCTGCAGCGTGGGCTCGGACGGTGCGCTCGCGATCGAGAACGTGCGCGAATTGCCCTTCGCATCGGTCTCCGGCGGATCGAGGAGCGTGAGGTTCACCGCCTGCCCCGCGGCGAAGGCGAACCCTTCCGGGCGCGCGAGGCGGAAGGCCGAGGTCCCGCGCGCGATCATCTCGCGGCCGGCGAGCGTCGTCTGGAAGAGCGGCATGGATCAGGCGGGCACGTCTTCGCGGATGCCCGTGAAATCTTCCTTCGCCTCGTGGCGCTCGGCGTCCTCGTCGTACCAGTAGGTCTTGCCCGGCGCCTCGCCCTCGGTCGCGGCATGGCTGCCGTCGCAGAACGGCAGGTTCATCGACAGGCCGCACGCGCAGATGTACTGCGTCTCCCCGCCGACGGTGACCTCGTAGGGTTGGTTGCGATGGCGCTTGACCACTCGTGCCATGGGGTTTCTCCGCTGGTTTTGCCGCAAGGCCCCATTCGATGGGCGGCCGGCCCGCGCCGTTCCCGCGGCACCAGCGAAAACGGCCGCGCGCGGCGGCCGTCCCCGGGGATCGCGAAGGAGTCTAGAGGCGCCATTCGGCCGCGGCGCGGGCCGCGGCGGTGCGCGTGTAGAAGAAGCCGTTGCGCACGAACCCGGAGATGAGCGTCGCTTTCGCGGCGACGACGCGTCCCGAGGGCGCGCGGTCGATCACCACCTCGTCGGGCAATCCGTCGAGCACGTGGAAGGGCGCGGGCATTCCGTTCGCGAAGCGGCACGGATAGATCGTCTGCGTCTCGAAGTCGAGGAACGCGGGGCGGAAGCCCAGGCCGCAGTTGTCCTCGCTACGACCGCGCGTGTCGGCGTGGACGCGGTTCTCGTGCTGGAGACGTTCTGCGCTGAGCGGTTTCATCGCTGGCTCCTCGCGGCGCGATCCGCGCCGGTTCATGGAACCCAGTCTCCGCGCCCGGAACCGCCGCCGCCATGGGCGAAACTCCCAAATTGGGGGCGCAAAGCTCCGATTCGCCGGGTAGGCACATCGCCCGCCGCGGTGTGGGAAGTTTTCCGGGGGCGCTTATTCGATTGTTCGCGAATCGATTTTCGATGGCGGCGCGGGGCGTCCCGGCGTCTCATGGCGCCACCCGACGGGCGGGCATCGCCTCCTGCGGGCCACCATCAACGAAACGAACGAGGATCCCGTGAACACGAGACTTTTTTACCTGGCCGCCTGCGCCGCCCTGGCGGCGCTCTGCGCGTTGCCCCTGCGCGCGGAAGAGCCGAGCGCGCGTTCCACCGCGCAGCGCGACCGCTTCGCCGCCTGCGCGCACGAGACGCGCGGCATGAAGCCCGAGCAGCACCGCGAGTACATGAGCGAATGCCTGAAGAAGCGCGCGGACGGCGCGCACGACGCCGCCTCGGCCTCGGGCGAGGCGGCCGCCGGCGCGCACCTCTCGACCTGCAACGCGGAGGCCGACCGCCGCAAGCTCCACGGCGACGAGCGCAGCGCCTTCGTGGGCGCCTGCCTCAGGAGCTGAGGGCGGAGCGCACGGGCTGGATCGCCTTCGCGAAGCGTGCGAAGCGCGATCCCGCCCCACGGGGCGCCCGCGTGCGGCAGAATCGAAGGATCGACAAGCCCTTCCTCACGCCGCACCAGAGATCCGAGGCGATCCGCGCCGTGGCCATGCTCGAGGCCGCGAAGGGCGCGGTCGTGCTGCTCGCGGGCTTCGGCGTGCTCTCGCTCATCCACCGCGACGCGCAGCACGTCGCGAACGTGATCGTGCACCACCTGCACCTCGATCCCGCGAAGCACTATCCCCGGATCTTCCTCGACGCCGCGGACCACCTCACCGACGCGCGGCTCTGGACGCTCGTCGCCGGCGCGGCCGGCTATTCGTGCGTGCGCTTCGTCGAGGCGTACGGGCTCTGGCGCCAACGCTGGTGGGCCGAGGGGTTCGCCGCCCTGAGCGGCGCGGTCTACGTGCCGTTCGAGGTCTACAGGCTCGCCCGCGACCACGGGCTCGTCGCGGCGATCGCCCTGGCGATCAACGTCGCGGTGGTGGCATTCATGGTGTATGCGCTCTGGGCCCGGCGGCGGGAAGCCGCGCGTGCGCTGGCATCGCTGCGCTCCGGATGAACCATGGGGCCGCGGCCCTGTCGATCAAGCGCAGGGCCCCCTCGATGGACGCCAACCCCAACATTCCACGGTCGGCGCAGCCTGCCGCCGCGCCTCGCGGCACGGCGGGCGCCATGTCGCTCTCCTGGCAGCAGGTCGCGCCCGGGGCGCCGCTGCGCGACGAGGGCGACGACCTCACGGTGCTGCTGCCCGCCGCGGGCGCCGCCGTCACGGTCTCCCTCGCGAGCCGGCTGGGCGGCGTGCGCCGGGCCGTGGTCGCCGATCCCGCGGTCTGCATCGTCCCCCCGCGCGCGCGGCTCGAGATCACCGCGGAACGGCGCTCGGACCTGCTCGTCATCGCCTTCGACGGCGCGGGCTGGAGCGAGCAGATGCGCGAAGCGCTCGGCCTCGCGGCGGAGATCCGCGAATGCAAGGTCGCCGCGACCGATGCGTTCATCCGGCGCATCGCCGACCTCCTCTGCAACCTGCCGCCGTCCCACGACGGTGCGGGAAGCGCCTGGGTCGACGCGCTCGCCGAGGACTTCGCGATCCATCTCGCCACGCGCTACGGGCGCCCGGCGGAAGCGCCGGCCTACGCGGGCCTCTCGCCGCGGCGCCTGCAGCGGGTGCTCGAAATGATCGACGAGCGGCTCGGGGAGGCCATCCCGGTGCGCGACCTCGCCGCGGAAGTGCACATGAGCCCATACCACTTCGCGCGCATGTTCAAGCAGTCGACGGGACAGGCACCCCACGTCTACATCACCTGGCAGCGCATGGACCGCGCGAAGGAGCTGCTCGCGCGAACGGAGCTGCCGCTCGCCGAGGTCGCGACGCGCGTCGGCTATCGGACGCAGGCGCACTTCACGGGGGTCTTCCATTCGCGCGTGGGAATCACGCCACGCGCCTACCGCCTGCGCTGCAGGCGGGTGGCGCCGCGCGCGCCGCGGCGTGCGCTCGCGCCGGAGGCTTGCGCCTAGGTCTGCGACGTCCGCTGGAACCAGTACGCGCGCGTATCGTGGCTCCAGCCCGAGGAGATCGGGATCTTCGGCTCGGGCGCGTTCATCTTCGCCAGCACCCAGCGCGCGCGGGCGCGCCGCGACCACGTGGGAAAGAACTCGCGCGACAATGCGCGGGCATGTCGAAAGCTCTGCACCTTCATGTGCGCATCTCCTGGTCTCCGGGCCTGTGCGCCGCCCGGTGCAGACATGATCCCCGGGCGCGCGGCTACGATCTGTCGCCGCGGCGCTGAATCAGCTATCGGAATCGTCCTTCACGAGCCGCCGGGCCGCCACCTTCAGGTCCGAGACGAACTGCCCGTACGCTTCCTCGCCGCCCGGGCGGTCCTTGAGGCGCAGGAGGTACGAGGGATGGAAGGTCGCGAGCACGTCCGGAAGGCCCTCGCGCCGGAGGATCTTCCCGCGGCCCTGCGTGATGCGGAAGGCGGCTCCGAGGAGCGACTTCGCGGCGGTGGCGCCCAGGCAGACCACGAGCACCGGCTGGATCGCCGCCATCTCGCGCTCGAGCCATTGGCGGCACGCGTCGATCTCGCGTTGCGCGGGCGTCTTGTGCAGCCGGCGCTTGCCGCGCGGCTCCCACTTGAAATGCTTCACCGCGTTGGTGACGTAGGTCTGCGTGCGGTCGATGCCCGCGTCGCGCAGGCCCTCGTCGAGGATGCGGCCGGCGGGGCCGATGAACGGGTGGCCCGCGCGGTCCTCGGAATCGCCGGGCTGCTCTCCGACGAGCATGAGCTTCGCGCGCGCGTTGCCCTCGCCGAAGACGGTCTGCGTCGCGTTCTCCCAGAGCGGGCAATCGCGGCATCCCGCCGCCTCGTCGCGCAGGCGGTCGATGCGGGTGGACGGAGCGGAGCGCGGCTTTTTCATCGGGCGAAAGAGGGCGCGTTCGGTTCCCTTGCGCGCGAAAGGCGCGCGATTGTGAACGATCTCACGCTCTTCCTGTCGGGTATCGGAGACATCGACCGGCCATCGGTTGCGAGGTGCCGGTCGTCGCCGTGAATGGCGGCCGTTTGCCGGCCGCCGCAGGATGTGCACGTGGCTGCGAAAGGGTCCGCGACACGCAGCCGCGAGGAGCCGCAAATGCGCCGCTCGCCATGCATCGCAGCCGTGATCGCCTCGCTGGGCCTCGCCGCCCACGCGGCCGATGCCGTGGTGGATTTTCCCGCCCACGCGAAGATCGCCGAAGCGTCGCCCACCGTCCGCGCGATCGTCTCCGGCTCCGGGTTCAAGCAGGTGAATGCGCCCTTCGCCGGAACCCGCGATCCGTCGCCCGACTTCCTCTTCCGGGAGGAGCAGATCCTGCGCGGTCCCCAGGGGGCTTGCGAATTGTCCACGCGCGATGTGTGCTATGACGCCGCCGACGCGCGGATCGTCTACCGCCCCGCGCGGCGCTACATGCCGAAGATCGACGGGTTGACCGCCGAAAACGTGCAGCTCCGCCCGAACCGCATCGTCCTCAAGTACAGCTTCAGGTAGCCGCGAGCTTCGTCGAGGCGAGGATCTTCGCCTGTTCCGAGCGGGCGGCAGCGAGGCAGGTCGTGCGCTCGGGGTCTTCCCTCAACAGGCATTCGGTCCGTGCGACCTCGAACGAGGCGCGCGCGCGGGTCTCCCGGGCGTTCGCCTCCGCCTGCACCGTCCCGAAGTAGCGCGCATCGAGGTCCGCCTTCGCGACGCGGTCTTCCGCGCGCGCGCGGGCCCTGCAGGCCTCGCGCATCCGCTCCCCGCGCTCGCGGCAGTGGCCGAGGGCGGCGCGCGTGTTGCGCTCGATCTCGCGCCATTGGCGGTCGTGGTCGACGCGGGACATCAGCGTGGGCGGCGTGTCGAGCGCGGCCTGGATGCCGTAGGCCGCCGCGCCGAATGACACCGTGCCGAGGAGGGCGACGGCGATGGACGTCCGTTTGATCATGTCATGCGCTCCTGGCTCGCCCGTCCGGGGTCGCCGAAGACGCGAAGGGCCGGTCCTGGGACCGGCCCCCGCGCGCCATGCATCGGTCGCCGCCGCTCGCGCGGCGCGTCACGCGACTTACTTGTAGGTCTTGGTGCTGGGCGGGGTCGAGGTCGAAGCGGGCGCGGTGCTCATGTCGCTCTTCGCGCGCGCGGAGGTGTTGGCCGCGACGTTCTTGCGGTTCGCCTTCGCCTCGGCGAGGGCCTTGTCCTCGTCCGCCTTCGCTTCCTTCTTGCACGCGCTCTTTTCCTTGCCCTTCATGTCGTCGCACTTCTCCTTCGCGACTTCATACTGGGACTTGGCTTTCGCCTCGAGCACGTTGTAGTCGGTCGCCGGGTCGTTGCCCTTCTGCTTGGCGCTGAGCTCCGCCTTCGCGACCTTCTCGTTGCCCTTCGCTTCCTTCTCGCACACGTCCTTCGCGTTGCCGCTCATGGTCTTGCACTTGGCCTTCGCCTCCTTGTAGTCGGCGGCGATCTTGTCCTTCTCGGCCTTGTACTCGTCCTTCGCGCCGGCATTCGCCTTCGCGGTCTTGTGCGAAGTCATCGCGGCGCTCGACGTGTTGTCGCCCGTCGCGGTGTTGGTCGTCTGCGCGGGCACCAGTGCCGCCGTACCGAGCAGGAAGGCCCCGGACAGGGCGGCGTAAAGAGTCGTCATTTTCATCCTTGTCTCCTTATGCGATTCCAGTCACTGGACCCACCGATCGCGCTCGCAACGGGCCTCGAAGTCCTTGATCTGCTTCTCGGCCTCGTCCCTGGCGATCCCATACGAGTCCTGGAGGCTGCCCGCGAGCTTGTCGCGCTGCCCGCCGATCTGGTCGAGCTGGTCGTCGGTGAGACGGCCCCAGGTCTCGCGGACATGGCCCTTGAGCTGCTTCCAGTTGCCCTCGATGCGGTCCCAATTCATGGCGTCACCTGATTGATGGAAAGGTTGTGAACAGACGCCGGAGCGGGAACAGTCCGGCGCCAGACACATCATCGTTCTGTAGGACAGGGCAATCTGTCGGCGCAGCGGAATTTGGCAAGAGAAATGCGCTGATAGCCATGTGGGATTGTTCCTACAGTGCGCGGGCCTCCTTGTAGGCAGGCTCCGACGGACTTTCGCGCCCGCATCTGGCAAGCTGTAGACATCCTTTCCCGCAACCCTCCCCAGGAGACCGCCATGGCCACCGCATCCGCGCCTTTCCAACTTCCGCCGCTTCCGTGGTCCGAGAACGCCCTGGATCCCGTGATCTCCTCGCGCACGATCGGCCTGCACTACGGCAAGCACCACGCGGCGTACGTGAAGAAGCTGAACGAGCTCGTGCAGGGCACGCGCTTCGCGGACATGCCGCTCGAGAAGGTGGTGAAGGAGACCGCCGGCAAGGAGCAGAAGATCTTCAACAACGCCGCGCAGGCGTGGAACCACACCTTCTTCTGGAATTGCCTGCGCAAGGGCGGCGGCAAGCCCGGCGGCACCCTCGCGAGCCGCATCGATGCGGATTGCGGCGGCTACGAGAGCTTCACGAAGAAATTCACCGAGGCCGCGGTCAACTGCTTCGGCAGCGGCTGGGCGTGGCTCGTCGAGAAGGACGGCAAGCTCGACATCATGGCGACCCCGAATGCCGAGACGCCGATCGCCAAGGGCATCACGCCGCTCCTCACCCTCGACGTCTGGGAGCACGCCTACTACGTCGACTACGAGAACCGGCGCCCCGAGTACGCCGCGGCGGTGATCGAGAAGCTCCTCAACTGGGACTTCGCCGCGCAGCAGCTCGAGAACGCGAAGCAACGCAAGGCGGCCTGAGGCCGTCGTCTAGAATGCGGGGATGACCTCCCCGCAGGATCCCTCCCGCCGCGCCATGGCGGCGTGGCTCTTCGCCTGCTGCGCGCTCGTCTTCGCGATCGTCGTGGTGGGCGGCATCACGCGCCTCACGCATTCCGGCCTGTCCATCGTCGAGTGGCAGCCGCTCGTGGGCGCGGTGCCTCCCCTCGACGAGAACGCGTGGGCGCGGACGTTCGCGAAGTACCGCGAGACGCCGGAATTCCGGCTGCGCAACTTCGACATGACGCTCGCGGGATTCAAGCGCATCTTCTGGTGGGAGTACGCGCATCGCCTGCTCGGGCGCGTGATCGGCGTGGCGTTCTTCGTGCCGTTCCTGTGGTTCCTCGCGCGCGGGGCGATCTCGCGGCCCATCGCCTGGCGCCTCGCCGGCATCTTCGCGCTCGGCGCATTCCAGGGCGCCCTCGGCTGGTTCATGGTGGAGAGCGGGCTGGTCGACGATCCGCGCGTGAGCTCCGTGCGGCTCGCGGCGCACCTCGCGACCGCGTTCCTCATTTATGCGTCCATGTTGTGGCTCGCGCTGGGGCTCGCGTACGGCATGGATCGGCGCACGGGCCATCCCGCGCGCCGCCATGCCGCGCTCCTGCCCGTGCTGGTGCTGGCCCAGGTGGTGAGCGGCGCCCTCGTCGCGGGCATCCACGCGGGCCTCGCGTACAACACCTATCCCCTGATGGACGGGCACTGGGTCCCGCCGGAGATCCTCCTCCTGCATCCCTGGTGGCGGAACTTCGTCTACAACATGGCGACCGTGCAGTTCAACCACCGCGTGCTCGCGCTCGTGGTGGTCGCGGCGGCGGGGGCGCTCGCCTGGCGCGTCCTGCGCGAGCGCGAGCGGCGCCCGCGCGAGGGGCGATGGGCATGGGCCCTCGCGATCGCCGTGGCGCTGCAGCTCGCGGCCGGCATCTCGACGCTGCTCCTGCGCGTGCCTCTTCCGCTCGCCGCGCTCCACCAGGCGGGCGCCGTCGTCGTCTTCACCTGCGCGCTCGGATTGTTCCATGCGCTCGCGCGGGAAGGCATTACACCGGTAAAGCGCGCCGGTCCCGCTTTTGTGACGTAGTTCACTCGGCGGTTCGGACGCGTGCCCCGATAATCCGGCCAGCACCCATAACAAAAGCGGATACATGGATACGGCGGCACGACCGGACGCGTTGAGCAACAAGCAGATCGTGCGGCTGCGGCGCTTCTACCTCGCGGCCGGCGCTTACGCGGTCTGCGTGCCGCTCCTCTTCGTCGCCTGCTACATCCAGGTGGTCGCGCTCGGGCCGGTCCTGCGCATCGCCGGGCTCATGCTCGTCTCCAACGCCGCCTTCTACGCGATCCTGCGCAGCGGCGTGAACGAGCGCTTCGAGGATCCCAGCCTCACGTGGCCCCAGGTGATCGCCGCGACCGCGATCCTCATGTACGCGGTGTACTTCTTCGACAAGGACCGCGGCCTCGCGCTGATGATGTGCCTGGTGGTGCTCTCGTTCGGCGCCTTCCGCTTCACGACGCGCGAGTTCATGACGGCCTCCGGCCTCATCCTCGCGGGCTACCTGGGCGTGATCAACCTCCTCTTCTGGCTGAAGCCCTCCACGGTGAACGTGCCGCTCGAGGCGTACCGCTGGCTCACGCTCGCCTTCATGCTGCCGTGCTTCTCGCTCGTGGGCGGGCACCTGAGCCAGCTCCGGCGGCGCCTGCGCCGCACGAACACCGAGCTCAGCTCCGCGCTCGAGATGATCCAGAAGATGGCGACCCACGATGCCCTCACGTCGCTTCCCAACCGCGCGCTCTTCAACGAGACCCTCGTGCACGCGATCGGGCAGGCGGAGCGCCATCGCCGGCGCCTCGCGCTCTTCTTCCTCGACATGGACCGCTTCAAGAACATCAACGACACCCTCGGCCACGGGGTGGGCGACCGCGTGCTGCAGGAAACGGCCCGCCGGCTCTCCACCGCGATGCGCGCGAGCGACATGGTGGCGCGCCTGGGCGGAGACGAGTTCGTGCTGCTGGTGGAGGAGTTCGCCGACACGGCCGATCTCGGCGAGATGGCCTCGAAGATCCGCAAGGCGTTCGAGCCGATCTTCGTCGTGGACGGCCAGGAGCTCGCGCTCTCGGCGAGCGTGGGCATCTGCAGCTTCCCCGAGGACGGGGCCGACGCCCAGACGCTCCTTTCGAACGCCGACATCGCGATGTACCGCGCGAAGGAGCAGGGCCGCAACCGCCACTGCTTCTACTCGGCGGAGCTGAACGAGCTCTCGCAGGAGCGCCTCACGCTCGAGGCGGCGCTGCGCCACGCGATCGAGCGCGACGAGCTCGAGATCCACTACCAGCCGAAGATCGAGTTCGATCACGGGCGCGTGACCGGCGTCGAGGCGCTCATCCGCTGGCGGCATCCGCAGATGGGCCTGCTCATGCCGGCGAAGTTCATCACGCTCGCCGAGGAGACCGGGCTCATCATCCCGATCGGCTACTGGACGCTCAGGCGCGTGTGCGAGCGCGTGTGCCGCTGGAACCAGCAAGGCTTCGACCTCACGGTCGCGGTGAACCTCTCGGCGACCCAGTTCCACCAGCCGGAGCTCGTGCGCGAGCTCTCGTCGATCCTGTGGTCGACGGGGGCGCCGGCGCACTGCCTCGAGCTCGAGATCACCGAGACGATGGTGATGCGCGACCCCGAGCGCGCGGTGGCGGTCATGCAGCAGTTGCGCGCGATGGGCGTGCGGCTTTCGATCGACGATTTCGGCACGGGCCACTCGTCGCTCGGCTACCTCAAGCGTTTCCCGATCGATCGCCTCAAGGTCGACCGCAGCTTCGTGCGCGACCTCGCCCACAACGGCGACGACGCGGCCATCACGCGCGCGGTGATCGCGCTCGCGCACAGCCTCAAGATGAGCGTGGTCGCCGAGGGCGTCGAGGACGAGCTGCAGTTCGACATGCTGCGCGAGCAGGGCTGCGACGAGTTCCAGGGCTACTACTGCCGCCCGCCGCTGCCGGAACAGGAGCTGCTGCGCTTCCTGATCGACGGGGGCGGGAGCTTCGGGCGCGCCGCCGCGCCGGCGTTGCGCGAAGCGCGCGCGGTCGGCTGACGGCTCAGCGCTCCGCCATCGCCCGCGCCGTCCGCCGGGCCGTCGCCCGCACCACCTCGTCCACGGTCGTGCGCACCGACGCGGGGCGGAAGGTCTCGGATTCGCTCGACCAGACGAGCTTGTCCGTCTCCACCGCGTAGACGTTGGTCGCGATGCGAACCGCCCTTTCGGGCCGCAGGGACGCCGCCGCGTCGGGCCGGGTCCATCCGTATCCCCAGTCGCCCCAGAAGCCGCCGGCATAGCCGGGCATCGCGTAGACGCGCCCCGGGACGTACGTGCGCTCGTGGTCGACGCCGACGACACGCATCACCACCGAGGCGTCGAAGCCGAGGCTGCGGACGCGCGCTTTCACCCGCGCGGCATCGTCGAGCTCGTCGTCGCGGAGCACCGCGTGGGCGGGCGTCGCGTTCGGGATGTCGCGCGCCATCTCGTCCTCGGCGACGCGGCGCAGGCTCGCGTCGGCGTTCTGGAAGACGACCAGCACCTTGCGGAAGGGGACGCTGCCGAACGCCTCGTCGCGCCACTCGCTCGTGACGCGCGTGGTGCCGCATGCGGCGGCGAGGAGGACGAAAGCGAGCGGCGCGGCGGCGAGCGCCCTGCGGCGCGCGCTCATGCGCTCAGCCCGCGCCGGCGTACGGATCCTGGCTTTCCAGGAGCGCGCGCCCGCGCAGCGCGTGCGCCGCGATGTAGCACTGGTCCCGCTCGAAGCCGCGCAACACCGCGCACCGCGCCCGCGCGACCTCGTAACGCGCCTCGATCTTCGCGCGCTGCGCCGCGCGCGTCGCCTGGGGCGTGCCGCGATAGCGCTCCTCCAGGGCCGCGCCGAGGACGAGCTCGCGCGCGAGGGCCCGGGCGCGGCAGGGCTCGCGGTCGGCGGCGGGGAGCGCCGCGCACCGCTCGGCCTCGCGCGGAAAGGCCTCGCGGATGGCGGCGAGGCTCGCTTCGTACTGGGAGCGGGTCATGGCGACCGACGGCGGCTCGTGGGCCGCTCCGATTCCGATCGCCGCCGCGCTGGTGATGATGGCGCCGGTACTCAACGCCACCAAGGACGCTCGGTTCATGGGGCCTCCGGTAGGTGCGGCGCGTGAGCGAGGTCCTGCGCCGGAGTGCGCCCAATATGTTGGAGCCGATGAGGGGGGTCTGTAAGCGGAAAAAGAAACGCGATCTCCGACGCGGCTGATTACCGCGTCGGAGGAATCCTACAAACGGCAGGATCCCGCCAAGACGCGGGAATCAGGTGCAGCCGCGCAGCAGGTAGATCAGGAAGAGCACGGGAATCGGCACCCCGATCAGCCACAGCAGGATGTAGCCGACGCGACCTTGCTGGTCCGACGGCAGGCTCTTGAAGTCGGGCAGTTTCATCTGCGCCTCCGGAAAGATGATGACCTTCGGCCATCTTCCCGGCACGCGCGGTGGCCGTCAGCGTGCGGCTTCCGATTCGCATGTAGGAACGCAGCGCCGCCGCGAGTGGGCGCCCGCTCAATCCATGTGGAGGCCGCCGTTCACGTCGAGGATCTCCCCGGTCACGAACCCGGCGAGCGGCGAGACGAGGTAACGCACGGCGTGGGCGAACTCCTCGGGCTCGCAGAAGCGGCCCACCGGGATCTGCGCGAGGATGTGCCGGCGCTGCGCCTCCGTCATCTGCTCGGTGAGGGCGGGGGTCTTCACGTATGCGGGCGCGATGCCGTTCACCGTGATGCCGTGCATGGCGACCTCGCGCGCGATCGCGAGGGTGAGCGAGGCGAGCGCGCCCTTGGAGGTCGCGTACGCCGTGCCCGCCTCCTCGCCGCCCGCCTTCGCGGCGAGCGACGTCACGTTCACGATGCGGCCCCAGCCGCGCTTCTTCATCGCCGGAACCACCTCGCGGATCCAGTGGAAGGCGCCGTCCAGGTTCACCGAGAGCACCCGGCGCCACTCGAGGTCCGGCGTCGATTCCGCCTTCTCGAGGGAGCCCATGCTCGCGGCGTTCACCAGGATGTCGACGGGACCGAGCAGCTTCTCGACGCGCCGGCACGCCTCCTTCACGGCCGCGGGATCGCTCACGTCGCACGGAACGGCCACGCCGTTGCCGCGCAGGAAACGCACCATGCTGTCCAGGCGCATCGCGTCCACGTCCACGAGCGCGACCTGCGCGTGGTCCTCGAGCAGCGCGCGCACGGCCGCGAAGCCGAGCGTGCCCGCCGCGCCCGTCACCACCGCCGTCTTTCCGCCGAGAGGCATCGTCACCGAATCCGTCGTTGCGATCGCTGGGACATACTAGCGGAGATCATGGCCGCGCGTCCCACCGTGGAGCTGCGCTTCTACGAGGAGCTCAACGATTTCCTCCCCGAGGAACGGCGCAAGCGCGCGTTCGCGGTGGAGGTCGACCGCGCGCGCTCGGTGAAGGACGCGATCGAGTCGGCGGGCGTGCCGCACACGGAGGTGGATCTCGTGATCGTGGACGGCCGCTCGGTCGATTTCGCGCACCTGCTGCGGGGCGGCGAGCGGGTCGCCGTCTACCCGATGTTCGAGGCGCTCGACATCGCGCCCCTCGTGCGCCTTCGGCCACGGCCGATGCGCGATCCGCGCTTCGTCGCGGACACCCATCTCGGCAAGCTCGCGCGGCATTTGCGCATGGCGGGCTTCGACACGCTCTACGGCACCGACTGGGACGACGATCGCATCGTCGCGACCTCGCTCGGCGAGCGCCGCACGATCCTCACGCGCGACCGGGGAATGCTGCGCCGGCGCGAGGTCGAGCGAGGCTATTGCGTGCGGGCGGTCGAAAGCGAGGCGCAGCTCGGCGAGGTCGTCGCGGCGCTCCAGCTGGAGGGCCTAATCGCCCCGTTCACGCGCTGCCGGGAATGCAACACCCCCCTCGAAGACGTGCCCCGCGAGGCTGTGCTCGACCGCCTCCCGCCCCGGGTGCGCGAGCTCTACGACCGGTTCAAGCGCTGCCCCACGTGCCGGCGCGTCTATTGGGAAGGGAGCCATTTCCGGCGCATGGAGGGCGTGCTCGAGCGCTTGCGGGGCTAGCCGGGGGCGAATCTTCCGCACGCCGGCTGCGGCAAATTGCGCGAGATCGCCGTTGCGCCCGGGGGAGCGCGCGGGGGAAAATGCCGAAACCGCGGCCGGCGCCGCCGCGGCGGCCCAAGAGGGAAAACAATGGTGTCAGGGAGAGGCTTCATGGAGCTTCGCGGGTTCCGCGTGGCGGCGGCGGTCGTGCTCGGCGCGCTGCTCTCGCCGGCGGGCGCCTTCGCGCAGCCCAAGGCCGAGGCCGAGATCGCGAGCATCACCGGGCAGGGCGAGGTCCGCGAGTTCCAGCAGCGCGACTGGACGGCCGCCAAGGTGAAGCAGGCGCTCTTCGCCAGCAACTACGTGCGCACGCTCGCGATGAGCCGCATGGCGCTCCTCTATTCCGACGGGACGCAGGAGCAGCTCTCCGCGAACACCGTGATCCAGATCATCGGCACGCCCGGCACGCAGCCCGCGAGCACGCGCCTCGAGCGGGGCCGCGCGTGGACGCAATCGAAGACCACCCCCACCGGCGTCACCATGCAGACCCCGTGGGCCGCGGCCGCGATCCGCGGCACCGACTGGGAGATGGAGGTCGCCGACAACGGGGATGCCACGCTCTCGGTCTTCAGCGGCGAGGTCGAGTTCTACAACGAGCACGGGCGCGTCGTGGTGCGTCCCGGCGAGCAGGCGCACGTGGAGCGCGGCAAGGCGCCCGTCAAGCTGCGCCTGCAGGTCTCGCGGGAGCGCATCCAGTGGGTGTCGTCCTTCACCGTGGATCCGCGCCGCTACGCGGAGCTCGAGCCCGAGCCTTCCGATGCCGGATTGCGCGCCGTCGTGGCGGCGATCCGCGAGGGACGGCTCGGCGATGCCTACGCGCGCGTGAAGGCGCGGGCCGATTCGGCGGGCGCCGCGGCGGTCGATCTCCTCCTCCTCGCGGATTTCCAGTTCTACGAGGGCGACGTCGCGGCGGCCGAAGCGACGCTCGCGCGCGGCGCGCGGGCCTTCCCCCGCGATCCGCGCTTCGATGTCGGGCTCGCCCGCGCGGCGCTCCTGCACGACGATTTCGCCGCGGCCGCGCGTCACGCCCACGAGGCGCTCGCCAAGGGCCCCGACTCGGTCGATGCGCTCGTGATGCTGGGTGAAGTCGAGCGGCGCGAAGGCCGCGCGCCCGAGGCGCTCGCCGCCTACGGGAAGGCCGCGCGGGTCGCGGCGCGGGACCCGCGCGGCTGGCTCGGCCTCGGCATCGTCGAGACCGAGCGCGAGAACGTGCGCCGTGCGCGCTCGAACCTGGAGCGGGCGATCGCGCTCGACGCTTCCGACGCGGACGCCCGCGCGGAGCTCGGCACGCTCGAGGGCTTCGCGGGAAACCTCCCGCGCGGACGCGAGGCGCTCGAGAAGGCACTCGCCCTGCAGCCCGACAATTACGTCGCCTGGACGGGCCTCGGCGTCGTGAAGCTCAAGGCGGGAGACGAGGAGGGCGCGATCGATGCGCTCGTGCGCGCGAGCCTCCTCGAGCCGCGCTACGCGCGCGCGCACCTCCATCTCGCCGCCGCGTACTACCAGGCGCGGCACGACGCGGCCGCGCTCTTCGAGCTCAAGCGCGCCGCCGAGTCGGACCCGAAGGATCCGCTGCCCCACCTCCTCGCGAGCATCATCCACCTCGACCGCATCGAGCCGGGGCTCGCGGCCGCCGAGGCGCAGGAAGCGCTCGCGCGCATCCCGTACCTCAAGTCGCTCAACCAGGTGGCGGACAACCAGAAGGGTGTCGCCAACGTGGGGGCGCCCCTCGCGTTCATGGGCCTCGAGGAGTGGGCGCGCGCCGCCGCCTACGACTCGTACCTCCCGCTCTGGGGCGGAAGCCACCTCTTCCTCGCCGACCGCTATTCCGGCGATTTCGACCGCCGCTCGGAGCTCATGCAGGGGTTCATCGCCGACCCGCTCGCCTTCGGCGGCTCGAACCGCTTCCAGTCGCTCATCTCGGAGCCGGGGCATTTCGGCACGCTCTCCTTGCACTACGCGCGCAACGACGACGCGAGCCTCTTCGAGCCGGTCCTCACCCTCAACGGCTCCGGTGTCGCGCCCTTCCCGACCGCCTACTACGTCGAGGGCATCGACACGCACTTCCGGCCGCGCAATTCGCCGGTGAGCGCGAAGGGGCCGACGTATACCGTGGCCGCGGGCGCGAAGCCCACGTACGAGCTGGGGGCCTTCGTCTATGCGAAC
>Ga0068855_100005226_pt1 | contig 15838 bp, 18 predicted proteins | sample KBSCornC52_FD_66592 | JGI IMG/M metagenome (GOLD analysis project Ga0068855, IMG submission 66592) | Corn rhizosphere microbial communities from Kellogg Biological Station, Michigan, USA - KBS Corn C5-2 | ecosystem: Host-associated > Plants > Roots > Rhizosphere > Soil ...
AACATGTGCAGAACACCGTTAAAAAGCAATTTCAGCAAACCATTTTAGGCTACTATCACGCGCATGGTCGGCATGACATGGCCTGGCGCCAGCCGCCTCACGATCCGTACAAGATTTTAGTATCAGAAATTATGCTCCAACAAACCCAGGTTTCGCGCGTGGCACAAAAGTATGCTGAGTTTTTAAAGCGGTTTCAAACTGCTGCTGTATTAGCGCGGGCACCCTTAGCAGACGTCTTAGCCGTCTGGAATGGATTGGGCTACAACCGACGAGCTAAATTTTTATGGCAAGCCGCTGCCAAGATCACCGACTTTGCAGAGAATTGGCCGACCACTCAAGCCGAGTGGCAAAAGTTGCCGGGCGTTGGTCCTAACACAGCCGGTGCGGTATTGGCGTACGCCTTTAACAAGCCAGTTGCGTACCTCGAAACAAACATTCGGACGGTCTTTTTACATCACTTTTTCCAAGGCCAAGTCGATGTGCCCGACTCTGCAATTTTGGCGCTCGTTACAGAGACGTTACCAGCCAACCCGCGGGAATGGTATTGGGCGCTGATGGATTACGGGGCGTTCCTCAAACTGACCCAAGGAAATCTTAATAAAGCGAGTCGCAGCTATGCCAAGCAGTCGCGCTTTGCCGGCTCGCTAAGGCAGGTGCGCGGTGAAGTTTTACGCCAATTGATGGCGAAGCCATTATCGTCGCAAGCATTACAAAACCTGATTAGTGATGAGCGTTTGCCAGCCGTGCTGACACAGCTTGAAGGCGAAGCCATGATTTCGTTTAAAAACGGCGTATACCAACTTGGTTAAAAAAATCGTATAATATCAGATCTACGATGTACCAAACTAACAAATTGAACGACCCAGAACTCATCAAGCTGCTGAAAAACGGCGCGATTGGCGTGTTGCCAACTGATACTGTCTACGGTGTGGTGGCGCGCGCTGCCGATCAAGCAGCGGTTGAAAAGTTATACAAGCTCAAGCGCCGCGAAAAGAAGCCGGGTACTCTCATTGCTGCGAGCATTGATCAGTTAGTCGAGCTTGGCATCAAGCGTCGTTACTTAACAGCCGTTGAGCAGTATTGGCCTGGTGCCATCAGCGTCGAAACACCCCACCACATTACGTATTTAAATCAGGGCACCGGGCGGCAGGCTATCCGTATTCCAGACAATAAAGATCTGCTCAAATTGCTTGAAAAAGTCGGGCCACTACAAACCAGCAGTGCCAACCAACCCGGTGAAGCGCCGGCCAACACAGTTACAGAAGCGCAAGGCTACTTCGGTGATGAGGTTGATTTTTATGTTGATGGGGGCGACTTGTCGGCTAATCTGCCGAGCACGATTATTCGGATTATCGATGACGCTATTGAAGTTGTCCGGCCAGGCGCCGTTAAGATTGATGAAAACGGTCGGATTAGCTCGTAAATTCGGCGCGCAGCCACTCGTCTAAACTATCACCGCCACCACCAGCCATGCCGACGACCATATCGCCTTTGTGGAGGTGGGCCAAAATTGTTCGTTTCAGATCTTCGTCGCGTAAGGCCGGGCTGGCAATGCTCGGATCGTCCAGTTGGGCAATTAGTTCGGCCGGTTCAATGATGCGCTGAGCGGGATCTTCGCGCGCCAGGTAGCTCGGCAGCCAGTACACTTGGGCGGCACCATCAAAACAATCGCGGTAATCTTTGAGCATGTAGTGTTGGCGGCGGTTGGTCAGTGGTTCGTACACGACAATCACCGGTTTGCCTTGCTCGGCCGCCATCTCGGTGGCCACGCTCATGGCACCACGGATTTTTTCGGGGGTGTGGGCGTAGTCGCTATACAAGCCCGGTATGATCTGTTCCATACGCCGTTGCAAGCCAGGGAAACCGCTCATCAGCTGTACCAGCTCAGCCACTGGCTCCCCGCTAATCTTATGGACTGCCTGAATTGCCAGCCAGGCGTCGAGCCGATTGTATGCACCTGCTAACCCTATTTTGCTAATCTCGGACAGGGAACTGTCCTGAATGTGCAAAGCGGCGCTCGGCTCCACCTCTAAATAATCGGCGTCTTCTTGCCAGATAAACGTATGTTTCGTTTGTTCAATGAATTCGCGGAAGGCGTCCTGATAATCTTCGCGGGTTGGAAAGATTTCGTGATGATCCCAGCTAACGCCGGTAATTAAGCTTAAATAGGGCTCAAAAGCCAAAAAGTTGCGGTCGAACTCGTCGGCTTCGTACACAAAATATTCAGAAGCTTTGTCGTACTCACCCATCTCGCCAAAACCAATTTTGGCCCCAACCGAGTAGCTGACTGGCATCTTGAGCTGTTTGCATAGCCAAATGACCATCGCGGTGGTGGTAGTTTTGCCGTGAGTACCGGCTATGGCTATCATTTTGAGCTTTTTGTCAGTAATGATGTGGTTTAGCAGCTCGTCACGTTTGCTAAGCTTAATGCCTTGTTCGCGGCAAAAGACTAGCTCTGGGGCGTTCGGTTGTTCGATGGCCACCGCTGAGGAGTATACGTACCAGTCAATCGGCTGCTTGGCGTGGACCGCCTCAATTTGCTTACGATCTTGACCAATATGTATGTTTGTCACACCGTGTTTACGCAAGTAGGCGATGTACTGCGAATCTTGCTTGTCGGAGCCCGACACCGTAAAACCGGCCTGGTGGGTAATCTGCGCCAGCGGGCCAATTGCGGTTCCGCCGATACCAGAGAAGAAAATATGCATGTCCCCATTATGCTACAATCAAGGGGTAAACTGAAAATACAAACATGAATAAACGCCGGTTACATCACTTTTGGACACGTCTCCGCCTGGTTAAGCCGTGGTATTTCTTAATACTAGCGATCCTCAGTGGGGCGATCTGCCTGGCCGCGCTGCGCAATAACTACCAGCACACGGTGGCGCTTAAAAACGCTGTCTACCAGGCCGACAAGGACAATGGCGACTATAAAACTGCCCTTACTAACCTTCGAAACTATGTCGTTGCCCACATGAACACCAATCTGACCAATGGCAACAACTCAATTTATCCACCGATTCAGCTCAAGTACACTTATGAACGGCTCAGCCAGCAGGCGGTCCAGGCATCGTCTAACGACACACTTTACACCGAGGCACAAGCCTATTGCCAGCAGCAGGATTCAGTTGATTTCTCGGGCCGTAACCGCGTGCCATGTATCGAAGCGTACGTCACTAGTCACGGTGCCAAGCCGGCCGCACCAGTACCGGTTAATCTGTATCAGTTCGACTTTGTGTCGCCGACCTGGTCACCAGACTTAGCGGGCTGGAGTATGGTAGTAGCTGCACTTAGTTTAGTGCTGTTTATTGGTCTCTGGGTAGCCGAGCGGCTCATCCGTAAAAGAGTAGACTAACGGGCTAACTAGGGTTTTGTTGTAGCTGCAGGGGTGGGTGAAGCCACTGGTGTTGTGCCAGTGTTCGATGGAGTGGTTGCGCTTGGTGCTTGTTGCGTACCGTTGTTCGAGGTAGTGCTACATTTCTTGCCGTGAGGGTTGGCTTGCTTGTACTGGGCAATCGCTTTGGCGACTTGGCCACTGTCTTGCAGATTTTCCCAGAAAGTAACTTGGTCGCGGTTGATGATCATTTCATCGTAAGGGCCGTGTAACTCACAACCAAGCTTAACCAGCGAAACGTCGCTTGCACTCGTGGCTGTGGTGGCAGCTTGACCAGTGCTATTGGTGCGGAGGTAGTAGATGTTTGTTAAATCGACGTATTTGTCGTTCAGGACTTTGATGTTTCCAAAGTAGACTTGGCCGTTGTTTAAGAAAACAGACTGTAGTTTGTCAGACATAATGGCTTTGCTTTCACGATTGTCACCGAAGTTAAACAATAGTGCCAAAGCAGCCACAATAATCACCATGCAAAGCAGCAGCGCAAAGGCACCGGCTTTGAGGAGCCGCATGTTATTAGGTGAATTGTTTTTTGTGTTCGAAGACGTTGAGCCACTTACTCCAACCGGTTGTGACGGACGAGATGATGTCGCTTGAGTATTTCCGCGATTAAAATCCATATACTGCCTACCCCTAACTTTTAGTATTACCTCTTATGTTGCAAGGAATAGTGTAATACATAAGCGTCATTCAGTGCAACCCTTCATAACTTCTCTAACAGGGACCATAAGCGATAAACATTTGACAAACGAATTTACCTCAGAGTATTTTAGGGGTACCACTACTAATTAAGAGAGGGACAGCTAAATGGCTTACAGTCACACAAACTCGAAGGGTGTTACATACCACCTAAACTCAAAAAACGTTACACTTCGCGGTGGCAAAGAACAAAGAATCTACTACTTCAGTAAAGACGTTCGCCCAGAGGGTGTTGACTTGCCTGACGGCTACAGTGTCAACGAGAACCCACGCAACGGTTTCCTGACCATCTCAAAGAAAAAATAATAGTTCTACAACTACAAAAACACCTCGAATTTTCGGGGTGTTTTTTGTTTTAACAGATGTGATATAGTGGATTTTATGCCTGATGTAATTCTCAAAGTGGATCGAGCCAAAAAGGTCTACGGCAAAAAAGTAGCCGTCGATGGAATCAGTTTCGAAGTTCATAAAGGTGAGATTTTTGGCATCCTTGGCCCCAACGGCGCCGGTAAAACCACCACCCTAGAAATGATTGAAGCGATGCGTCCGATTGACGGTGGCACTATCACAATTGATGGCATTGACGTTGCCAGCAGCCCGGAAGCGGTTAAGCGCATCATTGGTGTACAGCCACAAACGCCAGCTTTTCAAGACAAGCAAAGGCTGACCGAAATTATTGAATTATTTGGTGCCGCTTACGGCGAGCGGGTCAATGCCATGGAGTTTCTAAACGACGTCCAGCTGGGCGAAAAAGCTAGCTCGTACCCTGAAAACCTATCTGGTGGCCAAAAACAGCGTCTGAGCATTGCCGCGGCCCTCGTGCATAGCCCCAAAGTGTTTTTCATGGATGAACCAACCACCGGCCTCGACCCGCAAGCCCGCCGTAACCTCTGGGATTTGGTGACGCACGTCCGCGATAAGGGCGTCACAGTTATCTTGACGACGCACTACATGGACGAAGCCGAGCTGCTCTGCGACCGCGTGGCCATTATGGACAAGGGTAAAATTATTGCGCTGGATTCGCCCAAGGCGCTCATCAAAGACTTACTGAGTCGTGGTTTTACCAAGAAACAGAAGGTCGAACAGGCCAACTTGGAAGATGTCTTCATTGACTTTACCGGGAAGGGGTTACGCGACTAATGAAAAAGACTTTATTTACCGTTTACGTATTTTCGCGGCTTAATACTAAGCGCTTTTTCCGCGACCGCCTGGCGCTATTCTTTGGCATTTTATTCCCGCTGATTTTCTTATTTGTCTTCGGCGGCATTTCCGGTGGGAACAACAGCACACCGACCATCAACATTGCGCTACTTAATGAGTCCAAGAGCCCGTTTGCCGCCTCGTTCGAGAAACAGCTTAATAACGTCAAACTGTTTAAGGTGGATAAGACTATCCACTCGCTCAGCACGGCCAACAACAAGATGCAAAAAGGCCAGCTCGACGGCACCGTTGTGCTGCCACCCGATTTTGGCACCAAAAAGGCCAGCCAGCAGTATCCGTCCGGCCAAGCTCAAGTCGTCTACACCCAGAACAATCAAACCGCTGGCCAGGCCATAACCTCGGGCTTAAGCGACGCCTTCAAAGTCATCAACAGCGCGCTTACCAAGGCGCCGCAGCCCTTTAGTGCCGTCGCTAAGCCAACCACCAACAAGTCGCTAACGTCGTTCGACTACACCTTTGCCGGCCTGCTTGGCTTTTCGATTGTCGGTATGGGCATCTTTGGCCCAATTAACGTCTTCCCGGAGCTAAAAAAGCAAGGCATTTTGCGCCGTCTGCACACCACGCCGCTCAAGGTCTGGCAATACTTCCTGTCTACGATGGTTTCTCAAGCCCTGATCGGCCTGATTTCGCTGGCTGTTATGTTCCTGGTCGCCATCAGTGTTTTCCATCTCAAAGTTGTCGGCAACTACTTTGAAATTGCACTTTTCCTGGTGTATAGCATCGTCATGATTCTGGGCATTGGCCTGGCCATTGGCGGTTGGGCCAAAAACGAACGCCAAGCCGCGCCGCTGAGCAACATCGTGGTTTTTCCAATGCTGTTTCTGTCCGGTACATTCTTCCCGCGCTTTGCCATGCCCGAGTGGCTGCAGCACGTGTCGGCTGTCTTGCCACTGACCCCAGTAATTGATGGCATTCGCCTTCTGACTACCGAAGGTAAACACTTGGTTGATCTCGGCGCCCAGCTCGGCCTGATGGGCATTTGGCTGATTGTCATTTACATCGTTGCTTTCCGTGTCTTCCGTTGGGAGTAGGCACACGACCTCTGTAGAAGCTATATCAAAGATGGTATAATTGGGCCATGCCTACTCCAAATGACATGCCACCATTATTTGATACGCCTCCTGCGGACGCTCAACCTGAGCCGCTCAGCCCAGAAGAGCTTGATAGGCTAACTGCCGATATGGCTAAGCGAATCGTTAATAGCGCTGACCCACACGCCATGGACCAGTACAACGAGCATCTGGACAGTTTAGCTGACCCAGATCGACCTGGCCAATCTGGGGCGCAGCAAATTATTGGTGGCCGACCCGACCCAAGCCCAAAACCGGACACGAGCAATAAAGCTCGTCGCCGTGGGATTGGTGGCCATGGCCCTGATGCGGCAGATGATCCGCACGTTACTGCGGGTGAACCTGAGCGGAACCCGCAATTTATATCGAAAGAGCAGTTTTTTGGTGGCATGAAACCCGAGAGCGCAAATAAGTGGGGACCCGAAATCAGAAACCGTAAGTCGCAGCAGTAGTTGATGGCTGGAGCTACGCAGATATCTCAGCCGTTCTTTGTGTTAGCGCCAATGGACGACGTCACGGATAGTGTTTTCCGTCGGATAGTTGCTAGCTGTGCACCGCCCGATATGTACTTTACAGAATTTGCCAATGTGGACGGCTTGCAAAGCCCGGGCCAGCCGCGGCTCCTCAAAAAGCTGCAGCATACCGAGGCGGAGCGGCCGCTAATCGCTCAAATTTGGGGCCTCAAGCCCGAGAATTTTTACCAGACAGCCAAGCAGATTGCTAATGGCAGCTTGGCAGGTCAGTTCGATGGCATTGACATCAACATGGGTTGCCCCGACAAATCGATAGTCCGACAGGGCAGTTGCAGTGGCCTGATTGATAACCCGGCGCTGGCAGTCGAAATTATTAAAGCAGTCCAGGCTGGTGCTGGCGACTTGCCGGTAAGTGTTAAAACGCGCTTAGGGGCAACCAGCTTTGACATTGGCTGGTTCGAAACGTTGCTGGCCCAGGATTTAAGCATGCTCACCGTTCACGGCCGCACCCGTAAAGAAATGAGCGCTGTGCCGGCTCACTGGGACAAAATTGGGCAAGTTCGCGAGCTGCGAGACAAGCTTGCGCCGGGTACTAGGATTGTTGGCAATGGCGACGTCGAGAGTCGGCAGCAAGGCTTGGAGCTGGCTGCAACGTATCAGCTTGACGGCATTATGATTGGCCGCGGAGTGTTTCATGACCCGTTTGTTTTTGCCGAGCACAGTCCCTGGCAGACTCTCGGCCGCCAGCAGCGGCTGGAACTGTTCAAGCATCATATCCAATTGTTCATGGATATGTGGCAGCATAATGAACGGCCGGCCCACGTACTTAATAAGTTTTGCAAGATATATGTCAATGGGTTTGGCGGCGCTAAGGAGTTACGTGAACAGTTTATGGCTGCCGAAAGTGCCGCCGCTTTGCACGTCATGGTGAGCCAAGAGCTGGCGCAGGCCTAGGCTTAGCCGCCATTTTTCTGTATAGTGGGTTGAATGATCACAGCTGATCACCTGACCAAAAAATATCGCAAAAAGGTCGCCGTCGATGACGTTTCATTTGTCATCGAAACTGGCAAGGTGACAGGCTTCTTAGGTCCCAACGGCGCCGGCAAATCGACCACAATGCGCTTGATGCTCGGCCTCGATGCCGGTCAGGGCAACACCACCTACGACGGCAAAAAGCTATCGAGCTACGCCAAGCCATCCGAAATTGTCGGCATTTTGTTAGAGGCCAAAGCATTTCACCCAACGCGCACGGCGCGGTCTCACCTGAAAGTTTTAGCCGCCGCTGGCAGCATTCCTGACTCGCGGGTTGATGAAGTCCTCGACATAGTCGGCCTCAAAGAAGTTGGCAAAAAGCGACCGGGCAAGTTTTCGCTGGGCATGAGCCAGCGCCTTGGCATTGCCGCGGCACTCCTTGGTAAACCAAAATACCTGATGCTCGACGAACCAGCTAACGGCCTCGATCCCGAAGGCATTGCCTGGCTGCGTCAGTTTATTAAAGATTATGCTGATGCTGGCAACGCCGTCTTTGTATCGAGCCACCTCTTAAGCGAAATGTCGCAAATGGCTGACAACTTGGTTGTAATTGGACAGGGCAAACTGATTGCCAGCACCACGGTGGATGCCTTGGTAAAGGGCAGCGGCCACAGCGGTGTATTTGTGCGCACTTTGCGCCGCACCGAGTTGGAGCTGGGCCTCAAGAATGCTGGCTACAAGTTTGTAAAGCAGGGCCAAGGTCTCAATGTTACTGGTGTTAAAACTGACGATGTCGGTAAGTTGGCCTTTAAAGTTGGCGTCCCTCTGCTGGAGCTGACTCAGCAAACCGCCTCGCTCGAGCAAGCCTTCCTAGAATTAACGGCCGATAGCGAAGAATACAAAGCCCAAGGCGGGGAGAAGTAGCCATGTTGAGTGCCCTCAAAGCTGAATTTCGCAAAATCTTCTCGGTCCGCTCGACCTACGTTATTTTTGCCCTAAGCATTGTGCTAACTGGCGTGTTTGCCTTTTACGTTGATGGCCTGCGGGCTGGTGACACCGTCCATGACCCCGGCAAGATGGCCGGCGAAGTCGTTAATGCTGTCAATGCGCTGGTAACCTTGATTGCGCTGTTTGGCGTGCTGCTGGTGACGCACGAATACCGCTACAACACCATCATGTACACGCTGACGTCGTCCAAGAGCCGAACCCGGGTCTTTGTGGCTAAAATCATCGCAATTAGCGTTGTAGCCATCTTGCTGTCGTTGTTCTTCTCGGTTTTGTCGCCTAGCTTTGCGTACATCGGGCTCAAGCTCAAAGGCCTAAACCTGGTTCACCAAGTTATTCCGTACCATGACTTACTCTGGCGCGTTGTGTTTACTGGTTGGGCCTTCTCGATGCTGGCGCTGATCATTGCGCTGATCATTCGTAACCAAATCGGCTCCGTAGCTTCGCTGTTCCTAATCCCTGGCACCATCGAAGCGCTGCTTGGCCTGATCCTGAAAAACAACGTCGCCTACCTGCCATTTACCGCCACACTCGGCGTCATTCAACACAGCAGTGAACATCACCTGCTGTCGTACTCGCATGAAGCCATCATTGCCGCTGTGTACGTGGTGGTGGGCTGGATTATTGCGTGGATGCTGTTTTTGCGGCGCGACGCCAACTAGCTAAAATCTTCGTCAATACTATCGGGCATGCCACGCACCGCCAAGGCAACTTCAGCTTCTTCGAATAGCTGATTTGCAAGACCACTGAGCATATCCTGCTCGGTTGTATCGGCGGTTAAGCCTATCTTTTCGACTAGTCCACGGCCAATAGATTTAAGTTGGCGTGGCGCTTTGGCTTCGATTGTGCCCAGGCGCGCAGGCTCAGGCTCTGATGTGCTCAAGAATTCAATTAGCATAGCTGCTTCTCGCGGGTGGATTCGCCTATCGCTCGAGGCTGCATTGCCTAGTCTGACTTTGGCAGCTTCGCGCAGCAGCTTGTACTCATCCTGGGTTTCCGGAATGATTGAGATTGTACTGCCTTCACGGTCAAAACTTAACATAGTAGGTCTCTTAAAGTTTGTATTTACAGAAATAGGGCGTGGGCGTCCTCGGCTATCCTCTCTACGGCCTTAACAAATGTGCCAACAATCGGCGAATCAGTGTCTATTTCGCTACGGATCACGCTGAGCGCGCCTAGCATGTCTGAAGTTGTTCCGTCGAGCATGGCGTCAATCAGGCGAGCCGTTTCTTCGTGATTTTCTCTGGTGCGGCGCTTTAGATCATTGACTGCTTGGTGAGTAATCAGTAAGTCGAGTTGTTCTGGCTCCGGTAGCGATCCGTCGTTTGCTGCCATTTCGGCATGCATGGCCTGCCGTTTGCTGGCGTAACGAGCTTGTGCAGAGGTCACATTAAGCTTGGATTTCATAATGACAGCCGACTCACGCATGAGCTCGCTATGAACAGCCAGGTCAAGTTCGTGGCGTTCGTCTTCTGCCAGATCAGCTGGCTTGGTAGTGCCAAAGCTTTTAAATGCTAAGTAAGCCGACACATTAGCAGCAAACCGACCCAGCTCAACAGCCGCTCCATAACGAATTTGTTGGTTTAAGACCAAGCTGCGGACACTCTCGGGAAGACGAGCGAAGGCGATGGCGTCAGCTATTTGGGTCTCTGTAAAACGATCGGCATTTTGCTCACGAAACTCGACGAAGCTTTTCCAAGCGCCTTGTTCTGCACCGTACAGGTAACTTTCGACCATGGCCATAGCAACCCGTTCCTGCGAAGGGGCCTTGTGCGTGTTTTCGTGTATCTGCAGGGCTAACATGTCAGCCGGGCTATTAACGGGGTGAATTTTGGTTGGTACAATTACCCGGTTCAAGTTGTAATCAAGCCCAACTCGGCGCCTTGCTTCGGCTTTCTCATGTTCAATTGCTAATATAGCTAGCCGGCGGCTATGGCCAGCCACGAGCACGTCGTATCTGCCTGGGGCGTGGAGGCTAGGGGCAAAGCGGGATATGTCAGTTCGGCGGCCCCAGGTTCTTTCATTTAGATCGGCGTATTCACGAAGAGTTTTTGGGGTAACGGTTGCAGCGTCCAGGCCGTTCATAATACCAACCGTGCGGATTGAGTCAGCCAATTCACGTTGCCTCGGGTTATGGCCTGGCCGTGTCTGGGCGTCAAAAGTATTTAGGCTCATGATTGGCAGTGGCAGCGTCGGGGTCGTGAAGTAGTTGGTCTCGCCATTATCATCGCCTTCTAGCTGTGGGACTAGAGCAAGGTATGCGTGTTCGGCAGAGTGCCCCTCGTAAGGGTACTGTCCGGCCGCCTCCTGTATGCTCAGCGTGCTCATTTGAGCTCAGTATACGCCCAGCGCACCACAATGCAAAGTTGTGTTTTTGACAAGTCTATAACGCGGTATTGAGCTCAGACGTGACGACCTCAAGGCGGTCAGTTTTGATGTCAATAAAGCCTAGCTGGCCCGGCTTAGGGAAGGCTGCCCGGCGGCCGCGCAGGTATACTACGCCGCCGATGTAATAGGGCTTGCTCGGGATATTCCATTCGCAGGTATCGTTGATTGGGCAGTTGCCACAGGAACGGTCGTAGTCTCTGCGCTGAGTTTCGTTATTAAAGTCAATCGGCCCAGGGATGAGTAACGTGCTACGGCCTTGACGTTTTTTACGGCCGTTGGGTTCGAGTGTAATGTTGCCCGGTTGCATACCGCAGAGTGATTCAGACAGCAGCCAGACCGAGTCGCACAGGTCAATCGTCGAGACCTTATTGGCCACGGCGTAGTTGTGGTACAGCTGACGCATCGCAAACAGCAGTTCTTCGCTGAGCAGATTCTCGCCCTCGTCGTAGCCATCAAAAGTAATCATTTCGTTTGCTAGGGTGACGCGCAGGACATGCAAGTCGACTGGCAGAGGGAAGTCAAAGTACTCAACCATGTTTTGTTGCGTCAGGTAATAAGTGATCATGCTGACCATTTTTTCTTGGAAGCCAATGAAGCCTTCATAGTCTTGGCCATGACGCCGCTTTTTGCCTTTGTGGTTGGCAATCCGGGCGACCGCGTCGTCATATGTTTCGACTTCCTTGTAAATATTGAGCGGGTTGCCGTCCCACCTATCTTGCATGCGTTGCGCATTTGTAACCCAAAGCTTGCTAATGCTGTCCTGGAAGCCCAGTCCATGTCGCTTGAGTAACTGGGCAATGTGGGCCGGCGCGGCGTGGCGAGCCTCGTCGGCGTTGAATAAACCGGGTTCGCGGTCATACATGCTGGCCAGCCGCCTAAAGGCATCAACCGATTTGATGCCACCCCGCATGTAGTAACAAACTGTCCACAAAAACATAGCGTGCTCAACGTCGCCGAGCGGTAACTTTTCGGGCATATGGCGCGGATCTTGCGGAACGCGTGTGGTGTCTAAATGGTACGGGAACTCATTAGCAGCATGAGCGGTAACCAGTTTACCAAGCACTTCATCGACTCGCTCCGGATGAACAATAATGTGCTGCTCGCCGGGCGCTGGCTTTACTAGTTTTAGAGGGACCGGGCTTATTGGTTCCAGTGGCTGCGCAGGCTCTGCTGGCTCTGGTGTCGGCAGAACATACATGTCCGCGGTGGGTGCAAATAATTCAGCTTGAGCAGGCATCATGTATCTCCTATCACATGTTGGTGGGCGGTGCACCTTCGACAAGCTCGAGGCCGCCTGACGGGGTGGTCTCAATGTAGAAGTCTGGTACTTGACCGCGGTACTTGCTCCAAGCGCCATCGATCGATAAATCTACCACCATTCTCATGCCTTCGAACGAGCCATCAGTTAAGACGTGCTGCTGGCACAGTGGTTGTGTTTCTAGCCCAGGCAGAGCAACACAACCGCGGGGGACTTCATAAATGGCGACCGCCGGTGAGGAGTCGGGGTGTGCACAATAGAATGCTGTGCGCGGGTTCTCGCGCAGCTGCTCTACTAATGCCAACATCTCCTCGGAATAGCGCTGTTGTTCGCCAGCTTTTGCAGGTCGCTCGCTCATAATAAAAGTTTAGCATGCTCAACTCTTCATGAAATCTTCAAAAGTATCTGGCGCACTCACCGATAAATCAACGCCATACTGCCGGGCGCGGAACTCTTCGGCCATATCCTGGGCGAATTCAACTTGGCTCGAGTCCAACCGGCTCTTAACAAGACTTGTAGCAAGATATCCCAGCTCCTCTGGCGTAGCATGCAAAGGTCGAGGCTCATCTGTAAATCTTTCGAGGAAACCTGTCAGAACGACCGCTTCACGGATCTCCATTTTGAACTTTCCTAAGGCCGCATCAACCAGATAATTGCGGACGGCTGTGCGCAGTATCCTGTGATCATCTGGTATCAACGAAAATTGTACTGATCGTTCAGAGACTGAGTGGAATCGCACGGCCATAATGTCCTTATTATTACACCAAATGATAAATACACAAGTGGTCTGTAAACTACCTCATAGCCTCTCCTGTCTGGGGTCGCTAAAGTGGATGGTACAAACAAAGCAACAGGAGGTCTTTTTATGGCAGAACTCGACGGCAAAACAATCGCCTTACTCGCAACCAATGGTTTTGAAGATTCGGAGCTAACGGAGCCACTTAAGGCTGTCAAAGATGCTGGCGCCTCAGTGGTAGTTATCTCGGAAGAGGCGGGCGAAATAAGCGGCAAGCACGACACAAAAGTTACAGCCGAAAAGGGTGTGGACGAAGTGAGTGCCGACGACTATGATGGCTTGTTGCTGCCGGGAGGCGTGGCGAATCCCGACACAATGCGCATGAATAAAGCAGCCGTAAACTTTGTGCGCAGCTTTTTTGATCAGCACAAGCCAGTGGCAGCGATTTGCCACGCACCGTGGATGTTGGTTGAGGCGGGTGTACTGCAAGGTCGTACCGTAACGTCCTGGCCAAGCCTGAAGACTGACATTAAAAACGCCGGCGCAACATGGGTAGACGAGTCCGTAGTGGTAGATCAAGGTTTAGTTACGAGCCGCAAGCCGGATGACATCCCTGACTTTAACGCCAAGGCAATCGAAGAGTTTGCCGAGGGCAAGCACGCTGAACAAACAGCGTAGTAAATTCGTCGATGGTTTGCCGCGCGATATAGTGGCTGTGACAAGCGACCGCAGTTTTAACGATTATCTTACATCCCTGGACGCCTTTTAGGAACACACTAAGGGAACGGCGGTTGGTAGAAACACGGCACTTTTCTGCTTCCCAAGGCCCTTAACAAATCCAGATGGGTAGAACGGTTAGCATGAGCAATAGCAAACACGAACAAAGCACACAGAAAATGCTTATCAACCAAGGTAATCGCATTGTGGCGCTCAAAAAGCAGATCGTTTATTACAAGGAAATAACCGAAACGATTCGCGAACCTTTTATCATTCTCGATAGCGATCTGAATGTGGTGACTGCTAACTTAGCGTTTTACCGTAAGTTTAAAGTTAGTAAAAGTGCTACCGAAAGCAAGCGGATTTATGAACTCGGCAACAATCAGTGGGACGCGCCGGAGTTGCGAATTTTACTCGAGAATATTCTGCCCACTCATAGAATTCTAAATAGCTACGCCGTGACGCACAACTTTCCGAAGCTTGGCTTAAAAACGATTCTACTTAATGCCCGGCAAGTCGACAGCAAGCAGCTTATTCTGCTGGCGATGGAGGACGTGACTGATCAGTGGAAACTGAAAATTGACTCGGCTGAGATGACCAAGAACCTCATCGAGCAACGCGATAAGCTGCAAGGGCTTAACGATGCAAAGGACGAGTTTATATCGCTAGCTTCGCACCAACTGCGCACGCCAGCAACTGCTGTAAAGCAGTATGTTGATATGTTGCAGATGGGCTATGCTGGTCCGCTTACCAAAAAACAACTGACTATGCTAGGCGTCGCCAGTAAGAATAATGAGCGGCAACTAGAGATCATAGAAGATCTCTTGCGAGTCGCAAAAGTTGATGCCGGCAAAGTTTACCTGAACAAAAGTTCTTGTAACGTAGTGCTGGAAATAGAAAAGGCCATCGCCGGCCAGGCCGTACTCTTCAAGACACGAAATCAAACCGTCGAATTCGATAAGCCTAAAGCAAAGATGATGGCCAGTATCGATCCCAAACTGATGTTAATGGTCTTAGAAAACGTCTTAGACAATGCCGGCAAGTACTCAAGAGTTGGGCAGAGGGTAATCATAAACATCCACCAAGATAGTGTGAATACTATCATCACAATTCAAGATTATGGTGTTGGAATTAACAAAGCCGATATGCCAAAGCTTTTCCGGAAGTTCTCACGGATAGACAATCCACTGACAGATTCAGTAAAAGGCACTGGGCTTGGGCTTTACTGGGCAAAAAAGATACTCGATTTGCACGAGGGTACGATAAGCGTTACCTCAAAAAAGAATGTGGGTTCAGAATTTCAAATTTCTACTCCCACTTCGACAAGAGTTATGGTGGGGGCGGTTGGATTTGAACCAACGACCAATCAGTTATGAGCCGACTGCTCTAACCACTGAGCTACGCCCCCGCAATGTCCGCGCGGACAGGCCTGAAAGTGCGCGGTAACAGGGGAAAGTATAGCAGATAACAGCGGAGAGTTATATAATAGGTGCAGCTGAAAGCAACAAAAACTATGCAAGCCAAAATCAGACAACTCATTGCCCAATTGTACGACTACAGCGACCGCCTGCGCGACCTGCGCTTTGCCGGCCTGATGGTGTTTGTGGTGATTGTGCTGCTAATTAGCTGGAGCGGCGTCAAAGTTATCCAAACCAACTACCAACTGCAAAAGCAGATCGCCCAGCTGCAACAAGAAAACGGTGTCCAGCAACTAAAAGACGACAACCTCAAACTGCAAAACGAGTATTACAACACCAACCAATACCTCGAGCTGTCGGCCCGTCAAAACTTCGGCCTCGGCGCGCCTGGCGAAAAGGAACTGGTCGTGCCGCAAAACGTGGCTCTGGCGCACAGCATTGACCTGTCTACAGCTGCGTCTGAAACTGTCGCAACCAATAAGTTACCCTT
>Ga0068855_100005228_pt1 | contig 15833 bp, 10 predicted proteins | sample KBSCornC52_FD_66592 | JGI IMG/M metagenome (GOLD analysis project Ga0068855, IMG submission 66592) | Corn rhizosphere microbial communities from Kellogg Biological Station, Michigan, USA - KBS Corn C5-2 | ecosystem: Host-associated > Plants > Roots > Rhizosphere > Soil ...
TACAACCTCAACCTAAATCAATCAACTGTTTATCTTCCTAATTTTTCGAGGTTATATAAAGCCGAAACCTCTGCCGATGTTAAGGCCTTATTATATATTCTGAAATTGTCCAACAATCCGGTATAACTTTCAGCCCATGTTTGCGCAGTTGCTGAAGTTGTTAAACTTGGATTTGTTTGAAATTGCCATGTACCTAATACTGCGGCTGTTGACGGGAGTTTTAAAGAGCCATATGGCGTCACCGGATCTACAGCGGGATCGGAACCCGGTATTGCCGGTCCTACCACAAAACCACTGGTTCCGGCTACACCTGCAATGCCAATAGCGGTAGCATTTTGATAGAAATTAATTACGGATGTTGCCGCATCATAAGTTACCACCATGTGAGTCCAAACATTGATTGCTTTTGGGACTTTAGATTGCAGGAAATATCCCGCAAAAGGCACACCATTTGTATTGGTCATGTGTACTCTGAATATTAATGTATCCCCTTGCGGATCCGATGGAGGTGGATTATCTAAATAAATATCCAGGCCGCCCCAAAAGTCAGTTGGATTATTTAAAGAGAAAATACCTCTTGCCAGCCCTGCAGTTTTTGGGCTGTTCATCCAAAATGATATCGTATAGCTATGCAAATCTTTGGCAGGACCCGGGTCATTAAAAACCAGGTAAGAATTTACTGCTCCCTGGTAGGCTTTACCACTTACACCGGTTGTAAATCCCAGGGTACCTGAACTTGTACCGGTTAAATTTCCGATACTGTCAGTATTTGAGCCATTAAATGGGAAGTAATCTATCAAACTGGCTGGCTCAATTTCCTTTGAACTGTTATATCCATTGAACGATGGTAACGGTTTTGATGGCGCATAGGATTTGGCGTCGAAGCTTTTTTGGCAGGATGACAGTGTCATGCCTAAGGCTGCGCCTGCCAGCGCCAAAGCTAATGTAATATGTTTTAGTGTTTTCATTTTGTCTCGATCTAATGATTAATAACCAGTATTTTGCGTTAATACACCGGCACTCAAATCAATTTCATTTTGCGGGATTGGCCAAACCTCATTTTTGTTTGCTTTCCAACCTCTACCTCCAAATATTGCAGCAGCCCTGCCCTGGCGGATCACGTCAAAATAACGGTCAAACTCCATGGCTAACTCTACGTGGCGTTCGTTCCAGATAGCCAATTGCAGCGCAGACTTATCAGTCGTAGTCACTGCCGGAAGTACGGCGTTATTCCCTCCTCTTGCCCTGGCACGAACTAATTCGAGTGAAACCAGTGCTGCGGCAGCATTGCCAAGCTCGTTGTTAGCTTCTGCATTCATTAACAATACATCGGCATAGCGTAAAACGATCTTGTTCTGCTGACATCCTTCATTAAACCCGGATACATATAAACTGAAAGGAACGTATGATTTTTGGTTGTACATTGGATTGTCGCCTGATGCTGGAATTGCATCACCTTCTGGAGTTATCTCTCCACGAAAAATGATCGTAGCATTACGGCGTGGATCGCCAGTTTCATAAGCTGCAGCCAATGCATCACTTGGAACATTGAAGCCCCAGCCACCGCCGGTTGAGCCACGTACCCCCTGCACTTGTGAGTATTGTGAGTTTGATGCAGTAGGATTGTTCGGTACCAGCATACATTGGATCTCAAAGATCGATTCAGAATTATTTTTGTTGTTCGTTCTGAACATTTGCTCATAGTTAGGGAACAAGGTGTAACCCAAAGCCATCACCTGGTTGGTATAGTTCAATACATCATTCCACTTAGCCGGGTTTGACGACGCCTGATACATAGCAGCTTTGGCATGTAATGCAAGCGCAGCGCCTTTGGTAACGCGACCTATATCAGTAGCAGCATAAGACTGCGGCAACACCGCGGCAGCGTCAGTAAGATCAGTTTCAATGGCAGCCCATACCTGCGCTTTGGGCGTCCGGGGCAAATTGTATTCAGTAGCAGATTTGGGTACATGCAAACGAAGCGGCACGTCACCAAAAGCCCTTACCAGTCTGAAGTACGCATAGGCACGTATAAACTTAGCCTCTGCCAGGTACCTGTTCTTCAAAGAAGCATCCATGTTGATGGCTGGCACATTGTCCAGTATCTGGTTGGCCAAATTGATGGTCTTATATTCTCCACCCCAAAAATCTGATATTTGCCCTTCGCCAGAATTTGCGGTAAAGGTGTGAAAGTCGTTCATAAACGATGCATCAGTGGGTGTACTGCCTTTATCTACGTCGTCTGAGCCCATGCTTTCAACAGCTATAGGGGCAAAAGCGATATTGGTCCATTCATGTAAGTTGGCATACATACCATTTACTGCGTCAGTTGCATCCTGCTGGTTTTGCCAGAATTGCGTTGCCGAAACGGTTCCGGCCGCTTTCACATCCAGAAAGCTTTTCTTACAGCTCTGGACTATGATCAATAATGCAGGGATACTAATTATAAGTGCTCTCTGCAAAAATTTCTTATTGTTCTTCATCTCTTTTTCTCAATTAAAAAGTAACGTTTACACCAAAGTTGTAAGTTGCATATAGTGGATATACGTTAGCATCTATACCACGATTTCCGACTGAGCCGTCGGCAGAGCCAACTTCAGGGTTGAATCCTTTATATCCAAAAATGTTCAATGCGTTTTGGGCATTTGCAAATACTCTCAGTTTCTTTATACCATAACGCGTTAAAGATTTAGTATCAAAAGTATAGCCTAACTGAGCGTTACGCACCCTGAAATAAGCACCGCTTTCTACATAGAATGAGTTTGGCGCCGCGTTAGCATTTGAACCTACGTTAACTGAGGGGTACGTGTTAGAGGTACCTGCCCCATGCCAGCGATGATCGAAAAAGTCCTGCGTAAAGTTTTCATTACCGTAGCGGTATGCAATGTCAGCGTTATAAATATCCACTCCGGCAACGCCTTGCATATCCAATTCGAGATCGAAGTTTTTGTAGGTGAATGATGTATTAATACCGTAAGCATATTTAGGATTAGGGTTACCTAATACTACTTTGTCGCGTGTATCAACCGTTCCGTCGTGATTAGTATCCTGGTAAATAAAATCGCCTGCTTTGGCTGTTGGCTGCGCGCCTGAAGACTGATTCTGCTGGAAAATACCAGTCACTTTATACCCATAGAACTCTCCTATTGGCTGGCCTTCAACAATACGTGTTGCCAAAGCACCGTTCGCAATACCATTGCCGCCTGTATAAATTGGGTTTTGACCCGTCTGGACGTCTAATACAATATTGTTGTTGATGCCCAGGTTGGCGCTTACAGAGTAAGAGAAATCAGCAGAAGGCTTGTCTTTCCAGCTCACTATAAATTCTGTACCGCGGTTTCTGATCTTAGCCTGGTTGCCTTCGATGTTATTGCCTGCTGCTCCTACTGATGCAGGAATAGGAATAGCAAAAATGGCGTTTTGAGTTATCCTGTTATAATAATCGGCTTCAAAAGACAATTTGTTGTGTAAAAATGCAGCCTCCAAACCAAAATCGGTAGATTCTGCTTTTTCCCATACGGTTATCGGAGGAGCGACAGTGTTGATTACCCTACCCTGATATGATACCTGCGGGTTACCAAATACTGCAGTTAAATAACTTGCATCGTTGGTCACAGCCACGTTTGACAGGTTGATAGGCACGTTTGCATTACCGACCTCACCCCAGCTGCCTCTCAATTTCAAATTATCAAAGAAATGCTGGTTTTTCATGAAAGGTTCATTGCTAATTACCCAACCTGCACCAACCGATGGGAACCAACCAAATGCCTGTGCACCGGTCTTGCCATAAAATGCTGACGAGCCGTCGTAACGTGCAGAAGCATTTAATAAGTAAGTATCCCTGAATGAATAGTTGATACGTCCGAATTCCGACAATGAACGTGTATGCGGCTGCCTGTCAGGAGTAATTGGTTGTAAAACATTCTTGGCAGTATCCGGGAATGAATTGCGAATACTTCCACTGGCTACGTAAGGTACATCCTTAGCAAAACCGCTCGCATAGAATGTAGTATAATCCTGCGCACCATATCCTAACAAAGCTGTGATCTTATGGTCCTTGATCTGCTTCTCATAAGTAAGCGTGTTTTCCCATATCCAATTGCGTGTTTGGGTATGGTCGACGGTCTGGGATGACGAAGTGCTTTGTTGTGCCTGGGTTGCAAAGTATACAGGAGTATATGCCCTCAATTCGGCCAGACCTAAATCGCCACCAAAACTGGTTCTGAATTTAAGGTCTTTGATAATTTTCCACTCGCCGTATACGTTACCCGTAAAGCGTTTATTTTTTGAGTGCTGATTGAAGAAATCAATGGTAGCCTCAGGATTGTAATTGTTGCCATCACCTGTATGATAGTCAGCAGGATCACCATAAGCTCCGGTTTTGTAGAATACAGGCAGCGTAGGCGCTGCACCATAAAGCTCGTGAAATATACCGCCGTCGATATCTTTTGACTTACTTGATAAACCTGTAGCGGTGAAACCGACAGTTATCGCATCTGTGATCTTAAGGTCATTTGATAAGTGGAAGGTAAAACGCTGATAGTTGTTTGTTTTTACCAGGCCGTCCTGATCAAGGTATCCAAAAGAGTAATTGTAACGGTATCTTTCAGTACCACCATTCAATGATACTTCATGATTAGTTGTTAATGCATTACGTAATATCTGGTTGTACCAGTTGGTTCCTTTTCCAAAGCTTGCAGGATCGGAAAACAGTGGAGGAGTTATGCCATTATACTGGTACAATTCATTAATAGCCGTTGCATATTGTGTTGCATCAGCCATTGGTACCAGGTTAGTTGCTTTTTGCCATCCGACGTACCCGTTATAGTTAATAACGACTCCGCCCTTTGCACCACGCTTGGTAGTGATCACAATTACGCCGTTCGCTGCCCGAACACCATAGATAGCAGTACTTGACGCATCTTTCAATACAGAAACGTTTTCAATATCTGCTGTATTCAGAAACGTGATATCATCGTACCATACACCGTCAACAACATATAATGGGTTTGTAGCACCTTCAATAGAGCCCAAACCACGGATGGTGACCTGTGGCGAAGCTCCCGGCGAACCGCTATTGATAATGTTTACACCAGCTACCTTACCCTGTAAAGAAGCCAACGCATTTTCAGATGATTGTTTTGCGATATCGGCCCCCTTTATACTGGCTACTGATCCGGTATTGTCAACTTTCCTTTGCGTACCGTAACCAATTACTATAACCTGTTGTAACTGGCTTGCAGCAGCCAACATTTTTATGGTTATGGTTGAAGCTGTACCTACGTTGACCTGCTGTTCGGCATATCCGAGATAGGTAACAACTAAAGTGGCATTTGGAGAAACGCTAAGAGTAAATGCACCGCTTGCGTCTGTTTGGGTTCCCGTGGTGGTACCTTTTATAATCACGCTTACGCCAATCAGGCTCTCACCTGTAGCCGCATCAGTAACCTTACCCTTTAAGGTAGTATTCTGCGCGTAGGCAAATGTGAAAAAAAAGGAACACAACAGTACCAACCCTGAAATAGTAAAAATTCTTTTCATGTGGTTCTTGAAATTAATTTAGGAATTGATATTAATTGGTTCGAATTAACTACGAATTTGGAGAGATAATACATTTTTAACAAAAAATGGCACTCTACATTATTACGTCATTTAAAAAGTAGTTTCTCAAACTGACATTTTTTAAATGCACAAAGCTTTGAAAAACAAGTACTTAAATACCTAAACACATACAGTGCAAATACTACATTTAAGAAGTGTGGTGTACCGCATACAGGAAGGGTGATGAGAGGTAATGATGTAGTGTTAAAGCTCCATGAGAAACTCTACAAGATTCTTGTCATGCTCCAGGTTGAGCTTCTTACGCAGCCTGTAACGCCTGATTTCAACGCCGCGTAATGAAATATTAAGCAATGATGCCATTTCTTTGCTGTTCATATTCATACGCAGATAGGCACAAAGTTTAAGGTCGTTCGGCACAAGATCGGGATGTTGCGCTTTTAGTTTTTTGAAGAAACTTTCGTGCGCTTCGTTAAAGCTGCTTTCAAAAAGGTTCCAGTCCCGCTCATCGCTCATGCCGTCGTCAATCACCTTTTGGATCTTTCTCAGCTGATCATCTGAAAGCCGTTTACCAGAGCTATCCTTCAATTGCGTCATCTCGTGACTGATCTTTTGCAGCAATTCGTTCTTGTACACAATATTCATTGCCGAGTTGGCCAGCTCGCGGCTTTTGCTTGACAGGTCGGCCTGCAGCTGTTCATTCCTTACTTTGGCAATGCGTTGTTCGTTTGCGATGGATTCTTGTTTCAGATACTCATCGTGCTCTTTCTTCATCCGTTCCTGGATGTGATGCTGATGGCGTTGCAATTTTATCCGGTAATATTTTCTTACCAGGAAGTAAGCCAGGATAAGCAACAGGATATAACAAACAATTGCAATACGACCGGCATACCATGGAGCCGACACGGTAAATGTTAAAACGGTTTCAGGCGATACATTTTGCTCATTTATTTTGGCCCGGACCCGGAAGTGATAGGTTCCCTGGTCAAGATTGGTAAACTCCTTCTGGCTTTGCGTACTCCAGTCGGACCATTGATGCGAATATCCCTCCAGGTAATACTGGAACCTTATTTTCTCCTGTCGGTAAAACGGCAGCGAATAAGATATGCGAATGTTATTTTCAGAATGGGGTATCTCTATTTCACCCTGCCGGTCATCGCTTGCTATTGTAGTGATCTTATCGGTAATATTCTCCAAACGCCTGATTAAAACATAGGGCAACTTAACGTCGCTCTGCCTTAATGCATCCTCATCGTTCATGATCACAAATCCATCGTCAACACTGATCAGGTAAATTGAGCTATTGATACGGCTGATGTTCTCGTAATTCTGTACCATTCGCCCTTCAAGGATGCTGAACCGGTTTGAATCAATGCTCATTTTGCCCGGAACAGAAAAATCAGCCAGCGAAACACGCCCATGATTAATGAACCAGTATTTTTTGCCGAGGGCAGGTATGATCTTGTTCGACCGGGCAAATGAACCCAGCTTTTTGTTTAGCTCCTGGTATTTTGTGAAACGGTCGCTGATGTCGTCATATGCGTAAAATCCAGAATCAGATGCGAAAACTATCCGATTGTCGAGATTGAACACGTTGATATTAAAACTGCCCGGCAAGCCATACTGCTTATCGTAATATTTAACCGAAGTGGCCTTTTTCAGGTCGCTGCTTAGGGTCACTTTATAAATCCCTTTATAAGCATGACTTACCCATAATTGTCCTTTATTATCCTGCTCCACATAGCGGGATGGCTCACCAAAGCCATCTACTTTATGATCAAACACCCAGTTTCCCGAATTATCTTTCTTATAAATGATCAACCCCGTATAGGTGCCCTGAATGAGTTGGTTGGCGTTGAGCTTTTTTATTGTCCAGCCGCCGCTTATAGTAGTGATCTTCGAAATGGCATCACCGTTCACCTGGAACGTGCCGGTATTATGCCCGCAAAGTAATTTACCATCCTGTAATGACAGCTCCCAAACCTGTCCCTGTGAGCCGGGAATCAGTTTGAAATCGAATGATTGAAAGAGCCTTTTATTGCCGTTCTCTATCCAATCACTGTAAAATAAGCCCTGGTTAGTACCAAGGTATATCTTATTGTTGAAAATGATACTGGAATACACAGTTCCGAAATGGCCCGTCTTATCAAAATAAAAATAGAGCGGTGAATTGATCTCGATCCGGTCTATGCCATTATCCAGACCCGCCCAAAGGTTTTGTTCAGGATCAATATAAAGACTCAACACGGTATTATTCTGTAACCCACTTGATTTGTTGATCTGCTGGATTACATTGCCTGTAGTATCAATAATGATGATCCCGTTCAGGATAGTACCATACGCCACATATTTGCCTATCCTCGCGCCGTTGTTTAGCTGATAGTTTTTTAAAAAATCGCTGGCCTGGGTGTTCCATGGCTTTATCTCACCATTGTTATAAATAAACAACCCGTTACGAGCTGTACCAATTAAGTATCGATTGGCAGATAACTGCAAAATGGACAGCACACCGCTATTACCCATGATGTTGCTGCCGTTTACATATTCAAGCTTACTGCCTTTTAACTCGTATAAACCGGTGTTAACCTGTTCCACAAAGTATCGGCTACCTGTTTTGAACAGGAATAGGAATGGCTGCGGTCCCTTTACCACATTAATTTTGCCATCCTTATAAATATAGATTGAGCCGAACGACTGGAAAATAACCTGGTTCCTGTCTACATATATCTTCCAGATCTCTTCGTTTATGGGTTGATATTTTTTAGGGACAAGCTGATTGAGCGAATGGTATACAAGTTGTCCATTCTTATTATTCTCCCAATAGCCCAATTCTCCAAAACCGCCTGAATATATCTTTCCGTTGCCATCAGCAGCCACAGCACGAACGATCAGGCCATTGGGCATACGGTACGATTGCCAGTATTTGCCGTCGAAAGTGAGCAGGCCCTCTGAGTTACCAAAATACATGATGCCATGCTCATCGCGTGTTACCGACCAGTTTTGGTTACCCGATTGATAAATAGCTTTGGTATAATTCTGAACATAAGGCACCCCAATGCTTTTTATATCAGTGGCTAAGGCTCGTGACAAACTAAACAAAGCGAAAAAAATAGTATATAGGCTTATGTTACGTATCATCAAAGTGAATTTATCTTTTTATGCGTTAAGTTCAAGATAAATCGAATGAAGTAAATAATCGATCTGTTTCTTATGTCCTGGATATAACTCTTTAATTTGGGGGTTCTGCTCAAAGAATATCTTTTTATAGTTATTTCTGTTTAATTGTTGGGCTACGGAACCACTTTTTTTCTTTATCCTCTCGCTATCCTTCGGGCTATAATAATGATTATTTAAAAATCCCCATGTTAGATGATCTAGTAAATATTTATCATCTCCAACCTCTAACAATACTGTTTTGGGTTGTCTTTGAAATAACCTTTCAAAAACAAAACTTAATTCTTCTTCCGCTGAACCCCGTTGTCTTTTTAAATAATCAACGTATTCGTAAACACTTTTTTTATCATTCTTTTTTAGGCATATCTCACCAAACAAATGTGTCCTATCCGCAATTACAGTCCCATTTTTGGTAACATAATCTGAGCACTTATCATGCTCAAGTTTTTTTAATAATCGAACGGCGGTCTCCAGTTCCGTATCTGAAATAGAATTTTCCTCGGATATGATTGTTAGCGCCTTAAATTGACTTACATCACATCCGGTCTGCGCATGCAGCGAAGAAAATGGCAGAAAACACAGAATGATCAGAATAGATTTACGCATAGTCAAGCACAGTTGCACCTTGAGGCGGGGCATAAAGACGAAAATACAATTTATACGCGATTATAGGATTCGCGGGATGAAAAGAGATTTTGTAGGAGACGCGATGCATCGCGTCTCCACGTTATTCGGTAGGAACCTTGATTCCCTTTTTAACATTTACCGGTTGAGGAACCTTCACATAGTACCCAGTTCCATCGTACACTCTTTTCCGCGGATGCTCTTTACAGGTATCGCTGCAGCAGCCATCCATTGTGGGACCGCATTCATCGCACTGGGTAAAATGCTCATTACACTCAGGATTAGCGCAGTTAATCATCTTATCCGTTTGCTTGCCGCAATTAAAACAGGTTGAGATCACAACCGGGTTAACAGAATTAACATCCACAGCCAAACGGTTATCAAATACATAGCATTTGCCTTCAAAATCTTCACCGCCGGCTTCTTTACCATATTTAATGATACCGCCATGCAACTGGTATACATCCGTAAAGCCTTCATGCAGCAACAAAGCCGAAGCTTTTTCGCACTTGATGCCGCCTGTGCAATAGGTCAGTATCTTTTTGTCCTTGTATTGTGCAAGCTCATTTATTTTTGAAGGGAAATCCCTGAAATTCTCGATATCCAGGGTTACGGCATTTTTGAATTTGCCTAATGAATGCTCATAATTAGAGCGCACATCCAGTATTACCACATCGTCCCTGTCCTTCATTTCCAGGAAATCCTTAGGTTCAAGGTGTTTCCCCGTTTGTTTGTTTGGGTTGATGATATGCGGATCGCGCAAACCAGAGTGAACGATCTCTGACTTATAGCGCACATGCATTTTTACAAATGATGGCTCGTCCACCTCATCGATCTTAAACTCGGCAGATGCAAAACGCGGATCCGCATGAACGGTATCCATATAGGTTTTGCAAGCTTCTGCCGGACCCGAAACTGTACCGTTAAGCCCTTCCTCAGCTACGATAATACGCCCAACCAAACCTAATGATTTGCAAAATTTCAGATGATCGGCAGCAAATTGCTCCGCATCTTCTATTGCCGAATAGCAATAATAGAGTAGTGTGTTATACTTTGTCATAAACATCGATACTGCTGCAAACAGCGTTAAATGAGCCGCAAATGTACTATTTTTAATAATATTCTGAAAACTGGCCTGCCGCGTTGTTTAAATGACCTTTATAATTAATTACTACACAATTAATTATTTAATGGCTAAAAATTTTGCTTTTAAAACAACTTTTATATATTTGCAGCACCCTAATTAATTCTTTATACCTGAAATCCCTTGCCGTACTGGCAGGGGATTTCTACTTTATACGCTGTTTATCAGGAGCTTATATGAGCATTATTTGATACCGTAGAATATCCTGAAGCCCTGTAAAGTCTTGTGATTACCCTCAAAAACAAACCCATAATCGACACGGAAGATCAATCTTTGTATGCCGAAATAGAATTCTGAGTAGTTGTGATTGTTGTTTTCGTTCAGGTAATTGACACCGATGATCTCATCTAGTTTCAATCTTCTTAAACCCGGTATGTTATTGAACAGGTAGCCGGTAAAGTTATGTTCGAAATGCGCTTCAACATACCCCTGGTTGGCGCTGTAAGTATAAAATGGAAGGAAGTGAAAGCTTCCCGGCGTTGGATCGAAAGTAGTACCCTGGTTACCCTGGAAATGATTATAATCCATAAAGTACAACTTGTTGCGGTTAAAAAAATCACCTGCTGCAAATTTGAATGATGAAAAGCCAGCCATGCCTGTATTTAAATGCTCCTGGAATACTTCTACCGACGCAAAATCATAATCAACATCAGAACTTAAAATACCTTTTATACCCTTCCGGTAATTTACTCGTATTTGTGGATAAGCAGACGGTTCGTAAACCCTGCCTGTTGGCCTGGTATCATATTGCTGATCAAATGTAAAAGTTAGGGATGTAGACAAAGTCAACGCATGGTTTTGCGGGAAAAGCACGGAGCGGTCGGTTGCAGCACTATCCGGGGCCAGTGGGTTGTTCGATGTAAACCGCCGGCCTTTATAAGTACTTATAGCATAGTAAGAATTATTGTACAATTGGGTGCGGTTGGCATAGGAGAGATCAGCTTTTAACAATATACCATTGGCAATATCCCGCTGATAGCCGACTTGGCCATATTCTGAACGATAGAATTTTACAAAGTTCTGCTCGCTCAACAGCGTACTCAGTGTATTGAAGTAAAGCGAACGTGTACCCACATTGCTCAAATCGAGTATCGCACTTCCGCCTCCAAAAATAATCTTTCCCTTATGATTCGGGTCGAAATCATATTCACCTTTCAATTGAGCATTAAACTGCTTACTGGAGTAGCCATACCTGATATCGGGTGTCAGCCGGTAGTTTCGCAACAGATCAAGATAATGCACATAAGTTCCGCTTAAATTAACCCCTGCTCCTTCTACTGTATTATAAAACACGGTTTGTATGAAAGGATCGACATAGATGGAATCTCTATTATTGTTATAGGTGGCTTTATATCCAAAAGGGATATAAGGCAATGGTAGGAACGCATTTTTACTACGCTGATCGGGCGCATATTTGGCTATTGCCTTGTCCAATTCAGCTTTAAATTCTTTCTTGGTGTAATCGCTTTCCTCCTGCCTTGTTAATGGCACGGGGCGCACCTTGTTCCAATAGGCGGTATCCCGGCTATTTTCGATAGTGTCCATGCGCATGCGTTCTCCATTGAAGTAATGCTCGGGGAAATCAGGGTTCAGGTTATAATGGTTGTAAATATTCAGAAAATAGCCTTCAAATTGGAACCCCAATACATTTCCTCTAAAGCTGTATTGTGCCGCTAAGGGCATCCATACACTGTCAGTAATAGGCACGTATTCCTGGCTTACGCGGATGGTGTCCACCAGGTTGATGCCGTTGTCCTTCTTAGTCAGCATCAGGTCGGCACTGTACAAACGCCAGTCGCCATCTACTATATAGATAAAGCCTTTAAAAACGGGATCAAAAGTATGTTTGGGAACGACCTTGATTTTATGGACAGCAATGCCATCCTCTATTTTGGTACCGATCAGCTCATACTTGTAATATTTGGGTGCGTTTGATGCCAGGGGCGATATGAAACCATGGCTGCTAAGTCCTTGTACAAAAAAGATGTTTTTGTAGAAATTCACCGCCAGGTCTGATGCCTTATTGTAGCTGAAGGCGGTATTACGGCCAAATGATTTGGACGCGATCATCTCTTCCTTTACTTTATTTGGCAACTGAAAATTGTAGTTGGATAATGATTCCGACTGGTACAACATTCCTTTACCTGTACTATCCACGCTCAATGCATCGGCCACATTCGGGTTCATTAATGACTTAGGTATCTTATCCAGCTTTTGAACACCCTTTACGTAAGCCACGCACGAGTATTTTTTAACCTGGTTCAGGAAATATTCCCGTTTATCGATCACCTTTCGCACAATATCCATAGCCGAGTCGCTGCTGAATTTTTGCAGAACATAATTTTCGTCGGTCAATTGCACATTGTGATAAACATTCTGATCGCTGATGGTGATCTTTTCCGTTACTTCTTTATAACCTACAAAACGATAAACTACATTGTAAGTGCCGGGCGTTAATCTAAGCTGATATTTTCCTGATTCGTTAGCAACCGTACCATAAGTGGAGTTCTTGATATAAACTGCAGCATAGGAAATCGTTCTATTGGACTGATCGCTGACCCTGCCACTCAATAAATAGCTCTGAGCCTGAGCGGTTAGACCAATAATTATCGCAGAAAAAAGTAGTAAGTATTTCCTCATTACGTTTTATAAAACCCTATATAGAACAGCGGGCTTGCAAAATGTTTGTCAAAATAGGTATTTAAGTCATATTTCATTTGGCCAATTCGCAACTATCCCTCATAAAAAAAGAGTTCGCAAAGGAACTCTTTTTTCTTTCATAGGTAGGTGGTAGTTTATGTAGATCAGGCAGCTTGTTTGGCCTGTAGTTGTTTTTGTCCTGAGTATTCGGCCTTAAAATTTTTAAGATCGGTTAACAAAAGCGCTTTCAATTCTAAATCGAGTGCTTTTAATATTACGGTGGTTTTATTTAAGTTCTTCATAGGTTGATGTTTGTTTTGTGCTGAAGTGAATACCAATTTTATGCCAAGCCCAACAAAGACCTAAAATTCGTTAAAAAGGCACTTTTTATAGATTGAAGGTTTCAGAGCGAGTATAAGCGGATATACAGCGCCGTATAATTTTGTATACAAAAGTAGACAGAAAAGGGTAATGAAGCACCTTATTTTGCGAAGGAGACGGAAGGTTAAATATCTTCTGAAAAACAGGAAAGTCTATAAAAGAAAAAATCTCTTGCCGCCCCCACGTCAAGAGATCTTAGTCAGATAATTGCTGTTAATGAAATAACAAATATGACTACTTATACGCCATCCACAATCCAAAGGTTACCTGAATTCACTTCAAATAACATATTTTTTCTTACTCATTTTCAGGCACTTACATAAAATGACTAAAAATATAGTAGAATAAAAAAGGGATACCCCATCGGATATCCCCTGAAATTTAATTTAACCTCTTCCAGAATGGAAAAGAACTTTGATCCTTATTGTTGCGTTTCGGATTGCTGATCGCCGTTGTTATTGCTATCCTGGTTATCGGCAGTACCTGCGCCATCGATGCTCACGATCTTGTAAGCCTTTTTACCGTTGCCATCTTTAACTTCCTGGTAATAGATACCATCCTGAGATACATAATAAGTTGTGCCTGATAATTTCACCTTACGGCAGTCCTGCGGCAGCTGGCTTACGATATCACCTACATGCGGCATAACTGAATTTGCGCCGGAAGCGTTGGTATTCAGCTGACCGTCCTTACCCACAACCTCGTAAACTACACTGCCATCATCTTTGGTAACTGCCTGGTAGTATACACCATTCTTTTCATAATACTGCTCACCATTTATCACGATGGATGAAGCACCACTTGGCAAGGCATTTATAGCAGCGCCCACCGGAGGTTCAACAACAGTATATTGATCATTATTATAATTGTAGAAGAAGCCATCGCTATAATAATATGGATAGCCTCCCCAATAGAAAGAATAGTAGCCATAAGGAAGAAAACCGAAGTTTAAACCTAACCATGGATAGTACAGGCTTCCATAAAAGCCGCCATGATAGAAGTATCCGCCGTGATATCCCCAGCCATAAGAGCGACCATAATAGCCTCCGTGGCCGTAATAACCACCTCCAACTGAGCCGCGTACATAACCCCGATGTGCCGTTACGCCCACTGCAGCATTATTCCGGATAACACCGTTACGTGTTCCAAAACCACCCCTTGATGCAACAACACCACTACGTGAACCGGCAACACTACCTGTACGTGGTGCAAAGCCGCCGCTGCGCGGGGTAAAGCTACCACTGCGCGGCGCAGATACACCTACAGACGAACGGCCTGCGCTGGAAAAGCCACCGCTGGAATGCCCGCCGGAGAAACCTCCGCCGCCACCCCCGCTTGAGTGACCGCCGCCGCCACCTCCTCCGCCTCCGCCTCTATGCTGAGCAGTAGCTGTTGCAGCCATAAACAAACACATTACTGCGCTCAAGCCGGTAAGTGTTAAATATTTGAATATCCTTTTCATGATCTTATAAATTGATATGATAAATTTTTAGGTAATTACAATATAACGTATATGTTTTTCAATAGTATCAATAGGGCCATAAAAATTATGCAGACCCATCAAATACGCAATGTGCAATAACTAAGGTAAGCATATTGCTGCGATCGGTGGTGCCTTACAGCCCTCGCCATAAATGGCATCAGCTGTTTAAATAAGGAACTGCCTGCTATAATAAATACGGCGACAAGACCTATTTGTAACAGCTTACTGAATATTTCGCGTTTATTTTCTATGGTCGATTTGTATGCCCGGTGTATCAGCACCAAAACGTTAGCACCGGTGTTTTTTACCTTGTGAGAAGATTTTACTATCAATTGAGATTTTGCCGGAATTAGATTGCTTGTGATCCTTAGCGGGCTAAACTTGGGCAGGTAAAGCAAGTACGACACCGCAATAAAAAGATAGAGGGTCGCCAGTAACACGACGAGACTCTTTTTTACGATGGCATTCCCGGCTTTCATCACCTTTGTTTAAGCAATACTAAATATACGCAAAATTACTAACTATGACATGTATACGAATGAAATGTTTAATCTGCATTAAAAATTTAACACTTTTATTAGGCTATAATGACAGAAGACCCTTTACCGGGGCGTTATGATGTACACAACCTTAAGAATACTCCACATTCATGCCCTATAAGTATAGTGGATTGTGAATAACTTAATTCTCTTTTCCTATAACCTATCAAAAATCATTTGCGTTTAACCACTTATGAAAATTGAAGGCGGACTGCTCATTAATATGAGCTCAGAATTAGCAAACTATTTTAAAGGCAACCCGGCAGAATTACCTGCTACTGTTGATGTA
>Ga0068855_100005234_pt1 | contig 15824 bp, 8 predicted proteins | sample KBSCornC52_FD_66592 | JGI IMG/M metagenome (GOLD analysis project Ga0068855, IMG submission 66592) | Corn rhizosphere microbial communities from Kellogg Biological Station, Michigan, USA - KBS Corn C5-2 | ecosystem: Host-associated > Plants > Roots > Rhizosphere > Soil ...
TGTTCTACAACATCACCTCGCACCTCACCCTCGGAGTGCAGGTGCTGAACCTGACGGACGCGCTCTACAAATCTCTGGCCCAGCAGCATATTGGTACGAGCGTCTTCGAATGGTACGGCAGCGGGAGGACCTTCTCGGTACAATTGCGCGCTACGTTGTAAGCCAAAAGGTTGCGTGATGGCTGGCTCGGCCATTCGCAAGATCGTGATCGTTGGCGGGGGCAGCGCCGGCTGGATGGCGGCGGCTGCCCTCGCCGCGGTCGTTGGCCGGCGCGTCGAGGAGATCGTACTCGTCGAGTCTTCCCAGATCGGCACGATCGGGGTGGGAGAGGCGACTCTGCCCACCTTGCGCGCGTTCAACGGCACGCTCGGACTCGACGAGATCGAGTTCATTCGCAACACTCAGGCCACCTTCAAGCTAGGGATCGAGTTTGTGGGATGGAACCCGGAGCGCACGTTCTTCCACGGTTTCAGTGATTTCGGTCCGGACATGCGCGGCGTTTCCCCGCATCAGGCCTGGTTGCGGATGCGCGCAGCCGAGGATGCGCGCTCGTATAGCGACTATTCGATAGCGACGGTGGCCGCAAGCCTCGGACGATTTGCGCCACCGGTGCCCAACCGGGAATCAGTTCTCGGATCCTACTCTTACGCGTTTCAGTTCGACGCGACCTGCTATGCCGCCTACCTGCGCGCCTTCGCTGAAAAGCGCGGCGTGAAGCGCATCGATGGGCGTATCGTGGACGTACGCCTGCGCCCGCACGACGGGTTCATCGAGGCCGTGCTCCTCGAGGGCGATCGCTCGGTGAGCGGAGACCTGTTCATCGATTGCAGTGGCTTCGCGGGGCTCCTGATCGAGCGCGCGCTGCAGGGGGGGTTCGAGGACTGGTCGAAGTGGCTGCCCTGCGATCGAGCGTTCGCTGTACCGTGCGCCCGTACCGGTGAGCCCACTCCCTTTACGCGCTCAACCGCGCGCGAGGCGGGCTGGCAATGGCGAATCCCTCTGCAGCATCGCACTGGCAACGGCTATGTGTTCTGCAGCCACTATCTCGGTGAGGACGAGGCTGCCGCGACACTGCTCGCCAACCTCGATGGGGAGGCGCTGGGGGCACCCAGGCTGCTCAAATTCACCGCCGGCCGCAGGCGCGAGTGTTGGAAACGAAACTGCGTGGCCCTGGGGCTCGCGAGCGGCTTCCTCGAGCCACTCGAATCCACCAGCATCCATCTCGTCGAGTCCGGTATCGGCAGGCTCGTCGAGCTCTTCCCGGATCGCGGCTTCGAGCCGAAGCTGGCCGAGGAATACAATCGGCTGATGGCGCGCAGCTATGAGTCGATCCGCGACTTCATCATCCTGCACTACTACGCGAGCCGTCGTGACGGGGAGCTCTGGCGCTACTGCCAGAACATGCCCATTCCCGAAGGCCTGCGTCACCAGATCGAGCTGTTCAAAGCCAGCGGCACGGTGGCGCTCTACGACAGTGGCGCCTTCGTCGAGCCAAGTTGGATCTCGATCTACTTCGGTCTCGGCGTGTTTCCTCGCCGTCACGACCCCATGGGAGACCTCATCGCAGAGACCGCCCTGAAGCGTGAATTGGCGCGCCGCGCGCTGATCGTCTCGGGGGCCGCGCAGTCCCTGCCAAAGCACGACGCCTTCATCGACAAATACTGCCGGGCGAATCGGCAGTTGGACCAGCCGCTGAGCAGCTTGCATTGAACGCGACGAGTCAACCCTCACCGCATCGGTTGCGGACGTTGGTGATCGTCGGCGGCGGAACGGCGGGATGGATGGCCGCCGCGGCACTGGCCAGAGTGCTCGAGCGCTCTTGCGAGATCACCCTCGTGGAATCCGAAGCCATCGGCACGGTGGGTGTCGGGGAAGCCACCATCCCCAGCCTGCCCGCCTTCCATGCGCTGCTCGGCCTCGATGAGCGGGAGTTTTTGCGCGCCACGCGTGGCACGTTCAAGTTGGGGATCCAATTTCGAGACTGGCGCGTGGTTGGTGAGAGTTTCCTGCATCCGTTCGGCCCTTACGGGCTCAACGTCAATCACGAGTTGTTTCAGGCGTATTGGCTCAAGCGCAGACAGGAAGGGCATGCTTCGCCGCTCGAGGAGTGGTCAGTGACGGGACTTGCGGCAAGTCAGGGTCGGTTTGGTGCGATCCCGTCGCAGAACCCCTCCTCCCCTCTTCGTCAACTCTCATACGCATACCACCTGGACGCGACGCTCTACGCGCCCTTCTTGCGGACCTATGCCGAGGGACGTGGGGTGCGCCGCATCGAGGGTGAGGTCGTCGATGTCAGGGTCGGACCGGCGGGTATTGTTGACTCGGTGGGCTTGCGGGATGGGCGCTCGATCGCGGCGGATTTCTTTATCGATTGTTCCGGGTTCCGGTCGCTTCTCATTGGGGAGGGGCTGAAGACCGGGTACGTCGATTGGTCACAGTGGCTGCCCTGCGACCGTGCTGTTGCGGTCCAGTGTGAGAGCGGCAGTGCTGACCTCGCGCCTTTCACACAATCGACGGCGCGGGAATGCGGGTGGCAGTGGCGCATTCCATTGCAACATCGCGTGGGGAATGGGTATGTCTACTCCAGCGCGCATCTTTCGGACGATGCGGCCACGGCGGGACTGTTGGAACGCCTGGAGGGAGCGCCGCTTTCAAATCCACGCTTGTTACGCTTCAAGGCGGGGCGGCGGGCGAGCGTATGGGTCGGCAATTGTCTCGCGCTCGGACTCGCGGCGGGTTTCCTCGAGCCGCTCGAGTCGACCAGCATTCACCTGGTGCAAACGGGGCTGGCGCGGCTCTTTGCCCTGTTTCCCGACCGGGACTACGACCCGGCGATCGGCGCCGAATACAATCGCTTGACGGCTCTGGAGTATGAGCGGGTGCGGGATTTTCTCATCCTGCATTACGCAGAATCACAGCGGAGAGAGACGGCGTTCTGGAGGCATTGCGGCACTATGGCGCTGCCTGAGACGTTGGCTTACAGGAGAGACCTGTTTGCGCGCACTGGCCGCATTGTCCAGATGGAGCATGAGACTTTTCTGCCGGCGAGTTGGCTTGCGATCTATGCAGGGCTGGGTGTCTGGCCCGGGCGGTATGAGCCGATGATCGACATCCTTGGCGGCGGTGACGTGCAAGCACGCTTCGAGGGCATGCGTGAAAGCATGCGGAAGTCTGTGGAGGCGCTGCCGGTACACGCACGCTTCCTCAACGAGTTCGTACCGCGCACTGTGCAGTGAGGCCGCATCGTATCGCTAGGGTCGGACGGCCCCGTCGCCTGAGGAGCTGATCAGTTGGTGCGGGCCGATTCCAATGCACGATCACGCGCATCGAACAGACTCACGATGCTCTGGTACTTTTCGATATACCACCGGTTCTCATTGTTGTATCTCGGGATGGCCAGCGGACGCGCATCTGTGCCGTCCGTTTTCCAGATACAGGGACAAGTCACGGACGCTCCTGCGAGCTGCACTCCCGGGCGATTCAGCTCGCCGAGCGAGACCTTCATTCGAGTCAGGACACGGTAGAGCTTCCCGACGTTGCGGGATCCCCCGTTGTACGCGGCGACCGGAAAGATGCCGAGGACTTCCGGATTCGCACGATAGGCAAAACGAATATCCTCCCGCATCCCCGCGAGGTCGAGATCCAGCAGGCAGGCCGCCGCTTTCATCGCGTTCAGCAGATTCGTCGCGCCGCTCTCGAATTTCGGGTCGAGCTTTGCGCTCGGGCAGCGTCTGACCACGAGCGCGTAGGTCCCGTTGCCCTTGCGATTCGTAAATTGCATCGGCCCTAACGCTTTTGCTCTCGACACACTGTACCTATACGCCTCCTCCTGCTTCAGCCCGTACTGACTCAGTACCTCGTCGAAGGCGAGCGCCTGTTTGTCGATGTAATCCTTGTCATCGGTCTGCTCGATGACCGCAAGTGTCGCGATGAGCTGAAGAGGAATGGCATCGGCGAGCAGCTCGCCGCGAAAGGCTGCACTTGGCACCTGCGCGACACGCAGGTCGTCGATCGCCTTACGCGCCGTGGCGATCAGAAATGCCTTCCCCTTGCTGACGAAAGCCGGGTCGAAGGTGTCTTCGGTGAAGGGCAGATAAACGATCGGCTTCGCGGTCTGGACGACGGCGCTCCACTGCTTGTGCTTGATGAGGTTGTTGTCGAACACGGGGAACTTGCGTCCGTAGACCTTCAAGGGCTCCCCGTCTTTGGAAAAGGCGAACATCAGCCGCTCGGCACCGGTGCCCTTCACGTGCCGCGCCTCAATACCCGGGGTGAGAGTGCGGAAGGCCAGGGGCTTCCCACCGGGTTTCCACTTGATCGGCGGACGCGGGAGCTCGATGTGGGCGATGGACCACTGCTGCTTCGTTTCGCTCCACAGCGCAAAAGCCACCGGGCGTCCGCGGAGCACCTGATTCTTCCCCTTTCCAGTGAAGACGTATTGGAGCTCGACGTCCCGGAGAAGTGTCTGCCCTTCGGCCACGAGGTCGTGGATCGCCTCATCACGGTTACGGCTCCCTTGGACGACGACCTCCTTGGGAGCCTGATCGGTGTGCTCCGATTCGGCAACGGCGAGTGGAACCTCGCCTTCCTCCTGCTTCGAACCTGCGTCCGCGGCTGGTTCCTCGACGGAAGCTGCCGCCCCCACTGGTGCGGCAGGCTCCGCAGCAATGACCGGCGGTTCAATTTCTTCAGTGGCACCGCTCGTCGTGGCACATCCTGGCAAGGACAGGGACGCCAGTATGAGGAGAGTCAGCGCAGCCAAGTGTCGGGCAAGTGCGTTCATGCCAGCGATAGTACTCAACGGCAGCGCGATGCACGCGTGCTCATATCAAAGAAAATCAATTTGGTGCACGCGTGCTCATATCACAGAAAATCAATTTGGTGCACGCGTGCTCATATCACAGAAAATCAAATTAGGGCACGCGTGCTCATATCAAAGAAATCAAATTAGTGCACGCGTGCTCATATCACAGAAAATCCAATGCCATTCGCGGGGGGCACCTACGGCTGGGAACGCCTGAAGAAGACCAGCTGCACACTATGCCCGCCAGGTGGGGCCCTCCCGTCCGGGTCCCCGCGCCGCCATGGCGAGGCGCCCTACGAGGTGCCCCGCGACGAAGGTGTCGACACCAGATCTGGATCGCCGACCAGTCAGCCGGATCGCGCCCCCCTCGAGATGGCCGGCGTCGGTTGTGGCGTGCCTTCGGGGCCGGGACTAGGGTCCGATCCATCCGAATCGGGGTCCCGCACGCACTATTCCGCCGCGAGAAGTCAAATGACAGCCACCGCGAGGCGCCCCCAAAAGAATGGCTACCAAGCATCTGTTCCAGAGCCAGGGAGCATGTGCACCGTTGTGACTCGTGTCGACAACACAACTGCTGGATGTTTGTTGAGTGATCTGAACGAACCAACTCCCGATGGGAATTGATTGCTGCGCGCGCGCAGCGTGTTATGCCGAGACCTGAAAATTGTGCGTGGCATCAGACCGCAGTGCGATGCCCGTGAGCACCTGACAGGTGTGTGGCGTACGTCCCTTTCCAGCAACTCTCTGGTACTCGACCCGCGAATAGTGTGAACCGTATGGTGTCGTATTAAGTAGCGTGGCGCGAAGCTTCGACCACATCAGACGCCACCGAAACAATAACTGGGGCCCGGGGATCGGACGAAAGCGTCCGGGGAGCGACCCAGTGCACGACACTTCGACAAGCAGGGTTGCATGAATCACGTTTATCGGCTGGTGTGGAGCCATCGACAGAACGGCTGGGTGGCGGCCTCGGAGGTTGCACGAGGAAGAAGGAAGGGAGGCGGCGGCAAGCTGGCAGCTGCAACGCTCTGCCTCGTAACGGTGGCGGCACAAGCCGCGCCAAGCGGCGGCCAGGTGGTAGCAGGAAACGGGCAGATCAGCAGTTCCGCTACTACCACCACCATCACCCAATCCAGCCAAAATCTGTCGCTGAACTGGCGCAGTTTCAACATCGCACCTCAGGAGACCGTTGATTTTGTGCAGCCATCGGCTTCCGCGGTGGCGGTGAACCACATCTTTGACACCAACGGGACCCAGATTCTGGGGCACCTCAATGCCAACGGCCAGGTATACCTGATCAACCCGAACGGAATTCTGTTCGGGCGCGGGTCGGTGGTGAATGTTGGTGGAATCGTGGCTTCCACACTCAACCCGACGGAAGCCACCTCGAGCAGCGCGACGCGCTCATTCAGCGGCTCAGGCAGCGGGAGCGTCAGCAATGAAGGAACCATCACCGCGAAGCCCGGGGGCTACGTCGTCCTCATGGGAAATCGGGTCAGCAACACTGGCACGATCGTCGCCGAGATGGGCACTGTTGCGCTGGGAGCCGGGAGCGCAATTACGCTGACGTTCGCCACTGACAAACTCGTCAGTGTCCAGGTCGACGCAAGCGTTTTGAACACCCTCGCGGCCAACGGTGGCCTCATCCGGGCCGACGGCGGCAAGGTTGTCATGACTGCAGGAGCACGTGATGCCCTCCTCGCCAGCGCCGTGAACAACACCGGTGTGGTCGAGGCGCGTACCGTGGAGGAGCATGACGGCACGATCACCCTTCTGGCGGGAATGGCAGCAGGGACCGCCCATGTCGGTGGAACCCTGGACGCGAGCGCACCAAACAGTGGCAATGGTGGCGTGATCGAAACCAGCGCAGCTCACGTGAGCATCGCTGATGACGCGCGCATCACGACTCGAGCAGCGGAAGGACTAACGGGCTCCTGGCTGGTCGACCCGAATGACCTCACGGTCGCGGCCAGTGGAAGTGACATCACCGGCGCCACCTTGTCCAGCGAGCTCGCTACTACAAATGTACAACTACAAAGCAGTCAGGGTGGAACAGCTGGCTCGGGTAACGTGAATGTCAATGACGCGGTGACCTGGTCCGCGAACACGAGACTGACTCTCACAGCGTCCAACAACGTCAATGTCAATGCGAATATCACAGGGACCGGAGCTACAGCCGGCCTCACGATCAGCCCCAACACGGCAAATGGCACGGAGGCAGCCAGCGGGACCGGAACGTTTGCCCTGAACAGCGGCGCCGTCGTAACACTCTCTGGCGCTACTCCCAGCCTGTCGATCGCAGGCCAAACTTACACTGTGATCAACAGCCTCGGTGCCCAGGGCAGCACGACCGGCACCGACCTGCAGGGAATCAACGGCAATACGTCGGGGCGTTATGCCCTGGGAAGCAACATCAATGCCACCGCGACCTCGGGTTGGAACAGCGGCGCTGGCTTTACGCCGATCGGATCCTTTTCCGGCAGCTTCGACGGACTGGGTCACTCGATCAGCAACCTGTTCATCAATACTTCCGCCAACGTGACCGGAATGTTTGCGCGGTCTTTCGGCACGATCAAAAATGTGGGCCTGCTGGGCGGGAGTGTGCGAGGCGGCACTTATCGGGTGGGCGGCCTGGCGGGAATCAACTATGGAACCATTACCAACAGCTACGTGACGGGGAGCGTCCTTGGGTGGAAATATGCCGGAGGACTGGCAGGGGCCAACCGGGGCACCATCAGCAACAGCTACTCGACCGCTGGAGTCAGTGCCAACCAAACCTCCGGCGGCCTCGTCGGCGCCAACTATGGAACGATCAACGGGAGTTACGCCAGCGGCGCGGTAACGGGAAGCTGGCGAATCGGCGGTCTGGTTGGCGGAAATTTCGGGACGATCAGCGGCAGCCGCGCCACTGGCACTGTCAACGGCGGTAGCGGATCCAATATAGGCGGGCTTGCTGGTGCCAGTTACGGTTCGGTCAGCAATAGTTACGCCACCGGTGCCATCAGCGGTAGCGCCTACATCGGCGGTTTGGTCGGCATGAATAGGGGTGGATACGGGGGCAGGGGTACGATCTCCAACAGTTACGCTACGGGTACCGTGACCGGCAGTCGGAGTTTGGGTGGACTGGTGGGGTACAACGATAGCCAAGGAGGCAGCGCCACCATCACTGACAGCTACGCCACCGGCGCGGTGACTGGAACAGCCTCGTCAACCAAGGTCGGTGGGTTGGTCGGCTTCAACTTCGCCTATGGCTATGGCTACGGCCGGAATGCGCAGGCCACGATCATCAGGAGCTATGCTGACGGCGCGGTGAGCGTCGGAGCCGGGTCGGGCAACGTCGGTGGTCTGGTTGGCGCAAACACCTCGGCCAGCTATTACGGCGCCCACGCGACCGCCTCTGTCAACCAAAGCTACTGGAACACCTCCACCTCCGGTCGGAGCACGTCCAGCGGAGGAACGGGTCTCAACACCGCCCAGATGCAGCAGCAAAGCAGCTTCAGCGGCTGGGATTTCACAGGCTCGTGGATCATCTACGCCGGCGAGACCAATCCGCTGTTGCGCTCTTTCATGACGCCATTGACGGTAACGGCTGCCAATGCCAGTCAGATGTACAACGGCACCGGCTATTCCGGCGGCAACGGAGTGACCTATTCGATCACGCCGAATGGCAATCTGCTCGGGTCGCCGTCCTACAGCGGGTCATCCCAGGGTGCTGTCTCTGTTGGAGTTTATTCTCTGACACCGCAGGGGCTCTATTCCAACCAGCAAGGGTACATCATCAGCTACGGTAGCGGCACGCTGACGGTGAATCCAGCACCCTTGACCGTCACGGGCACGAATGTCCCCAACAAGGTCTATGACGGCACCACCGCCACGAGTCTCTCCGGCGGCACACTCTCGGGGGTCTTTGGTTCCGATGTGGTGACCCTCACGCAGAGCGGCGCTTTCGCTTCTCCGTCTGCCGGGACCGGCGTTGCCGTGATCGCTTCGGATAGCATCGGCGGCGCCGGCGCTAGCAACTACACGCTCATACAGCCGACGGGGCTGACCGCCAACATCACGCGGGCGCCGTTGACTGTCACGGGTTCGAGTGCCGCCGACAAGGTCTACGACGGCACCGCCGCGGCCATTCTTTCCGGCGGGACACTCTCGGGCGTAATTGGTGCCGACGCGGTGAGCCTCACGCAGGCTGGCGCCTTCGTTTCGCCGAATGCCGGTACCGGGATTGCCGTGACGGCTTCGGATAGCCTCGGCGGTGCGGCGGCGAACAACTACACGCTTGTGCAGCCAACGGGGCTGTCTGCCAACATCACGCGGGCGCCATTGTCCGTCACAGGTACGGCTGTCTCCGACAAGGTCTACGACGGCACCACCGCCGCGAATCTTTCGAGCGGCGCGCTCTCGGGGGTCTTTGGTTCCGATGTGGTGACCCTAACGCAGAGCGGCGCTTTCGCTTCTCCGTCTGTTGGGACCGGCATTGCCGTGACAGCTTCGGATAGCCTCGGCGGCGCCGGCGCTAGCAACTACACGCTCATACAGCCGACGGGGCTGTCTGCCAACATCACGCGGGCGCCATTGTCCGTCACAGGTACGACTGTCTCCGACAAGGTCTACGACGGCACCACGGCCGCGAGTCTTTCGAGCGGCGCGCTCTCGGGGGTCTTTGGTTCCGATGTGGTGACCCTCACGCAGAGCGGCGCTTTCGCTTCTCCGTCTGCGGGGACCGGCATTGCCGTGACAGCTTCGGATAGCCTCGGCGGCGCCGCCGCTAGCAACTACACGCTCGTACAGCCGACGGGGCTGGCTGCCAACATCACGCGGGCGCCATTGTCCGTCACAGGTACGACTGTCTCCGACAAGGTCTACGACGGCACCACCGCGGCCAGTCTTTCCGGCGGGACACTCTCGGGCGTAATAGGTGCCGATGCGGTGAGCCTCACGCAGGCTGGCGCGTTCGGGTCACCGAATGCCGGAACGGGCATTGCCGTGACGGCTTCGGATACCCTCGGCGGTGCAGCGGCGAGCAACTACACGCTTGTGCAGCCGACGGGACTGGCTGCCAACATCACGCGGGCGCCGTTGACTGTCACGGGTTCGAGTGCCGCCGACAAGGTCTACGACGGCACCACCGCGGCCACTCTTTCCGGCGGGACGCTCTCGGGCGTAATTGGCGCCGATGCGGTGAGCCTTACGCAGACTGGCGCCTTCGTGTCGCCAAATGCCGCGACCGGGATTGCCGTCACGGCTTCGGATAGCCTCGGCGGCGCCGGCGCTAGCAACTACACGCTCGTGCAACCGACGGGACTGACTGCCAACATCATGCGGGCGCCGTTGACCGTCACCGGTACGAGTGTCGCCGACAAGGTCTACGACGGCACTACGGCCGCGGATCTTGGAAGCGGCGCGCTCAGGGGCGTGATTGGTTCCGATGCGGTGAGCCTCACACAGGTCGGGGCCTTTATGGCGGCAAATGCCGGTACCGGGATTGTCGTGACGGCTTCGGATAGCCTCGGTGGTGCAGCGGCCAGCAATTATACCCTCGTGCAGCCGACCGGGCTGACTGCCAACATCACGCGGGCGCCGTTGACCATCACCGGTACGAGCGTTGCCGATAAGGTCTACGACGGCACTACGGCTGCGAATCTTGGAAGCGGCGCACTCACAGGCGTGATTGGTTCCGACGCGGTGAGCCTCACGCAGGCCGGCGCCTTCGTATCCGCGAATGCCGGTATCGGGATTGCCGTGACGGCGTCGGACAGACTCGGCGGTGCGGCGGCGAACAACTACACGCTCGTGCAGCCGACGGGACTGACTGCCAACATTACCCCGGCGACCTTGACGTATAACGCATCACCCGCCACGGTGAGCTCAGGAAAATCGATGTCGGGGTTGACGGGCACGATAGGCGGTTTCGTCTCAGGCGATACACCGGCTAACTCGACCACCGGAACATTGATCTGGACGACGAACGCAACCACCTCGAGTCCAGCGGGCTCGTATGCCATCGACGGTAACGGGCTCGCTGCTGCCAATTACGTATTCACGCAGGGTACCGGCAACGCAACAGCGCTGACCGTCACTGCGGCCATCTCGACGCCAGCGTCGATCGCCGGGCTCGAAAGCAACGTGCTGCCGCCGACCGGCGTGACTGCTTCTGAGCCGCCCACCATGGGCCTATTCAGCGCCTCATCACCCATCTCCAGCCCGACGGACACCACCCCGAGCACGACGAACGGCGCCCAGAGCACCGCCAGCACGACAGTTGGATCCGTCAGCTCCACCGCAACGAGCGGCTCGGCTGCAACGAGCGGCTCGGCTGCGGCGAGCACCTCGGGTGGCTCGAGTAACTCCGGTGGCGCACTTGACACAGGAGGATCCGGAAACACCAACAGTGGAACTTCATCCAACACCCGCACGATCGACTTCAACGGCAAAGGTAAGCTGGTCATCGAAGACTACGGTATCAACCTGCCGCCCGAAGCGGCCACCTATTAGAAGAAGGTCCTTGAGCAACAGACTCGTCGGTTGTTTGGCGGGACCTTCCCTCTTGGGCGTCCTCCTGGGTGCTTGGCCGGGTATTGCTGCGTGGGCTGCCCCGCCTCCCGCTCCGAACGCCGGCACCATCCTGCAACAGGCGCAGCCGACACCCCCGCCCGCACCGGCTCAGAACAAGAGCGGGTTGAGCATCGAGCAGACTCCCGCGGCCACCCTGCCTGCCAGCATGCCGTTTCTGCTGTCGCGCATCGAGATCACCGGCAACACCAGGATCGAGACCAAAACATTGCACGCGCTGGTTGCGAGCGCCGAAGGCCATCGCATCACTTTGCCGGAGTTGACCGCGCTCACGCGGCGCATCACAGATTACTATCATGCACGAGGTTATCCGCTCGCCAGGGCGATTGTGCCGGCACAGACCCTGCACGACGGGATTGTACGGATAGAAATCCTGGAGGCACGCTACGGCAAAGTCAGTGTAACCAACCACAGCCGCGTCAACACTCGCCTGCTGGAATCCACACTCAGCAACCTGAAAAGCGGCGCGGTGGTGACCGAATCGTCGCTCGACCGCAGCCTGCTGCTGCTCTCTGATATCCCGGGCCTCGCCACGACGGCGATCCTCAAACCCGGCGCCGAGCTGGGCAAAACCGACCTCGAGGTCAACGCGCGATCCTCGCAGCCGATCATTGCCAGTACGACAATCGATGACGGCGGGGACCGATATAGCGGCCGTGCTCGCATTGGCGCTAGCGTCAGTGTGTTCGATCCTCTGCACATAGGAGACGTTCTCGAGCTCAACGCACTCAGCTCAGGCAGCGGGATGAGCTACGGCCGTGTGTCCTACGACGCGCTGGTCAATGGTGAGGGCACTCGCATCGGAGCAGCCTACTCGGGTCTCCACTATCGCTTGGGTGGCCGCCTCGCGGACCTTGATGCACACGGCGACGCTCAGGACGCCACGGTCTTCCTGCGACAACCCCTGGTTCGCAGCCGTGTCGCAAGTGTCTATATTCAGCTCCAATACGATCATTTGCGGTTGAACGATGATGTTGGGGCTAGCGACCTCCAGACACGACGACACCTCGATAACCTGGCGGCTGGCCTGTCCGGCGACTGGCACGATGACTGGCTCACGGGTGGGGTGAATACCTGGGGGGCGACATGGACTCGCGGCCGAGTCGGTTTTGAGAATGCCGTTGCGCAATCCTCTGATGCCCAAGGCGCTGACACTCGAGGCGAGTTCTCGAAATTGAATCTCAGCCTCGGACGCCTGCAGAGATTGGGAACCGACGATGCCTTGTACGTCACAGCCAGCGGCCAATGGTCGGACGGCAATCTCGATCCTTCACAACAGCTCGTGTTGGGAGGCCCTCTCTCGGTGCGCGCCTACGACGTGAGCGCCATCTCCGGCGCCGTGGGTTGGGAGTTGACAACCGAGATGCGCCACACCTTTCCGCAGGTCTGGCATGGCCGCTGGCAAACCATTGCATTTATCGATGACGCGCACCTCACCATCAACAAGAGGGTGTTCTCGCAAGGCCCCAATGCCGTGACCCTGAACGGCGCCGGCATTGGATTGAACTGGGCCGGCCCCGATCAATGGACGGCGGGCCTCACGCTGTCCGCGCCGATCGGCTCACGCCCCGAGCTGATCGGTCATACGAATTCGGCGCGCGCCTGGGCGCAGGTTACCAAAGGATTTTAGGTCCGCGGATGCGGACCATGGCCGTCAGGTCTGGGTCCCCGTCAGGTCTGGATAATAGAGCTGGTAGAACCAGCTCCAGGCGCTCGTGATGTGCGCTTGGATCCGGTGCGGGATGTCGTGTCGTCGCGGCGGCTTGATGCCGGGCACACATGTGTGCAGGTACTTCATGCGGTAGTGGCTGTCGCTCTCACTGGCCCCCTGGACAATCTGCTCCGGATCGATGTCGAAGGGCGCAACACCCAGCCAAGCGTACAAGTGAGACATACAGGCCTCAGGCTTCCCCATGAGGTCCTCAAAACGCAGGAAATACAGGCGCTCCTGCACGCCCCTGGGCAGGTCCAGCACAGCCTGCAATGAGATCAGCGGCGCACCGATAGTCTTGTCCTTGGCAAACAGCATGTCGGCACGGCCCAGGCGGTCGTAGTCGGCCAGGTAATCGGGAAAATCGAGCAGGATGGTGCGCTGATGCTGCGCTTCGATCGAACCGTAGATCTGCCCTAGCTCGCGCAGGCATACGATCAGCTTCGCATCCGGCTCGAGGTGCAGCAGAAATTCGACAGCGTGCAACCAGGCCCGATTCTTGTCGACCACCACGGGGCGTTCGCAATCGTGATACCAGCCACGCAGATAGCCTCGCATGGCGGAAGCCAGGTGAGCGTAACTGCGCTCGAAACTCTGGTCGAGCTGGGCCAGGAAAAACGCATCATCGCTCACGACGCGCCGCATGGCGAGGAGCGTGTTGCATAGCGGCGAACTGTGTCCCTCGCTGTGAATACCGGGATGCTGCGCCAACAACTGGCACAGCAGCGTCGAGCCCGCACGCGGCAGCCCTGTTACCCCAACGAACCTAGCGCTCATTCAATGACCCGCTCACCCTGTCCCGCGGAATACTGCGGAGATGATCCGAAAGGCGGCCTTGCGCCGCGAATCGCTCGCTCGAGAATACAACACAATGCGCGCATTCGGCAGGCGGGGCAATCCGAGCTTGATGCCGGCATCCACGCACCCGTGCGGGGCGATTCGTCTAGCCAGAGCGGCTGTGGCCAGTCCGGCGCTCACAGCAGCGACCACCGCGGTAACTCCGCCCCCTACGAAAACCTCCGACCAGGGTATTCGGGCAAGCTCCAGCGCTCGGATAGCGAGGGCGCGCACGCCGCATGGTGACGCGAGACTCGCAATCCGCAGCGGCTCCTGCTCCGAACGTTGGAACCCCGGCGCGGCGAACCACGCGCACTCATCCTTTGTAAGGACCTCTCCGCCACGGTGGCTTCGCTCGTGTCTGACAATGGCACCATCGAGCTCGCCCTTGTCAAACGAACTCAACAGCTCACTCGACAAACCGATCCGCACTTCCACCGTCAGGGAGGGATCCGCCGCGTTCAGCCGCGCGAGCAGAACCGGAAGATCCGGACCCGCCGCGTGATCACTTACACCTAGCCGTAAGCGATGTACGGGCGTTGCGAGCTCAGACAGCGCTCGCTGGTTTACAGCCAGCAGCTCATTCGCGTGCTTGAGAAAAGCCTCGCCCTGCGCAGTCAAGCGCATGGAGCGAGGTGTTCGGGCAAGAAGCTTCCTGTTGAGAAACAGCTCGAGGCGCTTCAGCTTCAGGCTCACCGCTGACTGCGTTGTGCCGGTCACTTCCGCAGTCCGAGTAAAACTCTCCAGGGCCGCGAGCAGCACGAAAGTCTGAACCGCGTCCAGGTCCAGGGTCTTCATACGACCTTGAGGAACGCTGGCTTCACTATTTATAAAACTCATCTCTGATATCTGCATGATGAGGATTACTTATCATGGAGGCTCGCTTACATTTGAGCAAGCAACGATAGATAGAGGCACACCGGGAGAAGACCATGCCCATGATCACAGTCCGATATTCATCGCCCGAGCGCAAGAACCTCACGGCGACCATAGCCCGGGCCACCAATGCATTGTCGGCCGAGTTCCTGCACAAGAACCCGGCTGTGACAGCGGTGGTCGTCGAGGAAATCGACCCCGCCAACTGGTTCATCAGCGACCGCTCGCTCGTGCAACACGGGTTGGCGAGCTTCTGGATCGATGTTCGGATCGTCGAGAGCACGAACACGCGTGAGGAAAAGGCCGCCTTCCTCGCAGCGGCATTCGCACGCATGGGCGAGTTGCTGGGGCCGCTGCATCCGGAGAGCTACGCGCACGTCAACGAGGTGCGTGGCGATTCCTACGGTTATGGAGGCATCACTCAAAACGAGCGGTACGCCGCAGCAGCGCATAAAATAGAGCAATGAACATGCGCCCAAGCTTGCTAAAGACTTTCCTTGCAGTCGCCCGCAGCCGAAACGTTACCCGCGCGGCTGCGGAGGTCCATCTCGCCCAATCGACTGTCAGTGACCAGCTCCAGTTACTCGAAGCCGAGTTGCGTACGAGTCTTTTTGTTCGCTCCAAAACAGGTCTGGATCTCACTCCGGCGGGCGAAGCATTGGTGGCGTACGCCGAGGAGATTCTGGCCCTGACGGACGAAGCACGCGTCGCCGTCGGCGCAGCGACCGGACAGGCCATGAGCTCGCTGGCTATCGGCGCTTTGGAGACGGTGGCTTCGGGCAGGATGCCGCGATGGATCGCGGCGTTTCGAGCCAATCACCCCAATATCGATCTCCAGTTGAAGATCGCTGGTTCCCAAGAGTTGCTGCAGGCTGTGGAGAGCGGCGCCATCGACATCGCGTTCTGCTTCGACAAGGGCGAGCTCGACAAACGCTTCGTAAAGCGGGTGGTGGCGGCGGAGCCGTTGGTTCTGACGGCGCCGCCCGCCTTCGGATCTGCATCGACAAGTCCCGATCTGGCTGC
>Ga0068855_100005240_pt1 | contig 15817 bp, 13 predicted proteins | sample KBSCornC52_FD_66592 | JGI IMG/M metagenome (GOLD analysis project Ga0068855, IMG submission 66592) | Corn rhizosphere microbial communities from Kellogg Biological Station, Michigan, USA - KBS Corn C5-2 | ecosystem: Host-associated > Plants > Roots > Rhizosphere > Soil ...
TGAGTTCATCGCGGAGGCATTCAATTTGATGAACCACACGATCATCTCGAGCACGAATACTGCGTTCGCGACGCAGCTGGCTCCGACCGGTGGGACGGGCGCATGTCCGACCTCGGCCGTGCCAACCGGATCGCAGTTCGCGGGGTGCATCGTGCCGTTCGTCTCCACCACGCCATCGGGAGCGTTCGGCGTAAGGACAGGAACAAATACGGCCCTTTACGGACCGCGTCAGCTGCAGCTGTCGGGGAAATTCTTCTTCTAGCCTGAAGCAGCATCAGGGGCGTGGCGGCGTTCCCGTCGCGCCCCTTTTCTTTTTGAGTGGAAGGAGGCGGGAAGAATAGGATGACATTGCGAGGCAAGACAGTTTTTTCGAATAGATTGAGGTGAAGATGATGCGGAGGCCGTTGATCCTCTTTGGGGCAGCGTTGTTTGGAGCGGCGAGTGTTATGACCAATGCACAGCAGCCGGCGCATCACTGGGCGATCGTGGTGCATGGCGGAGCCGGAGTGATTGAAAAATCTCAACTGGGTCCGGAAGGGGACAAAGCATATCGTGCGGGCCTTGATCGGGCCATTCATGCAGGAGCGGCGGTTTTGGATAAGGGCGGGTCGGCGCTGGACGCTGTGGAGGCGACGCTTCATGTTTTCGAGGAAGATCCGCATTTCAATGCGGGTAAGGGCGCGGTGTTTACGCGGGAAGGCAAGAACGAGATGGATGCGTCCATCATGAACGGGTCGGATCTGAAGGCGGGCGCCGTGGCGGGTGTGCAGCGAGTGCACAGCCCGATCAGCGCGGCGCGGGCAGTGATGGACAAGTCGCCGCATGTGATGATCGCGGGACGCGGGGCGGATGAGTTTGCCGCCAGCGTGGGATTGAAGATGGAGGAGCCGAGTTACTTCTTCACCGAGAGCCGCTGGCAGGGGTTGGTGAAGGAGTTGAAGAGCAAGGGACTGCCCATTCCGCCAAGGCCTGCGGGTGTGCCGAAGGAAGGGGAGCAGATTCCCGTGGCGGTGCTCGACGAATCAGAAGCTGCAGGAGTGCATGGCACTACGGGCGTCGTGGTGCTCGACAGAAATGGAAATATCGCGGCTGGAACGTCGACAGGCGGCATGCAGGGCAAGATGCCGGGGCGGGTGGGCGACTCGCCGATCATTGGTGCGGGAACATACGCGTCGAACCAATCGTGCGCTGTGAGCGGCACGGGGACGGGTGAGTACTTCATACGGCTCGGTGTGGCGCGCGAGGTGTGCAATCTTGTGTACTTCAAAGGCATGAAACTGCAGGATGCGGTGGACCATGTGATTCACAAGGAGCTGGAGGATCTGCATGGCGACGGGGGCGTGATTGCGATTACACCGGATGGGCAACTGGCGTGGAGCTTCAATACGCCTGGGATGTTTCGGGCGAAGCTTGTGGAGGGCGGACAGGTGCAGATGGGGATTTATCGCGACGAGCCATAGCGGAATTTTTTAAGACATTTCGCTGACATGCAGCGGAAGGGGGCTGGCTAGACTAAAACCATGGCTCTGAAATTTACGACGTCTTACATCGAAGATGCACTTGCGGTTTTTCGCCAGTACAAGCAGCTGGGCGATAAGGCGATCGCACAGGTTACGGATGAGCAGATGTTTGCTTCGCTGGATGAGGAATCGAATTCAATTGCGATCATTGTGAAGCACCTCGCGGGGAACATGCGGTCGCGGTGGACCGACTTTCTAACGAGCGATGGGGAGAAGCCGACGCGAAACCGTGACAGCGAGTTTGTGGATCCTCCGAAGACGCGCGAGGCGGTGGTGCGGGAGTGGGAGCAGGGATGGGCTTGTGTGTTCTCAGCGATCGAGCCTCTGACGGATGCGGATCTCTCGCGGACGATCACGATTCGTGGAGAGGCGCATTCGGTGATGCAGGCGATCAACCGGCAGGTCGCGCATTATGCAATGCACGTGGGGCAGATCATTCTGCTGGCGAAGCACTATGCGGGCGCACAGTGGCAGACGCTCAGTGTGGCCCGCAACAGGTCGAGCGAGTTTAATCGCAAGGTGGCGGCTGGAGAGGCCAGCCAACGGTAGGTGGACGAGGATTCCCGGGCGTCCCTCCGGGACTGGGGGCTCTTGTTGTTCTGGTGACCCAGGGTTTCGCTGCGCTTCACCCTGGGCTATTCTCGTGCGTTCCCTACGGGAACTTCGCTGATGCGATGGATGATGAGCTCTGCGCTTCAACCCCGGGCTGTGTTCGTGCCGTCCGTCCGGGACTCGGAGTCATGTTTTCGGGCTAACCCAGAGTTTCGCTGCGCTTCACTCTGGGCTATTCTCGTGGTTCCCTACGGAAACTTGTGGCTGGAACTGGAACAGCGACGGATCAAGAACGAGTTGGTCGCCGGCGGCCTGCTCTCAACGAATGACTTCGAATTTTTCGATGGCCAGGTTGCACACGGGGCAGCGCTCCTGCTCTTCGGGAGTGCGGGTTGTGTATCCGCATGCTGCGCAGACATACAAGTCGCAGGATGAGGCCGGCCATGAATCCTTGAGCCCCTTCTCGACGAGTTCAATAGCCTCGGCGTAGAGGCGGGCGTGGGTCTTCTCCGCTTCCATGGCCCAGGTGAACGAGCGCTTGGCGACAGCGACGTCGCCGTCTGCGGCTTCGGCAATGAAGGCGGGATACATGGTGTCGATTTCGTATTGCTCGCCGGCTAGGGCAGCCTTGAGGTTTTCCAGGGTCGACTTCACTTCGACGGGGTGGATCTGGCACTTTGCTTCACCGCGGAGTTGCTTGATAACGCGGGCGTGATTGGTGGCGTGAATTTCTTCAGCGCGCGCGGCTGCGCGGAAAAGGCTTGCAGCGCCGTGCCAGCCTTCGGCGTCGGCTTTGGCGGCGAAGACGACGTACTTGGAGTGCGCGTTGGACTCGCCTTCATAAGCGGCGAGAAGATTTGCAATGGTGTCGGTCTTCTCTAAAAGCTGATCGGACATTCTTACCCTCCGGTGCTTCACGAAGGGTAAAACCAGCAAGGGAGAGCGGGATGTGACCGCCAGTACAAAGTGAAAGGCCATCCCGAGGGATGGCCTGTGTTTGAGTTGGAGATTTGGCTACTGGGCAATTGCAGCGTTGCGGGCTTCTGCCTTCTGAGCGAGGACCTTGTGTGCGGTGTCTTCGAGCGCCTGTGCTTCGGGGAGGAAGGTGAGAGCCTTCTGGATCATTGGATCCCAGTCGGCCATAACGCGCAGGCCTTGCTGCTGGCCGAACTGGCTGGTGATGACCTTCTCTCGGATGTTGGTCTTGATCCAGTCGAGGTTATCGTTGATCTGCTTGTCGCTTACCGGGATGTCCATAGCGGGAGTGGTGAGGAACTGCTTGAAGTCGCTCAGGACGGCTTCGTCGACCTGGAAGTTTCTTTCGACGGTGCGGTTGGCAAGGTAATGCGCGGCGAAGTGGAAGAACGCAGACTTGTAGAGCAGATCATCCTGGAAATGATTGTCTTTGGGGGACTCGATCTTCTCGTCGGGAGTGATGCCACCGCCGCCGTAAACGGTGCGGCCCGAGTCCGTCATCTTGACTTCGCGGTTGGCGGCGCCCGGGGCAGTGGCACCGGCGTGATTGTAGTAGTAGTCGTAGAGCGAGACGCCGGAGTAGTTGCGCTGGATGAGGCGGCCTGAGGGCGTGTAGTAGTGATACGTGGTCAGGGCGAGGCCGGTGTTTTCGCTCAGGTTGTAGACGGTCTGTACGAGGCCCTTGCCGAAGGTGGTTTCGCCGACGATGAGGGCGCGATCGTGATCCTGGAGTGCACCGGAGACGATTTCGGCTGCCGAAGCGGTGTTGCGATTAACGAGGACGACGATTGGGAACGTCTTTCCGCCATTTCCATGTGTTGCGGTGTAGTTCTGGTCAGGATACGCGCGGCCGCGTTGGGAGACGATGGTCTGTCCCTTTGAGAGCAAGTGATCGCAAACCTCAACTGCCTGGCTGAGGAGGCCGCCTGGGTTACCCCGAAGATCGAATACCAAGCCCTTCAGATTCGGGAAGCTGTCGATGGCTTGATTGACTTCCTGCGCAGTGGTTTCCTGGAACTGCGTGAGGTGGATGTATCCGACGCCGGGGCGAATCTCGTATTTGAGGTCGACGGAAGGATGCGGGATTTCGTCGCGGACGAGGTCGAAACTGAGGGGCTTGGATTGTCCATCGCGAACGATTGAGACCTGAACATGGGTGCCCTTCGGCCCCTTGAGATTTTTGGCGACCAGGTCGGAGGTCATGCCCTCGGTGGATTTGCCATCGATGGCGGCGATGATGTCTCCGGGACGAATGCCTGCGCGGAAGGACGGTGTGCCTTCGTACGGCGTAATGACATAGACCTTGTTGTTCTGCTGCTGGATGACCATGCCAACGCCGTAGTAGTGACCGCGCTGGTCTTCTCGCATTTTGGCGTAGGCTTTGGGGTCGTAGAAGTTTGAGTGCGGATCGAGTACGCGGAGCATTCCGGGTATGGCGCCGTCGTAGATCGCGGTGTCAGCCCGGTCGCCCTGGATGGGCTCGGCGTAGTTTTGCTCAACGATGGCGTAGACGTCAGTGAATGATTTGAGACTGTCGCGAATCTGGCTCTCGTCCTGTGAGGATTGAGCTCCCACTTTGCGCTGCAAGAAGGTCCCGACAACGCCGCACACGGCAAAGAAGACGATAAGACTGAAGATTGCCCGGCGGGCAGGGGGGGTCATGCGGAAGGAACCTCCGGAGTGCATCTGCTACAGGCGCCTCCGAGGCACCTCGCAGGTCAAACCTGGGCTAAAGTATAGCACCGGCTATTTTGACGCTGCTGCTGTTGGTTCGGGTAGCTTGTTACCCTCGGGGGGAGGGGGCTGGCTGTGTTTTCGCGGTGGGTGCGAGGCGAGAGTGAGGCGGAACCCCGTTCAGTTTGGGCGGATGCGCGGTTATTTGCTGCCCCGGGATTTACAATGACGTCTATGCCTATGGTGGTGCCCGCAGACCACCTGTTGTGTGCCAATTATGAATCTAAGAAATCTTCGAGTCCCCGGAGCGCTAGCGCTCTCTGCAGTCCTGTTCACCGGTGTGGTCCTGGCCCAAGCGAAGCCCAGTTCTACGCAGAGCCCATATGGAGGCACAACGGTTGAAGAGATTATTGCGCGCGTCAACAACCAGATCATCACGAAGTCGGACTACGAGCGCGCCCGGAACGAACTGGACCAGGAGATGCGGCAGCGGGGTTCGAGCATGCAGGAGATTTCCGACGCCCACCGGGATCTGCTGCGGAACCTGATCGACCAGCAACTCTGGCTTGCCAAAGGCAAGGAACTGGGGATCACCGGCGAAACCGAATTGGTCAATCGGCTCAATGAGATCCGGAAACAGTACAACCTGTCGACGATGGAGGACCTGGAGAAGGCAGCCAAGGACCAGGGTGTGTCGTTTGAGGATTTCAAGGCCAATATCCGCAACCAGATCGTCACGCAGCAGGTGATGCGGGAACAGGTGGGCCGGAAGATTGCACCCACGCCGGGCGAACTGCAGCGGTATTTCGAGGCGCACAAGAAAGAATTTGCGCAGCCGGAAAGTGTGAAGCTGGGAGAGATCCTGGTTTCTACCGGCGCAAATCCCGACGATCCGCAAAAGCTGGCGGAGGCGAAGGCCAAGGCGGACGAGATTGAAGCGCAGCTCAAAGCGGGGGGCGATTTTGCGCAGATTGCGCGCACCTCGAGCCAGGGCACCACGGCAGCTACTGGCGGCGAACTGGGGACTTACAAGCGTGGTCAGCTCGGGCAACCGTTTGAAGACAAGACGTTTGGCCTGAAGCCGGGTGAAGTCACAGAGCCGATCCGGACCAAGCAGGGGTACATCATCCTGAAGGTGCTCGAGCACAATCCGGGTGGAAATCCGAAGTACAAAGACGTAGAAGGGGATGTCGAGCAGAGTTATTTTGAGGCGAAGGCCGGTCCGGCGATGCGGGAGTACCTGGCCCAGCTCCGGGATGAGGCAGCAATTTATATCAAGCCGGGATTTGAAGACAGCGCTGCGACGGCGGCAGAAAAGCATCCGAGCATCACGTTCAGCGCTTACCAGCCGCCCTCCGCAAAGAAGAAGCGGAAGGTAGAGCGGACGCGTTTCCGGGAGACTACGCACGGATTCCGGCAGAAAACGGCTGTAACGCCCTTGCCGAGTGAGACCGCGAGCGCGGGTTCGGGCAAACCGGAGAAGGCGGACAAGAAGAAGAGCAAAACGGACGAAGCTTCCATGAAGCCCGGTAAGAAGGAGAAGATCCGGTTCGGGAAGGCTCCGCAGGAGACACTGCCGGCGGCTGCAGCCAGCCCGACCGAGGATGCGGGCGCGGTCGAGCCTCAGGTTGCCAACGCGGGAGGCGAGTCCGAAAACCCATTGGAAGCGGAGTCGAAGCCGGAGAAGAAGACGCGCTTCAGCGACCGTGCGCGGTTGCCGAAGCCGCCAAAACCCAAGGGGCCCCAGCTTGATCCGGAAACGCCATCTGCGCCGGATGCCGCTGAGGTGGCAGATCGCCAGGCGCAGGCAGGTCCGCTGGGATTGGGCGGGAATCAGACCAACAAAAAGAAAAAGAAGAACACGACTACGGCAGACAAAACCCGGTTGAGCGACAAGAAGAAGGCGGACGAGAAGGAAGATACGGGTGACCGGCCGCTCGGCTTCGCGCCGCAACAGCCGCCGAATGGCACAGCGCCCGCGCCGCCGGGAACACCGGGAGTTCCGCCGCAATAAGGCAGGAGTATGGGAAATGCATTCGGGCCTGAGAGTGAATCTCAGGCCCGAAGTGTTTTTGGCGCTCGATCAGTCGGGCCGGTGCTTTTCGTAAACGTGGGAGAGCTTGGTGAGGGCATAGCCGTTCCGTTCGTAGAATCGGTGGGCGTCCAGGCGAGTGCTGCGGGAGGTCACGCGCAGGGTGGGGAGACCATGTTCCCATGTCCAGCTTTCGGCTTGCTCGCAGAGGCGAAGGCCGATCTGGCGATTGCGATGACCATCTTTCACCACGAGACCGCCGATGAGGGCGTGGGGAGGGGATTGAAGGTGATGCTGGACAGATACTTCGATCCAGCCAACAACCTCATCTGCGATGCAGGCGACGAAGGCAGCCTGGTTTCCGGAGCGATGGGGAAGGGCGTCGATCCATGCCCGGATTTCGGGGGAGGAGCGCTGGTAGCCGAGTTGTTCGGTCAGCGTGGCGACCTGGTCCGCATCCTGAGGCTCGATGGGCCGGATGAGAAGTTGAGAAGTAGTTGGATCGTTCACGACGATGATCTTCTCATGCAGACTAGCTGGTGCAAATTGGCCAGGCCGAAGTGATGTGATGTGTGTTTTTGATGGGCACTGCTGATTCCTGTATGCTGTCCGGCAGAATGAAGGATATTTATGTAGCCGATCTGGCGGCATTTGAAGAGAGCCGGATATTCGACGCGTTTTTTCTGGTGCTGAGCAAGCAGCAGCGCATGACGAAGACAAATAAGCCGTATCTCAACCTGATCCTGGGCGATAAGACAGGGCAGGTGGAGGGACGCGTGTGGGATCCGGGGGATGCGCGCATTGCCAAGGAGTTTGAGCGCGGCGATGTGGTGAAGCTGCGCGGGTGTGTGTCACGATTCGACGATCGGCTGCAGATGAAAGTGGACAATCTGCGGAAGGCTCTTCCGGACGAGGTGGAGAAGCGGGATTTGCTGCCCTGCACGTCGTGCGATGTGGATGAGCTTTGGCAAAAGCTGCTCGGATTTGTGGAGAGCTTCACCGATCCAGATCTCAAATTGTTGTTGAACACGCTGCTGGCGGAATCAGGACTGGCGCAAGCTTATCGGGAGGCTCCCGCAGCGAAGCAACTGCATCATGCCTGGCTGGGCGGACTGCTGGAGCATGTGGTGAGTTTGTTGAAGCTGGCGGATCGAGTGGCGGGGCACTACAACGAATTGAAGCCGGAATCCTTGCACCGGGATCTGCTGCTGACTGGTGTGTTGCTGCACGATATCGGAAAAGTGCAGGAACTGACGTGGGAGGCCGGGTTCGAGTACAGCGTGGAGGGCGTGCTGCTGGGGCACATCCAGATGGGAATGGCGCTGGTGGAGAAGGCGATGGAGAAGCTGCCGGAGTTTCCTCCGAGGCTGAAGACGCTGGTGCTGCACCTGATTCTGTCGCATCATGGGAAACTGGAGTTCGGGTCCCCGAAGCTGCCGATGATTCCGGAGGCGCTGGTGCTGAACTTTGTCGATGATCTCGACGCAAAGATGCAGGCGATGGCGAGCGAGTTTGAGAGGTCGGCGCGGGAGGGGAAGGGCGCGGACGAGCTTACCGGCCGGATATGGGCGCTGGATCAGCGGCAGATGCTGAACACGCGCGAATGGCTGAAGGCCGATGCGAAGCCAATTACGGGAACGCTATTCTAGGAACCAGTTCCACTGGTCTTCGGTGAGCGGGACTACGGAGAGGCGGCCGATTTTGACCAGGGGAGAGTCGCGGAAGAGTGGCTCGGTCTTGATCTGGTCGAGGGTCTTCGGGTTCTTGAGACGTTTGCCGACTTTGACACGGACAACGGGGACCTTGGGGTCGGCGGGGTCAACGCTGATGACGGAGCCGGTGCCTACGGCCGTGCGTTCGTCGCCGGTGTGGTAGAAGATCCACTTTGTGCCGGGCTTCATCTCGCGGAGGTTCTTGACGGCGGTAGGGTTGGTGACGCCATCCCAATTGGTTTCCTTGTCGCGCAGGAAATCGTCGAAGGAGTAGGCGTCGGGCTCGGTCTTGAAGAGGAAGTGGTCAGGCATGGGAATCATCGTATCCTGACGCGGAAAGCGGATGCTATCCAAAATTGCTCACCCGATGTTGTTCCGCCACGCCCGTCCGTCTCGCTCCAGAAGCCGGTTGCCACAGTCCGGACCCCATGAGCCCGCAAAGTAGTTTGGAAACACCTCGGGATTCTTCGCCGCCCAAGCCTCCAGGATCGGGGTGTAGAGCGACCAGGTTACCTCTACGCCGTCGCGGTGAGCGAACAGTGTTTGGTCGCCCAGCATTGCGTCGAGCAGCAGTCGCTCGTAGCCGTTTGCCGTAGACGTTCCGAATGCTGCGGAGTAGTCGAAGTCCATGTTGACGGGGCAGACCGACATGTTCGGCGTGTTCGGAACCTTCGCCCCAAACCGCAGAGCGATCCCTTCATTTGGCTGGATCCGGATGGTCAGCAGATTCGGCTGAATCTCCGAGCACGGCCCCGTAGATTGCATGCGATTAAAAATCAGCAGTGGAGGCTGCTTGAATTGAATGCTGATTTCGGTGGCGCGTTTCTTCAGCCGCTTGCCCGCCCGCAAGTAGAACGGCACCCCCGCCCACCGCCAGTTTTCGATCTCGAGCTTTACCGCCGCGTAGGTCTCTGTCCCCGACTCCGGATTGACGCGATCCTCGTCACGATACCCGACCACCTTCTTGCCGTCGATGACGCCGGGGCCATACTGCCCGCGCACTGCATCGAGAATGGGAATGTTCGGAATCGCGCGCCAGGCTTTCACTTTCTCCCGGCGCACGGCCTCCGCGTCAAAACTTGAAGGCGGCTCCATCGCCACAAAGCTGAGCAACTCCATGACGTGGTTCTGCACCACGTCGCGCAGCGCTCCGGCCTTTTCGTAAAACGGCCCGCGCCCTTCGACCCCCAGCGTTTCAGATGCCGTGATCTGGACATGATCGATGAAGTTGCGATTCCAGATTGGCTCGAAGATGCCGTTGCCGAAGCGGAAAACCAAAATGTTTTGCACCGTCTCTTTGCCGAGATAGTGGTCGATGCGGAAAACCTGGTTTTCGTGAAACACCGCGTTGACCTGGTGATTGAGTTCGCGCGCTGAATCGAGATCGTGTCCGAAGGGCTTTTCGATCACCACGCCCACGCGACCGTGCTCCGGTTCGGCCATCCCCTGCGCACCAAGGTTCTCAATGATCGGCGCGAAGTATTCAGGCGCGGTGGCAAGATAGAACAGGCGATCAGGGCCAATGTTCTTCTCCTGGGCAATGCGATCGAGTTCCGCCTTCAGGCCCGCATAGTGCGAAGCATCATCAAAGCTCAGAGCGTAGTAGCTGATCTTGTTCACGAACTCCTCAAGCTTCGGATCGGACTTGTCGACATCGCCGAAATCCACAATGCCCTCACGCATGTCGTCGGCAAACTCTTTGCCCAGCGGACGGCGTGCGACTCCCACAATGGCAAAGTCCTTCGGCAGCAGCCCGCTCTGCTCGAGGTGATAGAGCGCGGGCAGCAGCTTGCGCTTGGTGAGATCGCCCGATGCCCCAAAGATCACCATGATGCCGGGGTTCGGAATGCGCTCGCCTGTCTTCGGAACCTGAGACAGATCCTCCGGACGAATCTTCATCTGCACAGTAGCACTTGCCATAAGCGACCTCCGCTCTTTGAACTACGAACCGTGAAGTACCGAATCAATCCTTCTTGACCGCATGTCCGCCAAAGGCATTGCGCATGATCGCCAGCATGCGGTCGGTGAAATTGTTCTCCTCGCGTGAACGGATGCGCCGAATCAGCGACTCCGTAATCACCGGCGCCGACACGTTCAGATCAATCGCCTCGAAGACCGTCCAGCGTCCTTCGCCGGAATCGGCCACATAGGCCTCAAGGCCATCCAGCTTCGGATTCTTGCTCAGCGCATCCGCTGTCAAATCCAGCAGCCAGCTCCGTACCACACTGCCATGTCGCCAGATCTGCGAGATCTGAGCCAGGTCGAGATGGAACTCTTCCTTCTTCTCCATGATCGTGAAGCCTTCAGCGTAGGCCTGCATCATGCCGTACTCGATGCCGTTGTGTACCATCTTCACGAAGTGCCCGGACCCCGCTGGCCCGACATGTCCCCAACCCTGATCCTTGCCCGGAGCGAGACATTCAAAGATAGGCCGAAGATACTCGACAGCCTCATCATCGCCGCCGATCATCATGCTGTAGCCCTCTTTCAGCCCCCACACGCCACCCGACGTTCCCACATCGACAAACTGGAAGCCCTTCGCGGTGACCTCGCGGTAATGCCGCTGGGAATCCTTGTAATTTGAGTTGCCGCCATCAATGAGGATGTCGCCTTTGTTGAGCAGCGGTTCAAGTTTTGCAATCGTATCGTCTACCGGCTTACCCTGCGGAACCATAATCCAGATGGCTTTGCGGCCCTGCAGCTTCTTCGCCATATCCTCCAGCGAATTGACTCCTACATTGCCAGATGCAGTCAGCTTTTGCACTGCGTCAGCGCTGAAGTCGAAGCCAACTACCTGGTGTCCGCCGAGCCGAAGCCGCTCGGCCATGTTGCCGCCCATCTTGCCCAGACCGATCAATCCCAGTTGCATGTTGCTCTCCTTCCAAACTCGTTACAGCACTTCAAGACTCTGCAGATCGTGACGCAACGCATCCGCACCAGTGAAATGGATGGCCTTCATGCCCACTGCCGCGGCCGCCGCAAGGTTCTCCAGCCGATCATCTATAAACAGCGAGCGCTCGGGCTTGTGGCCGAGAATTCCGAGAGTTCTCAGGTAAATCTTTGCATCCGGTTTGCGAATGCCCATGTAGCACGAGGTGAACGTGTACTTAAAGAGGTTGCGAAGACCGAACGTGGCGACGCGGAAATCATGCGTCTCCCGGGCTTCGTTATTCAGCGAGCCAATCCTGCACTTATCTGATGCCGCGAGTTCCTCGAGGATGCACAGTGCACCATTGGGCAGCTTTTTTGATTGTCCGCAGATTGCCGCGAAGAACTCTTCTTTCGAGAAACTGCGCGGCTCGTAAAACACCACGGCATCCAGGTACTCATCGAGCGAAAGCTCGCCCCGTTCCCATGCTTCAAATGCCTTTGCGTGCCGAGACTCGAGCGCATCCCGATCGAGTTTGAACTGCTCAATCACAATAGAGCGCTCGCGATGGTCCCAGCCATTTGTCAGCAGGACACCGCCTATATCGAAAAGGATTACGTCGAAGGGGAACATCGGCGTCTCAGGCTCTGGAGTGTTAAGTCGAAGCCGCGTTACAAAATCCAGCAGCTGCGGCCAGGTTGACAGGTGGCTCGACGACTAAGCCGGTGGGTTCGGTTGATCGCCCGTTCGTTGATACTTGGCCTCAATCGCAAGTACTTTTTTGAACCGCCGGGTAAAACGCACTTCGTTGGAGATGAACTTTGCGTTCAGGAACGCGTCTGCAAGCTCAAAGGCCAATGCTGATCCGATAATCCGCGCCCCCAGGACCAGGACATTCATATCATCATGTTCCACGCCCTGGTGCGCCGAATACGTGTCGTGGCACATCGCCGCGCGAATTCCGGGAATCTTGTTCGCCGCGATACTCACGCCTACTCCGGACCCGCAGATCAGAATCCCGCGCGGCGCCTCGCCGGCCTTGATCGCCTCACCCACACGTTGGGCAAAATCCGGATAGTCATCCTGCGGCTCGCACTTGAAGGCACCAAGGTCAAGAATCTCGTGACCACCTTTGGTCAGGTAAGCGCGGACCTCCTCCTTAAGAGAGAACCCCGCGTGATCGGATGCGATGACTAACTTCACTTCGAATCCTTTCTCTTGCGCTACTTATTCAGCAGCTTCTTTGCACGCGCTGCCACGTTGGGTCCGCTAAACCCGAGCTTCTCAAGGACAATCTGGCCGGGTGCCGATGCGCCGAAACGATCCAGGCCGATTACGTCGCCGTCTCTGCCGACGTATTTCCACCAACCGAGAGGCGACCCCGCTTCGACGGCCAACTTCGGGACACCATCAGGCAGCACGCTTTGCTTGTACTCGGGCGACTGCTCATCGTAGATCTCCCAGCTCGGCATGCTCACCACCCGTGCTCGGATCCCTTCCGCGTCGAGCAGCTTCTTCGCGTCAACGCACGGCCACACCTCTGAGCCGGTGCCGATCAGAATCACCTGCGGATTCTCGGCGCCTTCCAGGGTGTACGCTCCTCTGCTGACATTGGCATATACGTCGTGAGTCGCCGGATCGATCACCGGCAGATCCTGACGACTGAGGGCGAAGAAGCACGCGCCATTACGCTCCAGCGCCAGCCGCCAGCATGCGGCGGTCTCATTCGCATCGGCAGGCCGATAATCTGTCAGATCCGGGACAGCTCGCAGCATCATCAGGTGTTCAATCGGTTGATGCGTAGGGCCATCTTCGCCAAGTCCGACCGAATCGTGCGTGAAAACGAACAGTGAATGCGCCCGAGCAAGTGCAGCCAGGCGAATGGCCGGCTTGCAGTAATCGGAGAAGGTGAAGAATGTGGACCCGTAAGGTACAAGGCCCTCATGCGCCGCCATGCCGTTTACCGCGGCGCACATTCCGAATTCACGCACACCGAAGAATACATTGCGCCCAGCGGGATCAGCTGCGAAGTGCGGACTGTTCTTCAAAATCGTCTTCGTGGATGAAGTAAGATCGGCAGCGCCCCCGAACAACTCAGGAACCGCATCAGCGATCGCGTTCATCACCGCGTTGCCTGCGTTGCGCGTGGCCATCGGCTTGCCTGGTGGAAAGCTGGGAAGCGACTTCTCCCATCCAGGCTTGCGGTGATTCTTCACAGCCCGCTTGAACTGCTCGGCCAGTTCGGCATTTTCGGCAGCATATGCATCGAACCGTTTCTGCCATTCGGCTTCGAGTTGCTGGCCGCGATCGACGGCCTGACGCCAGTTCTTCAGCGCATCGTCGGGAACGTAGAAGCTTTCGCCTTCTGGGAAGCCAAAGTATTTCTTGGTTGCGGCTGCATCAGCAGCGCCTAAGGCCTCACCGTGAACCTTGTTTGTGCCGGCCTTGGGGCTTCCGAACCCAATGACTGTGCGCACTGCGATCAGCGAGGGCTTGCCCGTTTCGGCCTTTGCGGCGTCGATGGCGGCTTCAATCGCGTTCAGGTCATTGCCATCGCCGACACGCTGTACGTGCCAGTGGTAAGCCTCGAATCGCTTCAGCACGTCCTCGGTGTAGCTCCACTCAGTGGGACCATCGAGGGAAATCAGGTTGTCGTCGTAAAGGACGATCAACTTGCCGAGACCGAGAGTTCCCGCCAGCGAACCAGCTTCGTGCGAGATACCCTCCATCAGGTCGCCATCGCCGCACAGCACATACGTGTGGTGGTTCACGATCTCGTGGCCCGGCTTGTTGTAGACGGCGGCCATATGTTTCTCGGCGATCGCCATTCCCACTGCCATGCCAAAGCCCTGTCCGAGCGGGCCTGTCGTCACTTCAACGCCTTCCGTCTCGCCCGACTCCGGATGTCCAGGAGTTTTCGACTGCCACTGGCGGAACGACTTCAGATCATCGATCGTGACCTTGTATCCGGAGAGGTGCAGAGTCGCATAGAGCAGCGCGGAAGCATGTCCGTTCGAAAGAACAAAGCGGTCGCGATCCGGCCATTTGAAGTGCGCCGGATTGTGCTTCATGATCTTGTGAAACAGTAAATATGCAATGGGCGCGCAGCCCAGCGGCGCTCCGGGATGGCCGCTTTTCGCCTTCTCTACCTCGTCGACGGCGAGAAGACGCAGGGTGTCAATGGAAAGTTGGTCGAGTGAAAGATCCGCGAGAGTTGCCATAAAACTCTGTTCCAATTCCTTTCGAAAATGCTCAAGAAAGTGCTATTTCCGATTCTCTATCCTGATGTCGACATTGTTTCCCAGCCAGCGATTTTGCTCAGGCCAGTGGAGAGTCCATGATAGAACACCGCTCTCGGGGTACTGAGCAGTGGAAACATCCGCGGAGTATCCCGCATTTCCCAAACTCCGGCTTGGCGTGGTGTGCATCGTCTTCCAACCATCTGCTGACCACAGCACCTCAAAATGCGTGTCATCGAGGATGCGTAGAGTCTCTCCGGCGCCCATTTTCTGTATCGGCCGACGGCGACTATAGAGCTCCAGGTCTGAACGAACATTCTTCCTGCCGCTCGGCTCGCAATAGCGGTCGTAAACACAATCGATGCGGTCGAACACCTTTCCGTCCACCGCCGATCGAAGAAGTTTTAGATATTCGGCATGAGCCCACACCAGCGGAACGGCCGACCCCGCAGGCTGGCCCTTCACAAGCCCACGATCAGGACGGTTGGCTTCATCCCACACTTGCTCGGGCATCATCTGGCCCGGAGTAGCAAATCGCTCGTAAGTCGCAATCAGAGACGACGGTTCCCGTCCGGCTGCAATTTCGTAGTGCGCTCTTTCTCCCGTGAAGAGTGGCCAAACCCGCCCTTTTCCCCACCCCTGAAACGGGCCGCCATCCGGACGCTGCCCGTATCCGTCGTAGTTGTACCGATGCCACCCAGGTCCCTGCGGCAGGTCGGTCTTGAGCACCGCATCCACAACTTTCAGCGAGTCGACCATCAGCGGATCGTCTGCGCGACGGACACCATATCGCACAAGCTCCAGAAAGCCGCCGTCAATAATCTCGCGTGCCTCGAACTCCGTCCGCTCCCCGGGAGCGCGATTGTTGATGTGGATGATTTCGGTTCCGCAGCTTTCACAGGCATAAGCTTCGCCTTTCTCCGGTGGTCTGATGCGCATGTAGTGCCGCTTGATTTCCGGATTAAGGACGCCGTTGTTGGTGACCGTCCAATCTTCAAGATGATGCTCAATCCAGTCGGCGAACTCCTCCAGGAACACGGCCATCTCTGAGGAGTCATGCGCCCGCGCCATGTCCGCTGCGCAGATCAGCCCGCCGATGACGGCCGCCAGCGTAGAAGGTGAGTAGCCCGGATTTTCCTCCCAACGCTCCTGGTGCGTGATTGGAGCATGCTGTACCAGAAATGCCGCAGCTCGCTCCACGAACGGGAAGATGTCGATATCCCCTAGCGCATCCGCTCTCCATA
>Ga0068855_100005241_pt1 | contig 15816 bp, 14 predicted proteins | sample KBSCornC52_FD_66592 | JGI IMG/M metagenome (GOLD analysis project Ga0068855, IMG submission 66592) | Corn rhizosphere microbial communities from Kellogg Biological Station, Michigan, USA - KBS Corn C5-2 | ecosystem: Host-associated > Plants > Roots > Rhizosphere > Soil ...
CTGATCGCGTTGACGGAGCTGGGCTCTGCCCAGCGGAGTCGTCGCGGGAGGTCCAAGGAACCCTCCCAGGGTTCCTGTCTGATCGTTGACGGAGCTGGGCTCTGATCGTGTGATATCGTCGGCCCCGCATGGCGCGGGGCTGGCTGGTCACGGCTGCGCTGGTGCTGGTGGCCGTCGCGCGCGCCGTCACGGCGTCGGGCGCGGGGCCGGCCGAGCGCGATGACCCGGCGGTCCGGGCCGCCATTTTCCAGCAGATGACGGCGGACGAGGCGGCCGTCAGAGCGGACGCCGCCCGCGCGTTTCCCGGCGATCCCTGGTCCGCCGACGACGACTTTCACAACCATGAGCAGCGGCGGGCACGGGCCCTCGCCGCCCGCCTGCACGTGTCGATCGGCACGGTGCTGGCCGCAGTCGACGAGGGGCTGCGCGAGCACTGGCCACACTCGAACCCGGCGCCGCTGACGGCGACCGTCCCTCCGTGCCACCCGCGCCCGGTGTACTGACCCGACGCTGGCCGGCCCGGCTGGCGGCGCGCCCGGACGTTCGCCTCGCTGCGTTCACGCTGTTCGCGCTGGCCGTCGCGTGGCCGGTGCTGGCGACCGCCGGGATGATCAACCTGTTCCGCGACGCGCAGGTGCTGTTCGCCTACGAACGCGACGCCGCCTGGAGCGTGCTGCATTTCGGCTCGCTCCCGCTCTGGGACCCATATTACTGCGGCGGCCTCTATGCGCTGGGCACCCCGCAGAGCCGCTTCGCCTCGCCGACGTTCCTGCTGAGCCTGCTGTTCGGTCCGGCGCGCGGCGAGGCGCTGACGATCCTCGCGATGCTGATCGTGGGCCTGGAGGGGACGTTCCAGTACGCGCGCAGCCGGGGCGCCGGGGCGCTGGGCGCGTTGCTCGCGGCGCCGATCTTCGCGGTGAGCGGCGTCTTCATCGCGTCGCCCTTCCTCGGCTGGACGAACTTCTTCGGGTTCGAGCTGCTCCCCTGGGCGCTGGTGCTCCTGCGCCGGGCCTGGCGCGGCGACGCCGCCAGCGCGGCCGGCGCGGCGCTGTTCCTGGCCTGGATCGTCGGGTTCGGCGGTACCTACGCCGCGCCCATGGCGGCGCTGCTCTGTCTCTACGAGCTGGGCGCCTGGTTGCTGAGTCGGCGCCGCGACGGGCGCGAGCGGCTCCGGGCGGTCGCGGCCGCGGCGTTCGTGGCTGCCCTGGCGCTGGGGGTCGCGGCGGTGCGCCTGGCGCCCCTGCTCGAGACGCTGCGGCTGGCGCCGCGCGTGATCGCCGGCCGTCCCGGCATGAGCGCCGGCGAAGCGCTGCGCGTGCTGATCTCGCCGGTGGCCGTGAAGAACGGCAACCTGGTCTGGTCCAAGCAGATGTACGTGGTGGGCGGCGGCGCGCTGGCGGTGGCGCTGGTGGGGTTCGTTCGCCGGCGGTTCTGGCCGCTGATTCCGATGGTCGCCGCCGGCTTCTGCGCGGCGCTCGGCTACACGTTGGGATCGGCCGGCCCTTTCGCGCTGATGAAGCGGTTGCCTGTCTACGACGCGCTTCGGTATCCGGAGCGCTACCTCATCGTCGTGGCGCTGGCGCTGGCCGTGGCGGCGGCGCACGGGATGCGGCTGTTCGAGGTGCTGGCCCGGCGCCGCCGGTGGGCGCGCGCCGCGCTGGCCCTGGGCGCGGCCGCGCTGCTGGTCAACGCCGGGTTCCTGCTGAACGACTTCCACGCCGTCGCGGCGGGTCGGGTGCTGGCGCCCGCGCCCGCCGTCGTGGCGCGCCCGTTCAAGCAGGCGCGCGGCAACCGCTGGCTGGCGGCGTTCTACGCGCCCATGAGCCGCGGCTCGCTCTCCTGCTGGGACGCCTATCCGGTTCCCATGTCGCCGCTCCTGCGCGGCGATCTGCCCGCCGAGGAGTATCTGCTCGACCCGACCGCCGGCACCGTCCACCGGCGCGCCTGGGCGCCCAACCGCATCGATCTCGACGTCACGCTGGCGCGGCCCACCACCTTGCTGGTCAACCAGAACCACCACACCGGCTGGCGCAGCAACGTGGGGCAGGTGGAAGACCACGACGGGCTCTTGGCGGTGGCGCTGCCGGCCGGCACCCAACACGTGCAGCTGCGCTTCCGCCCGCGCTCCGCGATCGCCGGGGCTGTCGCTTCCCTGCTCGCGGTGATCTTGGCGGTCTGGGTCATCCGGCGGCGGCGGTGGGACGGGCGGCTGGTCCTGGTGGCCCTGCCCCTGGCGGCGTTCGCGATCGTCGCCGGGGCGATTCGCGAGCCGTCCGCCTCCCGGCCGCCGCTCCGCGCGCCCAGCGGCGAACCGGTGATCGCCGCGCGCCCCGCCGACGACGCGATCCGGGTGGGGGCCCGGTTCGGGGAGGGCATCGTCCTCGACGCGGTTCGCGCGCCCGCGGCGGCCAGCCTGGTTCCTGGCGCCCCGGGCGCCCTGGAGCTCGACTGGCGCGTCGCTGGCGCGGCGCCGCGCGACGTCCAGATCCTGGTGTCCCTCCGCTCCGGCGGGACGATTCTGGCCGAGCTGAACCACGAGCTGGTGTCCGCCGCCTTGCGCTTCGGCGACGCGCCCGCCGGGGCGACGCTGCGGGACATCGTGCCGTTCGTCGTTCCGCGCGCGGCGGGCGCGCTGGACGTCTGGATCGGCCTGCGGGACGCCCAGTCCGGTCGTCCCGTCCCCATCGTCGCGACTGGACAGGCCGCGCGAGTCGGAGCGATGCTCCGGCTGCCATCCGAGCTCTCATCTCCGACCGATGCGCGTTGAGCGGTGACGTGCCGTCGGGCAGGGTAAACGGTACGGAGGCCAGCTCCACGAAACCGGAACCGTCCGGCGCGGCGGCCGGCAACCGGGCTGGCCGACATTCGACAGGTGTTCTACGGTGCGGGTGATGAGATGCGCGCTCGAGATCGGGCTCTTGTGCGCGCTCGGTTGTAGCCGTGGATCGCCGCGGGCGGACGCCGGAACACAAGCCGACGCGGCGCCACCCGTGTGCCGCGCCGACGGCTGGTGCAAGGTGCCCGTCAACGGCATTCCACCCGACGCCGTCGATACGTCGCTCTCCGCGATCAGCGGCTCAGGGCCGACTGACGTACGAACGGGCGGCTGGACCGGGAGCGACCCGGTGCTGCTGAGCTTCGACGGCGCCTCTTGGAATGTCTGGGTTGGCAACGGCGACGGCTCGCTGGCCGGCGTCTGGGAGTCCGGGGCCGGCGCCGGTTGGGCCGTCGGCTATGGGGGCGCGGCGTATCACTGGACCAGCGGATCCCGCGGCCAGGCCACGATCGCGTCCGCCAACCTCGACGCAATTTGGGGCGCCAGCCCCACGGATGTCTGGGTGGCCGGCGACGCGGGGACGCTTCTGCACGGCGACGGCGCCGCGTGGACCGCGACCCCGAGTGGAACCGCCGAAGACCTTCTGTGCGTCTGGGGCTCCGGCGCGAACGACGTCTGGGTGGGAGGTTCGAACGGGACTCTGCTGCACTGGACCGGCTCGTCGTGGGGCAAGGTCGACGCTGGCGTCAGCGCGGCCGTCACCGCGATCTGGATCCAGAGCGCCGGCGATGGCTGGTTCGGGACGTCCGATGGCCAGCTTGCCCGGTGGAACGGAGCGACCTGGTCGCTCGATGCATTCGCCCCCGGTTTCCCCGTGACCGGGGTGTGGGGTTCGGGCGCGAACGACGTGTGGGCGGTCGGGGCCTCGGTCCTTGGCTCGGACAATCCGACTCTCGCCCACTGGGACGGAGCGGAATGGTCTCGCGCGGCAGACGATCCGATCCCGTTCGGAAATCTCCGCGCCGTCTGGGGGGCGAGCGCGAACGACGTGTGGGTGGTCGGCGACGGGCCGGTCGGGCTCTCGCAGTTCACGATTTGGCGCCGTCACGCCCCGTGACGGTGGTGCAGCAGGACACCATCCCTCGCATCCGGATGGCGGCGCCGATCACGGACGCGCAATCCGCTCGATCGCGTAGCTGCTGCCACCATCGACGGCGATTTCGTCGATGAAGTACACGAAGCTCTCGTCCAGCGCCAGGCTCGCCGGATGAGCGCCACCGCTCATCAGCAGAGCCGGCGTCCCGCCGGAGATGGCCACCCTCTGGATCGACGCGGGCTGGCGCGGAATCGTCCCCGTCCCGTCCTCGGCCCAGCGGGACCAGATGAGGTCGTGGCCGTCGGTGACGACCGAGAACGCGGCTGCCTGGTTGGTCACGGTCCGGACCGAATCAAACGGAGCAAGCGCGAACGCGTCCACCTCTGTATGCGCGAAGACGGTCGCAAGCAATCCGCCGGCCAGCGACGGCGATTGGAACCCGGCCTCGTCCAGGCAACCGATTTCCACGGGTGTGGGCGCTCCCAGCGACACGCGCCTCAGACCCAGGAAGATGGCGGACGGGCAGGCGCTGCTCGGGCCCGACCAGCCGCCCACGTAGTACGCGGCCTGGCCGTCGGTCACGATGAGGTTGTTGTCGTCCGCGTCGTCGAGCCGGATCGCGGAACCGCCCCCGGCGGCCACGCCGTAGATCGCGCCGTCGGTGCGCAGCACGTAGACGGCGTCGTCGGTCGCCGCGATCGAGAGGCAGACCTTGCCGTCGCTGGGCAGGGCCGCCAGCTTGGTGACATCCCCGCCAATCGCCGGCACCGCGTCCAGCTCGCCGGTGCGGCAGGCGTAGATCGTGCCGGCGTGGAGCGCGAAGGCCGGGTGGTAGCTGAACGTTCCGATCTCGGCTTCGGTCTTCGGGAGCAGGCGCGTCGCGGTCCCGCCGGCTTTGGGTACGGACATGACCTGCTTGACGGTCGACTGACCGACAGCGAAATACACAGAGGTCGCGTCCACCTGCAGGGGAATCCCGTACGAATAGATCTGGTCGGCGTACAACAGCTCGGGGTTTCCGAGCGTCGGGTTGACCGGTGTGCCGCTGCTGGCGCCAGCGCTGCACGCGCCCAATGAGGCCGCGGCCAAACACGCAGCAAGCAGTCGTGGCATGTAGGCCCTCTCGGCGGATCGGGGCGGATGCCTGAAGCGTCCGGAGGCGCGAGCCTCCCGCGATCAGCACGGGCCGCGGCGAAGGACTTCGCCGCCTGGGGCGATCTACGATGGCTCGAAAGACCTTCGTGCGAACAGGCGAGAGCGGAAAGCGGCAGAGGCCGCTGAATCGGGCGGGACTGCCTTCACCGCGATCGCCTGTTGAACAGCGGGACGCTCCTGCGCGAAGAGAAGGCAGGCCGCCCCAGCAGCGGCCTGCGCTTTCTCCTGTCGAGCGAACTACGGAACCGTGACGCCGAAGTCGGTGGTCTGCAGGCCGGTGCCGCCGGTCCAGATCTCGAACCCGGCGTACACCGTCTCCAGGTACCAGCTGCTCTGAATGCACTTGGTGCTGCCTGAGCAGTTCCGCATGGCCGCGTCCTGGATGAAGGCGCCCAGCGGATACGTCCAGGACGTGAACGAGTTCGAGTTCGACGTCGGGACGTAAGACACGACCGGCTTGCCGTTGTTCGTCCCGTACCAGATGTTGAACGTCTTGCCTCCGATGGTGACGCTGCCGTTGGGCACCAGGGCCCCGACCGGCTGGTTGTCGGTCGGGATGTAGAACCACACCATCAGATATCCACCGCTCGGCGCCGACGGTTTCGAGTCGCCTCCCGAAGAACTGCTGAACCACACGTCGTAAGCGGCGTTGTAGCTGCCGCTGACCCCGGCGTTGCTGAACGTCCAGCTCGTCGAGATCCCGGTGGCGCTGATCGACGAGACCGCCAGCGGCAGCCCGCTGCCACTGGTGCTGCCGACGCCGCCGATGCCGGTGAAGATGCTGGGGTAGGAGGCCGGGGCGTGGTTCGCGCCGGTCCCGTTCTGCGTGGCGACCTTGAACTTCGTGCCCGGCCCGTAGTTCAGCGTCTGGGACGCGCTGCTCACGCCCCAGTCGTTGTTCTGGACGATGTAGTCCTTGGGGCAACTCACGTGCGCCGCACCGAACTGATCGCTGATCGTGCCCGAGCCGCTGGGGCTGGCGCAGCTCGACGTGCCGCCGCCGCCCGAGCCACCCGTGCCGCCGCTGGAGCCGGTCACCGGGACGATGCTGGTCAAACAGACGCTGTAGGCGCCGGCGGTGCCGCCTCCGTTGACCTGGATCTGCATGTCGACGGGGGTGCCGTTGGTTCCACTCTTCGAGCACTGGTCCGCCGTCGCCCAGGCCGGGCAGGTGGCGTCGGCGAAACAGACCTTCCCGGTGTAGCCGCTCGTGAAGGCGGGAAGCAGCGTGAACGGCGCAACGGCCGTGCTGGGCGGGTTCGCGGATTGCGTGAACCCGATCTGCACGGGGTTGCCCCCGCTCGACCCGGTGAGCGTGATCATGAAGCAGTCGACCGAGCCGGCGTACGGCGTCTTCACTTTGTTGACGTCGTCCAGCTCGACGCCGATCCCGCAGCCCCACGCCGCGTAGGTCGAGTCGACCTTGGTCGTCCCGCTGATGCAGCACTTGCTCCCCGCGCAAAAGTCAGCGGGGGTCGGCGTGCTCGGCGCGAACTGGCAGGACATGCCGTCGCCGTATCCGTAAATCGCCCCCTGCAAGCCCAGGCTGGCGCTGGTGCAGTAATAGGCGTTGGGCGTGACCAGCTGCGTGTCGCTGGGCGTGCACATCACGCCCGAGCCGCCCGCGCTGCCGCTCGAGCCGCCGGAGTGCGACCCGCCCGCGCCGGAGCTGGTGCCGCTGCCGCCGTTGCCGGAGTTGGTGCTGCCGCCGTTGCCCGACCCGTTGCTGCCGCCGTTGCCGGAATTGGTGCTGCCGCCGTTGCCCGATCCGTTGGTGCCCCCGGTGCCGCTGCCGGCGAGCGGCGACGCGCAGCCGAACCCGATCAAGAACAGTGAGCTTGCAAAAACACGTGAGACGGATCGCCGCATGGGGCCTCCTAAGTTCTGGTTACGCCGGACAGAAGCTTCCTAAAGGTAAGAGTCCAACCAGCAGGCGCCTAACCTATCATTCCGTGCGCGGGAGATCACGGGTCGGCGCGGCGTCCCGGCGCGTTACAGGCGGCCGCCGGCCAGCAGCGCGATCAGGATCAGCCCCAGCGCGACGCGATAGATGACGAACGGGATGGTGCTGCGGGCGCGCAGGAACCGGAGCAGCCAGGCGATGCTGGCGTAACCGGCCACCGCGGCGGCCACCAGGCCGATCGCCAGGGTGCTTCCATGAAGATCGTGGGCCTTCAGCACCTTGGGCATCTCGAACACGCCGGCCGCGGCCACCACGGGCACGCTGAGCAGGAACGAGAAGCGGGCGGCGGCCTCGCGCTTGAGCCCCAGCGCCATCGCGGCGGCCAGCGTGCTGCCCGAGCGCGACACGCCGGGAATGACGGCAAACGCCTGCGCGCACCCGATCAGCAGCGCGTCGCGCAGCGTGATCTCCTCGAACTCGCGCACGTGGCGGGCGCGCCGCTCGACCAGCGCCAGCAGCAGGGCCACCGCGATCAGGGCCAGCGCGATCACCCACAGCGACCGCAGCGATCCCTCGATCGCGTGCCGGAAGGCCACGCCGGCCAGGCCGGCCGGCACCGTGCCGACGATCAGGTACAGCAGCTCGCGCGCCGGGCGCGACGGCGGCCGGCTGCGATCGCCGAGGGCGGCCAGCGCCGCGCGCACCATCTTCCAGAGCTCGGGCAGGAAGTAGCCGACCACCGCCAGCAGCGAGCCGAGCTGCAGGACGGCCGTGTAGGCCGCGCCCGGATCGCCCCACCCCAGCAGGGCCGGCACGATGCGCAGGTGGGCGGTCGACGAGATGGGCAGGAACTCGGTCACGCCCTGGACGACGCCCAGGACCAACGACTGGAAGCTGGTCATGTGTGGAGCTCTCCGGAAAGGACGCGGTGAATCTGCCCTGTCTCGTCCTGCAGGCGCAAGGCACCGTCGGGGTCGACGCCCAGCGCGGTCCCCTGCAGCCGTTCATCGGGGCGCCCGGGCGCGGTCACCCGGCAGGTGGCCGGCAGCGCCGCGTACGCCTCGAACGCGCGGACCGCGGCGGCCGGCCCGACCCGTTCGAAGTCGGCCAGCATCGGCTCCAGCTGGTTCAGGAACGCGGCCAGCACCGCGACGCGGTCCAGCGGCTGGCCGCCGCGCGCCCGCCGCAGCGACGTGGCCAGCTCGGCGATCTCGGGCGGGAAGTCGATCTGGTTGACGTTCAGGCCGACGCCGACGACGACGTGCGAGGCCCGGTCGCCGGCGCTGGACATCTCCGTCAAGATGCCCGCCGCCTTCCGGCGCCGGCCGGTGCCGTCGAGCAACTGGACGTCGTTGGGCCACTTCAGGCGGGGGGCGAGCCCCAGTCCCGCCAGGGCCCGTGCCAGCGCGCCGCCCACCAGCAGCGTCAGGGGCGGGATCTCGGCCGCTGGCCGCGACGGCCGCAGCAGGATGGACAGGTACAGGTTCGCTCCCGGCGGCGAGTGCCAGGTGCGGCCCAACCGCCCGCGGCCCGCCGTCTGGCTGTCGGCGGCGATCACCAGGCCGGCCGGCGCACCCGCGCGCGCCCGTTCGCCGGCCAGGTCGTTGGTCGACGCGCAGGACGGCAGCCACTCGGACGCGCGCCCCAGCCAGCCGGTGGTCAGCGCCGCGGACAGCCGCTCGGCCGTGGGCGGCCCGAAAGCATCGGTCACGGTGGGGCGACTAACGGGTGGGTCGCGCGGGCGGCGTCCCTTCGGCGGCCCGGACGTCGAACGAGTAGTTGATGGCGCGCGCCGAATGGGTGATCGACCCCGTCGAGATCACGTCGACGCCGGTCTTGCTGATGTCGCGGATGCGGTCCAGCGTGACGCCGCCCGACACCTCGATGATCGTCTGCGGCTTGCGATCGCGGATGCGCTGCACCGCCTCCGCCATCTCGCGGAGCTGGAAGTTGTCCAGCAGCACGCCTTCCGCGCCGGCCTCCAGCGCCTCGTCGAGCTGGGCGAGATCGTCGACCTCCACGACCACCCGCAGGGTGTGAGGCGCCACGGCGCGCGCGCGCCGGACCGCCTCCCGCACCGAGCCGACCAGCGCCACGTGGTTGTCCTTGATCAGGATGCCCGAGGCCAGGTCCGACCGGTGATTCGCGCCGCCGCCGGTCCGGACGGCGTACTTTTCCAGCGCGCGCAGCCCGGGCGTGGTCTTGCGCGTGTCCGTGACCCGCACCTTGGCCCCCTCGGCAGCGGCCACGAAGGCTTGCGTGACGGTCGCGATCCCGGACAGGTGCTGCAGGAAGTTCAGCGCCGTCCGCTCGCCGGCCAGCAGCGCCGCGGCGGGGCCGCGCAGGGAGGCCACCACGGTCCCGGGTTGCACCGGGTCCCCGTCCGCCACCTTCATGCGCAGTCGGGTCCGCCAGTCGAAGCGGGTGAACACCGCCTCGACGACGCCCAGCCCGCAGACGACCGCCCGCTCGTTGGCGATGATGTCTCCCTCGGCTTCCTGCGTCTCGTCGATCACCGACGCCGTGGTCACGTCACCGCGGCCGACGTCCTCTTCCAGGGCCAGGTCCAGGATCCGCTGGACGGCCGGGGTGTACCAGGGGGCCGAATAGACGCTCACGCGCTCTGCTCCACGGGGGGGGACCGGAAACGCCAGTCCTGGACGGGCCAGCCCCGCCGTTTGGCCGCGCGACGCAGCCGGGGATCGGGGTTCACGACCACCCGGTTCCCCACCCGTTCCAGCATCGGCAGGTCGGTGTACGAGTCCGTGTAAAACCAGCTCTGGGCCAGATCCAGCTGCCGCCGCGCGCCCAGGTCCTCGGCCCAGTGGACCTTGCCGGAGCCCACGCAGGCGGGGGTGACGAGCCGGCCCGTGAACAGGCCGTCCGCCACCTCGAACCGGGTCGAGATCACCTCTTCGATGCCCAGCGCCTCCGCGATGGGCGCCGTCACATAGGTCGGCGAGGACGAGAGGATGGCCAGGACGTGTCCCTCCGCCCGGTGTCGATCGATCCGGTCGTGCGCGCCCGGAACGATGAGGGGCAGCACTTCGTCTTCGACCCAGCGGCGGCAGCGGTCGGCGAAGTCGCGCTCCGCCCAGCCGGCCATCTGCGAGGCCACGCGCGCCGCCACCCACTGTAGGTCGATGAGCGACAGGTGGTACTTGGCCATCCAGCCCAGCGCCCTCAGCGCCCGGAAAATCGAGATTTCTCCCCGGCGGCGCAGGTCTTTGAGGAACAGCCGCCCCGTGTTGCAGGAGACCAGCGTCCGATCCACGTCGAAGAATGCGCCTACCTGCGACATCTGAGCCCCCCATTGTATCACGTATCGGTCGGCGGCCGGCCCGGGTTGCCCGAAAGTCGCGGAGTTTTGACGCGCCAAGCTGAGCCGACACATCGCAGGAATTGACCCGATGGGGCGGGCGCGGTAGGAACCAAAGCCAATGCGTCTCACCGGCGGCCTGGATCGGGGCCGGCGCCTGTTCGTTCCCCGTGGGTCGCGCACGCGTCCCACCGCTTCGAAGGTCCGCGAAGCGATCTTCAACATCCTGGGCCCGCCGCCCGGCTCGGTCCTGGATCTCTACGCCGGCAGCGGCGCGCTGGGGCTCGAGTCGCTGTCGCGCGGTGCTGCCTCGGCGGTCTTCGTCGAGCGCGACGGCAACGCGCTGTCCGCCCTGCGGCGCAACCTGCGCGAGGCGGGGGTCGAAGGGCGGTCGCGCGTGCTGGCGGCCGACGTGCGGTCGGCGCTGCGCAAGCTGGCCGGCGGCGACGAACGCTTCTCGTGGGTGTTCCTGGATCCACCCTACGTCAAGGACATCGCCGGCGTGCTGGCCGAGCTGTCCGGGGCGCTGCTGACCCCCTGCGCCGTCGTGATCGTCGAGCACGACCGCCGCCACCCGCCGCCCGACTCGGTCGGCTGTCTGTTTCTGACCGACCGTCGCGAGTACGGCGACACCGAGCTGTCTTTCTATCGCTGCTCGGGCTCGTGACCGGGCCATGAGACTGGCGGTCTACCCGGGGACGTTCGACCCGATCACCAACGGCCACGTGGACATCCTGCGCCGGTCGCTGAAGATCTTCGACCGGGTGGTGGTCGCGCTGGCCGACAACATCCGCAAGACCCCCCTCTTCACGCTGGCCGAGCGCCGGGCCATGATCACGGACGCGCTGGGCTCGGAGCCCAACCTGGAAGTGGACGCCTTCCAGGGGCTGCTGGCCGAGTACTGCCGGCGCCGCGGCGCGACGGTGGTGATCCGCGGGCTGCGGGCGCTGGCCGACTTCGAGTACGAGTTCCAGCTGGCGCACATGAACCGCCGGCTGGCGCCCGATGTCGAGACGATGTTTCTGATGACCGGCGAAGACAGCTTTTATGTATCCTCTTCGCTCGTCAAAGAAGTCGCCCTGATGGGCGGCGACGTCTCGCGGATGGTTCCGACGAGCGTGGCCGCCGCGCTGGCCGACAAACGCAAACAAGGAGTCACGCCGTGAGCACCGTGAAGCTGGCCCGCAGGTTGTCCGTCGTCGAACCGTCCCCCACGCTGGCCGTCTCGGCCAAGGCGGCCAAGCTCAAGGCCGAGGGGATCGACGTCGTCAGCTTCGGCGCGGGCGAGCCCGACTTCGACACGCCGGTCTTCATCAAGGAGGCCGCCAAGAAGGCGCTCGACGCCGGCGCGACCAAGTACACGCTGGTCGAGGGGACCGTTCCGCTGCGCAAGGCGGTGGCCAAGTGGATCGGCGCCGCGCACGGCCTCACGATCGAGCCCAGCGAGGTGATCGTCAGCTCGGGCGCCAAGCAGTCGATCTACAACGCCGTCTTCGCGCTGATCGACGAGGGCGACGAGGTCATCATCCCGACGCCGGCCTGGGTCAGCTACAACGACATCGTCAAGCTGGCGGGCGGCCGCCCGGTGAACGTGCCGACCAAGGCCTCGGAGAACTTCCAGGTCCGCGCCGAGGACGTGGCCAAGGCCATCACGCCGCGCACCAAGATGATCCTGGTCTGCTCGCCGTCGAACCCGACCGGCGCCATTTACGACGAGGCGACCCTGCGGGCGCTGGCCAAGCTGGCGGTCGAGAAAGACCTCTGGCTGATGACCGACGACATCTACCGGACGCTGGTTTACGGCGACGGCAAGTTCTTCCAGCCGGCCACCATCAGCCCGGAGGTGCGCGCCAAGACCCTCATCATCGACGGCGTCTCGAAGGCGTTCGCGATGACCGGCTGGCGCGTGGGCTTCACGGTGGCGCCGAAGCCGGTGGTCGAGGCGATGGCCACGCTGCAGGGTCAATCGACGACGCACGCCGCGGCCGTCTCCCAGGCCGCCGCGCTGGCGGCCATCGAGGGCCCGACCGACGAGCTCGAGAAGATGCGGCTCGAGTTCGACAAGCGCCGCAAGACCATGGTGGCGCGCCTGCGTGAGATCCCGGGCGTGACCTGCGTCGAGCCGAAGGGCGCCTTCTATGCGTTCCCCGACCTGTCGGCCTTCATCGGCAAGAAGACCCCCGAGGGCAAGAAGATCGAGAACGACGTCCAGCTCTGCGAGTGGCTGATCGAGGCGGCCAAGGTGGCGGTCGTCATGGGTTCGGCGTTCCACGCGCCGGGCTTCGTGCGGCTGTCGTACGCCACCTCGATGAAGAACGTGGAAGAGGGCGTCCGGCGCATGGCCGAGGCCCTCCCCAAACTGACCTGACGCCGAACCAGAGCGCGCCCGCGGCCGCCGGCCAGCGCCCCTCCCGCCTGTCCTGGGCCGGGGCGCTGTCGGCGGTGAACGCCGGCTTGGCCGTCTGGCTGTTCGCCAGGCTGGTCCTGTTCTTCAGCCACAGCGTTTACGCGCAGACCACCGACTTCGCCGTCTTCCGCGCCGGGTGGTGGCTGGCGCTGCACGATCCGCGGCACCTCTACGACGCCGCCGCGCAAGCCGCCGTCGAGCGGCGCTTCCTGCAGGCGATCGGCAGCCCTGGATTCGCCGGGGGGCTGCTGGCGTTCTTGCACCCGCCGCACCTGGCGCTGGCCGGCGTCGGGATCGCCTGGCTGGGCGACCACACCAGCGGCCGCGCCGTGACGTTCGTCTGGCTGGCGTGCAACCTGGCTCTGCTGGGCGTCCTGATCGCCCAGGTTCGCCGCGAGCTCGGGCTGGGCGCCGCCGGAACGCTGGCCGCCGCGGTGGCGATTCTGGGGTTCTACCCGGTCTTCAACGCGCTCTCGCAGGGGCAGTTCTCCGTGTTGCTGGCGGTGGCGGCGCTGGGGCTGGCCGCCGCGCTGGACGCCGGCCGCCCCTGGCGCGCGGCGGGTTGGCTGCTGGTGCTCAGCTTCAAGCCGCAGCTGTTCCCGGCGGTGGCGGTGGTGTTGATCGCGCGCCGCGCGTGGCGCGCGCTGGGCGCGGCCGCGGTCCTGGCCGTGGGCACGGTGGCCGTGACCGCGGCGGCGCTGGGCGCCCGCGTCTGGGTCGACTGGGCGGCCGCGGTGCGCGGGCTGGAGCGGACCTACGGCGGCGGCTCGGCGGCGGTCATGCCGACGGTCCGCGGTTTGCTCGCCCGGACGTTTCCCGCGCTGGTCGGGCCGCCGCTGGAAGCGATCGGCCTGGCGCTGTGGGTGGCCGGCGCGGTGGCCGTCCTCGCGATCGTGTGGCGCGACGGGCGCTCGGGCGGGCAGGGCGACGCCCGGCGTGCCATCGGGTTCGGCCTGGCGGTGGCGCTGGTCACCAGCCCGCATCTTTATGGCCACGACCTGCTGCTCTGGGTGGTCCCGACGGCCCTGGTCCTGGCCGTCGCGCGCGGCGCGGACGGGTGGCCGGTCGGCGTCCGGCTGGCGCTGGCCTGGCCGGCCTGGGCGATGCTCGCGCCGCTGGCCGACCAGAGCGACGCCTGGCCGCCTCGGCTGCCGGTCGACCCACGGCTGATTCCGGTCGCGATCGCGCTGGTGGCCGCCTTTCGACATCGGCGGCGATCCGTTCTGGGGGCAGGTACGTAGAGGAATTACCCGATTCCGCCAAAGACGGTTACTGTCTGCGCCCTTTCGCGACGCCCCCCAAGGAGATCCCCGTGACGACCGCACCCTTCCGTCAGAGCATTCTTTTGATCCTGGCTGTCGCAGGCAGCGCAGCACTTCTGTCGGCCTGCAGCAGCGACAACAACTCGACGGGCGCTGCCGGTCATGGCGGTGCGGCCGCCGGCCACGGCGGCGGGGCTGCCGGCCACGGCGGCAGCGCGGGCGTCGGCGGCGCGGCCGGAACGCCCGGCGTGGCGGGAGCGGCAGGCTCGGCCGGCGCCGGCGGCGCGGCGGGTGCTGCGGGCGCCGGCGGAGCGGCCGGCGGCGTGGGCGGCGGCGTGATGCTGAACGCCCAGCAGGCGCGCGGCAAGTACCTGGTCGACGCGGTCATCTCGTGCGGCGACTGCCACACGCCCCAGGGGCCGAACGGCCCGGACATGACCCACTACCTGGCCGGCAACCCGAGCTTCATCAAGCTCCCGAACGGCGACGCGCTGCCGTCGCGCAACCTCACCAACGACGAGACCGGCCTCAAGAACCGGACCGACGACGAGATCAAGATGATGTTCCAGAACGGCCTGCGTCCGGCGGCAGCCGGCACCGAGGCGTTGAACCCGGTCATGCCGTACTACGTCTTCCACAACATGGACGCCGACGACGCGGACGCGATCGTCGCCTACCTGCGGACCGTTCCGGGCGTGAACAGCACCATCCCCCGGCGTTCCGCCTCGTTCGACGTGCCGTCGCCGGCGCCGCCGCTGGACGTGACGAAGCTGCCGGCACCGGCTGCCTCGTACCCGAACATGGCCAGCGCGCTCCGCGGCCAGTACCTGGCGGCGCGCGCGGGCGTCTGCGTCGAGTGCCACACCAAGCACCTCGACCCGGGGATGCCGACCGTGCTGGACGAGGCGCACCTGTTCGAGGGGGGCGAGGACTACTCGTCGCTGTTCGCCAGCACGCTCATGATCCACCCGGTCTCGCTGAACCTGACCTCCGACAACGCCACCGGCCTCGGAACCTGGTCCGTGGCGGACATCGTCACCGCGCTCGAGCAGGGCAAGGACAAGGAAGGCATGGGGATTTGCCCGCCCATGCCGGTCGGCCCGATGGGCGCGTACGGTCACCTGACCGACGCCGACGCCAACGACATCGCGAATTACATCCACTCGCTGCCGCCAAAGACGAATATGATCGTCGACATGTGCTCGTTCCCGCCTGGGCCGCCCCCGGCCGACGGCGGCACGTCGCCCGCCGACGGAGGCACGGACGCGCACAGCAGCACCACGGATGGCGCGTCGCACGGCTGAGCTAAAACCGAAGAACGCCGCGCGGCCCGGCGCTTTGATTCGGGCCGCCGGCGGCCTCTGTTTCACCCTGCTGGCCGCCTGCGGCAGCGGGTCGGCTGCCGCGCACGACGCGGCGGCCGCCGTCGACGCGCCCGGGCCGGCCGTCGACGCGGGAACCGGGACCGACGCCACGCCCGCCATCGACGCGGCGCCGCCGGCCGACGCGGCTTCGCCGGCGGACGCGTCCTCCCCGCCGCCGCCCCCGTTGCCGTACCCGGCACCGACCTACCAGCACCTCTCCGAGACGGGCCTTTACCGGGACATCGCCGCGCGGACCCTGGCGCCGTCGGTGACGCCCTTCGAGCCGACCTACAAGCTCTGGTCCGACGGCGCCCAGAAGCAGCGCTGGATCCGGTTGCCTCCCGGCACGCGCATCGACACCTCGGACATGGACCACTGGATCTTCCCGGTGGGCACCCAGGTTTGGAAGGAGTTCTCGCTCGATGGCGTGCTGCTGGAGACGCGCCTCGTCGAGCGCTACGGCACCGGCCCCGACGACGTCTGGATGGGCGCCTTCGTCTGGAACGCGGACCAGACCGACGCCGACTTCGCCCC
>Ga0068855_100005242_pt1 | contig 15814 bp, 15 predicted proteins | sample KBSCornC52_FD_66592 | JGI IMG/M metagenome (GOLD analysis project Ga0068855, IMG submission 66592) | Corn rhizosphere microbial communities from Kellogg Biological Station, Michigan, USA - KBS Corn C5-2 | ecosystem: Host-associated > Plants > Roots > Rhizosphere > Soil ...
GGGCCGATGCCGTCGCCCGGCAATACAACGATGCGTGCTTTCATTGATGCGCCTGTTCGTATTTTACGATTGCGTCGTTTTGCTTCAGTAAGTAACCCATTTCATCCACGCCTTGCAGCAGACAGAAGCGTGCGAACGCTTCGATGGGAAACTTGACGGCAACACCGGTCGGCAACGACAGCGTGTTGGTTTCCAAATCGATGCGAATCTTGGCGCCTGCATTTGCGAGCAGCCACGCGTGCGTTTGCTCGTCGACGATCACCGGCAGCAAGCCGTTCTTGAGCGAGTTGTTACGGAAAATATCCGCGATCTCGGTGCTGATGACGGCGCGAAAGCCGAAATCGAGCAAAGCCCATGGCGCGTGCTCGCGCGATGAACCACAACCGAAGTTACGTCCTGCAACCAGAATCTGAGAGCCTCGCACGTTGGACTGGTTGAGAACGAAATCTTGTTTGAGCTTGCCGTCGCTGTCGAAGCGCCAGTTCGCGAATAGGTTTTGGCCCAAGCCTTCTTTGGTCGTGGTCGTTAGAAACCGCGCAGGAATGATCTGATCGGTATCGATGTCGGTATAGGGCAATACGACGGTTGCCGATTCAATGGCGCGAATGGGCTCCATTATGCGAACTCCCGTGGATCTGTGATTTTGCCGTGAATGGCGCAAGCCGCTGCGGTTGCCGGGCTCGCGAGTAAAGTGCGAGAGCCAGCGCCTTGGCGTCCTTCGAAATTTCGATTGCTGGTGCTGACGGTGTATTGACCGGCGGCTACGAGATCGCCGTTCATCCCCAAACACATGGAGCAGCCGGATTCACGCCATTCGGCACCCGCGTCCTTGAACACTTTGTCCAAGCCGCGTGCTTCTGCTTCGCGTTTGATTTGCTGCGAGCCCGGCACGACCAACGCCCGCACGCCTTGCGCAATTTTGCGTCCGCGCAGGATCTTGGCAGCGGTTTCGAGATCGGAGAGTCTCGCGTTGGTGCAGCTGCCGATGAAGACGACCTGAATGGGTTTACCCATCATGCGTTCACCCGGCTGCAGGCCCATATAGTCGAGCGCTTTCTTGAAGACGGCATCGCCGTCTTTTCGCGGCACGGTGCCGGTGATCGGCACGACCATGCCTGGATGCGTTCCGTAAGTGATCATGGGCTCGATGGCACTGCCGTCGATGTCCACTTCGCGATCGAAGCGAGCACCGGGATCGGAGCGTAATTGGCGCCATGCAGCCACTGCTTTATTCCAAGCATCTCCCTGTGGTGCACGCGGTCTGCCTTTGAGATAAGCGAAAGTCGTTTCATCCGGCGCCACCATGCCCGCACGCGCGCCGGCTTCAATAGACATGTTGCACACGGTCATGCGCTCTTCCATGGAAAGCGCTTCGATGGCGGAGCCTCGATATTCGATGACGTGACCCGTGCCGCCCGAAACGCCGATTTTGCCGATGATGGCGAGGATGAGATCTTTCGCGCTGACGCCGTCGCGCAATTTTCCGGAGACGTTGATGGCGAGCGTTTTGGGACGACGTTGCAACAAACATTGAGTTGCGAGCACGTGACCGACTTCGGTCGTGCCTATGCCGAATGCGAGCGCACCGAAGGCACCGTGCGTTGCGGTGTGACTGTCTCCGCATACGATGGTCTTGCCGGGTTGCGTCGCGCCCAATTCAGGTCCGATCACGTGCACGATGCCGCGCTGATCGCTTTTGAGTCCGAGAAGCTCGACGCCGAAATCGCGACAATTCTGTTCCAGCTCTTTGATCTGACGCGCGGCCGATTCCACGCGAATCGGAATGCGTCCGGCGATTTCCTCCGGATCCGTCGGCGTCGAGTGATCCATGGTCGCCAAAGTGCGGTCGAGCCGGCGGACTTTGAGTCCTGAGGCGCGCAACAGCGAGAAGGCTTGTGGCGAGGTGACCTCGTGCACGAGATGCAAGTCGATGTACAGCACCGCGGGTGTGTCGGTGCTTTCCGGCACCACCTCGTGCTGTTCCCATATTTTCTCGAACAGTGTTTTGGCGGACATGTTGGGATAGCGGTTAGGAGTTAGCAGTTAGGGGTTAGTCAGAGCGATATTCCCTCCTCCGCGCAGCGGGAGAGGGTTAGGGTGAGGGCTCTCGCAAGGCCGTGAGTCCTTGCGTCGACATTCGCATAAAACAGCCCACCAAGAATTGATCGTTGGTAACGCAACCATCGTCAAGGACGATGGCCGCATTACGAAACTCGAGCGAAGTGCTTACGTCGCTTGCGCCACGCGTGCAGTGGTGTCCTCGCACGCTTCAAGCCAGCCCCATTTGTCTTCCGTCTTGCCGTTGAAAAGACCGAAGAAGGCGGCTTGCAAGGCTTCGGTGACAGGTCCGCGGCGGCCCTGGCCGATGGTGACGTGGTCGACCGAGCGCACCGGCGTGATTTCTGCGGCGGTGCCGGTCAAGAAGATTTCGTCGGCGAGATAGAGCAGCTCGCGCGGAATCGATTGTTCGCGAATTTCGAAGCCATGCGCTTTCGCCAACCGAATGACCGAGTCGCGCGTCAAACCTTGCAGAATGGAATTGGCGACGGCGGGCGTATAGATCACGCCGTCGCGGATCAAGAAGAGATTTTCGCCCGCGCCTTCGCTCACCATGCCGTCCGTGCCGAGACCGATGCCTTCGGCAAAACCAAGACGTTTCGCTTCCATGCTGATCAACTGGCTCGACAGATAATTGCCGGCGGCTTTACCCAATGCAGGAATAGTGTTCGGCGCCAAGCGCTGCCAAGACGACACGCATACGTCGATGCCCAGCTCCAATCCTTCCGCACCGAGATATGCACCCCACTCGAACGCGGCAACTACCGTTTCGACCGGAGGAGGAGTTTTCGGTGCTACGCCAATCTCGCCGTAGCCGCGGAAGGCGAACGGACGGATGTAGGCGCTCTTGAGCGCATTGACGTTGATGATCTGCTTGCACGCGGCGTTGATGTCATCGGGAGAGTAGGGGATCTCCATGCGATAGATGCGCGCCGAGTCGAACAAGCGGCGAGTGTGGTCACGCAGACGAAAAATCTTGGCCCCTTGCGGCGTCGCATAAGCGCGTACGCCCTCGAATACCGTGGAACCGTAATGCAATGCGTGCGCAAGGACGTGCGTGGTGGCCTTTTCCCAAGGCACCAGCTTGCCGTTTTGCCAGATGAATTTCGCAGGCGTGATGGGCATGACGCCCTCCTCAAAAAATGAAGGCAGTCCGGGTGCGACTGCCTTCGCGAAGCGAGCGTTAGGCTCGTTCCTCTTGCAGCCACGGCATGCGATCGCGCAATTTGCCGCCGACTTTCTCGATCTTGTGCTTGAGATCCTTGTTGAGAAGCTTCTGATACTTCTTGCCGCCGCGCTTGTTCTCGGCGATCCACTGGCGCGCGAACTTGCCGGTTTGAATTTCCTTGAGGATCTTCTTCATTTCGCGCTTGGTGGAGGAATTCACCACACGCGGACCACGCGTGAGGTCGCCGTACTTCGCGGTGTCGCTGATGTACTTGTGCATTTTGGCGAGACCGCCTTCGTGCAATAGATCGACGATCAGCTTCAATTCATGCAGCACTTCGTAGTAAGCGACTTCGGGCTGATAGCCGGCTTCGGTCAATGTCTCGAAACCTTTGAGCACCAGTTCCGTCGCGCCGCCGCAGAGCACTGCTTGTTCGCCGAACAGATCGGTCTCGGTCTCTTCTGCAAACGTGGTTTCCAACACGCCGCCGCGCGTGCCGCCGATACCGTCAGCGTAGGCGAGCGCTTTGTCGTGCGCGGTACGGGTGGCGTTCTGTGCAACAGCGATCAAACAAGGCACGCCGCGACCCTGTTGATACTGGCGGCGCACGAGTTGGCCGGGGCCTTTCGGCGCAATCAGCACCACGTCCAAATCCTTGCGTGGACGGATTTGCTTGAAGTGCACATTGAAGCCATGAGCGAACAACAACGTCGCGCCCTGCGGAATGTTGTCGATGACTTCCTTATAGAGATCTTTCTGCGCGAGGTCGGGAACGAGAACGGCGACCAAGCCAGCGCCTTTCACGGCTTCCGCCGGTTCGGCTACTTCCAAACCGTCCTTCTTCGCCTTCTTCCAGCTTTCGCCGGTTTTGCGCACACCCACTACGACGTCGAAGCCGCTGTCTTTCAGATTGAGAGCATGGGCGCGGCCCTGGCTGCCGTAGCCGAGGACGGCGATGCGCGCTCCCTTCAGCGCTTTTTTATTGACGTCTTTCTGCGAGTAGATCTGCATTGTGTGAACTCCTAAGAATCTCTCTCTTATGCACTAGCACAAAAACGAAGAACCCCGCGGTATACAGTCATACCTTGCGGGGTTCCTGATCTGATCGCTAGTACGTTTAAGTCTTCAGGCCAGGATCCCGCACCTCAATCCGAGCGGCGGTTGACAGCCACGTTGACGACGATGTCGTCGGCGGGCGGAACGGGTGAGTGGATCAAAGGCGCAGGCCGTGGGTTAAAAAAATCTGCGCGATAGCACCATATTGCTGCTTGCCTTGTCAATGGGTTGGCGCTGCGTGTCGAGCGCTGGCGGCGGCAAATCGTGACCTCCTGCAAGGTCATCCTGTTATTCTTTGCGCTCCTTTTTGTATCCCTCGTGCACGCGATGCTCGCCACCCAGCTACATCCTGGCTCCATTCCCATTGCTTTGGTCGGCGAAGACCGTTTCGATGCATGGCGTACGACTCAGAGTGCAACCCTACAGAACTGGGCGAGCGCAAATGCATTCCGGGGCGAGCGCGGCAAAGTGCTGTTGGTCCCTGATGCACAGAACAAAGTGGCACAAGTGCTCGTCGGTCTCGGCAAAGGCGTGGGCGATGCCGACGTGTCTCTATGGCATTCGAGCGGTTTGTGCGATCGACTGCCTGAGGGCAACTATCATTTGGCAACAGGTTTGCCGCGCGCTGCCGCTCAGCAATTCGCATTGGGGTGGTTGTACGGTCAATATCGTTTCGATCGTTACCGCCGCGCTCAGTCGCCGCGCGAATGCAAACTCCATGTGCCCGACGCATCAGTCGACGAAGCCGTACGTTTGAATTCGGCGTGCACACTCGCGCGCGATTTGATCAATACACCTGCCAATGACTTGACTCCAGTGCGCCTCGCCGAAGCTGCCATAGCGCTGGCACAGCGTTATGGCGCTACTTATCGGCACGACCGCGGCGATGCGTTGCTCGCGCAAGGTTTCCCCACCGTGCATGCAGTCGGGCGCGCGAGCGCTAACGAACCTCAAGTCGTCGACTTCACGTGGGGTGAGCCGGGTCGGCCCCGCGTTACATTGGTCGGTAAAGGCGTGTGTTTCGATTCGGGCGGCCTCGATATCAAACCGCCTGCGTCGATGTTGCTCATGAAGAAAGACATGGGCGGCGCGGCCTGCGTGCTCGGGCTCGCTCAAGCCATCATGGATGCGAAACTGCCGATACGACTGCGCGTGATCATTCCGGCCGTCGAGAATGCCGTTGCCGGTAACGCGTTTCGTCCCGGTGACGTCCTCGCGACTCGCAAAGGGCTCACGGTGGAGGTAGGCAACACCGACGCCGAAGGACGTCTGATTCTGTGCGACGCGCTCGCGTTGGCCGACGAAGAAGAACCCGAGCTGCTGATCGACATGGCGACGCTCACGGGCGCTGCGCGAGTCGCATTGGGCCCTGAGTTACCGGCGCTCTTTACCAACGACGATGCGCTTGCGAACGATTTGACGCGGTTCGCCAAGGAAGCCGTAGATCACCTCTGGCAGTTGCCGCTCTGGAGCGGCTACGACGACGAACTCGCGAGCAAGGTCGCCGACCTCAACAACGTGTCGCCCTCGGGATTTTCAGGGGCCATCATCGGCGGTCTGTTCCTGAAGCGATTCGTATCCAAGGCGAAGCAGTGGGCGCACATCGATCTGTACGGATGGAATGCCAAAGATCGGCCGGGTCGACCCGTCGGCGCCGAAGCGCAATGTGTGCGTGCGCTCTACGCGTATTTGCGCCATCGCTACGCAGCTTAAGGCCGTCACTCAAGTGGATACAGAATCCAGTCCGACGGCAGCGGAACGCTCGGTCTCGTCGCGCGATATAGCGGTCCTCATCGGCATCAACCTGCTCTGGGGTTTCAATCTCGTCGCCAACAAGGTCGGCGTGAACGAATTGCCGCCGTTTCTATTTTCCGCGATGCGGTTGGGACTGCTCGCGCTCATTCTGTCGCCGCTGCTGCGCGTTCATCGCGGACAAATGAAGAACGTCATGATGGCAGCAGGGTTGAGCGGCGCTGCGACCTTCGGCTTGCTCACGCTCGGCATCGCCATTTCCGCGGACGTGTCCACGGTAGCGATCGCAACTCAGTTGAGCGTGCCGTTCACGACGTTGTTGTCCGTCGTGTTGCTCGGCGAAATCATTCACTGGCGGCGGATTCTCGGTATCACGCTCGCTTTCTTGGGCGTGATGGTTATCGGCTTCGATCCACACGTGTTCAGCTACTGGCCGGGATTGCTGTGCGTCGTTCTGTCGTCGTTTGCGAGCGCACTCGGCTTGATCTACATCAAGCGCCTGCAAGGCATTCGTCCGCTGCAAACGCAAGCCTGGCTCGCTTCGATCGGCGCCCCCATTTTGTTGATAACGAGCGCGCTGTTGGAATGGCATCGTTGGCCGCAGGTGCCGCATGCGCATTTGCAGGCTTGGGGAGGCTTGCTGTTCACGGCGCTCGGATCGAGCCTCATCGCGCACAGCGTCTTGTTCTACCTGATCGGACGCTACCCGGTGTCCAGCGTGTCTCCTTTCACGCTGCTTTCGCCCATCTTCAGCATCATGTTCGGCGTCACGCTGTTACACGATCACTTGACGCCACGCATGATGGTAGGCAGCACGATCACTTTGTTCGGCGTATTGATCGTTGCGGTGAGAGATAGGCGGATCGTGGATACGGGAAGTTGAGCGCGCTTGCCTTCCTGCGTGCGCTCGTCGACGATTGCGACTTTTCGTCAGCCTCAATCGAGCCCATTCATGTCGAAGCAGAAGACTCCTCGCGCCAGCACTCCTAAAAAGTCGGCCTCGAAAGCATCGATTCGCCCGTATTCCAGTGTCGTGACCGACGGTGTCAAGCAGACGCCTAGCCGTGCGATGCTGCGCGCGGTCGGTTACAAGGATGCGGATTTCAGGAAGTCCGCCGTCGGTATCGCCTCGACTTGGAGCAATCTGACTCCTTGCAATATGCACATCGACAAGCTCGCCAAAGCGGCGGCTGCCGGTGTTGATTCCGCAGGCGGCAAGAGCACGACGTTCGGCACGATTACGGTCTCGGACGGTATTTCGAATGGCACGCCGGGCATGCGCTATTCGCTCGTTTCACGGGAAGTCATCGCAGACTCGATCGAGACGGTGGTGGGTGCCCAAGGATTCGACGGCATCGTGGCCATCGGCGGCTGCGATAAGAACATGCCGGGCTGCATGATGGCGTTAGCGAGGCTGAATCGGCCGGCAGTGTTCGTCTACGGCGGCACGATTCGCCCGGGCGAAAAACGCCGCGACATCATTTCTGTATTCGAGGCAGTGGGTGCACATGCGCGTGGCGCGCTTTCTGATCGCGGGTTACAGGAAGTAGAGCGCACCGCCATCCCGGGACCGGGTAGCTGCGGCGGTATGTATACCGCCAATACCATGGCCTCTGTGATCGAGGCGCTCGGTATGAGCTTGCCGAATAGTTCGGCTCAAGAAGCGCAGTCCACCAAGAAACTAGACGACTGCAAGCGAGCCGGCCGCGCAGTGCTCGATCTCATCAAGAAAGACATCAAGCCGCGCGACATCATGACGCGCGAAGCATTCGAGAATGCGATTACGGTCGGAATCGCATTGGGCGGTTCGACGAACGCGGTGCTGCATCTGCTCGCGATCGCGCATGCCACGAATGTGCCGCTCGAACTCGATGACTTCACTCGCATTGGCAAGCGCGTACCGGTGTTGGCGGATCTTCGGCCCAGCGGCAAATACTCCATGTCCGAACTCATCAAAATCGGCGGCATCCAGCCGCTCATGAAGATGCTGCTCGACAAAGGGTTGCTGCACGGCAATTGCCTGACGGTGACCGGTAAGACGCTCGCGCAGAATCTACGAGGCGTGAAACCGTATCCGAAGAAGCAAGACATCGTGTATGGCTTCGACAACCCCATCAAAGCGGACAGCCATCTGGTCGTGCTTTACGGCAACCTTGCGCCGGAAGGCGCAGTGGCCAAGATCACGGGCAAGGAAGGATTGAGTTTCACCGGCCGTGCGCGCGTCTTCGAATCCGAGGAGTCGTCGCTCCAAGCCATTCTGGACGGGGCGGTGCAAGCGGGTGAGGTGGTGGTGATTCGTTATGAAGGTCCCAAAGGCGGACCCGGCATGCGCGAGATGCTGAGCCCGACGAGCGCCATCACTGGACGGGGTTTGGGCGACAAAGTGGCTTTGATCACCGACGGACGATTCTCGGGTGGCAGTCATGGTTTCGTCGTCGGTCATATCTCTCCGGAGGCCGCCGTCGGCGGTCCCATCGGCTTGGTCGAAGACGGCGACGAAATCAGTATCGACGCCACGAGCCGTGAGATCAGATTGAACGTACCCGAGGACGTGTTGGCGCAACGTCGTGCCGTATGGAGAGCCAAAGAACCGTATGCCACGCGCGGAGTCCTAGCGAAATATGCGCGGTCGGTGACGAGCGCGTCGTTGGGGGCGGTGACGGATAAGGAGTGATGGCGAGGAGGTCCACGGTCCGCGGCTAGCGGCCAGAAGAGAAGGTCTGCGATCCTCAGACAGCAGTCTCCAGCCAGAGCGCAGCACCGGTTTCGCTCTGGCCGCAGACCGCTGACGAGGGCAAACACCCAACCGAGATCGCAATGCATCCGCACTCGAGACCCGCGTGGGACGACGATGCCTGGCCTGGCCTCGGCGCGCTCACCGATTCCCTCTGCGCAGACCTGTGTGTCGTAGGGCTTGGAGGCTCGGGTCTCACGGCGATAGAGGCGGCATTGGATGCGGGCTTGAGCGTCGTCGGTATCGATGCAGGAAGCGTTGCTAGCGGGGCGGCGGGGTCCAATGGTGGTTTGCTCCTCGCAGGCACTGCGCGTTTCTATCATCAAGCCGCAGGGCAGATCGGACGTGAACGCGCCCGTGCGATCTATCAACTCACCCTGGCGGAAATCGATCGACTGCTTGCACACGTGCCCGGGCTGGTTCGTCGTACCGGCTCGTTGCGTATCGCGTCCTCTGCCGAAGAATTAGTTGATTGCGAGCAGCAGTTGGCAGCCATGCAGGCCGATGGTCTGCCGGTGCAACGCTATGACGGTCTCGAGGGCAAGGGCCTTCTCATTCCAACCGACGCCGTCTTCAATCCGCTGGCTCGCTGTCGTAAGTTGGCAGAGCAATGCATACAACGCGGTGCGTTGTGTTTTGAGAATACGTCGGCTCTAGAAATTGCCGCAGGAAGAGTGCGAACGCCGCGGGGGAACGTCGCATCGAGATATGTGCTCATTGCAGTCGATGGTGGCTTGGAGCGCGTTTTGCCTGAATTGCAGTATCGAGTACGCACTGCACGTTTGCAGATGCTCGGGACTGCGCCGACCACGGAAATTGCAGTACCGAAGCCGATCTATGCGCGCTGGGGATACGAGTACTGGCAACAATTGCAAGACGGGCGCATCGTGCTGGGCGGTTTTCGCGATACCGCTGCGGACGAGGAGTGGACATCGAGTAGCGAACCGACTCACGCCATCCAACATCGGTTGGAAACATTCTTGCGCGACCATCTCGGCGTGCATGCAGCGATTACACATCGCTGGGCTGCTTCGGTCGGCTACACGACATCGGGCTTGCCGGTGGTGGACGAGGTGAGACCCGGCATTTGGGCGATTGGCGCCTACAGTGGCACCGGCAACGTGCTTGGTGCGTTGTGTGCGCGAGCCGTGATCGAGTCGATCACGGGTCACTCGGCAATGGCGCGGCTGTTGCGCGCTTAGCTGTTAGAATCCGCCCCCCAACTCCCGAACAACCTCGAACAGGAGCGAACGATGACGATCAAAGTCGGCGACAAAATGCCTTCCGGCGTGTTCAAGCAAATGACCAAGGACGGACCGCAAAACGTCACTACGGATCAGCTGTTCAAGGGCAAGAAAGTCGTGCTGTTCTCTGTGCCGGGCGCGTTCACTCCGACTTGCGACGCCAAGCATTTGCCGGGGTTCGTGCAGAACGCGGCAGCAATCAAAGCCAAAGGCGTGGACACCATTGCATGCATGTCGGTGAACGATGTGTTCGTCATGAACGCCTGGGGCAAGGCGTCGAATGTAGGCGACTCCGTCGTCATGCTGGCGGACGGCAATGGCGAATACGCCAAAGCGCTGGGTCTGGAAATGGACGGCAGGGGATTCGGGATGGGCATGCGTTCGCAGCGCTTCGCTGTGCTCGTCCAAGACGGCGTAGTCAGCAAGCTCGCTGTAGAAGCACCGGGTGAATTCAAGGTCTCGAGCGCGGAAGCAATCTTGGGACAACTGTAGAGCTGCCCCCACCCTAACCCTCCCCCGCGGTGTGGGGGAGGGGCAGAGCTTCATCAACCGTCGACGCGCAGCGGCTTTCGCCGCTGTGCTCTTACAGTATCTTTTCCAACTCCGGCACGACGGTGAACAGGTCGCCTACCAAACCCACGTCGGCGACTTCGAAGATGGGCGCTTCGCTGTCTTTGTTGACAGCCACGATGGTGCGCGCGTCCTTGATACCGGTGAGATGTTGGATAGCGCCTGAGATACCGAAGGCCATGTAGAGCTCGGGCGCGATGATCTTGCCGGTCTGTCCGACCTGCAATTCATTGGGTGCGTAACCGGAGTCGACCGCAGCGCGCGAGGCGCCCACTGCCGCACCGATCTTGTCCGCCAGCTTCTCGAGAATTTTGAAGTTGTCGGAGCTGCCCATGGCGCGTCCGCCGGAGACGACACGCGTTGCGGTTTGCAGATCGGGACGTCCGCTTTGAGCGGCCGAACGCGAGACGAACCGCGTGTGCGTTGGCAACGCAGCGCTCACTGTGGCTGATTCGATCGACGCCGAACCGCCTGCGGGCGCCGGCTGGAACGAAGCCACACGAATCGTCACGACCACTTTCTGATCCTGCGGCGCTTCGACCGTTACGATGGCGTTGCCTGCATAGATAGGACGACGGAAACGGTGCGAGGACTCGGCCGCCATGATGTCACTGATTTGGCCGACGCCGAGCAGTGCCGCGACGCGAGGTGTGAGATCTTTACCGAACGTCGTCGAAGGACCGAACACGTGCGTGTAGCCCGCTGCGAGCTCTGCAACTTGCGGCGCGATGACTGCCGCGAGCGGTTCTGCGTTGGCCGGATTTTCGACTTTGATGACTTTGTTGACGCCCTTGAGCGCAGCTGCTTGCGTGGCAGCCGCAGAAGCGTCGGTAGCGAACAGCGCGATATCGATTTGTGCGCCGGCAATCGTTGCCGCAGCGCTGACGCACTTGGCAGTGCTCTGATTGAGCTTGCCGCCCGAGTGTTCGCCGATGATGAGAATCTTGGTCATTACAGCACCCCTTTCTGCTTGAGCGCGGCTACGAGCTCGGAAACGTCTTTCACCATGATGCCTTTCGAACGAGCAGGCGGCGGCTCGAATTTGGTCGTGCGGAAGGCGGCAGCCACATTGACGCCGAGATCACCGATGGCAACAGTGTCGAGCGGCTTCTTCTTGGCCTTCATGATATCGGGCAGCTTGACGTAGCGCGGTTCGTTCAAGCGCAAATCGGTAGTGAACACCGCGGGCAGATCGACTTCGATGGTTTCGAGGCCGGTATCGACTTCGCGCGTGACGCGCGCCTTGCCGCCTTCGAGTTCGATCTTCGATGCGAACGTCGCCTGCGGACGATTCCAGAGTGCGGCGAGCATTTGGCCGGTTTGGCCGTTGTCATCGTCGATGGCCTGTTTGCCCATGAGCACGATGGTCGGCGCTTCCTTTTCGATGAGCTTCAAGAAAATGCGCGCTGCTGCGAGCGGTTCGACCACGCCGTCGGCGGGCACGAGAATGGCGCGGTCGGCGCCCATGGCGAGGCCGGTGCGCAATTGCTGTTGCGTGTCGTTGGGGCCGATGCTTGCGACGATGACTTCGCTGGCGCCGCCTTTTTCCTTGATCCGCAGCGCTTCTTCGAGCGCGATTTCATCGAACGGGTTGATGCTCATCTTGACGCCGTCGGTCATCACCCCCGTACCGTCGGGTTTGACGCGGACACGGACGTTGTAGTCGATGACCCGCTTCAAGCAAACCAGAATCTTGCTCACGAACTGTTCTCCACAATGCTTGAGTTGACTGCTGCCACTGTAGGCGGAACTGGCAAAGCAGTCGCCAAAGGAGGCGAGTCAACTTAATGATGGCCGCCATGGACAGATCAGCGGCGGGCCGGGACACTATTGTAAGGCCGCGAACCTGTCAAACGGGAGAGCTTTCATGACCGACACTTTGGGCTGGCGCATGCGCATGGGCGTGGTCTCTGCCGCCGCCAACACCGTGATTCAGCCCGAACTCGAAGCCATGCGTCCACGGGGCGTGACCAATCAGATAACTCGCGTCGGTATTCCCGATACGCCGATCAGCTCCGACGAGGAGCTTGCGGAGGTGATGCAAGCGATGCGCACGTCGATCGAAACCGCGATCGACGCGCTCATGGCCTGCGTGCCGCGTGCCGTAGTGCTCGGCTTGGCGGCTGAGAGTTTCTGGGAAAACATTTATTCGCCCGACGAGCTGCAAGCACATCTGCAAGAGCGAACCGGCGGTCTCGGTGTTGCACTAGGCAGCGTCGCATGCCGCGCAGCAATCCAGAAATATGGCGGCGTGAAGCGCATTGCCATCATCACTCCGTACGTGCCGACGGGTGATGCCCAGGTGCGTCGCGCGTTTACGGATCTAGGCTTCGAAGTCGTCAATCTCCTCGGCCTCAAATGCGCGAGCCCATTGCTCATGGGGCACGAACCTTTGGACCGCTTGCGCCGTGCTGTGCGAGAAGTCGACGACCCGTCGGTGGAGTTGATCGTTCAAGTCGGCAGCGGCTTGCCTTTCGCACAAGTTGCGGCCGAAGCCGAACGCTGGCTCGGCAAGCCCGTGCTTGCAGTGAACACCTGCACATATTGGTATGCGCTCAGGCAAGCGGGCATCGAAGACAAAATGGATGGGTTTGGGTCGTTGTTGGTTGAGTATTAGAAGGGGTTGGGAGTTGGGGGTTAGGAGTTAGTAAGAGATGGGGTTGAAGCAGTTTGCAGTTAGCGACGCCTAGACGAGCGCTCTTGGCGACTTCTTACTAACTCCTAACCCCTAACGCCTTCAACACATGTTTTTCTACCTGCTGCGCCGATTGGCCATTGGTCTCCCAACCTTGCTCGTCATCGTGACGTGCGCGTTCTTGTTGATGCGGCTGGCACCGGGAGGGCCGTTCGAGCAAGAGCGGGGTTTGCCCGCGCAAGTGAAGGCGAATCTCGAAGCGGCGTACGGCCTCGATCAGCCTATCTACATTCAATACACTCGTTACCTGCTGAATCTATTACACGGCGACTTGGGGCCGTCGCTTAGATATCGCGATCGCAGCGTCAATGAATTGTTGTCACGCGGCTTTCCGGTGAGCGCCAGCTTGGGAGCGTGGGCAGTATTTGCGGCGGTGCTCATAGGTGTTCCGCTCGGTATTTTGGCGGCACTCAAGAAAGAACGGTGGCCTGATCACCTCATCATGTCGGTTGCGGTATTCGGTATAACGCTGCCGAGCTATGTGATCGCACCCATGTTGGCTTTGTTGTTCGGTATCTATATGCATTGGCTGCCGGTAGCCGGCTACGGCGATGGCTCGCCGCGCTTTTTGACGCTGCCTGTTGCAACGCTAGCGCTGCCTTTCGTCGCATACATCGCACGCCTCACGCGCGAAAGCTGCATTGAAGTCATGCGTGCGCCGTATATCTTGACCGCGCGTGCCAAAGGATTGCCGTCGTGGTTGATCGTCGGCCGGCATGCTCTCAAGCCCACATTGGTTCCCGTCGTCAGTTATTTGGGACCTGCGACCGCGGGCGTACTGACCGGCTCGCTCGTGATCGAGCAGGTCTTCGGTTTACCGGGCATCGGCCGGTATTTCGTGCAAGGGGCGATCAATCGCGATTACACGCTGGTGATGGGCGTAGTCGTTTGTTATGCCGCACTCGTGATCGCGCTCAATATCGTGGTGGATGTTTGTTATCGCTGGCTCGATCCGCGGGTTGTTGCATCGTGATGCGTGGAGTCGGCCCCCACCCTAACCCTCCCCCCGCTTCGCGGAGGAGGGGATCAGAGCGAGGTGCACCTTCCGGTTCCCTCCTCCGCGAAGCGGGGGAGGGTTAGGGTGGGGGCAATCATGCACCTGTTGCATCATCGCGCCGCGACCGCATCCGCCGTCATATTGGTTGCAATCGCACTACTCGCCATCATCGGTCCCCATTTCAGTCGCTATTCGCTAGACCAAATCGACTGGAATTACTTGCCGGGCGCACCTGCGCTTGCAAACGGCCATTGGTTTGGCACCGATGCAAGCGGCCGCGATCTTTTCGTGCGCACCATGATTGGATTGCGAGTGTCGTTGCTCGTCGGGCTCGCTGCGGCGTCGGTAAGTTTCGTTATCGGCGTGACGTGGGGCGCGACTGCCGGTTATTTGGGCGGACATATCGACAGCTTCATGATGCGCTTCGTCGATGTGCTGTATTCGCTTCCCTATCTGTTCTTCGTCATCGTGCTCACGGTAGTGTTCGGTTCGAACATTTATCTCATGTTCATTGCGCTTGGCGCAGTGGGCTGGTTGACCATGGCGCGTATCGTTCGCGGTCAGACGCTGGCATTGCGTCATCGTGAATTCATCGCGGCGGCTGTGTTGGCGGGTGTGCCCACGTCGCGCATCATCCGGCGCCACATCGTTCCGAACGTCATGGGACCGGTCGTCGCCTATGCAGCGCTCGCCGTTCCACAAGTGATTTTGTACGAAAGCTTCCTGTCTTTTTTAGGACTCGGCGTGCAAGAGCCGCTCACGAGTCTCGGCAGGCTGGTAGCGGAAGGGTCCGCTGAGATGGAAAGCTCGCCTTGGATGTTGTTGATACCCGCCGCGTTTCTCTCAGCACTGCTGCTTTGTTTGAATTTTATAGCGGATGCGATGAGGGAGTGGACTGGTAAGCAGTGAACGGTGAACAGTGAATAGTCATTAGCCAGAGGCGCCGTCCTTTCAGGCTATTCACTGCTTACTAATCACTTCATCTTTCTGTATACGCTTGCGAATCGTGCTGCCGCCGTAATGCCATAGTCCCCCGGAGCGTATTGCATCAGCCAGTCGCCTGGATTGCCGCGCAGTACGTCGCCGCCTTGCGATCTTGCTATCGAGAACGCGACATGCATTTGCTTTGCGAGGACCTGTACCGGTCGGTTCCGGTAATGACCGTCGTCGCCTGCGCGCAGCGGTGCTACGGGTTCGTACTTGGCATCGAAACGATCGCGCGAAACGCACCAGCGCTCGCCGCTTGCTGCGGTGACGACGGCGTCGCCGCGCACATAACGATTCGGTCCTTCGAGACTCATGAGTTCGCCGGCATCGGTGGCGAACTGCACTGAGACGGTTTCTTCTTTGACGTAGGTATGCGCTTCGGGATCGGTGCGTAGATCGATCGCGGTTAAATGAAGGGACATGGGTTGTGTGGGCTAGGAGTTGGGAGTTAGGAGTTAGGGGTTAGGAGTTAGTCCAGAATAGAACAAGGCGAAACAGAGCGACCACCCCTTCGAACTCCGGACTAACTCCTAACCCTTAACTCCTATCTCCT
>Ga0068855_100005245_pt1 | contig 15810 bp, 16 predicted proteins | sample KBSCornC52_FD_66592 | JGI IMG/M metagenome (GOLD analysis project Ga0068855, IMG submission 66592) | Corn rhizosphere microbial communities from Kellogg Biological Station, Michigan, USA - KBS Corn C5-2 | ecosystem: Host-associated > Plants > Roots > Rhizosphere > Soil ...
GTGGAATGATCAGGCGGCGATCTGCCGAGCCTGGTCGATCATACGGCGAACGATGCGCCAATACCTGCCGCGCGCTCCGCAAGACGGACGTTTTCCGGGTCGGCAACGGAACCGGCCGGCCGCAATCGGTGTGCTATAATAGTGGGTTGGTTCGTATGAGACAGAGGCGGCCCGCGCGGTCGCTGCTTCGATTTAAGGTCCAGAGACAGAGGTGAAGATCGAATGAAAGAGGGAATCCACCCGGCTTATCAACAGGCGACGGTACACTGCGCCTGCGGGAATGCTTTTGAAACGCGCTCGACGAAGCCCCAACTCCGGGTCGAGATCTGTTCCGCCTGCCATCCGTTCTTCACGGGCAAGCAGAAGATTGTGGACACCGAGGGGCGCGTGGAGAAGTTCCTGCAAAAGTACAAGATGAAGCAGTAGCAATTGAGGAGCGGGCCAACGCCGGGCGTCTGGCGGCGGCGCGTTCTCGACAGGTTTGGACCGGACGCGCTCTTGGAACGCGCCCGGTCTTTTCCTATCCGGAGCGGGCGGCGAGCATTCGACCCGCCATACATCCTGGGGAGATTGCGTGAGCAGCGAAGAGAAGAAGGACAAGTACTTGCAGTACGGGGGCCAGGCGGTCATCGAAGGCGTGATGATGCGGAGCCCCCGGTACTTTGCCGTCGCCTGCCGCAAGCCGGACGGCCAGATTGTGGTACAGGAAGAGCCGGTCGACCGCTCCATCGTGGGCAAGTTCCTCTGGATGAACCGGCCTCTGCTTCGGGGCACGCTGGCGCTGATCGACGCAATGGCGCTGGGCATGAAGGCGCTGAAGTTCGCCGCGGACGTGCAGACTCAGTCGCTGGGCGGACCTGATACCCAATCGGCGCCGGCGACGGTCGCCGTAAACGGAAACGGTGCGGCAGCAACGGCGGAGCCGGCGAAGGACCACAAGATCAATGATTATAAGGACCACAAGATCAATGATTATGTGGTCGGCGGGACGATGGTCTTCTCCATCTGCTTCGGAATCGCGCTCTTCGTCGCGCTCCCGACCCTCCTGACGCAGGCGGCGCAGTACTTCGGCGGGCTTCCGCACGGGCTCGGATTGTCGCGGGGCCAGCAGATCGAGCTGAACCTGGTCGACGGCGTCGTTCGGATGGCCATCTTTCTCGGATACATCGGGCTCATCTCGCGGCTGGACGCGATTCGGCGGGTGTTTCAGTTCCACGGCGCGGAGCACAAGGCGATCAACACGCTGGAGGCGGGCGAGCCGCTGACGCCTGAGAACTGCATGCGTGAATCGCGAATCCACCCGCGGTGCGGCACAAGCTTCATCATCGTCGTCCTGCTGGCATCGATCCTGGTCCACTCGGTCCTGCCGCGGCCGCCCTTCTATTTCACGCGGCTGGCGCTGCACATCGCGCTGATTCCGGTTGTCGCGGGCATCTCCTATGAGATTATCAAGCTGGCCGGACGGTACCGGCATTCTGCGATAATGCGGACCCTTCTTGCGCCGGGGCTCTGGTCGCAGCGGCTCACGACGCGGGAGCCGGACGTCGAGCACGTCGAGGTCGCCATCGCGGCGCTTCAGGCGGTGCTGGCGCGTGAGAAAGCCCACGACGCGGGCGTTCCCGAGGCACAATCGCCGCTCCCCCTCGAAGTCGCCGAGCCATCCGCGGCTATTGCGTGAGGATGGGTGTTCAGAACGGCACCCCGTCCTGAAGGCGCGGGGCTATTCTGCGAAACGGCGCTCCGCGCCCTGAACCCCTGAATACCCGAACATCGTGAAGTACGGGCGAATAACTCGCCAACGAGCGCTGATGCCAGAGATGGAAGTTCCGTTGGCGAGTTATTCGCCCCTACACCCGAACACCTGAATTCCGATTACTGAACACCCATGTCTCTTGAACAGGCTGCAAGCAAGCTGGATGCCTTGGAATCGCGGTACGAACAGTTCAGCGCGCAGATGCTGGACCCCGTCGTTACGGCCGATATCAGGCAGTATCATCAGGTGAACAAGGCGTGGAGCGACCTCGCTCCGCTCGTCACCGCCTACCGCGACTACAAGCGCGTGCTCTCCGAGATATCCGATTCCGAGGCGCTTCTGAACGACTCGGAGATGCGGGACATGGCCGAGGCGGAGCTCGAGTCACTGCGGCCGAAGCGCGAAGAGCTGGAGAAGCGGCTCAAGCTTCTTCTTCTTCCGAAAGACCCGAACGACGATAAGAACGTCATTGTGGAGATTCGGCCGGCGGCCGGGGGCGAGGAAGCGGCGCTCTTTGCCGCCGAGCTGTTCAGGATGTACGGCAGGTACGCGGAGCGGCGCGGCTGGAAGGTCGAGATCCTAAATATACAGGAGACGGGCATCGGCGGCGTCAACGACGCGGTGATGTCGATTATTGCGAACGGAGCTTACAGCCAGCTCAAATTCGAGAGCGGCGTCCACCGCGTCCAGCGCGTCCCGGCTACCGAATCGGGCGGGCGGATCCACACTTCGACAGTGACAGTTGCGGTCCTTCCGGAGGCGGAGGAGGTCGAGGTCGAGATCAACCCGAACGACATCAACATGGATGTGTACCACTCCTCGAGCGCGGGCGGTCAGAACGTGCAGAAGGTGGCGACGGCTATTCGAATCGTGCACAAGCCGACGGGGATTGTGGTGACCTGCCAGGACGAGCGGAGCCAGCTCCAGAACAAGGAGAAGGCGTTCCGTATGCTGCGCGCAAAGTTGTACGACCGGGAACAGGAGATATCGACGAATGCCCGCGCGGACGCCAGGCGTTCGCAGATTGGGAGTGGCGACCGGAGCGAGAAGATTCGCACGTACAATTTCCCGCAGGGACGGGTGACGGACCACCGAATCGGATTCGACGTCTATAACCTCCCGGAGGTGCTTAACGGGGACCTCCAGCCATTCATCGACCGTCTCGTCGCCGCGGACCAGGCCGAGAAGCTCCGCGCCGAGAGCGAGGCCGCGGTCGCTGCATGATGGTGAAACCCGCGGTCACGGAGATGTGGGAGGCGGCGGCGGCGAGACTGCGCGACGCAGGAATCGAATCACCGGCCCTCGAGGCGCAGTTTCTGGTCGGAATCGCGTTGGGATTGAGCCGCACGCAGGTGGTTCTTGGCACAGAGGTTTCGCCGAGCAGCAATCAGGTTTGTGAGCTGGAGCGGCTGGTGGAAGCGCGGGAGAATCGCGTGCCGCTCGCCTATCTGCGCGGGACGCAGGAATTCTACGGGCTCACGTTCGCGGTAACGCCAGCCGTTCTTATTCCGCGGCCGGAGACTGAGCTGCTGGTGGACATCGCGGTCGAGCGGCTTGCCGGAATCGAGGGTGGGACTCTCCTGGATGTGGGGGCGGGGTCGGGCTGCATTGCTATAACGGTCGCTCGTTCGCTGCCGCGCGTTCGGTGTGTTGGGGTGGACGTAAGCGATGCGGCACTCGAAGTGGCACGCGCGAATGCGGAGCGGCTGGGAGTGGGCGGCCGGGCTGCGTTTCTCCGCGGGGACATGCTCGACTCGGTCGGGTCCCGCTCGGCGGAGGGTATCGTGTCGAATCCACCGTACATTCGGAGCGAGGAGATTCCGGCGCTTCAGGCTGAAGTGCGGGATCACGAACCGGATGTGGCGCTCGATGGTGGCGCGGACGGGCTTCGGTTTCATCGCAGGCTGGCGGCCGGGGCGACTCGCGTGCTGAAGCGCGGCGGGTTCCTCGCGGTCGAAGTCGCGATGGGGCAGGCGGCGGAGGTTGCCGAATTGATGGGGGCCGCTGGATTCGTTAGAGTGCAGTCGCACAGGGACCTTGCGTCCATTGAGCGGGTGGTGTCGGGCAGGCTGCCGGAGGGTTGACGTGGTTAGGTGGAGACGATTTACGGGGATGTGTGTGGTGGCCGCGCTGGTGCTGGTTGGAGCGACGGCGGGGGGCGGAGCTCGGCAGGCAGCGCAGACACTGTCGCTCGACGAGGCGAGGCAGTACATGGTCGAGCTCATTAACCGCGACCGGGCGACGAAGGACCTGGTGCCGGTGACGCTGGACGGGCCGGCCACGCTTGCGGCGCAGCGGCACGCGGAAGAGATGGCGTCCGAGCGCTACATGTCGCACTACAATCTGGCGGGAAAGTCTCCCAACCAGCGCTACACGGAGGCGGGCGGGACCGGATACTCGCGGGAGAACATCTATCTCGCGACAACCCGTTACGCAGGCGAATCCGGGAGTGAAGGAGCGTCGGCGGCCCCGCTCGCGCAGTCGCCGCGATTTACCCGGCAGGAGCTGGAGGAGATCGAATCCTCCTACTTCAACGAGGTGCCTCCGAATGACGGGCACCGGAAGAATATCCTCTCGCCGGAGCACACGCACGTCGGAATCGGGCTGGCGCGATCGGCTGCACCGGGCGGGCGCGCGCTCGGAAATGCGCAGGAGTTCGTGGACCGCTACGTGGAAGTCGAGCCCATTCCGTCCGCCATGGGAGTTGATGGCGAGATTCGGGTGGCGGGACGGGTTCTCGGCGGCGTTAAATTCCGGTCGATTTCCGTGGCGCGCGGTCCGCTGCCGGAACCGCTTACAAAGGAGAAGGCAACGGCAATTCACTCGTATTCCGTTCCGCATCCGGACATCACCTATTGGCCGCCGCCCTATAGATCGGCGCGGCAGGTGCGGGTGTCGGCCGATGGCGCGTTTTCGGTTACGATTCCCGTTGGATCTCACGGTGCGGGCGTCTATTACATTGGGGTCTGGGTGGACGACAGTAGCCGGGATATCCTCGGTTCGCTTCGCACCGTCGTTGTCCGATAGCCGATTTGCCGCCATCAAGCCAACATATATGATTCAATCGGAAGCCCCCACCCCGCCTCAGCCGTCGGTGCGCCCGCCCATGATCGTCTGCCAGGGTCTGGAGAAGCGATTCGGCAATCTGCGCGCTGTCGATCATCTCGATCTCGCCGTTGGCGCGGGAGAGTTGTTCGGGTTTCTCGGGCCGAACGGCGCGGGGAAGACCACCTCGATTAAGATGATGACGGGACTGCTGCGGCCGTCGGCGGGCACGGCCGTTATAGGCGGGTTCGACATCCAGGCGGAGCCGCTGAAGGCCAAGGCGCTCTTCGGATACATCCCCGACAACCCCTTCCTCTATGAGAAGCTCACCGGTCGCGAGTTTATCCGGTTCATGGCGGACCTCTACTCGGTCCCGACGGAGGGCAGGAGCCGCAAAATCGACGACCTTCTCCGGCTATTCGAACTCGAAGAGAAGGGCGACGCGCTGATTCAGGGGTACTCGCGCGGCATGCGGCAGAAGATTGCGCTGGCGGGCGCGCTGATCCACCAGCCGAAGGTTATCTTCCTGGACGAGCCCACCGTCGGCCTGGACCCGAAGAGCGCCCGCCTCATGAAGGACGTTCTTCGCAGGCTCTGCAACGAGGGGACGACCGTGTTCGTGTCGACGCACATCCTGGAGATCGCGGAGAGGATGTGCGACCGATTCGCGATCATCGACAAGGGGAAGATTGTTGCGACCGGGACGATGGAGGAGCTGCGGCAGCGCGGGTCCGCCGGTCCTGGGCAGCAGCGGACCCTCGAAGACATCTTCCTCGAGCTCACGAGCGGAACCACGCACGAGGACCTGATTCAATACCTGGGGTGACATCCAATGGCGCGTGTTCAATTATGAGTCGAAAACCTGAACGCCCGGAGACTGCGGCTGCACGCATGGCCCTGCTGGCTGGCCTTGCTGGTGCGGCGATGGTCCTCGCTGGTTGCAGCCAGATTGCGGGACTGCGCATGCCCGCCGGCGCGCAGGAGGCCGAGAAGGGCGTCGCGGAGCTGCGGGCCGGGCGCGTCGATCGCGCGCAGGCCGAATTCGATTCGGCCGTAAAGCTGGCCGGGTCGGATTATCGCACGGCGGCCGCAATTGCCGGGAGCTGCACGGCGGCCAGACAATGGAGCCTCGCGACGCAATATGGCGAGATCGCCTTCAAGAAGACGCCGCCCACCGACAAGCCAATGCGCCGCGAGTTGTACGCCATCCTTTCCGAAGCGTATCTGGCGCAGGGGAACAGGGATCGGGCCGTGCAGCTCGCGAAGCAGGGCTACGCGGAAGAGCCCGACGAGCCCGGCGCCATGAACAACCTCGGCTACATCTACGCCGACGGACCGGTGATGGATAAGCTGGGCGAGGCGCTCGACCTTACGCAGAAGGCGGTCAGAATTGCGACGAGCGAAGGGCGGCCCGAGGAAGAGACAGCGCTCTATCTCGACAGCGTCGGCTGGGTGAAGTATCAGATGGGGCGAATCGACGAGGCAATTCCGGACCTTACCCGCGCGTCATACGTGCTTCCGACGCAGCCGGACGTCCTCTATCATCTGGGCATGGCGTACAGCAAGAAGGGGCGCTACGCGGACGCGATTGTGGTCCTTGAGCGCGCGGTGAAGCTCGCCCCCAATGATGCGGAGGCGGAGCAGGCGCTCAAAGAGGCGATCGACAAGCTGCCACCCGGACCTTCCGCGCCCCCTGCCGCTCCCAAATCGCCGGCATCCTCTGGCGGCGCCAACGCAGTCGGTCCGCCCCTTAATCCTGGGGCAGCGACGCTGCCTGCCGCGCATCCCTGACTGCCGGGCAAATTATTAGCGAGGTGTCGTTATCAATCCGTCAAACCGTTGATTGACGCGCCTCGCGGCCAATGGTACCATCGACTTCAGGCAACGCGCCGGGAGGTACCTTTGAACACCTATTTAAGCACCCTGCCAGATCTCGTGGTAGACCGGACGGACGAAGCCGTCCGGCTGTCTGACCTGTTCGTACATCTGCAGTACAAAACGCTGGGCAAGCGGGTCGTCGAGGAGCTCACGGACGCACGGGTTAGTCTCCCTCAAATGCAGGCGCTTCGCTACATCTGGCTTCACCAGCACGTCCTGGTCGGAAACCTGGCGGAGGGTCTGGCCATCTCGTACCCTTCGGCGACCAACATGGTCCACCGGCTGGTCCGGCAGAGCCTGGTCGTGCGGACCACCAATCCGGCGGACCGCCGGGAAGTCGAAGTCTCGCTCACGCGATCCGGCCTGGCGCTGATGGAGCAGGTGGAGACCGAGCGGATTCAGCGGATGCGGGCGGTGCTGATCAGGATGGATCCGGTGGAACGGGAGAATATGCTCGCGGGACTGCATCGGTTCGTCGCGCTCGCGGTCGAGAACGACGACGACGCAGTGAAGGATGTCTGCCTGCGATGCGGGAGCAAGGCCGACCCGTCCTGTCCGATTGCGGAGCTGCACTCGCTCCAGGTTTGCAGATAACGGACCGCGCGGGCATGTCGAGAACATACATTTGGGGACCATGCATGTGAAATGCATGTCTCGCGGGCTTACGGTGAACCACGGATGTAAAATCCGTGTCTCGCGGGCTTGCAGCCGAACGTCCTGCCGGACGGGGAGACTTGCGCGGCGGGTCGCGGAACGGTTTCGATTCGCGCACAGTCCATTAGTCTATGGATCTTCCCATCTATCTGGATCACGCCGCCACCACTCCGGTCGCGCCGGAGGTGCTGGAAGCGATGCTCCCTGCGTTTTCGGTCAACTACGGCAATCCCGCCTCGATTTACGCGGCGGGCGCGGAGGCGCGCGAGGCGGTCGAAGCGGCCCGTGATGCCATCGCCCGCGCGATTGGGGCGGATGCCGGAGAGGTCTATTTCACCTCCGGCGGCACGGAGGCTGACAACTGGGCGATCAAGGGGATGGCGGCGGCCGCCGAAGAGGGCCGCCGCTATCTGCTCGTCTCGGCGCTGGAGCATCATGCGGTTTTGGACCCGTCCGAATCGCTTCGGGACGCGGGTTTCGAAGTTGAGCTCGTTCGCGGCGATTCCACGGGATTCGTGGAACCGGCGGAGATAGCTAAGCGTATCCGTAGGGAAACCTTGCTGGTGTCGGTGATGCATGCCAATAACGAGGTCGGCACAATCGAGCCGATCGACGAGATTGGGCGGATTTGCAGGGAGCGGGACGTGCCGCTTCATATCGACGCGGTCCAGACTTTCGGAAAGTGCGACATCGACGTCGAGCGGCTTGGCGTGAGCCTGATGAGCCTGTCGGCGCACAAGCTCTATGGGCCGAAGGGCGTGGGCGCGCTTTATGTCCGGCGAGGAACACGAATCGGGCGGTTCATGGAGGGCGGAGAGCAGGAGCGCGGGCGGCGCGCCGGAACTCTCAACGTGCCCGGAATCGTAGGGTTCCATAGCGCGACGAAACTGGCTGTGGCGAGCTTGGCCACGGAGAACGAACGTCTGATCGCACTGCGGGACAGGCTCATCGCAGGGATCGAGCGTTCTGTTGATGGCGCCTTGCTGATGGGGCATCGTACCAGGCGGCTGCCGAACAATGCGCATTTCTGCTTCGATGGGGTCGAGGGCGAGTCGCTTCTTCTGGCGCTCGACCAGGCGGGAATCTATGCGTCGGCGGGGTCCGCATGCACGACGGGATCGGTCGAGCCCTCTCACGTTCTGCTCGCGATGGGAGTGGACGAGGAACGGGCGCGTGGGGCGCTCCGGATGACGCTCGGGCGGTCCACGACATCTGAGGGAATCGACTACACGATCGAGCAGATTGGCCGAATCGTGACGGATTTGCGAGCACTTTCGGGCGGCGGCTGGTAACTGTGACATTGGTCACAACGGCGTTGTGTAGATGTGCACAAACGGCGGCAGGAATGCCGGGAAAGCGCCCGCGGAGGCGGCGGAAGGGCGAAAAGCGCTTGACATCGAGCAAAAGCGTCCTTATAATAGACGAGAATTACGAAGTTGCCAGTTCGGCCGCAGGAGATTGTGAAATTTTTCATTAACTCCTGGGCGGCCCTAATCAGACCACCCAGTCACGGCGCGGACAACGCGGTTCGCCATAGCGATGCTCTTTTGTTCCTTCACCAGCGGCTCGAAAGCGCGCTGTGCGAAGCACGGTAAAATTGCCGGAAATCTTTTCGGCGGGGTGAAGGAACCCGAACGTTCAGGGCGAATACGGTTGAGAACGCGATAGCTGAACTACCCTCTTTCACAGCGTGCCTGTCCCGTCGGGCCTGTCTGCCTTGCAGCGTGGACACCGCGCGGATACTGCCCCGAAGCCTGTGAAATCGGAACGTAAGATCGAGCACAAATACCGAGGTGGACAGAGCGACACGAGGCTACATCACGATCACTACGGGTCACCCGACACAAGGAGGGGTACTAATGAGTAGCAACAGCGCCGTCCTGGACAGGCCGACAGCCCCGGCCCGCGAAAGCGGACTACAGGATGAAGATCTCGCGACCGATCTGGTCGAGGAAGAGGTCGAGGAGTCCCTGGCTGACGAGCCGAACGACGACCTGCTGAACATATACGAGAGCAGCGTCACCCGCCAGGGAGGCTTGCTGGAGGAGGACGTCGTCGCGGCCCCGCTCATGGAGGCGGTGGAAGCCGAAGAGCACAGCGAGGAGTACGTTCGGGAGCAGAGGTCGACGCGGGACGAAGACCTACACCTCTGGATGAGCCGGGCGCGAGTCGCGCAGCTATTGACGGCGGACGAAGAGATTCGTCTCGCCCGCGCCGTACAGCGCGGCGACAAGCGCGCCAAGGACAAGCTGACCGAGGCCAACTTGCGGCTGGTCGTCAGCATCGCGAAGAAGTACAGCGTTCGTGGAATCCCGCTGCCGGACCTGATTCAGGAAGGCAACATCGGACTTATTCGCGCGGTAGAGAAGTTCGACCCGAACAAGGGTTATCGCTTCAGCACTTATGCAACGTGGTGGATCCGCCGGGCGATCGCCCGCGCCATCATCAACCAGGGCCGCACGATTCGAATCCCGGTCTACGTGGCCGAGATCATCCATAAGTACGTGAAGGCCTCGAGCCGCCTGCGCCAGCAGCTCCATCGCGAGCCGACGGTCGAGGAGATCGCCCGCGAGCTGGAAGTGCCGGTAGAGCGCGTGAACGAAATCACGCGGATCGCGCTGGAGCCGCTCTCGCTCGAGACGCCGGTCGGCGAGAAGGATAACAGCCAGCTCTCGGACTTCATCCAGTCCAGCACGGCCCCCTCCCCCTCCGAGGCGACGCTGAACCTGATTCGGCGCGAGCAGATCGACGAGGTGCTGAACAAGCTGACCACGCGGGAGCGCGACGTGCTGAAGATGCGGTTCGGGCTGGACGACGGCTACGCCCGGACGCTCGAGGAAGTGGGAACGCGCCTGCACGTGACGCGGGAGCGGGTTCGCCAAATCGAGCTGCGCGCACTGAAGAAGCTGCGCCATCTCGGCCCGTCCGAGCTGATTCGGCATTAAGCCAACTACGCAGTGAGTCCCGTCGGCCCCAGGCAGAATGCCTGGGGCCGACGTGCGTTCAGTTGCCCGTTGCAATCCCCTCAAGCAATGGCGGAACGGGGTGTCGGCGGCGCCGCCGTTCGGGCTACACTCCCATCGAATGTGAGGGCACGTTCGGCTGAATCTCCTGTGGATGTTCGCGCAAATAGTTGAGCAGGTGCCGCCTCTTCTCTCTACTCCTGAGACGGTCCCCGGATTCGCTGCTGCCATCTGGCAGGAGATTGGGGTCGGCGGCTGCGACGCGGTCGTAGATGCCCGACCAGCGCTTCTTCACCGCGGACAGCGAGACGTCCAGATGAATCGCACACTCCTCGTCGGTATCGCCGCGCAAAGCGTCTCGCAGCAATGACTGTTCCGCCGGACTGAAGCACAACCGCTTTGGCGCGTGTTCAAACAGGATCGAGAATATCGTTCCGTCTCGTGATGCCACCTCTTCCCGATTGACGCCTACCAGGAAGGGTTTCGGGAGGCCAGCAGGCGGTGGATGGAGCGCAAAGTATTCAGAATAATCCCGGCGAACTGTTAAGCCGGAGGCCTCGAACATTGCCCGCTGCTCCGGATCGTAGAATTCGCTAAGCCAGCTCTTCAACGGATAGCTCCGGAATCGTGCAAGCCCCGCTTCAATGCCTCGGTTCCGAACCTCGCGCAGCTCCCTGGAAGTCAAGTCAGGCTTCTCCATTGTGCCTGTAAGAATCACCAGATTCAGCGGGCTCTTGCACGAACGAACGTCGCGACCGGTGAGGACTGGCGATCGCCCCGTTAATACCCTTTCAATCAGCTGCGCCCGCATGAAGGGCGGCATGGTCGACTCGGCCTCCCGCACGAAATCGTCCGTTACGAATGCCCCTGCCCCGACTCCCACGATGCGCGACTGAGGTGGACGATCCAGGTCTTCCAGCACGTCGCCGGTGATCGCACCTGCCTCGATTAGTTGTATCCACGCTCGCAACGCATCCGCGGACAGGCCCTGCTTGTAAATGTCGTAGAAAGTCCCGCCGCAGGCGCTATGAAAGCAGCGCCCCACGTCGTCGGCCACCAGATCACGACATGTCAGCCGCATTATGCTTCGAGCCTTCCCCCGGTTTGCGAGCATACGACAACCCGCTAAACCAGGAATAGTCGCGCTTGCTTCCAAAACTTCCACTATTAGGCCATTGAATCCTTGTCCGTATTTCGTTACGCTAAATATCCGAGTCCACTGACTGCTCGGTCCGCGTCAAATCATCGGTATCAGGGCTCATGGCTATTATCGGTATTTTGCTTCCCTGGCTGCTCATCGCAATCGGCTGTTACCTGTTCCTTCTGTTGGCACGGCAGAACGGCCGCATCGTCCTGCGTCTGGAGGCGATCGAAGAGAGGCTGGATGAACTCACGGATTCTGGTATATACGCCCGAGACGCCCGGAACGGCCACCGCCCGCTCTCCGCAAGCAAGATCGAGCGGAATGGTCTGCAAGTCGGAACGCCGGCGCCGCACTTCAAACTGCCGCGCATCGAGAGTGGGGAGCTCACCCTCTCTGAGTACAAGGGCAAGAGAGTCCTTCTCGTCTTCTCCGATCCCCACTGCGGTCCTTGTGACGCACTCGCGCCCGACCTGGAGAAGGCTGCGCACCAGAATCCCACCGTTCAGGTTCTGATGGTCAGTCGGGGCGAGATAGCAGAGAACCGCAAGAAGGCAAAGCAACACGGTCTCACCTTCCCCGTCGTGCTCCAAAAAAAGTGGGAGATCAGCAAACTGTATGGCATGTTCGCAACTCCGGTGGGTTACTTGATTGACGAGGAAGGCAAGACGCTTGCGGATGTAGCGGTTGGCGCGGACGCGATTCTCGGTTTGTTGCACGACCCGCTGGTTTCGGTACGTGAACCAAAACCGGTGGATTGAACACTACTCACCACACACCGTTCACTCCTGAAAGGAGAAAACGAATGGACAAGCAGTTGGACGATCTCTCGAGGTCGCTGGCGGAAGGCGTTTCGCGGAGGGCAGCGCTGAGGAAGCTCGGTTTCGGGCTGGCGGGCACGCTGCTGGCCACGCTTGGATTCAGGAGCAGGGCTGAGGCCGCTCCAGGTCGTAGCTGTTGGATTTGCCTGAACGGACCCATCTGCTCAACTGTCAAGCCGGGCAAGGACTGTAAGAAGACCAAGTGTTCCGAATGCGGCATTCAGTGCTGCGCATAGTGCAGGCTGGACAGGATGTGGCTGGCTCATCGTCTGGCGCGGTCCTGCGATCCTGGTCGAGGTTCGTCGCGCTCCGAAATTGCGCCACCGATGTAGATGATCGGCTCGCCAACGCTCGCGAATTAAGGAGCAACCAATGGACAAGCAATTCGATGAACTTTCGAACTCCCGGGTCAAACGCATTACCAGCCGGGATGTGCTGCAGAAGCTTGGAATCGGCTTCATGGCCGTGCTGGTTGCAGTCCTCGCCATGACGGCCACCGTGGCCGCCCGCGCCGATGGTTACCTGCTTGTCAGCAGCTTCGCCACCCACAGCGTCTTGCGCTACAACGAAACCAACGGCTCGTTCGTAGATGCCTTCGTTCCGGCGAAGAGCGGCGGGCTGCGACAACCTCTCGGCGTGATCTTTGGGCCGGATCACAATATCTATGTGTCCAGCGGTCTGGATGCGGACGCCGGAACGGGAACGGGCCGTCGGGATGTTCTGCGGTTCAACGGATCTACCGGAGCGTTCATGGATGACTTCGCCGACCAGAACCAATTGGAGAGCCCCCGCGGCTTGCTCTTTGGTCCGGAAGGCAACCTCTATGTCGCCAGCGGCATAGATGTAGGCACCCCGGTAGTGGCGAGGTTCAACGGAGTGACCGGCGCGTTCATCGACGACTTCGTTCCGCTCGGGAGCGGCGGGCTATATAGTCCGTTCTCGATGGTGTTCGGACCAAACGGAAAGAAGGATGGAAAGCTTGATCTCTACGTCGCCTGCGCATTCAAGAACAACGTCCTCCGGTATGACGGCACAACCGGCGCTTTCAAAGGAGTTTTCATCCCGACTCTGACGAGCGCCAGCGATCTGGGATTCCCGGGCGGAATGACGTTCGGGCCGGACGGCAACCTCTACATTTCGGTGCAGAGCTCACCCTATTTTTCGACGGACAACATTTCGCCGGCCGGGAATGTGCTGCGCTATGCGGGTCCTTCCAGTTCAAACCCTGGAGCGTTCCTCGGCGTGTTCATAGCGGGCGGCTCCGGAGGTCTGAGCACCCCATTCGGTCTGCTGTTTGGTCCAGGCGGCGACCTCTTCGTTGCGAGCTGCGTGCTGGAAGTTCCCAACGGCAAGCTGCTCTTCCAAGGCGTGCCCGGCACCAATCAGGTGCTGCGATACAACGGCAAGACAGGCGCGTTCAAGAGCGTTTTCGTCACTGCGGACAGCGGCGGTCTCAACTGCCCTACTTTCATGACGTTCACAGAAACCAATCCGACGACTCTCAACTACAACCCGTGATCAAGCACCGAAAAGGAGAAACCAATGGACAAGCAATTTGACGACCTGTCGAAGTCATTGGCCGAAGGTGTTTCGCGGCGGGTGGCGCTGCGGAAGCTTGGTATTGGGATGGTGGGCATATTGCTCGCAGCTGTTGGGATCGGCTCGCCTACACGTGCAGACGCTCAGATTGGGAGGTGCGCGACCGACGCCGACTGCGGGTATCTAAGCGGGCAGGCATGTTGCAATGGTAAGTGCGTTTACCTCAATACCGATCAAGACTGTGGTGCATGCGGACGCAAGTGTAGGAACGGCTTGCACTGTAAAGGCGGCGCATGCCTTCCTCGCGGGTTCTGATTCGTTCCAAACAGGAGACGCTTTCAACCTCACGGGCACTACTTAATGGTGAAACCAATGGACAAGCAATTCGACGAGGTCGCGAAATCATCGCCGGAAGGCGTTTCACGTCGGGAGGCGCTCGCGCGACTGGGCATTGGCGTGGTGGGCATGTTCCTGGTGCAGCCGGCGCAAGCGGGGATCGCCAAGGTCCGCGCGACCAGCGGGAAATATCTCCTGGTCAGCAGCTTCAACACAAACAGCGTCCTGCGCTACGATGAAGCGACCGGCGCTTTCGTGGACAAAATAGGTAAAGCGAACAACGGCGGATTGCGCCAGCCGGGCGGTGTCATCTACGGTCCTGACGCTAGCATCTACGTGGCTGACGGCTGGGAGTGGGATCAAGGTACCGGCCACAAAGATGTCTTGCGCTTCGATGGCGTGACCGGCACGTTCATCGACGACTTTGCCGATCAGAACCAGCTTTATAGCCCACGAGGGCTCCTGTTCGGTGCGGACGGCAACTTGTACGTCGCGGACGGCTCTCCCCAGAAGCCAAGCCGAGGCGTTTTGCGCTTTAGTGGACGGACCGGGGCATTCATCGATCACTTCGTGACACCTGGTAGCGGAGGTATCGATGATCCGAATGGGATGGTCTTCGGTCCGGACGGCGACCTGTACGTTGGCGACGTGTTCAAGAACCGAGTGATGCGCTATGACGGCGAGACGGGCGCATTCAAGGAGGTTTACGTCGCGCCCGTGAACGCTCTCAACGTGATCGAGGGGATTACCTTCGGGCCAGATGGCAATCTCTATGTTGCCAGCCTGGGTGACTTCTTCAGCGGAGGAGCAGGACCAGGTAACGTGTCGCGTTTCCAAGGGCCTTACGGAGCAAACCCTGGCGCCATCATTGATACCTTTGTTCCGGGCGGGAGCGGCGGGCTCTGCAATCCCGTCGGGCTGCTCTTTGGGCCGGGCGGCGACCTATTCGTCACCAGCGTAGTAGGTGCGCCCTCGAATCAGGGCGGCGTCAAGGGCTTTGGCGTTGTTCCCGGAACAAGCCAGGTTCTCCGCTACAGCGGGCAGACAGGCGCTTTCCTTGGGGTGTTTGTAGGCCCCGATAGCGGCGGTCTCCAGTTCCCGATCTTCATGACCTTTACCGACACCAACCCGACGACGCTGAATTACAAGCCGTAGCCGGATAGCGAAAGAAGAAAACAATGAACAATCAGTTCGACGAACTCTCGAAATCATTTGCGGAAGGCGTGTCTCGACGGGAGGCTCCGCGGAGGTTTGGCGGCGTTCGGACGCGCGATAATCGCAGGCCGTCAACTCTTTGCGCAATCTCCCTTGTTGTTCTGCTAGCTTCGGGTACGGTCGCAAATGCGAGCACGTTAACGGTCATGAACGCGAACGACAAGGGACCAGGGTCGCTTCGGTCCGTGGTCAACAGTGCGAAGAATTGCGATACGATCACATTCGCGCCAAGCCTCAACGGCCAGACGATCACCCTGACGAGCGATCAGCTCACGATCAGCAGCAGCATCGATATTGAGGGCCCGGGGGCGAGCCTCCTGACCATTAGCGGCAATGATATCAACCGAATCTTCAACGTCAACGAGGGGCTTAATGTCACGATCAACGGCCTGACCATTTCACACGGGCACGCCGTCGGAGGTAACGGGGCTGTGCATGGCATTGGCAGCGGCGCCGGCATATTGA
>Ga0068855_100005246_pt1 | contig 15810 bp, 12 predicted proteins | sample KBSCornC52_FD_66592 | JGI IMG/M metagenome (GOLD analysis project Ga0068855, IMG submission 66592) | Corn rhizosphere microbial communities from Kellogg Biological Station, Michigan, USA - KBS Corn C5-2 | ecosystem: Host-associated > Plants > Roots > Rhizosphere > Soil ...
GCCCGCTGATCGCCGGCGCCGTGCTGAGCATCGGCCGTCCGGGGCCGGTCACCCGCACCGTCGCCGGCCAGGAAGCCGGCGTGCTGCGGGTGGTCGGCGGTCCGGACGCCGGGCGCACCATCCCGCTCCCGCCCGGACGGCACCGCATCGCCCGCGACTCGACCGCGCCGGTCGGATTGCGCGATCTCGACGTCTCGCGGCGCGAGCACGCGTGGCTCGAGGTCGCGCCGGACGGCCGGGCCGTCGTCACCGACGCCGGTTCGACCAACGGCACCTTCGTCGACGGCCACCGCGTCGGGACGGCCCCGCTCACGCCGGGCAGCGTGCTGGCCGTCGGCGCCGACCACCTCCAGTGGACGCCGGCGATGACCGGCGCGCTGCGGGCCGCCCGAGCCACCGACGGCCGGGTCGACTTCGACCGCGCGTACAGCCCCGTCCCCGAGGTGCCGCACCTCGAGCTCACCATGCCGGCCCAGAAGCAGACCGGCCCGAGCAACCAGCTGGCCGCCGGCGTCACCGCCGGGCTCACCGTGGTCGCGGCCATCGTCGCCGCGATCGTGTTCAAGTCGCCGATGATCCTGCTGTTCAGCGCGGTCGGCGTGATCGGGTTCGCGGTCGCCCGGCTGGTCGAGCGCAGCCAGCGGCGGCAGCGGGCCGAGGAGTACGCGGCCGCGCGAGCGCAGACCGAGGCCCAGCTGCAGGCCCACCTGGCCGCCGAATGGTCCGTGCGCGCGCAGCTCGCGCCCGGGCCGGCCGAGGTCGCGGCGATGATCGCCGGTGATCGAGCCGACCTGTGGGCCCGCCGCATCGACAACCCGCACGGGCTGACGCTGCGGGTCGGCGCGGGTGACCAGCCGGCGGCGGTGGTCGTGCGCGGCGAACCGTGGCCCGGATTCGTCCCGCCCGTGCTGAGCGGCGCCCCGGCCGCGCTCGACCTGCGCGCCACCGGCGTGCTCGGCGTCGTCGGCGCCGACCGGGACGTGCACGACGTCGTCCGCTCGCTGCTCGTCCAGCTGGTGGCGCTGCGCGGCCCGGACGACCTGCGGCTGGTCGTCCTCGCCGCCGACGGCCACGACGCGCTCGCCTGGACGCGGTGGCTCCCGCACGCCGACGCCGGCGCCTCGGCCGCGATGCCGTGCTGGGTGGGCAACACCCGCGACACCCGCGCCGCTCGCATCGAGGAACTGCTCACCCTGCTCGCGAGCCGTCAGAGCGGCTCCGGCGGCGGCCGGCGTTACGAGGACGAGGTCTTGCTCGTGCTCGACGGCGCCTCGACGCTGCGCGAGCTGCCCGGCATGGACGTGATCCTGCGCGACGGCCCGGCCGCGGGCATCTACGTCATCTGCGCCGACCGGCGGGCCATGAACGAGTGCCGCGGCCTGTGCGAACTCGGCCCGCACGGCCTGCGCCTGACCCGCACCGTCGGCGAGCCGCCGATCGACGTCGTCCCCGATCGGGTCGACCTTGCCACCGCCGAACGCTTCGCCCGCGCGCTGAGCCCGATGCGCGATCGCATCACCTTCGCCCGGGCACAGCACGCGATGCCGCGCCGGGTGCGGTTCCTCGACCTGTTGCAGCTCACCACGCCGACGGCCGAGGACGTCCTGCGCCAGTGGGACGCCGCGAGCGGTCCGGTGACCCGCGTCGTCCTCGGCGCCGACGCGTCCGGACCGGTCTACGTCGACCTCGCCCGGCAGGGTCCGCACACGATGCTCGGCGGGGCCACCGGCGCCGGCAAGAGCATCCTCATGCAGACGCTCGTCACGTCCCTGCTGCTGGCCAACCGGCCCGACGCCCTCAACCTCGTGCTCGTCGACTTCAAGGGCGGCAGCGCGTTCCTGCCCTTCGAGCGGTGCCCGCACGTGGTCGCGCTGATCCGCTCGACCGGCGAGACCGCGGCCGACGTGTTCGACGCCGCCGCCGCGGCCCGCGTGCTCGCGTCGGTGCGGGCCGAGGTGAACCGGCGCGAGTCGGCGCTGGCCCGGTACAACGGCGAGATCGACGACTACTGGCGCCAGCGTCAGACCGACCCGACGCTGCCGCCGCTGCCGCGCCTGGTCATGGTGTTCGACGAGTTCGCCCGCGTGCTCGAGACCTCGCCGGAGTTCCTGAAGGAGCTCGTCAACGTCGCCGCCAAGGGCCGCTCGCTCGGCATGCACCTCGTGCTCGGCACGCAGTCGCTGCAGGGCAAGCTCTCGCCCGAGCTGAAGAACAACATCTCGCTGCGCATCAGCCTGCGCCAGAACGAGCCGGCCGACAGCAGCGAGGTGCTGGGGGTGCCCGATGCCGCGGCGATCCCGGGCCCGCTGCGCGGCCGCGGGTTGATCGTCTGCACCACCGACGAGCGGCGCACGCCCGAGCCGTTCCAGTCCGGGTACCTGGGTGACCCGCCGCCGCTGGCCGGCTCAGCGCCGGTGTCGGTGCGGCGCGTCGAGTGGACGGGTCTGGGCGCGCCCCGGCCGGTCACCGCCGGGCCGTCGTCCGCGGGCCCGACCGATCAGGACCTCACCATCGCCGCGATCGAGCAGGCGTCCGAACGGATCGACGGTCGGGCCCCGAGCCGTCCCCTGCTGCCGCCGCTGCCGGCCCGCCTGACGCTGGCCGACCTGCCCGGGCGGGGGACGGCCCCGGTGCCGGCGAGCGCGCTGCCGTTCGGGCTGGCCGACGAACCGGAACGGCAGGAGCAACCGCTCGAGGTGCTCGACCTCGCCGGGCTCGAGCGGCTCATGGTCGCCGGCGGACCGCAGTCCGGGCGGACCACCTTCGCCCGCACGCTGATCACCAGCCTGGTGCAGCGGTTCGCGCCGGACGACGCCCACCTGTACCTCGTCGAGCAGTACCGCGGCGGGCTGGCCGACTACGCCGACCTGCCGCACTGCGGCGGCGTGTTCACCCCGGCCGAGCCGGACCGCGTCCGCCGGTTCGTGACGTGGCTGGAGGCGGAGACCCGGCGCCGCGCGCTCAGCGCGTACGACGGCGCCGGTACGCAGCCGCGCATCGTCGTGCTGGTCGACGGGTGGGAGTACTTCGAGAACCACGACAACCCGGCGCTGGCCGAGAGCTCGCTGGTCGTCAAGCTGCGCGAGGTGATCGCGACCGGCGCGCCGCTCGGCGTACACGTCGTCGCGCTCGGTGGCAGCGACATGCTCAGCCACAAGCTGCCCACCTACTACGGCCACCGATTGCTGCTGCCGTTCCCGAAGGAGGAGACCCGCCGCGCCCACCTGAACTCGCGCATGACCAGCCCCGCGCCGTTGCCGGGCCGGGCGATCGACGCCGGTAGTGGCCGGCACGTCCAGCTCGCCGAGCCCGGCGTGAGCGCGGCCGAGCTGCTGGCCGCCGTCACCCCGGTGGCCGATCCGGCGCGGGCGCCGCGGCGCTTCCCGGCGATCCCGGCGCGGGTGAGCCTGGACGAGCTCGCCTCCGCAGGTGGCACCACCTGGCTGCCCGTCGGCATCGGCGGGCCGGAGGCCGAACCGGTCGGCGTCGACCTGTTCGCCGGCGCGCACGCGCTGCTGGTCTCGGGGCCGGCCGGGTCGGGGCGCACGACTGCGGCCGCCGTCGTCGCTCGTGGGCTGCGGCGGGCCGGGATCGGCGTGCTCGCTCTCGCCCCGCCCCGCTCGCCGCTGCCACAGCTGCTGCCGCAGGAGGACGGCGTGCGGGTGATTACTGGCGTCAGCCTGAAGGACGAACAGCTGCGCGAAGCGGTCGTCGACTTCGGTGACAACCCGTACGCGATCGTGGTCGACGACGCCAACCAGCTCACGGTGGTCGCCGCCAAGCAGGGCTTCGGCGAGGCGCCGACGCTGTTGGAGGAGACCGCCCAGTTCACCGCCCGGGGCCGCGCCGCGCTCGTCCTCACCGCCGACGCGACGCCGATCCTCACCGGCTTTCCCAGCCCGATCTCCCGCGTGCTGAACAGCGTCGTGACGAATGGCTCGACGCTGCTGCTCACCCCGAACAGCCGGGCGGCGGCCCTCGCCCACCACGCCGCCCTCGAGCCGGACCAGCTGTTCGCCGGGCCGCCCGGTCGCGGCTACCTGCTCGGCGGGCCGGACCCGACGTTGCTGCAGGTGGCGACGGTCTAGCCGGCCGGCTCGTCGTCCAGGCGGCGCTGCAGCTCGTCCCGCAACGCGCGCAGGAACTCCAGCGCAACCGAATCGTCGGCGACCGCGCTGAGCTCGCGGGTGCGGTCGCCGAGCTGGCCGCGCGCGAGGACGACGCCGATCGCCTCGACGTACTGTGCCGGCTCGTAGCTGTACCGCATCGGCGTGAAGATCTCCTCGGCGCACTGCCGCGCCGCGTCGGGTTTGGTCGGGTCGCCGAAGCGGTCGGCGTCGATGAGGATGCCGGAGACCAGCCCATCGGCCATCGAGTCGCTCATCCCGGTCGGCGGTGCCGCCAGTTCGGGGTCGGCCAACCGGCGCTCCAGCTCCTGGCCGACGGCGCGCAGGAACGGCAGGAGCTCCTCGGCCCCGTAGCGCTGGGTCAGCTGCACGCCCTGCTCGGAGAGGGTGCCGCTGGCGGTCACCAGCCGGATCGCCTCGTCGAACTCCTCGGGTGTCTGGCGGAAGTACTTGCGCTCGATGATGGCATCGACGCATTCGCGCGCAGCAGCCTCGTCGAGCCCGGGCGCCTGGTCGATCGAGTAGAGGATGCCGTTGACGATCTTCTGCGCCCACTCGAGTTCCACGCAGTCACACTCCGATCGACAGTTGGTGGAAGGTCGGGTGGAAGATCACGCCGCGCTCCTCGAGCGTCTCGATCACGCGATCGTTCATCGCCGGCGTCGGCAGGTAGTGACCGCTCTGGTTGGTTACCAGGGCGAGCCGTCCCTCGTACGCCTCGATCTCGCCGGCGCCGACGACGTTCTTGCCGCCGAGGAACGAGGAGTGGTGCAGATAGCCGAGTTGTTGATGCGTGGACGCGTAAAGGTTGCCAGAACGATCCATCACGAAGATGGCCCGGCCCCGCCCCTTCGACCAGAGGCTCACCGACGAGGCGGTGTCGAGCGGGCTGCCGTCCTTGGCCCAGCGCAGCCGGCCGGCGTCGTCGACGAACACCCGGCTCGCCTCGCGCTCGGCGTCGGACATGTAGTGCACCCGCCCAGGAAGCGGGCTCGACACCCACTTCGTCGGGTGGTTCTCGTACTCGTAGAAGACGCCGAGCTTCGCGTCCGCCGGTATGCGCTCGCCGGTCAGCGGCGGCGGGATCGGGTCGCCCGGTCGCCAGCCGGCCGGCCCGTCGGCCGGCCCGCGCGAGCCCGGCATCGGCACGGCGGCCGCGACGGCGCCGACACCACCGCTGCCGGCTCCGGCCACGGCCGACCCGCCACCCGTCGCCCCGCTCTTCGGGGCGGCTGCGCGGACGGCCTGCGCGCACGCGATCTCCGCTTCGCGGGCCTGCTCACCGGCCGCGATCGCCCGCTGCCGGGCGTACGTCCATGCCTGCTCGGCCTCCTGCGCGTACGACTGGGCGCGCGTGGCCTGCGCCTGCTGGTACTCCCACTCCGCGAGGACGGCGGGGTACTGATCGGGCGGGACCACCCGGGGCAGCGCGTTGATCCGCGCGACGGCCTCGTCGTAGGCCTGCATCGCGAGCTCGTACGATTCGCGCGCCTGGATGCCCTGCGCCAGCGCGGCCCGGGCCTCCGCCTTCAGCTCCTCGAGTTGCTCGGCGTAGCGGGCCAGGGCCGTCCCCACGTCGACGTGCCCCGACCCCAGCGCGGCCGCCAGCGGCGGCAACTCGGTGAGCCGTTGCCGGAACGGCGCGGCGAAGTCGCCGTCCATCGGCAGGGCTTGACCCTGCTCGGCCGTGGCGCGCAGCGTCTGCTCGTGCTGCTGCCAGAACTCCGCTTCGTTCTGCGCGAACGTCGCCACCGCCCGGGCATTGGCCGGGTCGCCCGGGACCGGATCGCCGGGCAGCTGAAGGATTCCCCAGTTGCCGTCGGCCATGACGCCGCGGGTCAGCTGGCGCCGCTGGCCAGGCGCGAGTCGAGCTCCTGGTGCTCGCGGATGACGTCGTTGAGGTAGCTGGACATGCCGTCCAGACCCTCGATGACGTTCTGGGCGCCGCTGTTCCACTGCTGGTACGACTCGTTGAAGCGTCCCGACGCCATCTGCGTCTTGAACTCGCTGCTGGTGAGCTGGTCGATGAGGCTCTTGAGCTGCTGCAGCTTCTGGGTCACCTCGTCCTTGCCGGTGCGCAGCTGGGTGGCCGCGTTCTGCAGGCCGTCGTAGCCGACGTTGATGTCCATGGGTCAGGCCCTTTCCGCTTCTTCTTCGTCGAGGGAGACCGCACCGCGAACCAGCGATGCGAAGTTGGTGGCTGACTTGTCGATGCCCGTTGCGAGCGCCTGTTGGGTGGCGGTGACCGCCTGGCGGAACTCGTTGAGCGCTTCCTCCGCCATCCCGGTGCCCAGGGGCGTCGGGATCGCGCCCGGTTCGGGGCTGGACGCGATGGCAGCGCCGGTGCTGACGAGCCGCTCGGTGACCTGCTGGGCCTGGGCGGTGTCGACCGCGAAGCGCGCGCTCACCCGACCCCCTCCCCAAGTCCGGCCTGCCCGGATGCGTCCGCTTTGGCCGCATAGATCTATCACGTCGGGTCGGGACGGCCCAAGATCTTTGCCCGCGCGAAGTCGATCAGCGCAGGACTTCGCCGGCCGCGTGGTCGAGATTGCGGAGGATCTTGTCGAGCGGCACCGGGCGATGCCGGTCGGCGCGATCCGCGTCGGGTTGGGGGAGCAGCACGAGCCGGTCGACGCCGAGGGCCTCGTATTCGTCCACCCGCCGGCGATCGAGCGGTCCACTCGGAGTGATCGTGACCTCCACCGGCCCGAGTTCGACCGGCCGTCCACCCTCGCGTTCGATGCGTCGAAGCCGGCCGACCAGCTCGCGCGTCTCCGCAAGGTCCAGCGAGAACCCGTACCACCCGTTGGCCATCGTGGCCGCGCGCGTGAGCGCGAGCGGGCCCTCACCGCCGACGACGACGTGCGGCGCCGGGCGCTGCACCGGTCGGGGGTAGGCCTCGATGCCGGCGAAGGAGACGAAGCGGCCGGCGAACTCCGGTTGCTCCTCCGACCACAGCGCCCGCATCGCGCGCAGGTACTCGTCGGTGCGCGCCTGACGCTCGCCGAGCGGCACGCCGCACGCGGCGAACTCCTGCCGGACGTACCCGGCCGCGACGCCGACGATGAGCCGGCCGCCGGAGATGACGTCGATGCTGGCCAGCTCCTTGGCCAACACGATCGGGTTGCGCAGGGGCAGCACGATGATGCCGCTGCCGACCTTCAGCGTCGTCGTGTGAGCAGCGACGAGCGTCAGGGCGACGGTCGTGTCCAGGAACGGCAGCCGCGGTTCGAAGGGCAGGTTCGCGCCGGTGGGCAGCACGACGTGCTCACCGGCCCACACCGACTCGAAGCCGACGTCCTCGGCGTGTCTGGCCACGGCGATCGCCGCTTCCGGGTCCGCGCAGGTTCCGTAGTTGATCGCGAACAGGCCCAGCTTCACGAGCCCACTGTAGGGAGACTCTCGGGCTCAGTTTTCGTCAAGCGTGCGCGGCAGCCCGAACCGGGACGCCACGTTCGCCTGGAACCCGGTGATCGCGCCGATGCGGTCGCCGGTGATCGTGACGACCAGCAAGCCGTACGACCGGAAGACGCCCGTGTGCGGGTCGGCCAGGTAGGTGCCCAGAGCGGGCTGGCCGTTGGCGCGGGTCGGGACGACGCGGTAGCGCCGGCCGGGGCGCAGCGTGACGGCGGCGAAGAACCGGTGGGCGGCGTCCTTGCCCCGGTACTCCAGCATGGCCGGCGGCATCGAGATCCGGACGTCCTCGGCGAGCAGCCCGACGAGCGCCGGCAGGTCGGCTCGCTCGAGCGCGTCGGTGAGCTGGGCGACGAGGTGGCGCTCGGCGGTCGAATCGGCGCGGCGCGTGGGCCGGCGGCCGCCGGTCTCGGCGAGGTGCGCGTCGACGGTGGCGCGGGCCCGCTTGAGCGCGCTCTGCACCGACTCCTGCGTGGTGTCGAGCATCGTCGCCACCTCGGTTGCGCGATAGGCGAGCACGTCCCGCAGCACCAGGACGGCCCGCTGCCGCGGCGGCAACAGTTGCAACGCGGTGATGAACGCCAGCGAGATCGCCTCGGTGGTCTCGTACCGCGTCTCCGGGCCGGGCGCCTGGTCGACGAGGTTGCCCAGCAGCGCGTCGGGATACGGGTCGAGCCAGGGCGGTGCGCCGCCGTCGCCGGTCGGCTCGGGCAGGGTCAGGTCGGGAATCGGGGTCGCACTGTAGGGACGGCGGGCGTCCGCGCGCAGCATGCTCAGACAGCGATTGGTCGCGATCTTGTAGAGCCACGTGCGCAACGACGACCGCTCGCCGAACTGGGCGAGGTTACGCCAGGCGGACACGAGGGTCTCCTGCAGTGCGTCCTCGGCGTCCGGCAACGACCCGAGGATGCGGTAACAGTGCACCTGCAGCTCGTGCACGTGGCGCTGGACCAGGACGCGGAAGGCATCGTGGTCGCCGGCGCGAGCGCGCGCGATCAGCTCGGCCGGGTCGGTCTCCATCAACATCCATCCTCGCCCTTCTTCGTCCGCGGCGGTCGCCTGGAGGTACGGACGCCGCCGCGCCGCGGAATTGGGCGGTGCCGTCGACCTCGGAAAATCATTAGTTCGTCAATACGTACGTACGTATTGTCGAGCCATGCCGAAGCCGACCCACCGCGAAGCGATCATCAACGCGGGCCTGCAGACGATGTTCCGCAAGGGCTACGTCGGGGCCTCGGTCCGCGACATCGTGGCGGCCGCGGGCGCGCCGCAGGGCTCGTTCACGAACCACTTCAGCTCGAAGGAGGCGTTCGCCGGCGAGGTGCTGGACGCGTACTTCGCGCACGTCCGGGCGCTGGTGCGCGAGGCGTTCGAGGACGAGTCGTTGACGCCGGGCCAGCGCCTCGTGCGCTACCTCGACATCATCACCGAGCGGCTGGGCCACGACGGCTACACCCGCGGCTGCCTCATCGGTGACCTGAGCATCGAGGCGCCCGGGCACAGCGAGGCCCTGCGGCAGCAGTTGCTGGCGATCTATGCCGAGTGGACGGCGTTGTTCGCGGCCGGCATCCGCGACGCCCAGCGCTCGGGCGAACTGGCCACCGACTACCCGGCCGACGAGCTGGCCGACTTCCTGCTCGTCGCCTGGGAGGGCGCGATCCTGCGCAGCAAGGTCGAGCGCGGCCGGGCGCCGCTCGACCGCTTCCGGCGGATCGCGTTCAACACCGTGTTCAAGATCAACCCCGCTAGTTCCGAGGAGGAAGCGTGACCACCCCCGTGCTCGACCAACTGCTGCCTCGCGTCGAGGTGCGCGACTCGTTCATGGCCTACCGCACCGCTGGCGACGATCCGGACGCGCCGGTTGCCCTGTTCCTGCACGGCAACCCGACGTCGTCCTACATCTGGCGCAACATCATCGGCGCCGTCGGTACCCGGGCGCGCTGCATCGCCCCTGACCTGATCGGGTTCGGCCAGTCGGGCAAGCCCGACATCGGCTACCGGTTCACGCAGATCGCCGACTACCTCGACGCGTTCATCGACACGCTCGGGATCACCTCGGCCTACCTCGTCGCGCAGGACTGGGGCACCGCGTTCGCGTTCCACCTCGCGGCCCGGCGTCCCGACCTCGTGCGCGGCCTGGCGTTCATGGAGTTCATCCGGCCGATGCCCACGTGGGCGGACTTCCACCAGAGCGAGCAGGCTCGGGCGACGTTCCAGGCGCTGCGCACGCCGGGCGTGGGGGAGCGGATGATCTTCGACGAGAACCTGTTCGTCGAACGCATCCTGCCGGCCTCGATCAGCCGGACGCTCGATCCCGTCGAGCTGGACGCCTACCGGGCTCCGTTCGTCGCCCGCTCATCTCGGCGACCCACGCTGCAGCTGCCGCGCGAGTTGCCGATCGCGGGCGAGCCGAGCGACGTGTATCGCCTGCTGGCGGACGCGCACGCCGCGCTGCGCGCGGCCACGTACCCGAAGCTGCTGTTCGCCGGCGATCCGGGCGCGCTGGTCAGCCCGGCGCAGGCCGAGGCGTTCGCCGCTCAACTCCACGACTGCCGGGTCGTCCACCTCGGCGCGGGCCATCATTACCTGCAGGAGGATCACCCCGACGCGATTGCGGCGAACATCGTCGACTGGCTCGAGGAGCGACATGACGACTGACCTGACGCCGTACGTCAAGAAGCTGGTGCTGCCGGACGGCTTCGTGCCGCCGCAGGAGCTGAACTGGGACGACGTCGTCGCGCGCGGGATCACGCGCGACGACGTGGCGGAGGACGTGCGCGGCATCAACGCCAGCCTGGAGCTGATCCGGCAGACCCGCGGCGGGTCGTGGCCGACGGAGGCCGTGACGGAGGAAGAGATCGTCGTCGACGAGTACTGGCACGAGTGCGAGTTCCGCGACGGCAAGTCCTTCAGCTTCATCCTGCGGGCCCACGAGCTCGGCTACATCGGGTGCGCGTACTTCTACCCGATGGGCATCCGGCAGCCGCTGACGCCGGAGCTGGCCGAGCACGACGTCGACGTGAGCTGGTGGGTCACGCCCGACGCGTACGCGGCCGGCTACTACGCCAAGCTGCACGAGGCGTTGGGGCACTGGGCGACCGAGCAGTACCCCTTCGAGCGACCGCACTACTCCAACGCGCGACTGCCCTGACCGGTATCGCGCAGGTACTCCAACTCGGCTCGGTATTCGGCGGTGCGCGGGTAGTCGCTGTGGCTCAGGACGCCCAGCATGTAACCGGTCCGGTCGATCTCCGCCGCGGCTCGATCCACGTCGTTCGTGGCCACGGTCGCCGCCCCCGCAGGATCCTCCGCGAGGGTCGTGACGCCGTTGTAGACGGGGAAGCCGAGGTAGTCGGTGCGGCGCCAAAGGCTCCGCCACCGGCCGTGACCGGTGCGGACCTCGAGCAGCGAAGCGAGATCATGATCATTCGATGTCGCCGGCTCGTCGGTGGTACCGACCACGGGATTCGGGTCCACGAGGGTCGCCGGCTCGACCGGGTGATTTCCCAGTACCTTCGGGCCGAGCAGCTCGGGGAAGATCCGGCCGAAGTAGGCCCGCAGCTGGGTTCCGTACGTGAGCAGGCTCAGGCGCCCGACGTTCTTCTCGAAGCGGGGGTCGCCGTCGGAGGCGAAAATGGCCCCGACCGCGATCACTGACCCGAGGCTGTGCGCGGAGAGGATCACCTTCTGCCCGTGCACGTCGCTGTCGTCCTTCGGGGTGAGGTAGCGATCGCAGCGGGTGACGAGTTCGGGGACGGCCCGCTCGGCGTAGCAGGGTGGGCCGAGCGGGTGCCCGGCGCGCGGCAGGAAGCAGACGAGGTCCCACAGCAGGCCGAACGGCCGCTTGCCGCCGACGACGCTGCCCCCGGCAGTGAATCCGATGACGAGCGCGCCGACGCCGGCCGCGGCCCACGTGCCGGCGCCGAGCGCACCGTCGGCTGCCCGCTTCCACCAGATCAGGTGATGCGGGTTCGTCCAGCTGACCGCGACGAGGATCGCGCTCAGGAGGCCGATCGAGCCGAGCAGGGCGATCAGGCCGAGCATCGGCTCGCCGCGATGCGCAACCTGCGCGAACCGTCGCGCCGATCGGGTGCGGACGAGATCGGCCGGAGTTTCACGAGTCAGCGGCCGGGGAGTGACGATCGCCGCGCGCCGGGCGCCGGGCGCCAACCAGACCCGCAGGGCGACGTTCGCCAGAACCAGGATCAGCAGCGCCAGGATGATCAACAGGCCGGGCCCGAACCAGATGAAGGGCTGGGGCAGCAGCAGGTTGACCGGTTCGGTGACCGTGTCGCAGCTGTACTTGCAGGGCGGCTGGACGGGAGCAGGCGGCCGACCGGCCAGCGCGCCGGCCGAGTTGGCGCCGTTGAGGACGTCACCGACCCCGACGACGAAGGCGGTCAGCAGCGTCATCGCGATGAGGAGCGCGAGCAGCACGATGACCCCGGGCGCGCATCCGCGCCAGGCTTCGTACTTCGACTTTGCTCCGCCGAGTTTGACCGCGAGCAGGACGCCGGCAAAGACGAGTACGGCGCCGATACGCCACACCCAACCGGCGGCTCCGGATACGCCGCTCAGGATCAGCAGGACGGCTTCCCCGAGCCCGAGCGCGATCACCCATCCCTGGCCGTAGCGACGCAAGAAGAGGGCCGACAGGCTCAGGCCGAACAGCAGGCAGAGGATTGCCGTGATCGCGTTCGAGAGCCCCACCAGATGAGTGGCGACGACCTTGTCCGTGTGCCACCAGATCAGGAAGCCCTCCTGCAGGAGGAACACGGCGAAAGCACCACCGATCACGAAGTACACGGCTTTGTGCGTCACCGAGTCAGTGGTGCTGGGGATGTCGGCGGCTTCCGACGATCCCTTGATCGTGAGCACGGCGACGATGATCAGGAGCGCGGCGCAGAGGGCCACGATGATCAGTTCGGCGAGGCTGCGGCCGCCGTCCGCGGTGAGCTGGGTATGGCAGCGGCCGCGCGAGAAGACATCGCCCGGCAGGCGGCAGCCGCTCGTGCCGAAGATGCCCTGCCAACTCGTCAGCCCCGCGATCAGGGTCGCGCCGGCGGCCAGGTGCAGGAACGCGGTCTTGGAGCTGATGACGTGGTGCTGCCAGAAGCCCGTGGTCCGGAGGATCGGCCAGTCGGGTTTCGCCGTCGCCGCGCCGTAGGCATCGGCGGCCTCCCGGCCAGTTGCCACCCACGTCGACGAGTCGTAGGTCGTGCGGGTCTTCGCCGACAGCGCCCACAGGAACACCAGCAGTAGAAGCGGGACGAAGCTGAGCAGCGCGAGCCGCTCGGCCGGGCTCCAATGGCCGATGGCCCCCACCAGCGAGGGGAGGTTCTTGCATTCGTGCTGCTCGTCGGCGTAGCACTGGGTGGCGACGTCGTCCATGGACACGACGATCACCGCCGCCGTCACCAGCAGCGTCATCAGCACGCCGATCAGGCGCAAGGTCGCGGCGCCGCTGCGGGCCGGCGGCTTCTTCTCGGTCGAAGTCGTTGGGGGCCCGCCGTCGAGGCGTCGTGACCAGTACGCGACGTTGATCAACCCGAACGGCAGCAGCAGCGTCCAGCCGAGCCGGCCCGCTATCGCGACGAACTTCTGCCACCCGGAGACGCCGCCGATCGAGTTCCGCGCCATGCCGCCCCAGGAGTACGCCTCCCGGGTGATGCCCGGCGGCACCCAGCCGCGATCGGCGGCGGTCAGCTTGGCGCTGGTCTCGTCCTTCGGGCGCCAGAAGCTGCCCAGCGTGTCGCCGGCCACCTGCTCGATCGCGTCGTCGGGCAGGTCCAGCATGCCGGCCGGCGGGGTGTTGTTGACACCGTGGATGCGCAGCTCGAGCACCGTGGGCACGGGCGTCGGCGGCCCTTTGGGTTGAGGCTCTTCGTGGGTCATGTCCGCACCGTTCTCGCTGCATCGCCGCTTGAACCAGTCGTTTCACGTCCACCTGCGGGAGTCGATCTGCTCGCCGTCAACGCGGTGATCACCTTCGCCGCGCCGCCTATCGCGCACAAGGCCCAAAGGTCACCGGCCGGGCTGGTCGTCCACAGGTCCGGGCTTCGGGCTGGCGGGTGGGTGGTTTGCGCCTTACTCTCTGTGCGTCCGGTTCGGGTGAGTTGTGCGGAGGGTGACCGGTGGGGGCGTCGGCGCAGGCGATCCTCGAGAACGAGGTGCGCGAGCTGGTGCGCCGGCGGGGGATCGACCCGATCGCCGAGCCGGCCGTCGTGGCCCGGCTGGTGGACGAGGTCGTGGCCGACTACCGCGACCGGTCGATCACCGGCCCGTTGCCGCCGCTGACCGACACCGTCGCGGTGACCCGGTCGGTGCTGGATGCCGTCGCCGGGTTCGGGCCGCTGCAGCCGCTGCTCGACGATCCGGAGATCGAGGAGATCTGGATCAACGAACCCGGGCGCGTGTTCGTGGCCCGGCACGGCCGCTCGGAGCTGACCACGCTGATCCTCACCGCCGAGCAGGTCGCCGAGCTGGTCGAGCGGATGCTGCGCCCGACCGGCCGGCGCATCGACCTGTCGACCCCGTTCGTCGATGCGATGCTGCCGGACGGTTCGCGCCTGCACGTCGTCATCCCGAACATCACGCGCCGCCACATGGCGGTGAACATCCGCAAGTTCGCGATCGGCCTGCGCAGCCTGGACGAGCTGGTGGCCGTCGGCACGCTCACCGACCAGGCGGCGCGCTTCCTCGAGGCGTCGGTGGTGGCCGGGCTGAACGTCCTGGTCGCCGGCGGAACCCAAGCCGGAAAGACCACGCTCTTGAATGCGCTGTGCGGCGCGATCCCGGCCCGCGAGCGGGTGATCACCGTCGAGGAGGTGTTCGAGCTCTCGTTGCGAGCGCCGGACGTCGTGGCGATGCAGACCCGGCAGGCCAACCTCGAGGGCACCGGCGAGATCCCGCTGCGCCGGCTGGTCAAGGAAGCGCTGCGCATGCGCCCCTCCCGGATCATCGTCGGCGAGGTTCGGCAGGAGGAGTGCCTCGACCTGCTGATCACTCTTTTGAGTAACGTACGGATGGCTACAGCCCGCCGTACCCGGTGCACCAGCCTTCGGGCGTCGCCTCGCTTTAGGGCATGCGCGACCCGTTGACCTGCGGTCGCCCCAGCGCGACCATTGGAGTGCGTCCGTCGCGAACTGAGATGCCACCAGCTCGGGATTGGGTGCTAGGTGGGTTCCGAGGCCCGTGTCCACGGCCTCGGAACCCACGTTCGGTTTCTAGCCTCTTGCAGGGCCACACCTCGCGACGTGAGTTGTCCTACCTTCGCGCTTCCGTCGGACTTACGGCCCGGCTGTTGTCCAGGACTGTGCCCAAGTCCGTGACACCCTTGCTGGATGCCGACGGTGTTCCTCTCGCACAACCATGAAGACAAGCCCTTCGTGCGCCGCCTGGCAACAGACCTCTCCGTCTTCGGCGCGAGCATCTGGATCGACGAGGTCGAGATGAAAGTCGGGGACTCGCTGATCGAGCGGATAGGCGACGGCATTACGGGGTCTGATTTCGTGATAGCCGTGCTGTCGAAGAATTCAGTTCAGTCGGCCTGGGTACGTCAAGAACTGGAAATCGCGATGACGCGCCAGATCGGTGGTGCCAAGCTCCGCGTTCTGCCGATCCGGCTCGATGACGCAACGCTTCCGAGCTTTTTGATCGGCAAACTGTACTGCGACTTTTCTCGTCCGAACGACTACAGGCAGTCGCTGCGTCAGATCATCCACGCCTTGGATCTGCCCCCGCTGCCGGATGCAACGAACAACCCCTCCACACGCGCGCGTTGGTATTGCGGATACTGCGGTTGGGCGTGCCATGCCGCCTACAACGACTACCTGTGTTGGGCGTGCGGAGCTATACGAGTGATGCCGATCGGAACTTCGACCATGGTGATGTGTTCCGAGTGTGGGACCTGGAATCTTGCAGTCGTCAGCCACTGCGATCGGTGTGGTGGCCTGTTGGGATACCGCCGTCCGCCAGGGGCGAGCGCAGTCGTAGCTGATCCCTAGACGAACGGACCACCTCCGCCGACGCGGCAGACCCAACGCCAGAGCTGGGCACGCCAACCTGCCAGGCGACCCCCCGGTACTGCCGCCCTGCTCGCCAACCACTGTTCGCGATCACCCGACAGCCCGGCCCTGCGCGACGGATAAGGACGGCAAACTCTACGACGACAAGATCAAAGAGGACGCATTGGTCTACGACGCGGTTTCAACCCGATGCTTGAAATTCGACCCCTCCCTGATCCACTTCGGCACGGCCAACCGTGAGG
>Ga0068855_100005248_pt1 | contig 15808 bp, 16 predicted proteins | sample KBSCornC52_FD_66592 | JGI IMG/M metagenome (GOLD analysis project Ga0068855, IMG submission 66592) | Corn rhizosphere microbial communities from Kellogg Biological Station, Michigan, USA - KBS Corn C5-2 | ecosystem: Host-associated > Plants > Roots > Rhizosphere > Soil ...
ATGGCATCACGACGACCCGCAATGGCCGCTTTCCGGCACCAAGACCTGCTCGATCTGGTTCAGCCTCGAGGAAGTGACGCCGGAAACGGGGGCGCTGCGCTTTGCCCGGGGTTCGCACAAGGGCCCGCAATACGTCCCCTGGCTGCCGCCCGAGCGTCAGGACGACCTTGCCGCCGACATGCATCACTTCACCGCAGGTCCCATCCCGGACGTAGATGCCGATCCGGAGCGGTTCCCGGTCGCCACCTTCACCACCCGCCCGGGCGACGCGCTCCTGTTCAGCCCACGCACGCTCCATGCCGCCTTCGGCGCGGCGCAGGATCACCCGCGCCGCTCACTCTCGTTCCGGTTCCTTGGCGACGACGTGCGCTGGCAGCGGCGGCACACGGCCTATCACGACTGGCTGCGCGCCATCGATCTGCCGGATGGCGCGCCGCTCGATCACCCGCGCTTTCCGGTCGTGCGCGAAGCGGCCTGACGCCCGGCGCGTGCCGGGCACGTCAGCCGCTGTGGGACATGCTGGCCGTCGCCTTGGCGACGACCGAGCGGATGATGTCGGACAGTTCGGCCACGCGGGGCTCGACCCGATCAGTCGGGGCGGCAATGAGCAAGGCGTGATCAACCCGCCCATCGACACCCGGCACCGGCGCGGCGATGCCGATCGAGTTGAGCACGGCTTCCGAGCGGCTGATCGCGACGCAGTCGAGGCGAATCCGCTCGAGCCGCTGGCGCAGTGCCAAGGGATCGGTGATGGTGTTGGGCGTGAAGCGTTCGAGCGGCCCGGCAAGGTAGCGTTCGATGAAATCCTCGGTCTGGAAGGCAAGGCAGGCCAGGCCCGCTGCCGTGCAATGGAGGCCGCGCGAAATCCCGATGCGCACGGTGTAGCGCACGCTCTCCGGGCTTTCGATCGCATCGACATAGGTGACCAGCTTGCGTTCGCGGTCGATCATGGTGAGGACCGCCGTTTCCTTGGTCAGTGCCCACAGTTCCTGCATGGCATCGCGCAGGATCGAGTTGCGCGGGCGCATGCCGGAAATGCGCAAGGCAAGGTCGAACGAAGCGGCGGCGAGGCGATAGCGCTTGTCTTCCTCGGCCACATGGCCTGACACCTGCATCGCCTTGAGCATGACCAGCAGGCTGCTCTTGGGGACCTTGAGTTCGAGGGCAAGCTCAGTCAGCGAGGCGCCGCGGGGAAAGCTGGTCAGCGCATCGAGCACGCTGAGCACGCGGCCGATGCTGCGCGGCGAATCCTTGGTCGCCGCGAGCGCCGCTGGTTTCTTCTGGGTGGCGAGGGCCTGAGGCACGGGGCGAACCGATCAGGCCGGGGCGAAGCAGGGCACGCGCGCGCTGCCCGCCTCCTGCCACGACAGCGCGACCGGCTGGCCGATCGCCAGGTCCGCCGGATCGGCATCCACCAGGCCGGTCAGCATGGTCGGCCCTTCGGCTAGGGTGACATAGGCGAGGACCGCGCTGTCCGCGCCTTTGCCCGAGACGGTGTAGCTGTAGATCGAGCCCCTGCCGCTGGCCTCTTCCCACTCGGTCGGCCCGAAGCAGAACGGGCAGAGCTGGCGCGGGTGCCAGTGCGGTTCATTGCAGGTGATGCAGCGCTTGATCAGGAAGCGCCCCTCGGCGGCGGCCTCGTAGAATGGCCGGGATTCGGCGTCGATGATGGGTTCGGGGAAGGTTGGCATGCGAATCAGGCCCTTTCCATGATCAGGACCGCGCCGCCATGGCGACCGCCAAGCAGCCCGCCAATGGCGCTGGCGCTGGCCAGCCTGCAATCGGGCACCTGGACCGCGGGGTGAGCCTCGCCGCGCAGCTGGCGCACGGCCTCGATCACCTTGGTCATGCCGCCGCGGTTGTTGGGATGGTTGTTGCACAGCCCGCCGCCATCAGTGTTGAACGGCAGCTTGCCCACGCCGGAGATGAGCCCGCCATCGGCAACGAACCGGCCGGCCTGCCCGCGCTCGCAGAAGCCCATGTCTTCCAGCTGCATCAGCACGGTGATGGTGAAGCTGTCGTAGAGCGAGGCGTACTGGATGTCGGCCGGCGCGATCCCGGCCATGGCGAAGGCGGCTGGCGCGCATTTGGCGATGGCCGAGTGGGTGAGATCAACCCGGCCGCCGTTGGTGCCCTTGGCGGCCTCGGCCGTGCCGATCACCCGAACGACCGGCCGCTTCAGCTCGCGGGCGATCTCGGGGCGGGTAACGATCAGCGCCCCGCCGCCGTCGGAAACCACGCAGCAATCCATGCGGTGGAGCGGATCGGCAACCATCGGCGAGGAGACCACGTCATCGACCGTGACGACATCGCGCAGCATGGCATGGGGGTTGTGCCGGGCGTGGTGGCTGGCGGCAACCTTGACCCAGGCAAGCTGCTCCGACGTGGTGCCGTGATCGTGCATGTGGCGGCGGGCGACCATCGCGTAGCTGGCGACCGTGGCGGCGCTGAACGGCCCCTCCCAGGCGCGTTCGGGCGCGGGACCGCGGGCGATCGGTTCCTTGCTGGTGCGCGGACGGCCGGCGAGCGTCACCAGGGCGACGTTGCAGCGCCCCGCGGCGATAGCATCGGCGGCGTGGGCCACGTGCATCAGGTAGGACGAGCCGCCGGCCTCGGTCGCGTCGAAATGGCGGACTTTCGTCAGGCCCATGTAGTCGAGCATCGAGAAGGCGCCCTGCCCCGGCGCATCCTCGCCACAGAAGTAGCCATCGATATCATCGTGCGAGAGGCCAGCATCGGCCAGGGCGCCGGCGGCGCATTCCGCATGGATTTCGGCCACGGTGAGATCGACCGCCTTGCGGGTGGGATGCTCGAAAATCCCTACGATGCAGGCCTGGCCGCGAATAGTCATGGTTCCATCTAATCCGGCCCGGGTGCAGCAGCCAGAGCCCCGCCGCCAATCAGCACATATTGGATAAGGCCCGCAGCCGATACACAGCCCGGCGCGGCGTGCTACAGAGCCGCAAAACCCCCCGATTTAGCACCGGAGCGACGATGGCCGACATACTCGAAAGCCGTGACGGCAACCTTGTGACCCTCACGCTGAACCGTCCCGATTCGATGAATTCCGTCTCTGACGAGATGATGCTCGAGCTGCTCGAGGCGTTCCGGCGGCTGAGCATGGACGGCGAGGTCGGCGCGATCGTGCTGACCGGCGCGGGCCGCGCCTTCTGCGCCGGCGGCGACATCAAGGGCATGGCCAACCGGGGCGAGCGCAGCTACGAATTGCGGGTCCACGACCTGCGCTGGAAGCAGCAGATCGCCATGGCCATCCGCACCTGCCCGAAGGTGGTCGTGGCGGCGGTCAACGGCCCGGCCATGGGCGCCGGCCTCAGCCTGGCCCTCGCCGCCGACTTCCGCATCGTGGCGCGTTCGGCCAAGTTCGGCACCTCGTTCGGATCGATCGGCTATTCGGGCGACTTCGGCTGTTCGTGGCTGCTGACCCAGCTGGTCGGCCCGGCCAAGGCGCGCGAGCTGATGATCCTCAACCCGCGCCTCAGCGCCGAAGACGCCGACAAGCTGGGCCTGGTGACGAAGATCGTCGAGGACGAGGCCTTCCAGGAGGAGGTCACCGCCTTCGCCCGGGCCATCGCCGACGGCCCGCGGATCACCTGGGGCTACATGAAGCGCAACCTGTTCGCGGCCGAATACCAGTCGCTGGCCGACGTGCTCGAGGTCGAGGCGACGAGCCAGGCGCGCTGCGCCATGACCGAGGATCACAAGGAGGCCGCCCGGGCCTGGGCGGAGAAGCGCAAGCCGGTGTTTACCGGGAGCTGATCGGCACGGGAGGGGCCTGCCCCCTCCCCCCTTCCGGGACCGCGGCGGTCAGTCCTGCGCCGCCTTGGCGGCCGCCACCGAGGCGCCGATTTCCTCGAGCGTCGGGTTGCGGCGCAGGCGCAGGCCGCCGGTGACGTGGAATGTCTCGCCGGTCATGAAGCATTCGTCGCTGACCGCGAAGAGGGTGACCGCGGCGATGTCCTCAATCGTGGTGATACGGCCCAGCGGGTATTCGCGGGCGAAAGCCTCGATCGTTCCGGGCTGGATCGTCTTTGCCGTCATGGGTGTGGCAGTGAAGCCGGGCGAGACGATGTTGGCGCGGATGCCCTTGCTCCCGAATTCGTAGGCGACGGCGCGGGTGATGTGATTGAGCGCGGCCTTGGCGCCCATGTAGGGGGCGTGGTTGGGGAACATGATATCGGCCACGGCCGAGGAGATCGCCGCCAGCGCACCGCCTTCGGGCATGGCCTCGATCATCGCCTGGTAGAAGAAGATCCCGCCCTTGACGATGATCGCGTTCATCTCGTCGATCTCGCGCTCGGTCGTCTCGAGGAACGGCGCGAACTGGCCGGTGGCGGCGGCGTTCACCGCAATGTCGAGCCTGCCGAACCGGTCGCGGGCGAATGCGGCAAGGGCGCGCAGGTCTTCCTTGTTGGTGATGTCGCAGGTAGCCGCGAGGCAGCCGGTCTCGTCGGCGAAGCGCTGAAGTTCGGACCCCGCGCCGCCCGTGCGGCCGGCGACGACCACCTCGGCGCCTTCGGCGCGGAAGCGGCGGGCGATGGCCTGGCCCATGTTGTCGCGCCGGGTGGCGCCAAGGACGATGGCAATCTTGCCTGCGATACGACCAGTCATCGGGTTTCCTCCACGGCGCGCAACGCCTTCTTGTCGATCTTGCCGTTGGGCACGCGCGGCAGTTCGGAAATGAACTGGACCTGCTTGGGGCACTTGTAGCGGGCGATCAGCGTGCGGGCATGCTCGATGATCGATTCCTCGGTTTCGACCGCCCCGGGGGCGAGCAGGATGAAGGCCTTGACCGCTTCGCCCCACTTTTCGTCGGGGACGCCGATCACCGCGGCCTCGATCACGTTGGGGTGTTTGTGCAGCGCATCCTCGACCTCGCGGCTGTAGATATTCTCGCCGCCCGAGATGATCATGTCCTTCTTGCGGTCGATCAGGTAGAGGAAATTGTCCTCGTCGAGCACGCCGACGTCGCCCGAATGCATCCAGCCGTCGCGCAGCGTCTCGATGGTTGCCGCCGAGTTGTTCCAGTAGCCCGAGAACAGGTTCGGGGCGAGGAAGACCACTTCGCCCGGCACCCCGGGGGGGCACTCGTTCCCGTCCTCGTCGCAGATCTTCACCTTGGTCTCGGGCGCGGGGCGGCCGACCGAGCGGAGGCGCTTGACCGCCTCGGGACCGGCGTCGGGATCGACCTCGAAGCGATAGAGGCCCGCGACCCGGCCCTCGGTCATGCCGTACTGGATGACGAAGATCTTGCCGAAGTGGGCGATGGCCCGGCGCATCAGTTCGGGCGGAGCCGGCGCGCCCGCGACCATCCACGCGGTGACCGAGGACAGATCGTAGTTGCCGGCCACGTCGAGCACGGCCTGGAGCATGGTGCCCACGGTCATCGTGCCGTTGATCTTTTCGTCCTGGATGTCCTGGAGGGCCTTTTCGGGGACGAAGCTGCGGTGGAGCACGGTGCGCCCCGCGCGCAGCGCCTGGGCAACCCGCGGCCCGTTGGCGCCGAGATGGAACTGCGGCGAATGGACCAGCCACGAGCCGCCCTTGGGCAGTTCGGTCTCGTTGGCGGTGATATGGCCGCCGGCGAGCGCGGCCCGCTGGGTAATCATCGCGCCCTTGGGCCGGCCCGTGGTGCCGCTGGTGTAGAAGATATAGACCAGGTCCTCGGCGCGGCCGCGCATGGGCGGGCCGGCGGGATCGCCCGCGGCGAGCCAGGCCTCGAACGGCTCGGCATGGTCAAGCTGGCCAGCTTCGCCGACCTCCACCCAGGTGACGTCGGGATTGGCCTCGCGGAACGCCTGGGCCAGGTGCGCCAGATCGGGTTCTACCAGGACGACCTTGGGCTCGATATCGCCCAGGATGTAATCAACCTCGGCGGCGGCCAGGCGGAAGTTCACCGGCACGGCGATGAACCCCGACCATTCACAGGCGCCGAACAGGTCCCAGCATTCCTGGCAGTTCATCGCCAGGATCGCGACGCGATCGCCCCTGCGCATGCCGGCCGCATGAAGCTGGGCCCCGAGCCGGCGCACCCGCTCGGCATATTGGGCGTGCGTATAGCGCCGGCCTTCGAAGAGATAGGCTTCGCGGGGCCCGTGATAGTGGGCGTTGTATTCGATCAGTTCGCCGAGCGTTTGCATGCCGTCCCTTTAATCACGCCCGCCAGCCAGCGCGATGGTGGCCGGGGTTGTTATCACTCTTGTGATGCAGGCCCCGCGCCCGGGCGGCGACGGACCTGCGCGAGGGTCGAGCGGGCCGCCGCGAGGGCCGCCAGCGCGGCCGCGGAAAGTGTCCGCCCGCTCTTCGCGGCCGCCACGAGCTGGGCCTCGCCGCCGAAATCCGGGCAGTCGAGCTCGACCAGGTCGGCGTCGGCCAGGCAATCGGCAGCCAGCCACACCGCGTCGGTGGCCTTGGTGACGGCCCGGAGCGCGCAATAGTCGTCGCAGACCAGCTGGTGGACAAAGCGCGTGCGCTCATGCTCGGCCGGCAGGAGCGTGCCGCCGATGACCGGATAAGCGGCAAGATCGGCGGACGAACAGCGCCGGCCCGCGAGCGGATGGCCGACGCGGGCCAGCGCGGCGATGCGGACCGGACCGATCGGGGTGAGCGAGACGTCCCGGTTGTCCGCATCGATCCGGCCCCGCACCATCAGCACGAAGTCTAGCCGGCCTTCGTCGAGTTCGCCGAGCAGGGGCTCGGCCCCGTCCACCCGGACGACCAGCTCGACCGAGGGCCGCGTCGCCAGCACCTGCGAGAGGATGCCCGCGAGAACGACTCCGGCCGGCAGCGGACCGCAGCCGAACCGGACCACGCCGGCCTCTCCCCGGGCGCGCCGGGCGACCTTGCGGCGGGCCTCCTCGACATGGAGCAGGATCTCGCGCGCCTCGCGGACCAGGTCGGCGCCGGCCTCGGTCGCCACCGCGCCGTTGCGGCCGCGGTCGAACAGGCGCACTTTCAGCTGGCCTTCGAGTTGCTGCAAGCTGCGAGTCAGCGCGGACTGGGTGATCCCCAACTGGTGCGCGGCGGCGGCAAAGGAGCCGCTGTCATGCAACGCGACCACTTGGCGCAAGTGACGGATGTCCATTCCCAAAACTCATCGTTATTCGCAAAGGCATGAATTATACGAATGCAACGTATTTTGCTATGATCGTGTCCGATAACCCACGAAGTGGAGAGGTGGCATGAATTTCTGGACTTTGATGATGGTCCTCACAGCAGGGGTCGTGGTGGTGGAATTCGCCACCGGCCGCCTGCGCACGGCCCTGACCCGGCAGGAGTGGATCGTGATCCCGACCTGCGCCCTGCTCAATCGGCTGGTGTTCGGGGTCGCGGCGGCAATGCTCATCGCCTGGGTGCTCGGCCATCTGATGCCCGCCTGGCATGGCGCGTTGAAGGACGCCCCGCTGGTGCCGGCCGCGCTGGCGATCCTGCTGGTGATGGAAGTCGCCTTCTACTGGGCCCACCGCTGGGCGCATCTGGGCCAGAAGGGCGAACACCTGGTGTGGCTGTGGAAGATCCACCGTACCCATCATTCCGGCCCGTTCATGAGCGCGCTCGTCACCATGCGGATCAACGTGTGGTGGGGGTTTATCGTGCCGACCCCGTGGATCCTGGGCGCGGCGATTTACCTGGGCCAGGGCAAGGCCGGCGGTATCGCGCTTGGCGTCATCTATGCGTGGAACCTGATTACCCACGCCCATTTCCGGTGGGACGACGCGATCCGCCGGCATCGCCTGTTCGGGCCGGCGTTCCGGGCACTGGAACATATCGTCGTCAGCCCGGGCGTGCACCATTCGCATCACGGCTATGGCAAGGACGGGACCACCGGTCGCAACTTCGCCGTGACCTTCGCCTGGCTGGACTGGATGTTCGGGACGCTCCACATCCCCGAGGGACGGCCGCGCCACTACGGCCTGCCGGGCCGGCAGGCGCACTGGGCCGAGGAAATCTTCTACCCGCTGGTCCAGATCGACCGGGCGCGGGCGGTCCGGACGCCCTCCGCCGGAGAGCCGGTGCCGGCCGAATAGAAGCCCCCTTCCCCCCGGCCTTCTCCGATTGCGGGAAGACCGGGGGCCATCGCGTGAATTTTTGGCGATCCTGGCAGAACGGTGATATAGCACCCTTAGATTTAATCTAACGAGTGATTGGATAATATGGCCGAGCCTTCGCCTGTCGATGTGCGCAAAGCGGGCGGGTCTTCCGTCCCTCCGGCGCGCGGGCGCGGTCGGCCAGCCTCGCCGGCGCGGCGGGCCGAGATGCTCGACGTGGCCGCGGCCATGTTCGCGCGCGACGGCTATCACGGCACCTCCATGCGGGGACTGGGCGAACGGGCCGGGGTCAACGCCGCCAGCCTCTACCATTACTTCCGGTCCAAGCAGGAAGCGCTGTTCGAGGTCTGCCGGGCAGGAGCCGGCCAATCGGCCCGGCGGATCGAGCAGGCGATGGCCGAACACGGCTCCATGCAGGCGCGGCTTGGCGCGATCCTGTTCGGCCATGTCGGCGATCTGGCGGCCTTCAGCGATTACCGCCACGTCTTTTTTGACCAGCGCGGACACCTTTCGGCCGGGCAGCTGGCCGAGATCGACGAGATTTCGGCCGGAGTCCGCAAGATGCTGCGGACCCTGTTCGAGGAGGCCCGGGCCGCCGGCGAACTCCATCCGGACGTGGCTGCACGCAACGCCGCGTTGACCATCGCCGCAACCCTGCGCGCCCTGACGCAGTTCTACGTCGATGGGCCGCCGCGCGATTTCGAGGGCGTCGCGCGGGCGCTGATCGGGACCGTGATGCGTGGGCTGGCCGCCGCCTGAGCTGTTGGCACACTTGGGCCGAGCCCTATATGGTTGGCCGATGACCGAAGAATCAACCGTCGCGCAACCGCCCGTTCCCCGCCTCGCCGCAACCCTGCTGCTGCTGCGCGAAGCGCCGATCGAGGTGCTGATGGTGCGCCGCAACAGCCGCGGGACCTTCGCTTCGGCCCTGGTGTTTCCGGGCGGCGTCCATGCCGAAGAGGACATGGCCGAAGACTGGGCCGGGCTGATCGCGTGGTCTGGCGAAGCCGACCGTGAGCGCAGCTTGCGCATCTGCGCCCTGCGCGAAACCTTCGAGGAAACCGGTGTGCTGCCGCTGGTCGATCCGGCTGGCCAGGTAAGTGCGCACCAGCCCGACCAGCCCGACGTGCCGTTCATGGAGATCGTCCGCGCCTCGGGGATGAAGCTGCCGCTCGACCAGCTGGTCCATTTCGCCCACTGGATCACCCCTGAATTCGCGCCCAAGCGGTTCGATACCCATTTCTACGCCCTTGCCGCGCCCGATTGCGGCCATGCCCGGAGCGACGGGGCAGAAACGGTCAGCCTGGAGTGGCGCGCCCCGGCCGGGGTCATCGCGAGCGAGACCGGCCTGCCCTTCCCCACCCGGCTGAACCTGCTGCGCCTGACCGAAAGTCCGACCCTCGATCACGTGATCGAGGCCAGCCGGATGCGACCGCGCTGCACCGTGCTGCCGCGGCTGGTGGAGCGTGAGGATGGCAACGTGGTGGTGATCCCGTCCGAGGCGGGATACTCCATCACCGAGGAGCCGCGCGGCGGCGTGCGCGTGCGCTAAGGTACGGACCCTGAGGCCACCTCGGGAGTTTTCACGGGCCGAAGTTTTTGTTATTCCGAGTCACAAGACGGCTCGGCACGAATTTCCGCCCGCCGGCTGTAACGAGCGTGGAGAGCATGCGATGACCGATTTCCCGATGCTGATCAACGGTGTCCTGGTCCAGGGCACGGGCGAGCAGGATGTCATCAACCCGGCGACCGAAGGCGTGGTGGCGAAGGCTCCCCGGGCCAGCGCCGGGCAGATCAACGAAGCCGTGGCCGCGGCCAAGGCGGCTTTCCCGGCCTGGGCGGCCCGGCCGGTCAAGGAGCGCGCCGCAGTCCTCAACGCCATTGCCGACGTGATCGAGGCCAATGTCGAGGAACTCGGCCGCCTCACCACGCTGGAACAGGGCAAGCCCCTGCCCCACGCCCAGTTCGAGGCGGCCAGCGCGGCCGCCGGGTTCCGCTACGTCGCCGCGCAGCACCTTGATGTCGAAGTCCTGGAGGACAGCGAGCATCGCCGGATCGAGCTGCACCGCCAGCCCCTGGGCGTGGTGGCCGCGATCATTCCGTGGAACTTCCCGCTCTCGCTGTTCACCACCAAGGTCGCCTCGGCCCTGCTGACCGGCAATACGGTGGTGGCCAAGCCGGCCGCGACGACCCCGCTCGGCACGCTCAGGCTGGCGGCGCTGGTGGCCGGCGTGGTGCCCGCCGGCGTGCTCAACGTGGTGGCCGACGCCAACGACCTTGGCGCGGTGCTGACCGGCCACCCCGACGTGCGCAAGATCACCTTCACCGGATCGACCGAGACCGGCAAGAAAGTCATGGCGGCGGCGGCCGATGGCCTCAAGCGCCTTACGCTGGAGCTGGGCGGCAACGATGCCGCCATCGTGCTGGACGATGCCGATCCGAAGAAGGTTGCCCCCGGCCTGTTCCAGGGCGCCTTCGTCAATTCCGGGCAGGTCTGCCTGGCGATCAAGCGCGTCTATGCCGACGAGAAGATTTACGAACCGCTGGTCGACGAACTGGCCGCGCTCGCCCGGGCGGCGGTGATCGGCGATGGGCTGGAGCAGGGTACGCAGTTCGGCCCGGTGCAGAACAAGGCCCAGTACGAACGCCTCAAGGGCCTGCTCGCCGAAGCGCGCGAACAGGGTACGATCGTGGCCGGCGGCGAACTGCCGGAGGGGCCGGGCTACTTCGTCCCGCTGACCGTGGTCAAGGACATCGCCGACGGCACGCGCCTGGTCGATGAGGAGCAGTTCGGGCCGATCCTGCCGGTCGTCAGGATCAACGGCGACGAGGACGCGCTGGCCCGGGCCAACGCCTCGCCCTATGGGCTGGGCGGCTCGGTCTGGTCGGCGGACGTCAGCCGCGCGGCGGCGCTGGCGGCGCGGATGGAGAGCGGTTCGGCCTGGGTGAACAAGCACCTCGATGCGGGCCCCGACATTCCGTTCGCCGGGGCCAAAAGCTCGGGCATGGGCGTGGAGTTCGGGCGCGAGGGCCTGCTCGAGTTTACCCAGATTCACGTGGTGAACATCGCCAAATAGCCCGCGCGGCAGGAGGAGAGGCACGGACATGACGGACCAACGGCAGCGCGTGGCGCTGGTTACCGGCGCGGCATCGGGGATCGGCCGGGCGACCGTGGCGCTGCTTGGGCAAACCGGCTTCCGCACCATCGGCGTGGACCGGCAGGCGGCCGACATCGTCACCGACCTCTCCACCGAGGACGGCTGCGCGCAGATGCTCCGGCGGGCCGGGGAACTCGCGCCCGACGGTCTCGACCTGGTGGTGGCCGCCGCCGGCGTCTCGGGCGCGCCGCCCGCAGATACGGTGGCGATCAACTACTTCGGCGCCGTCGCCACGCTCGACGGCCTGCGTCCGCTGCTCGCCATGCGCGATGGGGCCCGGGCGATCGGGATCTGCTCCTCGGCCCTGATCATGCCGCCCGAAGAGCCGCTGCTGGCGGCCTGCCTCGCAGGCGAGCGGGCGCGCGCGCTCGAGCTGGCAGGGACGGCGACCAACCACGTCTATGCCACCAGCAAGCGGGCGCTCGCCCAGTGGATCCGCCGCGCCGCGATCCGCCCCGAATGGGGCGGCGCGGGAATCGCGCTCAACGGCATCGCCCCGGGGACCATCGCCACGCCGATGACCGCCGACCTGCTGTCCACCCCGGAAAAGCGCGCCTACCTCAACCAGCGCAACCCCTGCCCGATCGACTACGTGGCCGGACCGGATGAGGTGGCCGAACTGATCCTGGCCCTCGGCACGCTCCGGTCGCGCTACCTGCTGGGCCAGATCATCTTTTTCGACGGCGGGACCGACGCCCTGCTGCGCGAAGCCAGCTTCTGAGGGCCACGCCGCCGGGCGCCGAAGGTCAGAGCATCCCGCGCTCTTCGGGGGTCTTGGCCTTGGGGTCGAGCCCGACCTCGCGCAGGACCTCGATCAACGGGCCCTGCGAGGAGGCGACGGCGGGGAACCCGAGATAGGGGATGCACTGGATCAGCACTTCCTCGAGTTCGGCCGGGGTCAGTCCGTTGCGGATGCCGATGCGGAAGTGGTTCTTCAGTTCGGAATACTGGCGCGTGGCGATGAGGATCGCGATGATGATCAGGCTGCGCTGCTTCATTTCCAGCCCCGGACGGGACCAGACCGCGCCGAAGGCGAAATCGAGGCCGAGGGCGGAGGTGGCGGACAGGTATTCGCCGGAATTGGCGTTGCGCTCCATCCGTTCGGCGATGTCCTCGCCCATCATCTTCGCGAAAGTGGCCTTACCCTTGGCGCGGTAGTCGTTCATCGGAGCGTCCCTCTGGCTGGATTGCGTTGGGCGCAGATTACCAGAAACGGGCCCCGCCGCATGCCCGCCCGGCATCATCCGGGCGGCATCATGCTCGTGATCGTTGACCTGCCCCGCCGGCCCGCCACGACAGGCGCGAGCCGGCCATGATAGACCGCGCCGCGAGAGAGACCTGAAGGAACCGTTTCGCGATGACCCTGATCCCCCACCTCTACGGCAAGTTCTTCCAGCTCGGCTACGTGACTCGCAACCTCGATGCCTCGGTCAAGGTCTTCAGCGAGAAGTACGGCCCGACCGAATTCCGCATCATGGACATGCCGGCGCGCGCCGATGGAACGGAATCGCCGACCAAGCGGATCGCCCTGGCCTATATCGACGACGTGCAGATCGAGCTGATCCAGCCCAGCACGACCGTGCCGACCATCTACGACGAGCTGCGGCCCGAGACCGATGGCCCCATCGCGTTCCACCACATCTGCTTCGAGGTGGACGACATGGAGGGCACGGTCGCAAGCCTGCGCGCGCTCGGCTACGCCATCCCGATGGTCGGCGAAGTCCCCGGCCACATCGGCTACTGCTATGCCGACAGCCGGGCGGACCTGGGCCATTACTGCGAATTCGTCCGCCTTCACGAAGGCGGCCGCCAGATGATGGCCTCCGTTCCGCGCAATTCGTCGCGGCGCTGAGCGCCAAGGGGCACCGGCCAGCCGCCCGGTTGCGGACAGGTCCGCGACCGGGGCTTCCGGCAGCCTCAGGCGGCGTCCGACAGGGCCGAGCCGAGCAGGCGGCTGTAGCGGGCGCGGTGCAGCGCGGCAGAGCCGTAGGCATTGGCCAGCACCATCGCGCGGCGCAGGAACAGGCCGATGTCGTGCTCGTCGGTGAAGCCGATGCCGCCGTGGAGCTGGATGGCCTGGCGGGTGACCAGCAGCGCCACATCGGCCGCGCGGGCCTTGGCCCGGCTGACCGCGGCCGCCCGCTCGTCCGCGCTGGCTCCGCCCGCCACGATGCGCGCGGCATCGTTGATGCTGGCGCGCGTGAGCGCGATCTGGACCGAGAGATCGGCTGCGCGATGCTGGAGCGCCTGGAACGTGCCGATGACCTTGCCGAACTGGACACGCGTGCGCAGGTAGTCGAGGGTCATCGCGAAGGCCTGGTCGGTCAGGCCCAGCAGATAGGCGGCCGTCCCCAGGGCGGCCACGTCGAGCGCCTCGGCGATCCGTTCGGCCGTCACCGCGACCGGCGCGGCTGTCGCCCGGTCGAACCGCAGCGCGGCATAGCGCCCGCCGTCCTGGGTGGGCTCGGTCGCGAGGGCGAGGCCCGGCGCGTCCTTGCCGACCAGCGCGGCGGCCGACGGGGTGAGGACGAGGAAGCCGTCGGCGCCCTCGCCGCCCAGCACGAAGCGGCGGCTGCCATCGGCCTTGCCATCGGCGAAAGTCATGCCCTCGTCCGGAACGATCACGTTGGGCTGGTCCTGCCAGGCGAGCAGGACGAGCGAGCGCCCGCCCAGCGCGGCTTCCAGCGCCTCGCCGTCGAGCAGGCTGGCGGCCACCGCGCTCTCGATCAGGGGTTCGGGGGCGATGCGGGCGCCCAGTTCCTCGGCGATGGCGACCAGCGCCTCGACCCCGAGGCCGAGGCCGCCGCGCTCCTCGGGCACGAGCAGGCCGACCCAGCCGAGTTCGGCCATCTGCTGCCACATCGCGCGATCGTAGCCGGCCCCGGCGAAGCGCAGGTCGCGCACGCGCTTCACATCGCCCTTCGCGCCGACGGCATCGGCGGAATCGCGGATCATGCGCAGCAGATCGTCGGTATCTTCCATGGCTCTCAATCCTGCACGGCAACTGGCCTGCGCGTGACGTTGGCGGCGCGGCCCGTCAAGGCTGGCGCAGGCCCTACGGGTAGCATGGCGCGGGCCCTTCTCATATGTGATCGTTCGTCGAATCCCCCGGCGGCGGTTGAGTTGCCGCTCCGGTGGCCCCAAGGCCCCGGTTCGATCGGTATCGTTTGAAGGAGTTTATCGGTGCGCGGACTTGAAGGACGCAAGGTCATCGTCACGGGTGCGGGCAGCGGCATCGGCAAGGCCACCGCCGCGCGGCTGGCCGCGGAAGGCTGCACCGTCGGCCTGTTCGACCTCAACATCGACGCGGCCCAGGCCGTGGCCGCCGAGATCGGCGGCGGCGCCAGCGCCTACAAGGTCGATATCAGCGACTATGCCATGGTCCAGCAGGCCGTGGCCGCGTTCGAGGCCGCGTCCGGCCCGACCGACGGCCTGGCCAACGTGGCCGGCTGGGACCAGGGCGCCAACTTCCTCGACACCGAGCCGGCGCTGTGGGAAAAGATCGTCCGCATCAACCTGTTCGGCTGTTTCAACATGCACCACGTGGTCGTGCGCGGCATGGCCGAGCGCGGCGCCGGGCGGGTGGTCAACGTCTCGTCCGACGCGGGCCGCGTCGGCTCCTCTGGCGAGGGCGTCTATTCGGCGTGCAAGGGCGGGATCATCGCTTTCACCAAGACCATGGCCCGCGAACTGGCGCGCAAGAACGTGACGCTCAACGTACTCTGCCCGGGGCCGACGGACACCCCCCTGTTCGCCGACTTCACCAAGGACATGGCCGGCGGCGACCGCATCCGCGAGGGCCTGGCCAAGGCCATCCCGCTGCGCCGCCTGGGCCAGCCCGACGACTATCCGGGCCTGATCGCCTTCCTCCTCTCCGACGACGCCGCGTTCATGACTGGTCAGACGATCAGCATCTCCGGCGGCCTGACGATGTCCTGAGGACGCGCGAAGCCATGACCGAACCCATGTTCCAGCTGAACGACGACCATCGCGCCATCCAGGAGATGGTGCGCCGGGTCGCGATCGAGCGGGTTGCGCCGCGCGCCAACGAGATCGACGAGAAGGCCGAGTTCCCGGAGGACATGTTCGAGCTCCTGCGCGATCTCGGGCTGTTCACCCTCCCCTTCCCCGAGGACATGGGCGGCACCGGCAGCCTGCTCTCCTCGATCCTGGCGATCGAGGAACTGGGCCGGGTCTGCTACAACACGGCCTATGTGCTGTTCGTCCAGTGGCTGCCGATGGGCGCCCTGCTGGCGAGCGGGACCGAGGAGCAGAAGCAGCGCTTCCTGCCCCCCCTCGCCGCCGGCGAGATCCGCGGCGCCTTCTCGCTGACCGAACCGCAGAGCGGGTCGGACGTTTCGGGGATCAAGACCCGGGCCAAGCGCGACGGGGACGACTACATCCTCAAGGGCGGCAAGATCTGGTGCACCAATGCGGCGCTCGCCGACTACGTGCTGGTCGCGGCCCGCGTCGGCGAGGAGAACGAGAAGGGCAAGATCGCCTTCTTCATCGTCGAGAAGGGGATGAAGGGCTTCGAGGTCGGCCGCAAGGAAGACAAGATGGGCGCGCGCGGCGTCCCGTCCA
>Ga0068855_100005250_pt1 | contig 15806 bp, 12 predicted proteins | sample KBSCornC52_FD_66592 | JGI IMG/M metagenome (GOLD analysis project Ga0068855, IMG submission 66592) | Corn rhizosphere microbial communities from Kellogg Biological Station, Michigan, USA - KBS Corn C5-2 | ecosystem: Host-associated > Plants > Roots > Rhizosphere > Soil ...
CGTTCGGTATGCTGGTCGGGTCGTTGCGCCATCTGCAGCTGTCTTCTCCGTTGGATTCGAGTATACCGCCGCGTGACGACGTCCAGCGCCAGCAGATGGTGCCTTCCGGGCGCCTCGCAAGGCCCGCGCGACGGCCTGTTACACTGCCGCGATGACCCGAATTCCGATTGCCGCCGCCGAGCTGGACGAGGACGTCTGGCGTCCTCATGTGACGGTCGCGAGCGTCGTTCCGCGTGAAGGATGCTTCCTCCTCGTCGAAGAGGACGTGCGCGGCCGGATCGTGCTCAACCAGCCGGCCGGACACCTCGAACCGGACGAATCGCTGCTGGATGCGGCCGTGCGCGAAACATTCGAGGAAACCGGCTGGGACGTCGCATTGACCTGCCTGCTCGGCGTGCAGCAGTGGCGTTCGCCATCCGGCCGCCAGTTCGTGCGTTTCACGTTCGGCGCCGAACCGTTGCGCCACGACCCGTCGCACCCGCTCGACAGCGGCATCCTGCGCGCGCTCTGGCTCGGTCGCGACGAGATCGCCGCGGCCGGCGAACGCCTGCGCAGTCCGATGGTGCTGGCCAGCGTGGACGACTGGATCGAAGGGCGTCGCCTGCCGCTCGACGCGATCAGGGCCTTCAGCGTTCCCGCATGAGCGTACGCAACAGCCGACGCGCCCGTGCCATCGCGCGGCATGCGCCATGACGCAAGCGAATACGATCGTCGGCATGTCCGGCGGCGTCGACTCGTCGGTCGCCGCCCTGCTGCTGCAGCGTTCGGGCGAATCGATCGCGGGCCTGTTCATGCAGAACTGGGAGGAAGACGAGCGCAACGGGCCCTGTCGCGCCGACGAGGATCGCAAGGACGCCGTAGCGGTCTGTGCACGCCTCGGTATCCCGCTGTACCTGCGCAACTTCGCCGACGCGTACTGGGACCAGGTATTCGAGCATTTCATCGCCGAATACCGGCGCGGCCGCACGCCGAATCCGGACGTGCTGTGCAATCGCGAGATCAAGTTCAAGACCTTCCTCGACCATGCGCGCGCGCTCGGCGCGCGCAAGATCGCGACCGGACACTACGCGCGCGTCGACTGCGTCGATGGCCGCTGGCGGCTGCTGCGCGCGCGCGACGCCGACAAGGACCAGACCTATTTCCTGCACGCACTCGGCCAGCAGGCGCTGGCGGCGACACTGTTCCCGCTCGGCGAAATCGAGAAGGCCAACGTGCGCCGCCTCGCACGTGAAGCCGGCCTCGCCACCCACGACAAGAAGGATTCGACCGGGATCTGTTTCATCGGCGAACGCGACTTCCGCAGCTTCCTGTCCGCATACATCCCGTCGCAGCCGGGCGCGATGCGCACTCCGGATGGAACCACGGTCGGCGAGCACGCGGGCGTGTTCTACTACACCCTCGGCCAGCGCAGCGGCCTTGGCATCGGCGGACGCCGCGGTGCCGAAGGCGAGCCCTGGTATGTGATCGGCAAGGATGTGGTGGAGAACGTGCTGTACGTCGCGCAGGGCAATGCCAACCACTGGCTGCAATCACGTCGGCTCGCCGCCAGCGGCCTGAGCTGGATCGGCGGCGCCGCACCGGGCAGCACGTTGCGCTGCGTGGCGATGACGCGCTACCGGCAACCGCCACAGGCCTGCCAGGTCGAGATCGACGGCGACGCCTGCCACATCCGTTTCGACGAACCGCAACGCGCGGTCACGCCGGGACAATCGGTCGTGTTCTACGACGGTGACGAATGCCTCGGCGGCGGCGTGATCGAGCGCAGCGACGCCGCCTACGGTGGCTGGGATGCTCCACATGCGTGAGGCCCGCGTGATCGCGCTCGCCGGCGTGCTGCAGGGCTGCCGGCTCGTGCACGAGATGGCGACGAGCGGCCGCGCCGACGTGGGCAGCATCGAGTCGAGCCTGGCGAGCGTGTTCCGCATCGATGCCGACAGTGCTGCCGACGTGTTCGGCGGCTTGTCCGGCGTGCGCCTCGGCCTCGAGACGCTGGTCGCGCAGTTCGATGGCGTGGAACGCAATCTTGCCCAGACGCGGCTCGTGCTCGGCGTGCTGCGCCTGCGGCGCAAGCTCGCGCGCAACCCGCGCATGCTGCGTACGTTGCGCGAAGGCATCGACGCAATCAAGCGCCAGGCCGATCATTTCGGCCTCGCGCACCCGACCGTGCAGGGTCGTCTGGCCGAGCTTTACGTGTCGACCCTTTCGCAATTGCGCCCGCGCGTCATCGTGCACGGCAATCCGCAGCACCTGTCCAATCCGCAGGTCGTCGCGCAAATCCGTTCGCTGCTGCTGGCGGCCGTACGTTCCGCCGTGCTCTGGCGCCAGGTCGGCGGCGGCCAGCTCCGCCTGCTGCTGCGACGGCGCGAATACGCGATGCTCGCGCGCGGCCTGCTCAGCCGGGCCACGCTCGATCACGGCTGACGCGGAAAGGTCGACGGCGTCGACCCCGCCCTGGTTGGACCGAGCTTCGACAGCGGGCGAAGCAGCCCGCGGACGAGCGCATACGCGATATAATGGCGGGCCCAGTCGCCGATCCGTCCCCAGGATCGCGCCCGCGGCGTCGCCGCGGCCTTGCGCCAAGCGAGACGCCAGCCAGCCAGGAGATGCAGATGACAGATTCGTTCTCGACCCGGGACGTCCTCGAGGTCAACGGCAAGCGCTACCACTACTCCAGCCTGGTCAAGCTCGGCCAGCGCTTCGACCTCAAGCGCCTGCCCTACTCGATGAAGATCCTCCTCGAAAACCTGCTGCGCCACGAGGATGGCCTCAACGTCACGTCGAAGGAAATCGAGGCGGTCGCGAACTGGGACGCGAAGAAGGAACCGGACACCGAGATCTCGTTCATGCCGGCACGCGTCGTGCTGCAGGACTTCACCGGCGTGCCGTGCGTGGTCGATCTGGCCGCGATGCGCGACGCCGTGGTCAAGCTCGGTGGCGACGCCACCCAGATCAACCCGCTCGCTCCGGCCGAACTCGTGATCGACCACTCGGTTCAGGTCGACGCCTTCGGTTCGTCCAGCGCACTCGAAACCAACGTCGAGATCGAGTTCGAGCGCAACCAGGAGCGCTACTCGTTCCTGCGCTGGGGCCAGAAGGCATTCAACAATTTCAAGGTGGTGCCGCCGCGTACCGGCATCGTGCACCAGGTCAACCTCGAGCATCTCGCGCGCGTGGTGTTCACTGCGGACAAGGACGGCGAAAGCTGGGCCTATCCGGACACCGTGTTCGGTACCGATTCGCACACCACGATGATCAACGGCATCGGCGTGCTCGGCTGGGGCGTCGGCGGCATCGAAGCGGAAGCGGCGATGCTCGGCCAGCCCTCGTCGATGCTGATCCCGCAGGTCGTCGGCTTCAAGCTGAGCGGCAAGCTGCCCGAGGGCGTGACCGCGACCGACCTCGTGCTGACCGTGACGCAGATGCTGCGCAAACTCGGCGTGGTCGGCAAGTTCGTCGAATTCTTCGGCCCCGGCCTCGCCAACCTCGCGCTGGCCGACCGCGCGACGATCGCGAACATGGCGCCCGAATACGGCGCCACCTGCGGCATCTTCCCGGTCGACCAGGAAGCTTTGAACTACATGCGCCTGTCCGGTCGCGACGATGCGCAGATCCGCCTGGTCGAGGCGTATGCGAAGGCGCAGGGCCTGTGGCACGACGACACCACGCCGCACGCCGAATTCAGCACGACGCTCGAGCTCGACCTCGCCGACGTGAAGCCGTCGCTGGCCGGGCCGAAGCGTCCGCAGGACCGCGTGCTGCTCGAAGGCGTGCAGAAGAGCTTCCTCGACGCACTCGGCCCGCTGACCGCGAACCGCAAGCCGCGCAGCCAGGAAACCGCGGATTTCATCGCCGAAGGGGGCAGCGCCGCGATCGGCAATCCTGCCAACGGGATCATCAACGGCGGCGTTCGCATCGAGAAGGATGGCGCATCGTTCGCGCTGCGCGATGGCTCGGTCGTGATCGCGGCGATCACCTCGTGCACGAATACGTCGAACCCGGCGGTCATGCTTGGCGCCGGCCTGCTCGCGAAGAAGGCCGCGGCGAAGGGCCTCACCTCCAAGCCGTGGGTGAAGCCCTCGCTCGGCCCGGGTTCGCTGGTCGTCACCGACTACCTCGAGAAGACCGGCCTGCTGAAGGAACTCGAGAAGGTCGGCTTCTACGTCGTCGGCTACGGCTGCACGACCTGCATCGGCAATTCCGGCCCGCTGCCGGTCGAGATCAGCAAGGGCATCTCCGAAGGCGATCTCGCCGTCGCGTCGGTGTTGTCCGGCAATCGAAACTTCGAGGGCCGCGTGCACCCCGAAGTGAAGATGAACTACCTCGCCTCGCCGCCATTGGTCGTCGCGTACGCGCTCGCGGGCACGCTCGACATCGACCTCACGACGGAACCGCTTGGGATCGGCAACGACGGCCAGCCGGTATTCCTCAAGGACATCTGGCCGAGCAACAAGGAAATCTCCGACACGATCGCCGGCGCGATCAATCCGGCAATGTTCAACAAGAACTACGCCGACGTGTTCAAGGGCGACAGCCGCTGGAACCGGATCGCGTCGCCGGACGGCGCGCTGTTCAAGTGGGACGACTCGACCTACATCAAGAACCCGCCCTACTTCGACGGCATGGGCAAGGAAGCCGGCCGCATCGAGGACGTGCACGGCGCGCGCGCGCTCGGCGTGTTCGGCGACTCGATCACGACCGACCACATCTCGCCGGCCGGCTCGATCAAGAAGGACAGCCCGGCGGGCCGCTTCCTGATTTCGAAGGGCGTCGATGCCAAGGACTTCAATTCATACGGCTCGCGCCGCGGCAACGACGACGTGATGGTGCGCGGTACGTTCGCGAACATCCGCATCAGGAACCTCATGCTCGACGGCGTCGAGGGCGGCTACACGCTGCACGTGCCGAGCGGCGAACAGATGGCGATCTACGACGCGGCGATGAAGTACAAGGCCGACAGGACGCCGCTCGTGGTGCTCGCCGGCAAGGAGTACGGAACCGGCTCGTCGCGCGACTGGGCGGCGAAGGGCACCCTGCTGCTCGGCGTGAAGGCCGTCATCGCGGAAAGCTTCGAGCGCATCCACCGCTCCAACCTCGTCGGCATGGGCGTGCTGCCGTGCCAGTTCCACGACGGCCAGAACGCGAAGACGCTCGGCCTCACCGGCAAGGAAACCTTCGACATCACCGGCCTCAAGGATGGCGAATCGAAGGAAGCGACGGTCGTCGCGACCGCGCCGGACGGCAGCCGCAAGGAGTTCACGGTCAAGGTGCTGCTGCTGACGCCGAAGGAGCGCGAGTTCTTCCGCCATGGCGGCATCCTGCAGTACGTGCTGCGCCAGCTCGCGGCGAAGAAGGCGGCATAAGGCTCGCCTTCCGCACGCCTCCTGCACGCACGGAGTGAAAAACGGCGCGGAATCCCGCGCCGTTTTTTTGCCCGGCCCATGATGACACGCGAGCACTGGTGCGAATGGCGCTGATGCTGCCGGTTCAGTCCTGCGTCCATTTGGCGTTGTAGCAACGCCATAGGCGACCGTCGCGGCGCCAGCCGGTCTCGACATGCAGGGTCGTCGCGCGGTCGGCGATCCAGCGACCGCTCGAATCGGAGACGTCCGCGTCGAAACGGGCGATCGCGCGATCGCCGCGCAGCTCCACGTCGATCGAACCGATGCGCACGCCGATCGTGTTCGCGCCGAGCGCGTGCGCGCGCAGCAGGTTGCCGAGTTCTGCGCGATCGACGACGTCGTTGCCGATGAAATCGGCACTGACGAGCTCGAGCACATCCTTGCCACGATGCGCCTCCATAGCAGCCGCGCCAGTGGAAATCGCGGCACGGATCGCCTCGTCGTCCGGGGTGTGCGAGCAGGCCACTCCGAACAGGCACAACAATGCGATTCCCGCCATGCGCACGCGAACACCTCCTCGATCGACGGTCCACGTTGCAATGCGGCTTGCCGCTTGTTCAGGCCTTGTGCTGCAATCGACCGTACCCCCGCGGATTGACGCAGGGTAACGAAACCGCGCCGCCCGCGCCAACGACGCCGCGGCCACAGGGGAACTCGCATGGCGAACGCACAACGTCCTTGGCTGGCCAGCTATCCGCCCGGGACACCGGCCGAAATCGACCCGGGCCAGTACCGCTCGGTGGCCGCGCTGCTGGAGGAGTGTTGCGACCGCTTCCGCCATCGGCCTGCCTTCACCAACATGGGTCGCACCATCACCTACGGCGACCTCGATCGGCTCAGCGCGACGTTCGCCGCGTTCCTGGTCAACGACCTCAAGCTCGCCAAGGGTGATCGCATCGCGATCATGCTGCCGAACCTGCTGCAGTATCCGATCGTGATCATGGCGGCGCTGCGCGCTGGCCTGACCGTGGTCAACACGAACCCGATGTACACGCCGCGCGAGCTCAAGCACCAGCTCGACGACTCCGGCGCCAGCGCGATCGTCGTGCTCGACAACTTCGCGAAGACGGTCGCCGAGGTCGTCGCCGGCACCCAGTGCAAGCACGTCATCTGCACCGGCATCGGCGACCTGCTCGGCTTCCCGAAATCGGCGATCACGAATTTCGTCGTGCGCCACGTCAAGAAGATGGTGCCGGCCTATTCGATCCCGAACGCGATCCGCTTCAACGAAGCGCTCGGCCGCGGCCTGCGCAGCAAGCTCCCCAAGGTCGACATCGGTCCGGACGATCTCGCGTTCCTGCAATACACCGGCGGCACCACCGGTGTCGCCAAGGGCGCGATGCTGACCCATCGCAACATGGTCTCGAACATGCTGCAGGCCTATGCCTGGATCGGCTCGAACATGCGTGAAGGCGAGGAAGTCGTCATCACCGCGCTGCCGCTGTACCACATCTTCGCATTGACCGCGAACTTCCTCGTGTTCGCGCGCGTCGGCGGCTTCAACCACCTGATCACCAATCCGCGCGACATGCCCGGTTTCGTCAAGACGATCCGCTCGATCGGCTTCACCTCGCTGACTGGCGTCAACACCCTCTTCGCTGGCCTGCTGAACACGCCCGGCTTCGACCAGGTCGATTTCTCCAAGCTGCGCATGACCCTCGGCGGCGGCATGGCGGTGCAGCGCGCGGTGGCCGAACGCTGGAAGAAAGTGACCGGCTGTGCGCTCGCCGAAGCGTACGGACTCACCGAAACCAGTCCCGCTGCCTGCATCAACCCGCTCGACATCCAGGAGTACAACGGCTCGATCGGGCTGCCGATTCCGTCGACCGACGTCAACATCCAGGACGACGACGGCAAGGTGCTGCCGCTCGGCGAAACCGGCGAGCTGTGCATCCACGGCCCGCAGGTGATGAAGGGCTACTGGAACCGTCCGGAAGAGACTGCCAAGGTCCTGTCCGCCGACGGCTGGCTGCGCACTGGCGACATCGCGCGCATCGACGAGAAAGGCTACGTCTACATCGTCGACCGCAAGAAGGACATGATCCTGGTGTCCGGCTTCAACGTCTATCCGAACGAAATCGAGGACGTCGTCGCGCAACTGCCAGGCGTGCTCGAAGTGGCCGCCGTGGGGGTGCCGGATGAGAAATCGGGCGAAGCGGTCAAGCTCGTGATCGTCAAGAAGGATCCGGCGCTGACCGAGGAAGCCGTGCGCGCGCACTGCAAGGCGAACCTGACCGGTTACAAGTTGCCGAAGTACGTCGAATTCCGCGATTCGCTGCCGAAGACCAATGTCGGCAAGATCCTGCGGCGGGAACTGCGCGAGGCGGCCGTCACGGGCGCGCATTGAGCGCGCGCCCTCGCCACCGGCCGGATCAGCTCGAGTACGGCTCGAGGCGGTCCGCGTAGCCGCCGAGCAGGTTCCACAGCGGCGTTTCCTTGTTCTCGGGTATCCGCTCGTAGGCAAAGCCGAGCTGCGTCTCGGTCACCCGCGCGAGGCGGGCGTCGACGTGGATGTCGAGCGACTCGCCGATCAGCATGTCGAGCACGAACACGTCGTCGACCTTGCCCCGCCAGTTCTCCGGCCTGGCCACCAGGACGCCGGTCGCGGAAATGTCCTCGATCTCGCTGCTCCATGCGTTCAGCCCGCTGCTGATCAGCACGGCCGATCGGATCGACATGCGCGCCGGACGCAACCCCTTCTTTTCCCCTTCGTTCGTCATGCTCCCTCGTGCCCACGTGCAGTCGATGATCCTTGCCATTTTGCAGCAAGAAATGCGCCAACCGGGATCGCCCCTACTTTGAACGGGACCCAAACCTTCCGAAAACAAATTTCGCGATCCGCGTTTGTGACCGAGTCGACGAATTCTGTATGACTATTCATATCTGGTTTTCATTGTCAATGCTTCAGGGTGATTGCGCTAGACTCGATTGCGATCGCCAATGCCGGCACCGGGACGTGCATTTTTTCATGCCGTTCGGCGCGATCACGAGCGGCATCTTCCTAGGGGTGGATGATGAGCGCCGTCGAACTGCTGCACCGTGACAACGATTACCGCCTGCTGCGCACGCATGAGGATCCCGTGGCGAACGCGAGCTGGTGCTTCATGCACTCCAGCCGCTTTCCACGCGATACCGGCTACCGGGCCTGTTTCAGCACACTGCTGATCAAGGAGGTGCGTGAATACCAGAAGCGGATCTCGGACCGCCTGACGCTGCAGGCAACCAACGGCGATCTGCGCCTCGCGCATGTCGTCCTCGCATCGGACGCCGACGTGTTCAACCTCGGCGGAGACCTTGAACTGTTCTGCCGGCTCATCGAATCGCGCAATCGCGAGCACCTGCTCGCGTATGCGCGGCAGTGCGTCGAGGGTGTCTTCGGCTTCCACGACCAGCTCAACCGCAATGTCCACAGCGTTGCGCTCGTGCAGGGCGACGCGCTCGGCGGCGGATTCGAAGCAGCGCTTTCGTGCCATTCGATCGTCGCGGAAAGCGGCGTGGGAATGGGATTCCCCGAAGTGCTGTTCGACCTCTTCCCCGGGATGGGCGCGTATTCGTTCCTGTGCCAGCGCGTCAGTCCGCGCTTCGCGGAGGAGATGGTCCTGAACGGGACGATCTATTCGAGCGATGAACTGCATCGCCTCGGGGTCGTCGACGTGCTCGTTCCGAAAGGCCAGGGCGTGCAGGCAGTGCACGATCTGATCCGGCGCAACCAGCGGATTTCACATGCGCGCACCGCCATGAATCGCGTCCGGCAGCTGCGCAACACGGTCAGCCTGTCCGAACTCATGCAGATCACCGAGATCTGGGTGGACACGGCGATGCAGCTCGGCGAGAAGTCGTTGCGCACGATGGAGCGGCTCGTCCGTGCCCAGCGCAAGCGCCCGCAAGTCATCGCACAGACCGCCGTGGAAGAGATCAAGTCGACGGCAACAGGTTGACAAACGGAGCCGGCGTACGGGCGTCCGCCTCAGGATGGACGCTCCGCGCTGGCATCCGTGCCCGCCACGACCTTGAGGGCTGAACGCGCGATCTCGAGCTGTTCGCGCAATTGCCGCACGCACTGACGCCATTCCCTCGGCAGCTGCCAGTTGCCGAGGCGCATGGCATCCGATGCATGTGCCGCAAGCTGCACCGCCCCCATGTTGCCGGCGACTCCCTTGAGCGCGTGGCAACCATCGCGAAACGCATCCCAGCGTGCCGTCGCCCCGCTGCGATCGAGTTCGGTGATCGTGGAAAGGGCGTCGCGCAGGCATTCGTCGACGAACAACGCGACGAAATCCGGACCGAGTTGCAACTCTCCGAGTTCGTTCAACACTTCGGGTGCGATCACATCGGTGAGCGATGGATCCAGCGATTCCTGCCTCGCCCCTGCGACGGAAATGGCGCCCGGCTGTGCCGCAGCCTGCCCGCTCGCGATCTCTGCAAGCACGTCGAGCAATCGATTGATCGCGACCGGCTTGGTCAGGAACGCACGCGCCCCCGCCTGCTCGCATTGATGCACGGTGGTCGTGGTGACATCCGCGCTGAGCATCACGAAGGGGGTCAGCGTGCGCCCTGCCTGCATCACGCGCGCCTGCTTGAGGACTTCGAGCCCGCTGATCCCGGGCATGTGCAGGTCGATGATGACCGCATCGAACTCGCCCTGCTCGATCGCCCCGAGCACGTCTTCGCCGTTGTCCACCGCGATCGCCTGGTGGCCGGCCTTTTCGAGCAGACGACGCAGGACCGTGATGTTGGTCGGCTGGTCGTCCGCGATGAGGACATGCAAGGAGCGCGTGCGCGCACGATGGCGAACGAACGGGTCGCCGAATTCGATCACGTTCTGCGTGCCGGCGCCCACCGGCATGGTCGCGTCGCTGCGCAGCACGTCGAACGGGATCTCGACGGTGAAGGTGGAACCTTCGCCTTCGACGCTCTGCATACGGATCGTGCCGCCGAGCAGTTCCGTCAGCGACTTGGCGATCGTCGTGCCCAGTCCGCTGCCGCCGAAACGCCGGCCGTGACCACCATCGGCCTGCTCGAATGCGTCGAAAATTCGCGCCTGCGCCTCCGCTGGTATGCCGATTCCGGTATCGCTCACCGAAAAGACGAGCGTACTGCGCTTGGCATTGTCCCCTTCCGCTGCAGACATCCTGTCGACGCTGACCAGCACGCTGCCGCTCTCGGTGAACTTGATCGCATTGGAGACCAGATTGACGAGGATCTGGCGCAGATGCCCGCTGTCGCCATGCAGGGCCGTGGGAGTCGCCGGCGCCAGGCGGATGTCGAATGCGATGCCCTTGCTCGCTGCGTGCGGCTGCAGCATCACGCGCATGCCATCGAGCAGGTCGTCGAGGCGGAAGTCCGCATCGACGCGCCGCAACTTGCCGACTTCGATCGCCGAAATGTCGAGCACGTCCTCGATCAGGCCGAGCAGCGCGCGCGCCGACGTCTGGATCACCGCCGCGCACTCGCGCTGCTCCCCCGACAGGCGCGTCGTGGCGAGCAGCTCGGACATGCCCGCGATCCCGTTCAGCGGGGTGCGGAACTCGTGGCTCATGTTCGCGAGAAACGTGCTCTTGGCGGCGTTCGCCCTGCGCGCTTCCTCGGTCGCGCGGGTCAGCGCGCGCAGCAGGGACGACAGGTACATCGGAACCGCAACGAGCCCGGTCAGCAAACCCCATGAAAGCGCCTTGTTCTGCTGCCAGAACGGCGTCGTCAGGATAACCGACAGGAACGAAAGGCTGGCCAGCGCAATGCCCGCGAGCAGGTATTTGGGGCCATAGCGCAGGCCATTGCCGATCGTGACCCACAGGATGATGACGTACAGGGGCGAAAGCTCCTGGCCCGCCAGCGTCATGATCGCGCCCATCGCACCGTAGTCGGTCAGCATGCCGAGCACGCGGCGCGGGTGCGAAATCCCCGGCCTCAGGATGAGCCATACCAGTATCGCGGCACCGACGATCGCGTCGAGCAGGACGTACCAGAGCGCCGTATGGACGGTGCCGGCGTGCGACCCCGACACCGTGACGAGGCCGAACAGGTAGGCCAGGAATACGCTGACGATCGCGAGACGGACGATCGCCTGCTCGTGTTCGCTGTCCGGACGCTTCTCGAACCGGGATTTGATGCTGGCAAGCAACGGCTTCATGCGTCTTCGTTCCAACCGCAGCGGGCCGGATGGCCGTTTAACTCTCCGCTGCCGGCGGTTCGAGGCGAGCGTCGAGAATCTCGAGAATACGCGCGCGCTGGGCAATCAACGCGTCTACACAAGAGGGATCAAAAAGCGTGCCACGATGCGCATTCATGTAGTCGAACGCCTCATCCGCGGTCCAGGCACGCTTGTAGGGGCGCTCCGAAGTGAGTGCATCGAACACGTCCGCAACCGCCACGATACGGGCTGGCAGCGGGATTTCCTCGCCCTTGAACCCATCCGGATAGCCGCTGCCGTCCCAGCGTTCATGGTGGCGCAATGCAATGATCGCGCCCATCTGCACGAAACGGCTTTCGCTGTCACGCAGGATGTCGTAACCGATCAAGGGGTGTCGGCGCATGACGGCGAACTCCTCGTCGGTCAGCCCCGCCCGCTTGAGCAGGACCGCATCGGGGATACCGATCTTGCCGATATCGTGCAGCGGGGCAGCCGAGGTCAGGATCCTGACGTCCTCCTCGACCATGCCGAGCGCCTCCGCCAGCACCTCGGCGTAGTGCGACATGCGCAGCAGGTGCAGGCCGGTACCCGAATCGCGGTACTCGATCGCGCGGGCGAGGCGGTACAGGGTCTCGCGCTCGCGCAGTTCCACTTCGTGCAAGCCCTGCAGCACGCGCTCCTCGAGCGAACGCGCGCGTTCCTTGACCGATTCGCCTTGCTGGCGCAGTTGCAGCAGGTTCTTGCAGCGTGTGCGCAGTTCGCGCGGACGCACCGGCTTGACCAGGAAATCGATCACGCCCGCTTCGAGCGCCGCCTGGCGCACCGGCTCGTCGCCGACCACGCTGATCAGCACGATCGGCACGTCGCGACGGGCCAGCGAGCGGCGGAAGCGCCGTGCGAACTCGAGGCCGTCCATGTCGGGCATGCGGTAGTCGAGCAGGACGAGGTCGGTCGCATGCGCGTCCGACCAGCGCAGTGCCTCGACCGGACTGCCGAAGTCGGTCGTATGCACGCCGGGGCCGATCGCCTCCACGACATGGCGAAGCATCGTGCGAGCCGAGGACTGGTCGTCGACGATCAATACATTCACGCGACTCTCCAAGGGCGAGTTGCGGGTGTTCCAGGGAAGAAGGCGCTCGCATCCATCAATGGATGCAAGCACATGCACACGCCGTTAGGTTAGCACACGCCCCCGCCGCATCCGTCCACATGTTGCCATCGCGGAGAATCCCTCAGGCTTCCGGGCGCATGTAGGGGAACAGCAACACGTCGCGGATCGAAGGCACGTCGGCGAAGCACATCACGAGGCGGTCGATGCCGACGCCGAGGCCACCGGTCGGGGGCATGCCGACTTCGAGCGCGCGGATGTAGTCCGCGTCGAAGTGCATCGCCTCGTCGTCGCCGGCATCCTTGGCCGCGACCTGGGCGCGGAAGCGCGCGGCCTGGTCCTCGGGATCATTGAGCTCGGAGAATCCGTTCGCCATTTCCTTCGCGCCGACGAACAGCTCGAAGCGGTCCGTGACTTCGGCATCGCGGTCGCTCGCGCGCGCGAGCGGCGAGACTTCGGTCGGGTACTCGGTGATGAAGGTCGGCTGCACGAGGGTGCCTTCGACCGTCGCCTCGAAGATCTCGAGCAGCAGCTTGCCCCAGCCGTAGTCCTTCTTGACGTGGATCCCGAGCCGCGCGCAGTGGCCCGCCAGTGCCTCGCGGTCGCGCAATTCGTGCGTACCGATCTCCGGGTTGTGGTGGCGCACCGCATCGGCCATGGCCCAGCGCCTGAAGGGCGCGCCGAAATCGATCTCGCGGCCCTCCCAGGTCAGGTCGGTGCGACCGAGCGTCGCCTGCGCGGTCTCGCGGATCATCGCCTCGGTCAGGTCCATGACCTCGATATAGGTCGCATAGGCCTGGTAGAGCTCGAGCATCGTGAATTCGGGGTTGTGGCGAGTCGACACGCCCTCGTTGCGGAAATTGCGGTTGATCTCGTAGACGCGTTCGAAACCACCCACGACGAGGCGCTTGAGGTAGAGCTCGGGCGCGACGCGCAGGAACATCGTGAGGTCGAGCGCGTTGTGGTGCGTCACGAACGGCTTGGCGGTAGCGCCGCCCGGGATCGGATGCATCATCGGCGTCTCGACTTCCATGAAGCGCCGCGGCGGCGCCTCGAGCCATTGCCGGATGAAGCGGATCATGGCCGAGCGCAGTTCGAACACGCGCCGCGCTTCCGGCGTGACGATGAGGTCGACGTAGCGCTGGCGATAACGCTGCTCGACATCCGCAAGACCATGGAACTTGTCCGGCAATGGCCGCAGCGACTTCGTGAGCAGGCGCAGGCCATCGACCTTGACCGAAAGTTCACCGGTCTTGGTGCGCATCAGCACACCGTTCGCACCGACGATGTCGCCGACGTCCCAGCCCTTGAAGGCTTCGTACGTTTCGCCAAGCGTACCCTGGTGGATGAACAGCTGGATGCGGCCCGAGAGGTCCTGCACCTGCACGAAGCTGACCTTGCCCTGCACGCGCTTGAGCACGATGCGACCGGCGACCGCAACCCGCCGCGCGATCGCATCGATGACTTCCGCGTTCCAGCGTTCGACGTCGGCGAACTCCGCCTGCAGGTCGCCCGCGAATGCATCCGGCCTGAAATCGTTCGGGAACGCGACGCCTGCAGCGCGCTGCGCGGTCAACTTGCCGCGACGCTCGGCGATCAGCTTGTTCTCGTCGACAGGCAGGTTGTCGGTCGGATCGTTCATGGCACTCCGCTTGCGCTGGCAATGCGCCGCCCGAAAATTCGCAAGGATTCGAATGGCGGCAAAAACACGTAGTTTAGCCATTTGCAGGCGATGTTGCGCTGCGCTGCGTCGCGATTCGCGAGGTCCATACTCGCCGCCCCGCTGGCTGGCGGCCGCCGCCTCGGCTGGCTCATCGGCGGCGAAGACCGGCTGCGCCTGGTGGTGTCGATGAAGAGCTATGCGGAGATGGCCGATCCGGATCCATCCATCCGCAAGGTGCTCGCGAAGTCGCTCGGCTCGGAAGACACCGCTGGAGCGACGCTCAAGCAGTTCAGCAGTTCGTTCGAGGGCGTGGACTACACGGTCTTCGCGTACCGACCGGACCTGTCCACCCAACCCCGAAGGGCCGTGTGACCCACCCCTCCCGTCACGGGAGGGGCTTTCGCATCGAGGCTTGCGGTTGTCTGCACAGCCGCTCAGGCGTCGATGCGTTTCGCGCCCGCCTCCAGGCCCGCCTTCAGGCTGCCCTCGATGAACTCGTCGAGGTCACCGTCGAGCACCTTCTGCGTATCGCTGCGCTCGATGCCGGTGCGCAGGTCCTTGATGCGGCTCTGGTCGAGCACGTAGTTGCGGATCTGGCTGCCCCAGCCGATGTCCGACTTGGTCGCTTCAAGCGCGTCCTTCTCGGCGTTGCGCTTCTGGACTTCGAGCTCGTACAGCTTCGCCTTCAGCATCTTCATCGCACGGTCGCGGTTCGCGTGCTGGCTGCGCTCGGTCTGGCACGCGACCACCGTGTTCGTCGGGACATGCGTGATGCGCACCGCCGATTCGGTCTTGTTGACGTGCTGGCCACCGGCGCCGGACGAACGGTAGACGTCGGTCTTGAGGTCGGCCGGATTGATGTCGATTTCGATGTCGTCGTCGACTTCCGGCGAAACGAACACCGACGTGAAACTCGTGTGGCGACGGTTGTCCGAGTCGAACGGCGACTTGCGCACGAGGCGATGCACGCCGATCTCGGTCTTCAGCCAGCCATACGCATAGTCGCCCTCGACGCGGAACGTCGCGCTCTTGATGCCGGCGACTTCCCCCGCGCTCGCTTCGAGCAATTCGGTCTTCCAGCCACGCGCCTCCGCCCAGCGCAGGTACATGCGCAGCAGCATCTCGGCCCAGTCCTGCGCCTCGGTGCCACCGGCACCGGCCTGGATGTCGACGAACGCATTCGCGCCGTCCATCTCGCCGGAGAACATGCGCTGGAATTCGAGCTTGTCGACCTTCGCCGCGAGCGCTTCGACGTCCGCGGCGACCGCGACGGCCGTGCTTTCGTCGGCCTCCGCGATCGCGAGGTCGAGCAGGTCGCCCGCTTCCGCGAGGTCGTCGGTCAGGCTGCGGATGCCGACGACGATGCGTTCCAGGGCCGCGCGCTCCTTGCCGAGGTCCTGCGCGCGTTGCGGCTTGTCCCAGACGTCGGGGCTTTCGAGTTCGCGACTTACTTCCTCGAGCCGTTCGGCCTTGGCGTCGAAGTCAAAGATACCCCCTGAGCGACGC
>Ga0068855_100005255_pt1 | contig 15804 bp, 11 predicted proteins | sample KBSCornC52_FD_66592 | JGI IMG/M metagenome (GOLD analysis project Ga0068855, IMG submission 66592) | Corn rhizosphere microbial communities from Kellogg Biological Station, Michigan, USA - KBS Corn C5-2 | ecosystem: Host-associated > Plants > Roots > Rhizosphere > Soil ...
GCGTTCTTGTCGATAAAGCGGGGCAGACGGTTCGACTTCTCGTCCCAGCGCATCCGGTTGATCAGCCCGAACCGGGCTTCCCCGAAAAATCCCACCCGTTCCGGGATCCCGGCCAGCGCGGGCGCTATGGCTGCCTTCCAGGTTCGGGGGAGGACCAGCGCGGTTCCATAGCCCTTGGCGCGCAATTGAGCTGCCAGACCGGTCTGCTTGGCGACCGCAAGCCGGCCGCGCGGCAGATCCCAGACGATGCCTGAGCGGACGCCCGGCATGTAATCGACCAGGGGGGCGCAGAGCGAGGTCACCAGCAGGTCGACTGGCCGGTTCGGCCAGCGCTGTTTGAGGACACGCACCACCGTCTGGCCGCGGACAAAGTCGCCGATCCACATATAGGGGATGATCAGGATCGGCCGGGTGTCGGCGGCATCCTCGATCTCGATCCCATCTATTGAATTAATATTCATATCTTGCTTGTGTGTCGGTCTCGATTCCCGTCCCGTCGGTAACCGCTCTGCATTCGCAGGTAAAGTGACCCCAGGACGTCTTCACTATGCGGGGCCGCCCAAGTTGCCTGCTGCGCCGGAGTGGGGCAAAGCTGGCGCCCGCTTTATCGCCGTAGGGGACAGCATGTTACTGGTAACCGGGGGTGCCGGTTTTATCGGATCGAACGTCGTGGCTGCGTTGAACGACGCCGGCCGGGACGTGGCGGTCTGCGACGTGCTCGGCCATGACGGCAAATGGCGCAATCTGGCCAAGCGCCGGCTTGCCGATTTCGTGCCGCCCGCCGAGCTGATGGACTGGCTGAAGGGCCGCCGGCTCGACGCCGTGATCCATCTCGGCGCCATCTCCGAGACCACGGCGACCGACGGCGATCTCGTCATCGAAACCAATTTCCGGCTGTCGCTGCGGCTATTGGACTGGTGCACGGCGAACGCTGTGCCGCTGATCTACGCTTCCTCGGCGGCGACCTACGGCGACGGCGACCAGGGATTTGGCGACGACGCCTCGATCGACGCGCTGAAGAAGCTGCGGCCGATGAATCTCTACGGCTGGAGCAAGCACCTGTTCGACATGGCGGTTGCCGAGCGCATCGCCCGCGGCGAAAAACTGCCGCCGCAATGGGCCGGGCTGAAATTCTTCAACGTGTTCGGGCCCAACGAATACCACAAGGGCACGATGATGAGCGTGCTGGCGCGACGCTTCGACGACGTCAAGGCCGGCCGTCCGGTGCAACTGTTCAAGTCGCACCGCGACGGCATCGCCGACGGCGACCAGCGCCGCGATTTCATCTATGTCGACGACGTCGTGCGCGTCATGATGTGGCTGCTGGCGACGCCCTCCGTCAGCGGGCTCTTTAACGTTGGCACCGGCAAAGCCCGCAGCTTTCGCGACCTGATGCTGTCGGCCTATGCGGCCCTCGGGACCAAACCGAACATCCGGTACATCGACATGCCCGAGACGATCCGTAACGCGTACCAATACTTCACCCAGAGCGAGGTCGATCGGCTGCAGCACGCCGGCTATAATGGCGGCTTCACTGCGCTGGAAGATGCAGTCGAGACCTATGTGAAGGGTTTTCTCGACTGCACCGATCGCTTTCGCTGACGGGACACAGGTAACCAGACCAGATGTTCAATTTCGAAGCCCTCAGCCAAGCGATGTCAGGCCGGACGGTGCTCTGCGTCGGCGACCTCATGCTCGACGAATTCGTCTATGGCGAAGTGTCGCGCATTTCGCCGGAAGCGCCGGCGCCCGTCATCGCAGTCCGGCGCAGCGAGACCAATATCGGCGGCGCCGGCAACGTCGCGCGCAATATCGCCTCGCTCGGTGCGCGCTGCATTTTTGTCGGCCTCGTCGGCGACGACGATGCCGGCGCAAAGCTGAAAGCCGACCTTTCGAAGGAAAGCCGCATCGAGGCCGTGCTGGTTGCGGATTCCTCCCGCCCAACGACGCGCAAGGTGCGCTTCGTCTCCGAGCATTTCTCCACCCATATGTTGCGCGCCGACTGGGAACTGGCGTTGCCGGCGAGCGCCGACGTTGAGCAGAAGCTGATCGACGCCATCCTGCCGCTGATCGCGCGCGCCGACATCGTGCTGCTGTCCGACTATGCCAAGGGCGTGCTGACCGCACGGGTGATCCGCAACACCATCGATACCTCAAGAAAACTCGGCAAGCGGGTGATCGTCGATCCCAAGAGCGCCAATCTCGCGATCTATCGCGGCGCGACAGTCCTGACGCCGAACCGCAAGGAGTTCGCGGAAGCCACCCGCAGCCGCGCCGATTCCGACAGGAGCATTGCCGACGCGGCGCAGGATGCGATGTATCTCGCCGACTGCGAGGCCATGCTGGTGACGCAGAGCGAACACGGCATGACGCTGGTGGTGCGCGGGGGCGCGTCGATCCATGTGCCGGCGCTGCCGGTCAAGGTGCGTGACGTCTCGGGTGCCGGCGACACCGTCGCGGCCGTGCTGGCGCTGACGCTTGCTGCAAAAGCCGATTGGGAGACCGCGCTGCGGATGGCGAATGCGGCCGCCGCGGTTGCGGTCGGCAAGAAAGGCACCGCCACCGTCACGCCGGCCGAACTGCGGCGAAAAATACTGCCGCATGCTTCGCTGGCCGCAGAGGAAAAGATCGTCGCCGCCGGAGGCGACCTCGAGACGCATCTTTCGGAGTGGCGCCAGCAGGGTTTGCGCATCGGTTTCACCAACGGCTGTTTCGACATCCTGCATCCCGGTCATGTGAAAGTGCTGACCGCCGCGCGCGGCGCCTGCGATCGCCTGATCGTCGGCCTCAACAGCGATGCCTCCGTGAGGCGGCTGAAGGGCGAGGGGCGGCCGGTACAGGACGAGCGCGCCCGCGCCGAGGTGCTGGCGGCGCTGGAGGCGGTCGATCTCGTTGCGATCTTCGAGCAGGATACGCCGATCGAGTTGATCACGAAAATAAAACCGAGCGTGCTGGTCAAGGGCGGCGACTACACCCGCGAACAGGTCGTCGGTTACGAGATCGTCGAGGCCTGCGGCGGCGAAGTGCTGCTGGTCGATATTTTGGCGGGCCACAGCACGACTTCGCTGGTCGACCGTGCGCGCGGGAGCAAGGCATGAACGTCACCGCAACCCTGCCTTCGCGCCTGGCGGCGTGGCGCGATCCGGTTGTGTGGTCGAAGACGAGCGACATCGTCGCGGTGTTGCTGGCGCTGTCGCTGCCTTGGTCGACCTCGCTGGTCGGTATCTTCGGCGTGGTCTTCGTGCTGACGATGGCGCCGACGATCGAATGGCGGTCATTCCTGGACTCGCTGCGGCGGCCGCTCAGCGCGCTGCCGATTGCGCTGTTCGCGCTCGCCGTGGTCGGAACGTTGTGGTCGGATGCGCCGTGGGGCGTGCGCAGCTATGCGATCGGTCAGCTCGCCAAGCTCCTGGTGCTGCCGCTGCTGGTCTATCATTTCGAGCGTTCCGCGCGTGGCATGTGGGTGTTTTGGGCTTTCCTGATTTCCTGCGCGCTGATGATGCTGATGTCGTGGCTGGTGATGCTGTATCCCGGTCTGGCGCTGAAGCAGTTCAACGCCGAGCGCGGCATTTTCGTCAAGAACTACATCGACCAGAGCCAGGAGTTCGCGCTCTGCGCCATCGTGCTGGCCTATCCCATCGTCACACTGCTGCGTGCAGGAAAGATCTGGCAGCCGCTGCTGCTGACCGCGATCGCCGCGAACTTCATCCTCAACATGGCGTTCGTGATCGTATCGCGCACCGCGATGGTGACGCTGCCGGTCATGCTGGCGGTATTTGCGCTGCTTCATCTGCGCCGGCGAACCAGCCTGATGATTTTCGGCGTGATGATTGTCGCGGCAGGGCTGGCCTGGACAGTGTCGCCGCAGTTGCGCCAGACCGCCGACACGTTTGTCAGCGACTATGAGGTCTACAAGTCGACCAACGCCAAGACATCGATCGGACTCAGGCTGGAATATTGGCGAAAGTCCCTGATGTTCTTTCGCGAGGCGCCGGTGATCGGTCACGGCACCGGTTCGACCCACGGACTATTCGAGCGGGCGGCGGTCGGGACCGACGATTTTGCGGCCGGTGTCGTGATCAACAATCCGCATAACCAGACCCTGAACGTCGCGGTGCAGTGGGGCATCGTCGGGATCGTCGCCCTCTACGCGATGTGGCTGGTGCATTTGCTGCTGTTTCGTGGCGAGGGCCTGGTGGCGTGGATCGGCCTGATGGTCGTGCTGCAGAACATTTTCTCCTCGCTGTTCAACTCCCATTTATTCGATTTCCACGAGGGTTGGATGTATGTGCTGGGAGTAGGCGTTGCCGCGGGCATGGCGCTGCGTGCGAAATCGGCAGGGGCGGCCGGGGAACCGGCCGCCGCCGTCAAGTCATGATCGCTGGTGCGCGCGCAGAAGATGAGCTATCAGCGGCGCGGGACCACCTGGGAATTCGGCTGGCGCTTTTTTTGGTTGATAGATGACGCCACTTTCACGATTGACCGTGCGCAATTTCCTGATCGCGCTGCATGACGCGCTGGCGACGGCGTTTGCCTTGCTGGCGAGCTTTTATCTGCGGTTCGAGGGCGGCGAGGGCTTCATCGTTCGGCTGCCGCGGCTGCTGCACGTGCTGCCCTGGTTCGTCCTTTTCAGCGTGGTGGTCTGTTATGTTTTCAACCTGACCACGACGAAGTGGCGATTCATCTCGCTGCCGGACGCACTTAACATCCTTCGGGTCGCCTCGGTGCTGACGGTGGCGCTGGTGGTGATCGACTATGTCCTGATTTTCGTGGCCCCGAATTTCCACGGCGGCCAGGTGTTTCTCGGCCGTATCACCATCGTGCTCTACTGGTTCATCGAGATATTTGCACTGAGTGGGCTGCGCTTCGCCTATCGCTATTTCCGCTATTCGCGGACCCGCCACCATGCGCGCGTCGAGGATGCGCCGCGGACCTTGCTGATCGGCCGCGCCGCTGACGCCGAGGTCGTATTGCGCGGCATCGAGAACGGCGCCATCAAGGGTATCTGGCCGGTCGGCATGCTGTCGCCGTCGGCGGCGGACCGCGGCCAGTCGATCCGCAACATTCCGGTTCTCGGCGGCCTCGACGACATCGAGAGTGTGGCCCGCGACTTTGCAAACCGCGAGAAGCCGATCAAGCGTGTGGTGCTGACCCCGTCGGCGTTCGAGCCGGACGCGCATCCAGAAGCGGCCCTGATGCGCGCCAGGCGGCTCGGCCTGATCGTCAACCGCCTGCCGTCGCTGGAAGGCGGCGACGCCCCGCGGCTGACCAATGTCGCGGTCGAGGATCTGCTGCTGCGCCCGAGCGAGAAGATCGACTATGCGCGGCTCGAGGCGCTGGTGAAGGGCAAGGCGGTCATCGTGACCGGGGGGGGCGGCTCGATCGGCTCGGAGATCTGCGAGCGCGTCGCGACCTTCGGCGCGGCACGGCTGCTGGTGATCGAGAATTCGGAGCCGGCGCTCTACGCGGTGACCGAAGCGCTGGCTGCGCGCCCATCCGGTCCGGTCATCGAAGGCCGCATCGCGGATATCCGCGATCGCGAACGCGTCATGCAACTCATGAACGAGTTCAGGCCGGACATCGTATTCCATGCGGCTGCACTGAAACACGTGCCGATCCTCGAGCGCGACTGGAGTGAGGGCGTCAAGACCAACATCTTCGGATCGGTCAACGTCGCCGACGCGGCGCTGGCGGCGGGCGCCGAAGCGATGGTGATGATCTCGACCGACAAGGCGATCGAGCCGGTCTCGATGCTTGGCCTGACCAAGCGCTTCGCCGAAATGTATTGCCAGGCGCTCGATCATGATCTCGTGAGGCAATCGGCGGGCAAGCCGCGGATGCGCCTGATCTCGGTGCGATTCGGCAACGTATTGGCCTCGAACGGTTCGGTGGTGCCGAAGTTCAAGGCGCAGATCGAGGCCGGTGGCCCGGTGACGGTTACCCATCCGGATATGGTCAGGTATTTCATGACCATCCGTGAGGCCTGCGATCTGGTGATTACGGCCGCCACCCATGCGCTGGCGCCGGCGCGACCCGACGTCTCGGTCTACGTCCTCGAGATGGGGCAGCCGGTCAAGATCGTGGACCTTGCCGAGCGGATGATCCGGATGTCGGGTCTCGAACCAGGCATCGACATCGAAGTGGTGTTCTCAGGGATGCGGCCGGGCGAGCGGCTCAACGAGATCCTGTTCGCCAGCGAAGAGCCGCCCATGGACATCGGCATCGCCGGCATCATGGCGGCCAAACCGAACGAACCGCCGATGCAGACCTTGCGCAAATGGCTCGCGGATCTCGAAGCGGCGATCGCCGCGAACGACCGCGCCACCATCAAGGCCGTGCTGAAGGACGCGGTGCCGGAATTCGGGCCGGCGGTAGGCGAGGAATGTTCGGAGCCCCCGGCGGCGCTGTAAGCCCGGTCGATGGTCCGGCGTGGCGTCTGTGGCGTCTAATGTTTCGGGCGCGAGAACCGGTACAGCGTCAGCACAACGGCTAGCATGCCCGCCGCGACGAGCAGGATCACGACAACGGGCGACTGTAGCCGGGTCGATGCGATCGCGAGCGTTGCCAGCACGGCGTTGAGCGCGAAGACCTCACCGATCACCTGCCACACTGTAAAGCCGTTGTCGGTGGCCCGCTGGTAGTAGTGCGAGCGATGCGCCGCCCAGAACGGCTCGCGCCTGATCATGCGGCGGAAGAGCGTCACGGTGGCATCGGTCAGGTAGTACAGCGGCAGCAGCACGCAAGCTGCGAGTTGCTGGTGCCAGGCCAGTTGCAGCAGGCACCAGCCGAGCAACAGGCCGATCGGCAGGCTGCCGACGTCCCCGAGAAAGATCTTCGCCACCGGCCGGTTGAACGGCGTGAAGCCGAGCAGCGCGCCGCACAGCGCGGCGGCGACGATCGTCGTCGATGCCGGCACCTCGCCGAGCCAGCCGAGCAGGGCGATGGCGGCACTGATCGGAACCGCCTCGGCGGCCGTCATCAGGTCCAGCCCATCCATGAAGTTGACGAGGTTCACGAACCAGAGCCCGGCCAGCAGCACGAGGCCGCGTTCGAGCCAGAGTGGAAGCGTCTCGACGATTCGCAAGCTCTCGGGCGCGGTGAATACGATGGCGGCGACGGCCGCGGCCTGCAGCAGCAGTCGCGGCAGCACCGGAATAGAATGGACGTCATCGGCCAAGCCCACGGCTGCGATGAACAGCGTCGCTGCGAACACGATGGCGGGGATCTTCATGACCGATGCGCCGGCGAACGTCATGACGGCAAAGGCTGCAATCAGTGTCGCCGCAATCACCGCGATTCCGGCGCCCTGCGGCGTCGGGATGCGATGGGAGGAGCGCGCGTTGGGTTGCGCCAGCGCATGCCTGAGCATCAGCGGGCGGATCGCCCGGGTGACGGCTGACGACAGCAGCACGGCCAGAATGGCCGCGGCGAAGGACAGATATGGTTCGGAATAAGTCATCTATCCGGTGCGAAAATTATTTCGGAACTTCGATCGGTGCTTCGCCCTGGGCCGCCTTTTCGGGGCTGAAAATCCACACCAGCCCGCCGAAGATGCCGACCAGAAACGATACCGCGCCGAACAGCAGCGACGTGTTGACGCCTTCGTTGGCCATCAGCCCGGCATAACCGAAGGCCAGTCCCATGGTGGCCTCGCGAACGCCCCAGCCGGCGATCGAGATCGGCAGCATCGTAATCAGCATCACCGGCGGCATCAGCTGGAAGACCTGGCCGAACAGTACGGGCGCCGCAATCGATCGCACCACGCACCAGGCGATCACAACGGCGAGTACGTGAACGAGCAGCGACAGGATCGCAATTTTTGGTCCGCGATCCCGGCTGAACATGACACGGTTGGCGATCACGGCACAGGCGTGAACGTGATGCGTTGCCCACCAGGTCTTCAGCCAGGGAAACGGCAGCACGCCGAGCACCATAAATCCGAGGCCGGCGGCCAGTGCCGCGAAATCGACCAGCAGCAGCGCGGACCGCCCGGCCGGATCGGTAATCAGGTTGTAGCTCCAGGGCAGGCTGGCGACGATGACGATCGCGAGTGCGATCAGTCCGATGGCGCGGTCGACGAAGATCGAATAGGTCGCCGCCCGCCATCCGGCGCCGTTGCGCGCGACGAGCCATAGCCGCACCGCGTCGCCGCCGATCGAGGACGGCAGGGTCTGATTGAAGAAGGTCCCGATCAGGTTGAAGCGCATGCCCTGCCTGACCTCGATCGGGGCGCCGCATTCGGAACTGATCTCGCGCCAGCGCAAGACGCCGATGAAGATCTGCAGGAACAGCACGGCGATCGCCAATGCGAGCCACCCCAGGCTGTCGACGTTAAGGCGCGAGGCGAGGTCGTACAGATTGACCTTGCGCAGCGAGAAATAGAGCAGCGCGGCGGAGATCAAAATCTTGATGGCTGAAAGCAAAATCCGGCGCATCTCGTTCGCGCTTGCCAGGTTTGAGAGGGATGCCAAAAAGGGCGCAAATCGGCGTCCCACGCCGAAGTTCGGCGCCTTGGTATGGTTTTAAGCTCAATCTGGCAATAGCGGCGCCAGTAAGTATTGCGGGACCCTCGGCGCGGCGGGTAAAGAGGCCCGGAACGGCCGGGGTGAACCGGTCCCGCGATGGGAATATGATGTCGGATCAGACAATATTGGTCACCGGGGCCGCGGGTTTCATCGGCTTCCACGTCGCCCGCCGGCTGCTGGCCGACGGCCACAGCGTGGTCGGACTGGACAATCTGAACGATTACTACGATCCGGCGCTGAAGACGGCCCGCCTGGACATCCTGAAAAGCGAATCGCGCTTTTCGTTCGAACCGATCGATCTGGCCGATCGCGCCGCCATGGCGCAGCTTTTCGCCAAACACCGTTTCGCGCGGGTGGTGCATCTGGCGGCGCAGGCCGGGGTGCGCTATTCGATCGACCATCCGCATGCCTATGCCGACGCCAACCTCGAAGGCTTCGTCAACGTGCTGGAAGGTTGCCGGCACCATGGCTGCGGCCATCTGATTTATGCGTCGTCGTCGTCGGTCTACGGCGCCAATACCAAGCTGCCGTTTTCGGTCGACGACAGGACCGATCATCCGATCAGTCTTTATGCCGCGACCAAAAAGGCCAACGAACTGATCGCGCATTCCTACAGCCATCTCTACCGGCTGCCGGTGACGGGTCTGCGATTCTTCACCATCTACGGGCCGTGGGGACGGCCCGACATGGCGATCTTCATGTTCACCAAGGCTATTCTGGCGGGCGCCCCGATCAAGCTATTTAACCATGGCAAGATGCGGCGCGATTTTACTTATGTCGACGACGTCACCAGCGCGATCATGCGGCTGGTCGATCAGCCGCCGCGCGATGCCGGGCAGGCTGCGGGGGCGCCAGCAAAAGTTTACAATGTTGGCAACAATCACCCGGAAGACCTGACGCATGTGATAGCTGTTCTGGAGCGGGAACTGGGCCGTGCGGCGGTCCGGGAGATGTTGCCGATGCAGCCCGGCGACGTTCCCGAGACCTTCGCCGATGTCACCGAATTGATGCGCGACACCGGCTTCCGGCCGCAGACCTCGATCGAGGACGGGCTCCGCGCATTTGTTGCCTGGTATCGCGACCACTACAGGATTTGAGACGCCGATGACCCGACGAATTATCCCCCTCATCATGTGCGGCGGCGCCGGCACGCGGTTGTGGCCGGCCTCGCGCGAAGTCCATCCGAAACAGTTCCTGCCGCTGTTCGGGGCGCGCTCGACGTTCCAGGACACGATGCTGCGGGTTTCCGACGCCGCCTTGTTCGAGCGTCCGGTCGTCATCACCAACAATGCGTATCGTTTCATGGTGCTGGAGCAACTCGCCGAGATCGGCCTCGAAGCCGACGTGTTGCTTGAGCCGATGCGCCGCGACTCCGGGCCTGCGATTGCGGCCGGCGCCGCTTTTGCCGAGGCGCGTGACAAGGAGGCGATCGTGCTGGCGCTGGCGGCCGATCACGTGGTGCGCGACACGCCCGCTTTCCTCGCCGCCTGCCGCGAGGGGTTGAAGGCTGCGGAAGCCGGAAACATCGTGACCTTCGGGGTGCAGCCCGAGCGCGCCGCCACCGAATACGGCTACATCAATCCCGGCGAGGTCATTGCCGGCCAGGTTCGCAGCGTGGCGAAGTTCGTCGAGAAGCCGGACCCGGCGACGGCCGCCTCCTACATCAAGGCCGGCTATCTCTGGAACAGCGGCAACTTCATGTTCCGCGCCGCCGTGCTGCTCGGCGAGTATCGCAAGGTCGATGCCGATAGCGTCGAGGCGGTCGTCGCTGCGGTGTCGAAAGCCGGCACCGACCTCGGCTTCGTCAAGCTCGACGAGACCGCGTTCGGATCGGCGAAATCGATCTCGATCGACTATGCGGTGATGGAAAAGACCGCGCGTGCCGCCGTGGTGCCGGTAGCGTGCGGCTGGTCCGATGTCGGCTCCTGGCATGCGGTGTGGGAATTGTCCGACAAGGACAAGGAGGGCAACGCGGCGCGCGGCGCCGCCGTGTTCGAGGATTCGCGCAACTGCAACGTCGTGACCGACAACGCGCTGGTCGCGCTCGAAGGCGTCGACGATCTCGTCGTGGTGGCGACCCGGGATGCGGTGCTGGTGTCGCGGCAGAAGGATGCCAACGGACTGAAGCGCCTGGTCGCGAAGCTGAAGAGCGTGGCGCCGCAGGTGACCGAGGATCACATCCGGGTGCACCGGCCCTGGGGATCCTATCAATCGGTCGACAATGGTGACCGCCACCAGGTCAAGCGCATCATCGTCAAGCCGGGCGGGCGGCTGTCGCTGCAGAAGCACCACCATCGCTCCGAGCACTGGATCGTGGTGCGTGGAACGGCGCAGGTGACCGTCAACGAACTGGTCAAGACCGTGCACGAGAACGAATCGATCTACATCCCGATCGGCGCCGTGCACCGGCTGGAGAATCCCGGCAAGATCCAGCTCGAACTGATCGAGGTGCAGACCGGAAGCTATTTCGGCGAGGACGACATCATCCGTATCGAGGATGACTATCGGCGCACCTGAGCGGTCGAGAACCCCCAGGTAATTTTGCGGGATTTTCGCCTTACGCTCCCCGTCAGGGCAATGTAACTCTTTGAATCAAAACGTGTCCGGAAACGTCTGATGGCATTCGCCACATTTGTGGCGGCGTGCTACAGAACCGCCGGGGCGTTCGCGTGGGGCATTCACGTGGCGAAATTGTTGGGGTCGACGACATGAGTTCCAAAGGATCTGCATCCGATGCGCATACCGGCGCGCGGCGCGACTTGCGCGTAGGCGTGATCGGCGCTGGCGTCATGGGCAGCAACCATGCCCGCGTGTTGGCAGGTTTGCCCGACGTGACGCTGGTGGGTATCGTCGATCCGTTGCCGGAGCACCGCGCGCGCGCCACAGCCCTTGCCGGTTGCCGCGCATTCGCCAGCCTCGAAGAGCTGTTCGACGAGGGCGTCGATGCGATCACGATCGCGGCGCCGACGCATCTTCACCACGAGATCGCGCTCGCCTGCATCACGCGCAACATCCATATCCTGGTCGAGAAGCCGGTGGCTTCCACGGTCGAGGAGGGCGAGGACATCGTCTCGGCGGCGCGCAGTGCCGGCGTGACGCTGATGGTCGGTCATGTCGAGCGCTTCAACCCGGCGGTCGCCGCGATCAAGCAGGCGATCTCGGGCGAGGACATTCTTTCCATCGGCATCACCCGCGTCGGACCGTTTCCGCCGCGAATGTCGAATGTCGGCGTCGTCATCGACCTCGCCGTGCACGATATCGACCTGATCCGCTGGTTCACCGAATCCGACATCGTCGAGGTGCAGCCGCAGCTTTCCAGCGCGGTCGCCGAACGCGAGGACATCGCGCTGTTGCAGTTCCGCACGGCTTCCGGCGTGCTCGCCCACATCAACACCAATTGGCTGACGCCGTTCAAGGCGCGCAACGTCACGGTCGCGACCCGTGGCAAATATGTGATGGGCGATCTCTTGACGCGCCAGGTGACGGAATGTTTCGGCTTCAAGCCCGACGGCAGCTATTCGATGCGCCATCTGCCGGTCGGCCACGACGAACCGTTGCGCGCCGAACTGATCGCGTTCCTCAGTGCGGTCCGCACCGGCGAGGTGCCGGCGGTGACCGGCGACGAGGGCGTCGCCAGTCTCGCCATCGCGATCCGATGCCTCGAGCAGCCCCCCAAGCCTGCGGCGAACAGCGCGCGCAAGGGACCGCGCCGTATCGTCGGCTGATTATCCTCTTTACGATCCCTGAGGCTCCATGAACCAGCACATGCGTCCAGAACCCGTTCAATTCATCGACATCGCCGCGCAGCGCCGCCGGCTCGGCAAGTCCATCGATGACGCCGTTTCCCGCGTGCTCAACCATTGCCAGTTCATCAACGGCCCCGAGGTGACGGCGCTCGAAGCCGCGTTGGTGGAATTCTCCGGCGCCAAACACGTCGTGAGCTGCGCCAGCGGCACCGATGCGCTGCTGATGGTGCTGATGGCCATGAACGTCGGCCCCGGCGATGCCGTGCTGTGTCCGTCGTTCACGTTCTGCGCGACCGGCGAGGCGGTGGCGCTGACCGGGGCGACGCCCGTTTTCGTCGATGTCGACGAAGCCACGTTCAACATCGATCCCGCCTCGCTGACGCGCGGTATCGCGACGGCAAAGCAGCGCGGGCTAAAACCCCGGGCGGTGATTCCCGTCGACCTGTTCGGACAGAGCGCCGACCACGATGCGATCGGCGCAATCGCCGCGGCCGAAGGCCTGTTCGTGCTCGACGACGCCGCGCAGGGTTTCGGCGCCAGCTACAAAGGCCGCAAGCTCGGCACCTTCGGTCTGGCGACCGCGACCAGTTTCTTCCCGGCCAAACCGCTCGGCTGCTTCGGCGACGGCGGCGCGATCTTCACCGACGACGACGCGCTCGCCGCCACGCTGCGCAGCATTCGCGTCCACGGCCAGGGCTCGGACAAATACGACAATGTTCGCCTCGGTCTCACCGGACGGCTCGACACCATGCAGGCGGCGGTGCTGATCGAGAAGCTGAAAATCTTCGAGGACGAGATCGTCGCGCGCAATGCGGTGGCGGAGCGCTATGCGAGGGGCCTCGGCAACGTCGTGACCGTGCCGCGGCTCGCCGCCGGCTGCACCTCGGTATGGGCGCAATATACCATCCGCCTGCCCAAGGGGACCGACCGCGGCGCTTTCGCCGCGGCCCTCATGGCGCAGGGAGTTCCGACCGCGATCTATTACACCAGGTCCCTGCACCAGCAGACCGCCTACCGGGATTTTCCGGTCGCCGACGGCGGCCTGCCGGCCAGCGAGCGGCTGTCGGACGACGTCATCAGCCTGCCGATGCATGCCTATCTCGACGAGCCGACGCAGGAGCGGGTCATCAAGGCGGTGCGCGACGCACTTTCCTCCTGATTTCGTCGTTTTGCGGCGCCGCTGCATAGTATAGAAGCGGCGCATGCTCGGACGCATCTTTACCGTTGGCGGCTACACGCTTCTTTCGCGGCTTACCGGCTTTGCGAGCTCGATCATGCTGGCCGCGATCCTCGGCGCCGGCCCGATCGCGGACGCGTTCTTCGTGGCGCTGCGGCTGCCGAACAGTTTTCGCGCCATCTTTGCCGAAGGTGCCTTCAACACCGCCTTCATTCCGGCCTACGCGCATGTTTACGGCAAGGGTGGCGAGACCTCGGCGCGGTTGTTCGCCGACCGCATCTTTACGCTGCTGTTCCTCTCGCAGGTGGTGCTGCTCGCCGTCGCATGGCTGTTCATGCCGCAGGTGCTCGACATTCTGGCGCCCGGCTTCTCGAAAGATCCCGAACAGCGCCGGCTCGCGATCGAGTTGACGCGCATCACCTTCCCCTACCTGCTGCTGATCACGCTGGTGACGCTCTACGGCGGCATGCTCAACGTGATGCACCGTTTTGCCAGTGCTGCAGCGGCCTCGATCTTTCTCAACATTTCGATGATAGCGGCCCTGGCGCTGGCCGCGTTGTTTCCGACTGCCGGCCACGCCGCGGCCTGGGGCGTCCTGGTCTCGGGCTTCCTGCAATATTTCCTGCTCGCCGGCGATCTCGCCCGCCATGGCGGTCTGCCGCGCTTTGCGCCGCTCAAGCTCGACGACGACGTTCGCGCTTTTTTCCGCGCCATCGGTCCTGCCACGCTGGGTTCGATGGGCTCGCAGGTGGCGGTGTTCGCCGACACCATCATTGCAACCTTTCTGGCCACGGGCGCGCTGTCGGCGCTCTATTATGCCGAACGGATTTATCAATTGCCGATCGGCGTGATCGGAATTGCGGTCGGCACCGTGCTGCTGCCGGAAATGTCGCGCCGGATTACGGCAGGCGACGCCGCCGGTGCCGCAGCCTCGCAGCGCCGCGCCTTTGAATTCACGCTGCTCGCCACCGTGCCGTTCGTGGCCGCTTTCGTCACCGTGCCCGACCTGATCATGCGCGCGATATTTACGCGCGGCGCATTCACCAGCGCCGATGCCGCAGCCGCGGGTGCGACGCTCGCCGCCTATTCGATCGGTCTCATTCCATTCGTGACCATCCGCAGCGCGGTCTCGGCATTCTATGCGCGCAAGGACACCGCAACGCCGGTAAAGGCCTCGCTGACGGGGCTCACCGTCAACGTGCTGCTGAAATTCGCATTGATGGCGCCATTGGCCCAGATCGGCCTCGCGCTCGCCACCGCCGTCGGCGCCTGGATTAATCTGCTGCTGGTATTGTTCTTCTCGGTGCGGGCGGGCTACCTCGAGTTCGACCGCGCCTTCATCAAGTCGCTGGCCAAATTTGCCGCAGCTGGCCTCGTGCTTTCGGCCAGTTTGTGGATGTCGGCGCGATTCGCGGCGGTCTATTTCGCGTCCATGCGGGCGTTCCGCGACGAGACCGCGCTGCTGCTGCTGATTGCCGTTGCTGTCTTTGTCTACGGTTTTGTGATCCTGCTGTTGTTCGGCAGGGGCTGGATCTTTTCGCTGCTTCGCGACCGTCAGTTGCCTAAGCCTCAATAAACAAAGAGAAATTTGCCGCGTCGCGACGGTTGTCCGGTTGCCGGAAGCGGTTTGCGCTGGCACGCGAACCACTGCAATATGGAACGGTTCCAGTGCCCGATCTGATTGAATCAGAACCGGGCTCTCGTTTTGGTTTTGACGCGTTTTCTTGATGAAACCGGTTACTTCACCTGAAATCGCTCTAACGGCAATTGGAGATACGATGGCTGCTCCCATCAAGTTCGGCGTCGGTCAAAGCGTGCGCCGCAAGGAAGACGACGCGCTGATCCGCGGCAAGGGCCGCTACACCGACGATCACGCGCCTTCCGCCGCCATGCACGCGCTGATGCTGCGCTCGCCGCATGCGCACGCGAAATTCACCATCAACGTCGGCAAGGCCCGCGGCATGCCGGGCGTCGGCGCGGTCCTGATCGCAGACGACGTCAAGGATCTCGGCGATCTGCCGTGCCTGTTCAACCTCGAAGTCGACCCGTTCACAGGCCCGCCCTATCCGATTCTCGCCAGGGACGAGGTTCGCCACGTCGGCGACGCCGTTGCCTTTGTGGTCGCCGATAGCATCGACCAGGCCCGCGACGCGATCGAGGCGATCGAGGTCAAATGGACGCCGCTGCCGGCGGTGGCCGGTCTCGTCAACGCGATCAAGAAGGACGCGCCGCAGGTCTGGCCCGACCATGCCGGTAACGTGCTGTTCGATGTCGGGATCGGCGACAAGAAGGCGACCGAGGCGGCCTTCGCCAAGGCGCATGCGGTCGCCGAAGTGTCGATCGTCAATCCGCGCAT
>Ga0068855_100005260_pt1 | contig 15798 bp, 17 predicted proteins | sample KBSCornC52_FD_66592 | JGI IMG/M metagenome (GOLD analysis project Ga0068855, IMG submission 66592) | Corn rhizosphere microbial communities from Kellogg Biological Station, Michigan, USA - KBS Corn C5-2 | ecosystem: Host-associated > Plants > Roots > Rhizosphere > Soil ...
GAAAATTGCAGCGCGATGAAGGACAGGGCCGCCGTACCATGCGTAAGCACGCATGCGGGTCCGACTATCAGGATCGCATCGCGAAAGGCCGTTCGACGGTCGGCGCCGGCGATCAGCCTGTCTCGCGCTGCGAAGGTGAGCTGCATGCTGTCGGAGAAGCTGATTACCATGATCAGCGGCGTCATGACATTCAGGAACAGGTTGAGCTGAAAGTTCAGCCACCCAAGCGTTCCCAGGCCAAACAGGATCGCAAGCAGCGGGGGCGCGGCGGCGACAATCATGAACGATACGCGTCGGAAGAAAGCGATCGCGATCAAGCAGCCTGCTGCGAATCCGAATGCATTGTAGATGACCCGATCACGCTCCAGCGCGTTCCGGATCTCGAGTTGCATGACCGGGACCCCGGTCAAGCTTGCCTTCAGGTTCGTGCCGGTCAGGTCGTTATGAGCCGTTTGCCGTATCTGGTCGACGATGCCGGAGAGCTTCGTGCCCTGTACGGCATCGGGGTCCAGCGCAAGGACGATCAGGGTCAGGGTGCCGTCCTTGGACAGCAGCTTGTTACGAAGAATCTCGTTCGACTTTATTCGCTGGACCAGTTGCTCATAGTCCGCCCCCTGCGGCAGTTCGTTGGGAATCAGGGGTCCGGGCAGCTTTCCGGCCGCGGGCGGCTCGCGGGCGGAGAACAAGGAGATGATGCCACGGGCGCCGTCGATCAGTTGCAAGTCGATGACGAGGTTGCGCAGCTTCGCGATCGACGCGCGCTGCAGCAGCGTCTTGCCCTGAACGACGACGAGGACGTCGAATTCGCTGGAAGGGAATCTCCGCGTCTCCTGCTGATACAACCTGAACTCCGGCGTATCCGAATGGAAGAGCTGGCTGAGGGAATCGTCAATCTTGATCCGGGTGATGCCAAATCCACAGAACACCGCCAGTACGAGGGCCAGCGATCCAACCGCTCTTGGAAAGCGCAGCGATGCGAGTCCGATCCGCTCGATGCCGAGCGCCAGATCGCTCACGTGACGCTTCCACCACCTCCCGAGAGACCGGCGCCACCTAACTCGCCATTTCTTTGGGAACATGAAGAACCTCAGTACGCCGATGTGCAACCCTCGGGCGCCGATCCTCCCTGCCCTCGACCAAGCCGACATTCACATTTGGTAGTTATCTGACCGATGCGCGCTCGGAAAAAGCAGGGAGCGAGTTCGTCGTCAGCCGCCGGTCGCGAAACCCGGAAACAGCGTCATGCCGCCATCGACGAACAAGGTAGCTCCGGTGACGTAGTCAGCCATATCCGAGACAAGCCAGGCAACGGCCTGGGCAATGTCCTCGGGTTCGCCAATGCGTTTGTAGGGCACGAGAGTCATCAGCTTGCGATAGGCTTCGGAGGTTTCCCAGGCCGGGCGGTTGATTGGCGTACGTATGGCTCCCGGCGCCACGGCGTTGGCCCTGACCGCAAGCGGCGCGACTTCCTGCGCGATGCTTCGCATCAACTGCATCACTCCACCCTTCGATGCGGCATAGTTGGCGTGACCGGCCCAGGGAATCTCCTGATGGACCGAGCTCATGAATACGATCTTGCCGGCGGCCACGGAAATCTCCGGCGCCACGCCGCGCCTCTTGAACTCCCGTACCGCTTCCCGCGCACACAGGAACTGGCCGGTCAGGTTGACGGCAATCACCTTGTTCCACTGCTCGATCGTCATATCGAGCAAGGGCGCGTCGCGCTGCAGACCTGCATTGTTGACGACGATGTGGAGCGTTCCGAAATGATCGACGGCCGTCGCGAACATCGCTTGAACCTCGTCTTCACGGCTGACGTCCGCCTTGATCGCAAGCGCCCGCCGTCCGCCGGCTTCGATTTGGTGCGCCACCTCCTCCGCGGCCGCGGAGTCGACGATATAGTTGACGACGACATCGGCGCCCGACGCGGCAAGACCCAGTGCAACCGCCTTCCCGATCCCGGAATTCGCGCCGGTAACCAAGGCCGGTTGTCCCTCCAGGACGACGGGGAAGCGGCTGGCGGGACGCTGCCGCGCCCCCGGAGCCGCAGCAGGCGCGGCCGGATCGGTGGTCGTCTCAGGCATGCTCGGCTCCCTCAAGTCCGCGAGTCCCTTCTCCGCCCTTGCTTGGCAGCGCTTTCTTTCCGCCGCGCGTTTCCGACGGCTTGTCGCGATGGGTGAGGTTATGGGCGGTGTTCACCAAGGCTATATGCGAGAATGCCTGCGGGAAATTGCCGACCAGCCGGCGCCGGGCGACGTCATACTCCTCGGATAACAAGCCGACGCCGTTGCACAAGGACAGAAGACGCTCGAACAGCGCCTTGGCGTCGGCATCGCGACCAACGAGGTGATAGGCATCCGCGAGCCAGAAGCTGCAAGCCAGGAACATGCCTTCGCCCGGCGGCAAACCATCCCTGGTCGTGCCCGTGTCATAGCGACGCACAAAACCGTCCGCGACCAACTCGCGTTCGATAGCGTCGATCGTGGATATCACGCGTGGATCGTCTGGCGGGAGGAAGCCTACCGCAGGGATCAGGAGCAGGCTCGCGTCCAGCTGCGGCTCCCCATAGACCTGCACGAAGGTCGCGCGATCCCTGTCGTATCCGTTTCGGCATACATCGGCATGAATGGCATCGCGGATCTCTTCCCACTCTTTAACCGGACCTCGCATCCCGAATTCCGTGGCGGATTTGATGGCGCGGTCGAACGCCACCCATGCCATGATCTTCGAGTAGGTGAATTGCTTGCGGCCACCACGAACCTCCCAGATTCCCTCGTCGGGTTCGGTCCAGATGTTCTTGAGATGCGCCAGCAGCGCGCATTCGATCGCCCAGGCCCTCTTGTTTTCGGGAAGCCCGCCGCGGCGCGCCTGATAAAGCGCATCGGTAAGCTCGCCATAAACATCGAGCTGCAGCTGGGTGTGCGCGGCGTTTCCAATACGGACCGGCTTGGAGTTTTCGTAGCCGCAAAGCCACGGCACCTCCAATTCCGTCAGCCGGCGTTCGCCGGAGACGGCATACATGATCTGAAGCTGGCTCGGGCTGCCGGCGACCGCACGAATGAGCCAGTCGCGCCAGGCGCGCGCCTCGTCGTAATATCCCGCACCCATCAGTGCGAGCAGCGTGAGGGTGGCATCGCGAACCCAGCAGAAGCGGTAATCCCAGTTTCTGGAGCCACCGACCTCCTCAGGCAGCGAAGTGGTCGGCGCCGCGACGATGCCGCCGCTCGGCCGGAATATCAGGGCCTTTAGCGTGATGAGAGACCGGAGAACATGGTCCGAATAGGGGCCAGCTGTTGCGCAGCGGCCGGACCAGTCCCGCCAGAAGCACTCGGTGTGGGAGAGAAGGTCAAACGGGTCCGCGGCGGGCGCCTCTTCCTGGTGAGAAATCTGATAGGAAAGCTCAAAGGTCCTCGACTTGCCTTGCGCGATCACGAAGGAGCCCACGGTCCTCATCCCCTTCCCGTGAACGGGCACGTCGGTCCGCAGCACCAGCTTGGACGCTCCCGCCACCAGCGATACAGCGCCATCATCAAGGCGGCTGACCCATGGTACGGAGACGCCGTGCTCAAAGCGTGCCGCGAGCTCGCTTTGCATCTCAACGCGCCCCTGAAGGCCTTCGACGATCCGGACAATCCTGGACTCGCCGGGTTTCGGCGGCATGAAATCAGTGACGCGAACGCGTCCTTCGTCCGTGGTGAAAGTCGTTTCAAGGATCAAGGTGCCCGGTCGATAGCGCCGCTCGACCGACCGCCACTGCGTGGGCGCCAGGCGCCAATAGCCGTTGTCCTCCGATCCGAGCAGCTTTGCGAAGCAACTGTCGGAATCAAACCGTGGGAGACATAGCCAATCGATCGAGCCGTCAATCCCTATCAGGGCTGCCGTCTCGCAATCGCCGATGAGCGCATAGTCTTCGATTCGAGCCATAAAGGAATCCCACTTATCCAACAGGTCGCTCCTGTTCCAGTTCCCTTCGCGGACGACGTAGCGGACTAGACTTAGGTTTAAGTATGCGGGCCGCGCCGGCATGCGACGCCGAGTGCCTCTCAAAGTCGGCAGACGATCGATGAAGGCCGCCGGATCAAGCGCACCCCTGGGGCCGGCGGGGCCGGCAAAAAGCTGCCAGGGAGCAACGGCGGGTTAGATTCCCAAATAGGCGCGACGGACCTCGGGATCGTCAATGAGTTTCCTGGCGAGACCGCTATGAACGATACGACCGGTTTCCATCACGTAACCCCGGTCGGCTGTCGACAGCGCCAGATTGACGTCCTGTTCGACCAGCAACACCGTCACGCCTTCATCGCGTATCTTCGCCAGAACATCCATCAACTGCTCCACGATGACCGGTGCCAGTCCCAAACTCATCTCATCGATCATCAGCAGGACCGGCGCCGCCATCAGGCCCCGTGCCATCGCGCACATTTGCTGTTCGCCGCCCGACATGCTTCCCGCGAGTTGACCTCGACGCTCCGACAGACGCGGGAACAGCGCATACATCTTGTCCAGATCGCGGGCGATCCCGGCCTTGTCGTTTCGCCTGAAGGCGCCCATCAGCAAGTTGTCCTGTACGCTCATGCGATCGAACAGCTGACGACCTTCCGGAACCTGAACCAACCCTGCGACAAAGGCCTGATCGGACGTCATCGGCACCAGATCTTGGTGGTTCATGACAATGCCGCCCGTACAGGAAAGCACGCGTGACAGTGTACGCAGCAAGGTCGTCTTGCCCGCCCCGTTGCTGCCGACCAGCGCCACGATCTCGGCCGGGTAGACCTTCAGAGTGACATCGCGCAAGACCGGCATTCCACCATAGCCTGCGCTGACCGCACGTATGTCAAGCAGAGGTTCCGCCTTGACTGCCGACCCTTCGTTCATGCCCGCCTCTTGCCAAGATACGCCTCGATGACGGCCTGGTTGGCGAGCACGGCGCGGGGCTCGCCATCGGCGATCTTCTCGCCATGATGCAACACCAGCAGCCGGTCCGACAGGCTCTTGATGGCCTTGATGACGTGTTCGATGACGAGAACGCTGATACCCGCGTCACGGACCTTGCGGATCACCTCTATCACCTCTTCGATCTCGACGAGATTCAGCCCGGCCATGACCTCGTCGCACAGGAGAACCTTCGGCTGCATTGCCAGAGCCTTTGCCAGCTCGAGCCGCTTGCGCCCGGGACCTCCCAATTCATCGGCGCGTTGATCGACATTCCTGCCCAGCCCGACGAAATCAAGCTGAGCGCGCGCCTGCTCGCGGGCTTTCGCCAGTTGGGCCTGTCCCCCGCCACGTCCAAAGAGGGCGCCTACCGCGACATTGTCCAGCACCGACAAGCCGGGAAACGGCCGCATGATCTGAAAGGTTCGTCCTATGCCCAGCCGTGCACGGCGGTACGCGGGCAAGCGGCCAAGAGGCCGTCCTTCAAAAAGGATTTCGCCCGAGCCCGGAAAAAGCGTTCCGCTGATCAGGCTGATGAGGGTGGTTTTCCCGGCACCGTTCGGGCCGATCACGCCGAGAATCTCTCCTCGCTGCAGGATGAAACTTACGTCATCGACCGCGATCAGGCCCGCAAAGCGTCGAGTCACGTTCCTGATCTCGAGTATCGCGGTCACAGCCGGTGCGTCCGAACGTTTTCGGCGAAATACCGCCACCCCATCTTGCGGAAGCGCCGCGACATGTCCGCCAGACCGCGCGGCATCAGCACAACTGCGGCCACGACGACAACACCAAAGAAAAGGCCCGCGAGACGGGTAACCTCGCTCGAGAGAACTTCGGAGATCGCCGAGAGCGACAATGCCCCGACGACGGGTCCGAGAACCGTGCCGGGTCCCCCGAATACCGCCATGATGATCATCTTGACGTTCAGGCTGATGTCGAATGCACTCTCCGGATCGATAAACGTAACCCAGTAGGCGTGAATGCCGCCGGCCAGAGCGCTGAATATACCCGAGAGAGCAAATGCCAGCGTCTTGTACAACGTGGTATTGACACCCATCACTGCCGCGCCTTCCTCGTTTTCGCGGATAGCGATCAATCCGAAGCCGAAGCGGCTGCGCGTCAGCCAGAAAACGCTCAACGTAGCCAGGACCAGAAGGCCGAGCGACAGCTCGTAAAAGAGAGGATCGTTGTTGAGCGGCGGCAAGACGAGTCCGATATTCCGGCCGGCGAGCTTCACGTTGGAAACGATCGCGATCATGACCTGAGCCAGTGCCAGTGTGGCGATCGCGAAATAATGCCCCCTCAGCCGCAGGACGGGCACCCCGAGAAGAACGGCGAAGACGACGGCAAGAGCTGCGCCGAACACCAGCCCAACACCGAACGGCAGTTGCCACTGCACCATCGCAATGCCCACCCCGTAGCTGCCGAGCCCATAAAACACCGAATTGCCGAACGAGGCGTAACCGGTGTAACCCCCAATGATGTTCCAGCCCTGTGCCAAAACCGCGAGCAGGAGGGCATTGATGCCGAACTGGATCAGAACATCCGATCCGAACCAGGGCACGGCCGCAAGAACGGCGAGCGCCGCCGGAATGAGCGCGATGCGCAGCGCTTTCACGCTGCTTTCCCAAGCAGGCCGTTGGGCCGCACCATCAGTACCAATACCAGCACACCAAAGCTTGCCACGTCCGCGTAGGTCGAGCCGACGTAAAGTGCAGTCAACGATTCGAGGATTCCCAGAAACAGGCCGCCGACGATCACCCCCAGAGGATTATCCAGTCCGCCAATAATCGAGATGGCAAACGATTTTGCCGTCAGCGCTGCGCCGATGTAGGGATTGATCTGCGATACCGTTCCGTAGAGGCCCCCCGCCATTCCGGCCAGCGCAATTCCGATCCCGAAAGTCGTGGCGTAGAGATGCCGAGGCTCAACGCCGTAGAGGCGAGCCGCCACCAGGTTCTGCGCGGTGGCCCGGATGGCTCGCCCCAACCTCGTGTGCAAAAGGAACAGCCACATGCCGACCGTCAGCACAATCGCGACGCCGAAAGCCAGAAGTCGCGCCAGCGGCAATACGACCGGCCCCAGGACGATACTGTCGCCTGCATAGGCGGGGTTGATGGTGCGAAAGTCGGCCGAAAAGGCCAGTTGAGCCAGATAGGTAAGCACGACCTCCAGCCCGAACGTTATCAGCAAAGTGTTGAACATGGGCGCGCGGACGATCAAATTCAGCAGCCCACGCTGTACCCCATACCCGATGGCAAACATCGCCGCCGCAGTGATTGGCAGCCCCAGAAACGGGTCGATATGCGCGTACGTGTAGAGATACCACGACATGTATGCGCCGAGCATGATGAATGCGCCGTGTGACAGGTTGACGATATTCAACACACCCCAGACGAGCGCGAGACCGAGAGCCATCACGGCGTACAAGCCGCCCAAGAGAATGCCGTTGATGAGGATTTGCTCAAGCAGATCCACGTCGTCCTCCTTCAGTCGATCGATCGTTCGATCCGCTTAGCGCGCGTCCCAGGCCGGCATCGGATATTTCGGCTCTTTGATCATGCCATCGACGCCGTAAATCGCGACCAGCGCGTCTCCCTGGACCTGAACAACTATCTGCGGCAGGTCGATCTGCCCGTTTTCGTTGAACGCAATGCGGCCGTAAAGGCTGTCGAACTTCACTTTCGACAGTGCTTCTCGCACCTTCTGCGGATCGGTCGAGCCTGCATTTTCCACGGCTTGCACCAATGCTTCCACGTCGGCTGCGCCGGAAGCAGCGTGGTAATCAGGATCATAGCCAAACTTTGCCTTGTAGGCCGAGGCGAACTTTGCCGCGTCGCCAAACCAGCGATCCTTCAGTTCGGCGGAAGGCAGCCAAGCGGTCATGCCGAAAGCATAGTCCGCATCCTTGCCCAGGGCCTTGCGGAAATCTTCGCTGGGAACACCCACTGTGAAGGAATAGATCTTCGGCGCGACCGCAAGGCTCTTGGCCTGTCTCACGAAGTTCAGGATTTCGGTTTCATGGCCCGCCACCAGCACCGCGTCGATGTTCTTGCTCTTGATCTGCGAGAGGAGCGAATTGAAGTCCGTGGCGTTGGTGCTGTACCGCTCGTCCATGGCCAGCGAGAGGCCCGCCTTTTCCAGTTTCGATCGCGTGCCTTCGGCCACGGAGACATCGAAGGCATCGTCGGCATAAAGCAGAGCGATTGATTTCGGGGCCGGATTGAGCCCCTTCATCATGTCCACTGTCGAGCCAAAATAGTTGCTGGCCGGCGCCAGCGTTCCAAAAATATATTTGAACTTGCGAGCGAATATCTGGTCGGACGCGCCACCGCCCTGAACCATCGGAATCCTGTATTTTTCGGACACGGCCGAATCCGCCAGTGCAAAATTGCTTGCGAATGGTCCCAGCAGGAAATCCACCTTGTCCTGAGAAACCAGTTGAGTGTACTGGCGCACGCTCAAATTGACGTCCGACTGATTGTCGTACAGCTTCAGGGCGAGCTTGTGTGATTCATTGCCGACCTTGACTCCGCCCGCAGCGTTGATCCTGTCGATCGCAAACTGATAGGCGTCGCGGTAGTAGCGGCCGGTATTGGCAACCGGACCGGTGAGCTGCACGGACGCTCCCAGGACAATGTCTTTTGCCATTGCCGGATCTGACGGCATCGTAAAGGCAGCGGCCACCAGCAACAGGGCTGAGACGGTGGATGTTTTCAACATGGTATGATCCTTCCTGCGTACTATCCTTCCTGCGCCCGTGTTTTTCGGATTGGAGTAACGTTGTTTTCCATGTACTCCGGTTTCACCGCGACGAGCATGCTGCAAGGCGGATGATGCAAAACCGATTCGCCGACCGATCCGTTCAGCCAGCGTGCGAGCGTGCCTTGATCTCGATGGCCGACAATGATCAGGTCCGCCTTCAGTTCCTTCGCGGTCAGAACTATCTGTTCGGCAGGATTGCCGTACCTGATGTCGTTCGTTGCCGTGCATCCGACGCTGTGCAGACGTTTCACGCCGGCATCGAGCACCGACTGCATGGCATACCGCCTGTTGTCGGGAATGAAAGCCATCCCCTCGACGACAAGCATGTTCTCGGAGATGTCTATGATTGCGAGAAGATGAACCGTCGCACCCGACGCCGAGGCCAAGCTCCTCGCCTGGGCTAACGCCTCGCGGCCGTCGGGCGACCCGTCGTAGGCCAGGAGAATTTTTCTATACATGCCTCGATCTCCTTGTTGTTCGTTGAGGCAGTCTCCGCGCGTGTCAATCGACGCACATCTACACTTCGCTGGTCCTGACCGTCCGGATTGCAGCGACGATAACCACGTTCCCCCCTTTGTTGCCTCCCGAGCCCGACGCCTTTTCCCGCGCCCAATGGCGCCATCCGAGGATCAAGTTGACCTGCAACGGACCCTGCGACGGATGGGAATGGGCGCTGAGAATGGCGGCAGCTCGCCTCCAGAAACGCCAAGCCAGGCGAATACTGCCGGGTATCCGGCGCTTTTGATCTGGCTCATCTTCTCGAACAGATGTGCTCTCAACGCGAACACACGCACCGCTATCATTTTCATTCCGCTCTCCTGTCCAACCATGCCTTCAGGCAGCTTGTCACACGCTCACTCCGGCCGACGCGTCCGCGTGGCCCGTCATGCATCTCCTTTTCGCCGCGAGTTGAATCACGCGGCAGAAAGCCGGAAGAAGCTCGTTGGAAACAAGATATGCTCGAAATTAATTTTGACGAACGAATAATTTAAGCTTTTGATATCTACGATTTAGATATGAAGAGGTGCTTCCGATGGACACAGAGCTGGCGAGAACCTTTCTGACGGTTGTTTCGAGCGGAAATTTCATCAGCGCCGCGGACCGGCTTCATGTGAGCCAGTCGACTGTCAGCACGCGCATCCATACGCTGGAAGACCAACTCGGCTGCGTGCTCTTCGTCCGCAACAAAGCCGGCACGACGCTGACATCTGCCGGCCGGCAATTCCAACGGCACGCGGCCACGCTGGTTCGGACAATAGAGCAGGCGCGCCATGATATCGGAATTCCCGAAGGCTTTGGTGGTACGCTGGTTGTGGGCGGCCGAATGGGTCTGTGGGAAGAATTCTTGCTGAAGTGGCTTCAGCTGATGCGTGAGGCCAGGCCGGAGATTTCGGTTCGTGCGGAAAGCGGCCTGGAGCCAGAACTTATGCAAGGCCTCATCGACGGTCGAATTGATATCGGCGTCATGTACACCCCCCAGAGCCGCCCGGGATTGAAGCTCGAGCAACTATTCGAGGAAAAGCTCGTCATGGTTTCGACGGATGCAAAGAGCAGGCCTGAGCCCCAGCCCGGCTATGTGTATGTGGACTGGGGACCGGAGTTCTACGCCCGACACAGTGCCTGCTTTCCGAATTTTGGCTCTCCGCTGACTGCGAATATCGGCTGGCTCGGACTGCAACACGTGCTGGAAAACGGCGGCTCCGGCTACTTTCCCGAGCGGATCGTGCGGCCTCATCTCAAGGCAAAACGACTGAACCTGATTGGAAACGCGCCCGAGTTTTCGATGCCTGCTTACGTCGTTTACCCTCTTGACTGCGACCGCGACCTCTTCGGGATCGCGCTTGAGATCATGCACGGGGTCGCGAACTCGAAAGCGACAACGACAGTTGCCAGGAATCCATCGAGACGCTCGCGAAGAACGCGCTAGTGCCCACTTTCCGAAATTCCGAGCGGGGCGTAACCGAGGGGAGCGAAGCAATTTGTAGTCGATCCATCGATCGATTTTCTGAATAGAAAGAGCCAGTATTTCTCGCTTGCGAAATAAACCAGAGGAGCAAGAAGATGGGCCCCGGTCGTCACGCCGCGAAGGGATACGGGGATCTGGCGTCCACCAGGCCACAGAAGGATGGGAGATGTAAAATGACCGACGTTTCTCGTCTCGAGTCGAAGTACAATGCCTTTCTGTTCGCCTCACTTGGTGAAGACGATGAATTGCCTCTCCGCGTTTTGTCCGTGCTGGCGCGGCAAGATCTCGATCCGTGGCAAGAGGCTGGTCGGCTGGCGCAACTGTCGAACGAGCAGGCAATTAACAGTCTCGCGTCAAGGATATGGACATCGAATAGCGAGCGCTGGTCACCTTCGGAGGCAAGCATCCTCGCGGTCCGCCTGATCCGGCTTCTGCCTTCGCGCGGCGGCTCTCAGATCGGACCGCAACTCAACTGAAGATGCCGACGGCCGAATGATGGGCCGGTCGCAGGCATGCCGGCGGCCTCAATTTCCGTATCCGCAGGCGGCGTCAGAAACTCGCTCAGGAGTTCCGGCAATCCGCACCACGACGTCGGCTCGGTCGTACAGCCCGAATCGTCGCAGCAACCGTCCGACGGCGTCGTTACCGATTGGGAACGCCGAGACAATTTTCAGGAGCCATGCCTTTGAGCAGGAGAATTGCGGCCGCAAACGTCGGATTGAAGCGGGCATACGTGAACCCGGGTGCAGAGGATGGCATCCGGATCTTGATCGACCGCTTGTGGCCGCGCGGCGTCGCGAAGGCGAATGCCGCCATCGATCTGTGGGCCAAGGACATCGCTCCCAGCAGCGCGTTACGGAGGTGGTTCGGCCATGACCCCGCTCGCTGGCAAGAATTCCGGCGCCGTTACTCGGAAGAGATCCATCGGCATCGCGACCGGCTCGACGAACTGCGCACGCTCGCTGAAAGAGGTCGGATTACGCTGGTTTTTGCCGCACATGACGAAACTCACAACGACGCTGTGGTCTTGCGGGATATTCTTCTGGGTCGAACCCCCGCGCGAAAGGCCCGCCTCACATCGCGTCATGCCTGACCGACCGATCATTGAGTCCCGACATCCTTTTTCTGACGAACACATCTGCTCTGCTTGATCGCGCTTGCGGCATCCCCATGTTTGCCGAGCGTTGTGACAGTGGAGATAATGGCCGATATGTCGATCATCGAAAGCAGACCCGCTATTGTTCTCACGCGCTCAGACCGCGATCGGCTTTCGGGCCTTATCGTCGGGTGCGTGCCTTCATCGACTACCGAGTTCCTGCGCCAAGAACTCGGACGGGCCGAGATCGTCTCCGAACAGGTGGCGGCGTCGCTGGTCACCATCGGCACCCGCGTCCGCTTCATTGACCACCGGTCATACAGCGTGTCGGAAGGACGGTTGACCCTTCCCAACGATATCGGGACGCCCCAAGCCATCTCGGTCCTATCCCCGCAGGGAAGCGCGTTGTTGGGACTCGGTTGCGGACAAACGATTGATTGGCACGACAATGCGGGGCAGGAACGCAGGCTGACCGTTGTTGCCATCCTTCCAGAAGCCGAAGGATAGGAAAGAGGCCTTGGCGATCACCGCGCTCCTCGTATCACGCAGGCAACTCGCTAGGTCGCGGGCCCGACCTTAAGCACCGTCAGTTCGCGACGTTCGCCCGTTCTGGTATGGAATGAAATGGTCTGACTGACCGAAAGCCCCAGAAGCGCGGTGCCGACCGGCGTCAAGACCGACACGCGCCGGCGAGCAATATCCGCATCAATCGGATAAACCAGGACGATTTCCTGAACCTTCCCGCTCTGCTCGTCGCGAAATTCGACCAGGCTGCCGAGATTGACGATGTCGGGACGCAGTTTTTCCGCCGGAAGGATATGAGCTCGGTCAAGCTCCTCGCGAAGATATTCGGACACTTCCGCCATTGGCCCGCTCGTCAGGGACGAGAGCGCGGACAGTCGGGCAAGGTGATTCGCATCAATTGCAATTGGCGGTCTCATTTCGGTAATCCTCTCTCCGTGCATGTCGTACTGGTGATCGTTCGCCGATCCACCTCGTTCTTTTAAAGTCGTCCTGCTCCGCCCGGTCCGCTCGATGCTAGGCAGCGCTGGGCCCCTCGTCGTCGGGCCCACGAGGATCAATCGGAACCCGAATTGCCGCGCGGCGCGCTTTGAGCGGAAACAGCAAGGGCGCTCCCGGCGGCGCGACGACGCTCTCGACAATCACGAAGTGGAGCGCACCCTCATTGCTGAAGAACTTCATGCTATTTCCAACGCTCATTCCGAGAACGGCGGCACCCAGCGGCGAAAGCACGGACAGATTTATCTCAGTGCTTCGAAACTCATCTGGGCAGACCAGTATCTTGCTTTCTGTCCGTTTGCTGCCATCAATCCGATACGTCACCCACTCGTTAAGGCGAGCAACGCCGCGCGGCATCTTGTAAGCATCGCACACGACTGCCCGACGGATCTCCGACATCAAAAACCTTCCAACCGGATTGCGTTCTCTCAAGGCGTTGACGACCAGCCGTTCAAGACGTGCGTAGTCTCGTCGTGCGATGATGATCGGAGGCAAATGTTCGCTCATGTCTATTCCGGTGCTGGTATCCGCGGATTTTGCAATAGCGTCAAAGGATGACGCAGCTTGTAACGACCGCTTCCGTTCTGAAAGGTTCAGCCGCGTCCTTCGGCATCTTGCGGATCAGATCGAAGAGGTTTTCGGTATAGCCGCCCAGGACGTTCAGTTGATTATGGCAATGCGCACCCGAAAGCGCGATCACTTGCAGTCCCGTCTTCGCGTCAGCAAGTTGGGTCATGTATACAAATGACCTCAATGCGTTGTCGCTCGACAACTTCATGTTTCTTAGATTGTGGTCAGCAACGGCACAAGCAACGCTGCTCGCGGACTCCAAACAAAGCCGACCCATTTCGCCTGTCCTGCCAATCATCACTTGCTCCTCTGTCACAATGATCCGATCTCGCGGCCGAGGTGCCGGACTGGTCGCCGTCACCGTTCGAATGCGACAGACTTCACAACCGTCACTTTCGGCCGCGCCTGATGCTCAAGCGCGAATGATCGCGAAGCGGTTGCTCCGGAACATCGCAATCAAGCAAGCATTTTGTTTTGGAAATTTCAGCCCGGACAGCCACGAAAGGCAGCCCGGGCTACATGCCTATTTGCAGGCGGCCCGCGCGACAAAGGTCTTTTTGATCAAGCGCAATGATAATCATGGCTCATACTTGGCGAGACAATCCGTGAAATCAAGCCTGCGATCCAGGCCGTGCCGTTTTGTCGCTGCTTGGCTGACCGATCATCTTCCTCGACATCAATCTCGTTTGTCGCCGACAATCCTTCCGCTTGATATTTTCGGGAACGATCTCGTTTACTCTCATGTATCAACTTTTGCGAATTTAACGGTCGACATTTCTCGCTTGTAAAAATTGAAGACAAGCCGAGACTACGAGCGCGAATTAACGACAGGGGCGTGGGCGCAGCAAGTGAGGTAATCAAGCCATGACTTCTGTCGAATACGCAGCTCATGGTCCAAACCACACGCACGAACGCCCTGTTGGCTGGCAGCGCTATGTCTATTCAACCAACCACAAAGACATCGGCACGATGTATTTCGTGTTCGCGATATGCGCCGGTCTGATCGGCGCGATATTTTCGGTCGTGATCCGGATGGAATTGCAGCACCCGGGACTGCAGATATTCTCCAGCACGCATACCTACAACGTGTTCGTGACCGGCCACGGCCTGATCATGATTTTCTTCACGCTCATGCCGGCGATGATGGGTGGATTTGGCAACTGGATGGTACCGCTCATGATCGGCGCGCCGGACATGGCGTTTCCGCGAATGAACAACATCTCGTTTTGGCTGCTTCCTGCATCGTTTGCGCTCCTCATCATCTCGATGTTCGTCGGGGGAGAGCCCGGCTCGCATGGCGCCGGCACCGGCTGGACACTCTACGCGCCGCTATCGACGTCCGGACACCCCGGCCCGGCGGTCGATTTCGTCATCCTGTCGATCCACCTGGCCGGCGCATCCTCGATCCTGGGCGCCATCAATTTCATCACCACCATTTTCAACATGCGCGCACCCGGCATGACCATGCACAAGATGCCGCTATTCGCCTGGTCGGTCCTTGTGACGGCATTTCTGCTGCTGTTGTCACTGCCTGTACTCGCCGGTGCGATTACGATGCTGCTGACCGATCGCAATTTCGGGACGACATTCTTCGCCGCAGACGGCGGCGGAGATCCGGTGTTGTTTCAGCACCTGTTCTGGTTCTTCGGCCACCCGGAAGTTTACATCATGATATTGCCGGGCTTCGGAATCGTCAGCCAGGTGGTTTCGACTTTCAGCCGCAAGCCTGTCTTTGGCTATCTCGGAATGGTCTATGCCATGGTCGCAATCGGGTTCATCGGCTTCGTGGTCTGGGCCCATCACATGTACACGGTCGGGATGTCGAGTAGCGCTCAGGCTTTTTTCGCGCTATCGAGCATGGTGATCGCGGTACCGACCGGCGTCAAAATCTTTTCATGGATCGCGACCATGTGGGGAGGCTCGATCAGATTTAAAACGCCGATGTTGTGGGCGATCGGGTTTGTTTTCGTGTTCACGATCGGCGGCGTGACTGGCGTGGTGTTGGCCAATCCGGGCGTCGACCGGACGTTTCAGGACACGTACTACGTCGTCGCACATTTCCACTATGTGCTGTCCCTTGGCGCCGTTTTCTCGATCTTCGCAGGCTGGTACTACTGGTTTCCGAAAATCACCGGCTACATGTATTCGGAAAGTCTGGGCAAGCTGCACTTCTGGCTGACCTTCATCGGCGTCAACCTGGCGTTCTTTCCAATGCATTTCCTCGGACTATCGGGAATGCCGCGACGCGTCGCCGATTATCCGGATGCGTTCGCGGGCATGAACCTGATTTCTTCGATTGGAGCTTATATCTCTGCAACAGGCCTGGTTGTATTCTTTATCGGCCTTGCCTTTGCATTTGTCCGAAAAGAGCGGGCTGCGAACAACCCGTGGGGGCCCGGCGCGACCACCCTCGAATGGACCCTATCTTCGCCGCCGCCATTTCATCAGTTTG
>Ga0068855_100005262_pt1 | contig 15797 bp, 13 predicted proteins | sample KBSCornC52_FD_66592 | JGI IMG/M metagenome (GOLD analysis project Ga0068855, IMG submission 66592) | Corn rhizosphere microbial communities from Kellogg Biological Station, Michigan, USA - KBS Corn C5-2 | ecosystem: Host-associated > Plants > Roots > Rhizosphere > Soil ...
GCCGATTATCGCGCGACGGACGGTCGCATGGAGGTCGCCGTCGCGCTCGGGCTCGATCCGGTGTCGGCGTACGCGGCGAGCGCACCGCTTCCGAAGCACATCGACGAGCTGATGTTTGCCGGTCTTCTACGCGGCGAGCCCGTCGACGTCGTCAAAGGCGTCACCATCGACCTCGAGGTTCCGGCGAATGCGGAGATCGTGCTCGAGGGCTACGTCGAGCAGGACGAGCTCGTCGACGAAGGGCCGTTCGGGGACCACACCGGGTTCTACACGCCCGCCGAGCCGTTTCCGGTTTTTCACATCACGGCGATGACGATGCGCCGGGACGCGATCTATCCGTCGATCGTCGTCGGCAAGCCACCGCAGGAGGACGCCTGGCTCGGCAAGGCGACCGAGCGGATCTTTCTGCCGGCGGTACGCGCGACAGTGCCGGAGATCGTCGACTACGACCTACCGGTTGCCGGGGCCTTCCACAACTGCTGCATCGTTTCGATCCGGAAGGCCTATCCCGGACACGCGCACAAAGTGATGCACGCGATCTGGGGGCTCGGCATGCTCTCGCTGACGAAAACGGTCGTGGTGGTCGACGCGCACGTCGACGTCCACGACTACGAGCAGGTGGCGTTCTACGTCGGGGCAAACGTCGATCCCGCTCGCGACGTCGTGCTCACGGAAGGCCCGGCTGACCATCTCGACCACGCGACGACGCGCCAGTTCGTCAGCGGCAAGCTGGGGATCGACGCGACCGCCAAGGGCCCGGCCGAGGGCACGCGCGAGTGGCCGCCGGAGATCGAGATGACCGGCGAGATTCGCGCCCTCGTCGATCGGCGCTGGGATGAATATGGGCTTCCGACCGCTACGCCAGCGCGGGACGGCGCGATTCGTCATAGTTGGAGTGGAGGACCGGCCCGGCGCTGACTAGCGTGCCCGGGCAGGTGTTTGTAACATTTGCCGCTAGAAACCGACTTGGAGCCGAGCCGTGAACATCCGCACGTCCCGGGCCCGAGCCTCTGGCCGGCCGGTTTCGCCGTGGGCGTGGTCGCCCTGCTCGTCGGCATCGTCGTCAACTGGGTGATCGTCGGCATCGGCGCGGTGATCGCGGCCGCGTTCGGATTCCTCTGGGCCCGCGATGTGGCGCGCGGCCGTGGCCTGGCCGACGCACCCGAGGTCGAGCCCGAGCGACGCGACGGTCGCGGAGCGCCGAAAACGCACGAGGCGCCTCGAACGACGTACGGCCGTTCGGCATTTCTCGAGATCGGCACGCTTGGAATCGGCGGCCTGATCGGCGGGCTCGTCACGTTGCCCGCCCTCGGCTTCATGCTGATGCCGGCGTTCCTGAAGCAGAAGAGCGGGGCGCACGACCTCGGCCCGCTGACCGACTACCCCGAGGGCGAGTTCGTCGTCGCGACATTCATGACCAACCCGGCCCAGGGTGAGGTCTCGCGGCGCACAGCCTTCGTGCGGAACAACGGTGTCGTGAACAACGTGCCGAGCTTCACGATCATCTCGAACCATTGCGCGCACCTCGGCTGCCCGGTGCAGCCGCTCACCGCCGTGCCGCCGCAGCACAAGCTGTACCGAGACGTGACCCTGATCCCCCTTCCAACGCCGCCGTCCGGGTTCAGCTGTCCGTGCCACGGCGGCGCATACGACACGGAGGGAAATCGCACGGGTGGCCCGCCGGTGCGCGCGCTCGACCGCTATCTGTTCTCGATCCGCAACGAGCATCTCTTCCTCGAGGCGCCGTACTCGGTTTCGCACGTCGACGGCGTCGGCGCCTCGGCGCGCATCCACAAGTACACGTTCTCGTTCCCGGGCGAACATCTCGACGGCCCGGAGTCCTGGCTCTACCCGATCCAGCCTCCGCACTGATGGCGGCCCCCAGCAGTCGCTACGAGCGGATCCTGTATCCGGTCGACTGGCTCGAGGAGCGCTCGGGGCTCGTCGGCGGCGTCAAGTATTTCCTGTTCCGCAAGGTGCCGGGCGACACCAACTGGTTCCAGACGCTCGGCTCGGCAACGCTGACGGCGTTTCTGATTCAAGCGGTGACGGGCGTGATCCTCGCGATGTACTACAAGCCCGATCCGCAGAACGCGTATCCGTCGATCGTGCACATCACGAACGACCTGTGGGCCGGGTGGCTCGTGCGCGGCATGCACCGGTGGGGCGCGTCGGTCTTCATCATCTTGATGTTCCTGCACATGGGACGCGTGTTCCTGTTCGGCGCGTACAAGTATCCACGCGAGCTGAACTGGATCATCGGCGTGCTCCTGCTTGCGCTTGGCCTGGCGGAGGGCTTCACCGGTTACCTGCTCCCGTGGGACCAGACCTCGTACTGGGCGACGACGGTCGGGATCAACATCAACGGCTCGGCGCCGTTCCTCGGACCGTTCCTCGCGCAGTTCCTCCAAGGCGGCACCTTCATCAACGCGGACACGCTCAGCCGCTTCTACGCGATCCACATGCTGCTGTTGCCCGGCGCGATCTTCGCGCTGATCGGCCTGCACCTCTATCTCGTGATCCGGCTCGGAGTCACCTCGCCGCCGTGGTCGAAGCATCCTGCCGGCAGCGGCCCGGTCACACCTCCGGCGGTGCCGCCTCGTACCGGGCTGACGGAGCCGACTCCGCGTGGAGGCTCCGTTCGTGGCTGAAGATCGCCTGGCGCAGCGGGAGCGCGTCTTCCAGCAGTACAAGCGCGACGTCAAGGAACGCGGGAAGCCGTTTTACCCGTATGCGATGTTCCACGACACGCTCATGTCGTTCGTCGTGGCGGTCGTGATCATCGGCTTGGCGGTGATCTGGAAGTGGACGACGCCCGGCCACCACACCGGCTTCAATCTCTTTGGCACCACCGATCATCCGGATCAGGCGGGCTGGCTCGGCAAGCTGTACGACGAGCCGGCCGACCCCGGAACGATCAGCTTCGTCCCGCGGCCGGACTGGTACTTCTACTTCCTCTTCTATCTGCTCCGGATCTTCAAGTGGCCTGACTCGGTCATTCTCGGCACGGTCGGCATACCGACGATTGCGCTCGTGCTGTTGATTGCGCTGCCGTTCATCGACCTGCGCTCCGAGCGGCGTCCGCTCCACCGTCCGGTGGCGATGGTCGCAGGGATCCTGGCGATCCTTTCGATGGGCATCCTCACCTACAAGGGTGCGACCGCGCAGGAGTCGCTCCCCACCGAGAACCTCACGCGCGTCCCGGGATGGGCACAGAAAGAGGGATTCACGGCCAATAAGCAGGCCGTCGCCGGGGCGAAGCTGTTCGCCGTCGTCGGCTGTCTCAACTGCCATACCTATCTCGGCACCGGCAACCACAACCTCGGTGCGCCCGATCTGTCCGCCGAGGGCGCAAAACGCAAGGGCGTCGCGTTCCAGATCGCCCATTTGAAGTGTCCTTCGTGTGTGACAAAGGGCAGCCCCATGCCATCCTTCGCGAACGAAGGCGCGGAAAACCTCAACGCGCTGGCGGCTTTCGTCGAGGCCTCACAGGGCCCCAAGTAGGGCGCTGCGCATAGGCTCTCGGCGGAGTGCGCACGTGACCCTCGCTCCCGACGCCGTCCGGACGATGTTCGACCGGATCGCGCCGGTCTACGACCCGATGAACCGGCTGATGACGGCCGGACTCGACGTGCGCTGGCGCAGGCTCGCAGCGGCAGTGGTTGTCCGGCCCGGTGACCGGGTGCTCGATGCCGCCTGCGGCACGGGCGATTTCGCACTTGCCGACCTCGACGCCGGCGCGCGCGAGGTCGTCGGGATCGACTTCGCTCCGCGAATGCTCGAACGCGCCCGGCGGAAGTCGACCGAGATCGATTGGATCCAGGCCGACCTGCTCGCGTTGCCGTTTCCGGATGAGAGCTTCGACGTGGCAACGGTCGGCTTCGGCGTGCGCAACCTTGCGGAGCTCGAGCGTGGGCTGCGTGAGCTCCGGCGCGTTCTCCGTCCGGGTGGGCGAATCGCCGTGCTCGAGATCACGCGCCCGCGAGGAGCGTTGCGCCCGTTTTTCTCGGTGTGGTTCGAACGGATCGTGCCGCTCGCGGGAAGGTTGCTTCCCGGCGGCCGAGCGTACGGCTACCTGCCTGCGTCCGTGCGGCGGTTTCCACCCGCCGAAGAGCTGGCGGAGCTGCTCGAGCACGCCGGTTTCGAGAACGTGCGCTTCCGGTTGCTCGCTGGCTCGATCGTCGCGTTGCACACGGGGACGGCGACATCATGAACACGTTGGCGGCGGTCGAGGCGACACCGGGCCTCGCCGTGTACATGTCCGATCTCGAGGCTCGGCTCGCGCAGGCCGTCGAGCGCCGTCCGAGCTTCGCGTCCGAGGTGGCGGCAGAAGCTCTCACCGCCGGTGGCAAGCGGCTACGCCCGCTCATCTGTTTCCTCGCGTCGCCGCAGGCGTCAGAGCCGCCGTATGCCGCGGGTGTGGCTGTCGAGCTCGTGCACATGGCCACGCTCGTCCACGACGATCTTGTCGACGGCGCACGCATGCGGCGCGGCGTCCCATCCGCGTGGTCGGTTTTCGGCGCCGGCGCGGCTCTTTCAGCCGGCGACTATCTCTTCGCGTGCGCGTTTGCCGAGCTCGCCGAGACCGGTGACTCGACCGCAGTCGCGGTGCTCGCCGACGCGTGTCTGGCACTTGCGCGCGGCGAGGCGCTCCAGCGTCGTCAGACTCGAGACCCTGAGACGACGATCGTCGACTACCTCACTCGCTGTGCACTCAAGACGGGGAAGCTCTTCGAGGCTGCCTGCTTGCTCGGCTCGGGTGGAGACGCAGCGCTTGGCGCGTATGGCCTCGAGCTCGGGATCGCGTTCCAGATCGCCGACGACATCCTCGATTGCGCCGGGCAGTCGCAGGAGACCGGAAAGATCCCCGGTACCGATCTCCGCGAGGGCACTCCGACGATGCCGCTCCTGTATGCCGCGCAGGAAGACGTGGCGGTGCGCTGGGCGCTCGCGGGAGGATCTCTTGACGGCGCGCTTGTGCGCGTCGCCGCGACGGACGCGCTCGAGCGTTCACGTGAGGCCGCGCTTGACTACGCAGCGAAGGCGCGCTCGCATCTGGGAGCCGAGGCGCACCGCGAGGAGCTCGAGGCCTTGAGCTACGCCGTGGTGGATCGGGTCTCGTGATGGCAATCGCAGTCGACACGATGCTCGAACGCGTCCGCGAGAAGGTGGAAGCGCGTGAGCGGCTCGATTTCGAGGACGGTCTCGCATTGCTCGAGTCGGACGATCTCCTCGCGCTCGGCGAGCTCGCGGATACGGCCAGACGGATTCGCGGCGGTGACGATCGCGCCTTCTTCGTCCAGAATCTCTACCTCTACCAGACGAACGTCTGTCGCGTGAAGTGCAAGTTCTGCGCGTTCGCGGCGACGCAGAAGCAGGAGCAGGCGTACACAAAGCCACCGGATGAGTTTGTGGCGGAAGTCGTGGCGCAACGGAAGCTGACCGACTTCACAGAGGTTCACATGGTGAACGGCGAAAACCCGCACGTCGGATTCGACTTCTACCTCGACACAATCGGCAAGCTCCACGATGCGCTCCCGGATGTGTTCCTGAAGTGCTACACGGCGTCCGAGATTCACCACATGACGACACTCTCCGGTCTCTCGCACGAGGAGGTGCTACGCGAGCTCAAAGCAGCCGGGCTCGGAGCGCTCACCGGCGGCGGCGCCGAGGTGTTCGCCGATCGTGTGCGGCGGCTCGTTGCGCCGGGCAAGGAGCATTCCGACATCTGGTTCCACGTTCACGACACGGCCCACCGGATGGGCATCCCAACGCACTGCACGATGCTCTACGGCCATGTCGAGACCTATGAAGAGCGGATCGACCATCTACTCCGCCTGCGCGAGCAGCAGGACCGGACCGGCGGCTTTCTGGCTTTCATCCCGCTTGCGTTCCATCCCGAGAACACCGTCTTCGAGCGCCGGGGCTATACGTTCCAGACCGGGGCCGCCGACCTGAAGATGCTCGCCGTCTCCCGGTTGATGCTCGACAACATCCCGAACGTGAAGGCGTACTGGATCTCGCTCACCATGCCCGTTGCGCAAGTTGCACTCCACTTCGGTGCGAATGACGTGCAAGGGACGCTCGTTCATGAGGAGATCTTCCGCGCTGCCGGGTCGAAAACCGGGACGGAGCAGAAGCTCGACGAGCTCGTACGCGTTGTCCGCGCAGCGGGCAGGATCCCGGTTCAGCGCGACACGCTCTACAACGAGATTCGGCGGTGGGACGCGTGACGGACATGGTCGCCGCGGTCGAGGCTCTGGGTACGCCCGAGCAGCTTTACGAGTTGCTCGATCCCGACGTGATGTGGTACTCGTCTGACGTCAACTCGAACTACACGTGCAACGATCGTGAAGACGCGATCGGCTGCATCGAGCGCAGTCTCGCCGCGGGCGTGACCGGCCGCTTCGATGTAGTTGGGGCGGGTGCCGACACAGTGGTCGTGCAGTCGGTCCTCGATCCTCCGCGCGAGAGCGCCCAGTGCCTTCTGCTCCGGTTTCGCGATGGGCTGATCGTCGAGATGCGCGACTTTGCCTCGAGCGCCGCCGCGCGTAGCTACGCAGGGATCGCGTGAGGCGGACCATGGGACGCTTGTCACGGAATTGTCACAGCTCGTCACAGACACGTCACACATTCCCCGGTAGCCTCGTCGGCATCGGGGAGGGAGGTGGGGGTCCCGCTGTATGTCGCGTGTACATGAATTGGGCGGCGGCGGGATGATCAAGCTCGGTCGCATCTCGTACGCCAACATGGCACCTGTCTTTTTCCGCGTCGAGGCCGAGTACGAGGAGGTCACGGGCGTCCCGACCGAGCTGAACCGGCTCCTGCTCGCGGGCGAGCTCGACACGGCGCCGATCTCGTCGATCGAATACGCGCGACATGCCGACACCCTTCGGCTGCTGCCTCGTCTGTGCGTCTCGTCTGAGGGGGCTGTCGACTCGATCCAGCTCGTCTCGAGAGTGCCGCTCGAGGAGATCAAAACGGTCGGAATCACTCCGGAGTCCGCGACCTCGGTCGTTCTCACCAAAGTGCTTCTGCCGCATGCTGCCCACGTTCCGCTCGGCGAGCGAGCCGATGCGAAGCTGCTGATCGGAGACGCGGCGCTCAAGTCCGCTTTCGAGGATCCGACTCCGCACCACGATCTCGGCAAGCTCTGGCTCGAGCGCACGGGATTGCCGATGGTGTTCGCCGTCTGGGCTGCTCCCGATCCGCCGAGGCCAGACCTGATCGAGCTCGAGGACGCACTCGTCGCCTCCGTGCGTGCTGCACGTGACAACCCGGAGGCGCTCGCGTATGAATCCGCCGAGCGCTATGGCTATCCGGCCGGGTTTCTCGCCCGCTACTTCGAGAAGTTGCGGTACCGGTTCGGCCCGCGCGAGCGAGCGGGCCTCTACACATTTCTCGAGCTTGCGCACGAGGTTGGGGAGCTCGACGAGGTGCCCGAGTTGCGGTTCGTCACCGCGGCGGCGGTGGTTTGATGAGCGCCGGGGTTGATTCTGAGGTGACCGAAGCCACATCGGCGGGCACCGGTGAAATTCTGGCAAGGGCGCTCGACGGCGAGCGCATCGCAGACAGCGACGCGCTCACTCTGCTCGAGTCGCGAGACCTGCTCGCAATCGGTCGGGTCGCGCACGAGCTGCGCGGGCGCCGCGCCGACCCTACCCGCATCACGTTCATCGTCGACCGGAACATCAACTACACGAACGTGTGTGTCACCGACTGCGACTTCTGCGCCTTCTATCGCCGGCCCGGCGACCGCCGCGAGGGGTATCTGCTGCCGGCACCCGTGATCTTCAAGAAGATCGAGGAAACCCTTGCACTCGGCGGCACCGGTGTGCTGATGCAGGGCGGCCACCACCCCGATCTCGGGATCGACTACTACGAGGATCTCTTCCGTTCGATCAAGGCTCGCTACCCGATTCATCTGCACGCACTCTCTCCACCGGAGATCCAACACATCGCGCGACGTTCGAAACTCTCGATTCCGGATGCGCTCACGCGCCTGCGCGATGCCGGGCTCGATTCGATTCCCGGCGGTGGTGGTGAAATCCTCGTCGACCGTGTTCGCGATCTGATCGCGCCCAAGAAGACCAAGAGCTCGGAGTGGCTGAACGTGATGCGTCATGCGCATCGCCTGGGCATGTCGACGACAGCGACGATGATGTATGGCCATGTCGAAACGGTTTCCGAGCGTGTCGAGCACATGAGTCGAATCCGGGAGCTTCAGGACGAAACCCGAGGCTTTCGCGCGTTCATCTCCTGGACATTCCAGGACGATGGAAACCGACTCGGCGCCAAGGTCGCACGCGAGGCAATGCCGACCTCGTTCGATTACCTGCTGACTCAGGCTGTCTCCCGGATCTACCTCGACAACGTCGATCACATTCAGTCGAGCTGGGTGACGCAGGGGATGAAGATCGGCCAGGTTGCACTCGAGTTCGGAGCCGACGACCTCGGCTCGATCATGATCGAGGAGAATGTCGTCTCCGCCGCCGGCACCACCTACCGCGCGTCGACAGACGACTTCGTTCGCACGATCAAGGGGCTCGGAAAGATCCCCGTGCAGCGGGACACGCTGTACCGCGACGTCCGCGTCTGGAACTAATCGCTTCTTCACCAGGTCCGCCGGAGGCTTGGCTAGCCTCGGGCGGGGTCATGCTTGCGACGTTCCGACGATTCGGCTGCGCGGCGGTCGCGGCCGGCATGCTCGCCGGACCGGCAGCCGCGCAGCCGGTGCCGCTCATGCCCGGCGTGACCTACGACCAGCAGGTGCAGTTCACGCCCCACGGCCCAGTCGGCTTCAGCGTGATCACCGCACCGCCGCCAGGCTCTGCCGGCGGCCTCTATCGCCTCGGGCCCGTGCTGGCCGCCGGCACGATTCGAGGCGCGCGCGAACGAGTTGCCGATCTCGAACGCGAGGTGTCCGGGAGCTCGACTGCGGTAGGTGTCGACGGCGATTTCTCGACCGGCAGCGACGGACATCCGGCCGGGATCGTGGTCGATGCCGGCGCCTACCTCCACGGCCCATCTGCTGCACGATCGTCGATCGGCGTCGACTCGACCGGGATGCTGCAGATCGGGCGGATCACGTTTGCAGGGACCTGGAAGGGGAGCGGCCAGCGTCACCCGGTCGCGGGAATCAACCAGACTCCGAGGGGAAGCCAAACCGTGTTGTTCACCCCGGCCTGGGGTGGCGCGACGCCGGACATCGCGACCGCGGCCGCCGTCGTGCTCGAGCCGTTTCCCGTTCCTGCGCCGAACACCGATTTGACGGCCACCGTCACAACGGTCGGAACGGGAGCAACCGTGATCCCCCCTGACGGCGCGGTCTTGGTCTCAACCGGGGCCGAGGCGGCCAACCTGCAGGCGGAAACGGCTTCCGGCAGTGACATCACCATCCGCTTGATCCTTCCCTCGAGCTGGGCCACGGTGACCGACGCGCTTGGCGGCGGCCCGCTGCTCGTGCGCAACGGCAATGCCGTCTTCCACACGAGTGAGAACTTCGCCAGCGACCAACTTGCCCAGCGCGACGCGCGCGCCGCGGTTGGGCAACTCGCCGACGGCCGGATCATCCTCGTCGCCGTCGACGGTGGCCAACCGGGCTACAGCGTCGGCATGACGACCTATGAGCTCGCTCAGACGATGGCCCGACTCGGGGCGCGGACCGCGGCGGCGCTCGCTTACGGGAAGCCCGTCACGGCTGCCTTCGACGGCCAGCTGCTGAGCCGGCCCGCCGACCGCAGCGGCGCACCGGTCAAAGAGGGATTGCTGATCCAATACTTCGGTGTCTATGCGCCGCCCGTGTCCACACCGATCATCGGCAAGGACAATCAGACGACTGTCGAGCAGCTCGAGTACAAGGTCGTGCGGCCGTCGAGTGTGACCGCGGTCGTCATCGGTCCGAACGGGGTCGTGCATCCGGTCGACAGCGGTAGTCGCGATCCCGGCATCTATACCTTCACCTGGAACACGTACGACGCCGAAGGCACGTGGCACTGGAACATCAAGGCGACCGATGACCTCGGCCGCAACTCGGTCGCGGACCAGTCGTTCCAGTACGACCTGACGATCTCCGCGCTCAAGGTGCCGAAGATGTCGAGAGGCGGTGCCAAGATCGCATTCACCCTCGCGCGGCCGGCAAGTGTGACGCTTCAGATCAAAACGAGTTTCGGCACGGTTGTGGAGACAAATCCGCCCGCCGAACTTGCTCCGGGCGCGCAGTCACTCTCGTGGGACGGTCGAGCGGCCACCGGCACTGCCGCGCCCGCCGGCTCGTACGTGGCTCACATCACAGCTGTGAGCTCCGTCGGCACGATCGAGCTCTCCGCGCCGTTCACGCTGCGAAGTTAAGGTGCACCGGTGACGTCTCTCCTCGCACAGTACGGCGTGCTCGCCGTGTTCGTGCTGATGGCGATCGACGCCGTGTTCCCTGCGTTCAGCGAGCTCGTGATGCTGTATGGCGGCGCGCTCGGGTCCGGTGCGCTGACGCACCAACTCGACGTCTTCGGGGCGCACACGACCGGCGTAGGTGCCTTCCTCGCTATTTCGCTTGCCGGGACGATCGGCTACCTGCTCGGCTCGCTCGGCGGCTGGGCGATCGGTTTCTACGGCGGCCAGCCGTTCGTCAGCAGGTGGGGTCGCTGGTTCCACCTGGACGCGGCGCGGCTCGAGCGGGCGGAACGCTGGTTCCGCCGCTGGGAGCAGTGGGCGGTGTTGGTCGGCCGGATCACGCCCGTCGTGCGCTCGTTCGTCTCGATTCCGGCCGGTGTGTTCAAAGCTCCGCTCCCTCGTTACACGCTGCTGACGGCGATCGGCAGCGGCATCTGGTGCTTCGCGTGGGCGGGCGCGGGCTGGGGTCTCGGCGCGAGCTGGGCAGGCGTGCATCACGCCTTCGGCTACGTGGATTACTCAGTCGTAGCGGGAATCCTGGCAGCGGCGGCGTACTTGGTCCTTCGCCGTCGTCGCTCGATTACCATGGCTCGCCGTGCCTCCAATTCCTCACGTTGACGTCAAGGCGCAGTACGCGCCGCTGATTCCCGAGTTGAAGGAGGCATTCGCGCGGACACTCGAGTCCGGCCGCTTCATCTTCGGCCCCGAGGTTGACAAGTTCGAGCGCGAGGCGGCCGAATACCTCGGCGTGAAGGAGACAATCGGGGTTGCGAACGGCACAGACGCGATCGTGATCGCGCTCGACGCGCTCGGGATCGGCGAGGGGGACGAGGTGGTCTGCCCGTCATTCACATTCTTTGCAACAGCCGAGGCGATCGCGCGGCGCGGCGCCGTCCCCGTCTTCGCCGAGATCGACCCGCAGACGCTGAACCTCGATCCCACCGATGTCGAACGGAGAATTACCGAGCGGACGAAGGCGATCATGCCGGTGCATCTGTTCGGGCGTCCGGCGCCCGTCGAGGAGCTACGCCGCCTCGGACCGCCGATCGTCGAGGACGCAGCACAGGCGTTTGGTTCACCGGGGATTGCGACGAGCATCGCGTCGACCTTCAGCTTCTTCCCGACGAAGAACCTCTTCGGCCTGGGTGATGGCGGCCTCGTTGCGGCAAACGACTCAGACTTCGCCGAGCGAGTGCGGATGCTGCGGTTTCACGGTTCTCGTGCGAAGAAGGACTTCGAGCTGATCGGCTACAACTCGCGGCTCGACGCGATCCAGGCCGCCGCTCTACGGATCTTCCTGCCGCATCTCGATGAGTGGACCCGTCTGCGGCGCGAGGCGGCGACGCGGTATGCGGAGCTTGGGCTCGGCGAGCTCGCCGAGTTGCCCGCCGACGAGCCCGGCCACGTCTACCACATGTACTGCATCCGTTCACCCGAGCGCGACCGGCTTGCGCAGGCGCTGGCCGATGCGGAGATCGGTCACTCCGCCTACTACATGCCGCCACTCCATCTTCAACCTGCGCTGCGATACCTCGGGCATGCAGCGGGCGAGTTGCCGGAGACCGAGAAGGCGTCGCGCGAGAATCTCTGCCTGCCGCTTTGGGCAGGCATCACGGAGGAACAGCAGGCTGAGGTGGTCGGCGTTCTTCGCCGCGCGTCGACGCTGGTCAAGGCGTGAAGGTTCTGCCGATCAACCGGCGGCGCGTCTGGCAGCTGTTCTTCGACGCCGCACTGATCGCCGCAGCCTGGCGTCTCGCTTACTTTCTTCGCTTCGACAAAGCAACCCCGATCTACTACCGGCACCTGCTCTCGTGGCAGGTGTTTGCGGTCATCGTCGCCGTCAAGCTCTCAGTGTTCGTCGTCTTCGGGTTCTACAACCGCTGGTGGCGGTACGTGTCGACGCGCGACATGTGGGGCGCCGCGCGGGGCGTTACCGTCGCAACGCTCCTTGCCGATCTCGTGCTCTATGCCTTTCCGCCGGCGCATGAGCGCCTTTCTCGCGGAGTTGCGGCCCTCGACTACCTGCTGCTGCTCGCATTCGTCGCCGGTACGCGACTGCTGGCACGGACGCTGATCGAGCGTCCGCGCACCGGCATTGTTGCGCGCGGCCGCGAAGTGCTGGTCGTGGGAGCGGGTGACGCGGGCCAGCTGATCGTGCGCGAGATGCAGCGCAACCGCCAGCTTGGAATGACCGCGATCGGCTTCGTCGACGACGACCCGCGCAAGCGGAACGACCGTATTCAGGGAATCCGCGTGCTCGGCCCGACCGACGAGCTCGCCCATATTCTTCGTGACAACCGGCCGGACGAGGTGTTGATTGCGATGCCCTCCGCTCCCGGCGAGGTCCGGCGCAAGATCGTCGAGCTGACCCGCGGCGACGGAATCCCGGTCAAGACGTTGCCGGCTCTGCACGAGCTGATCTCCGGAGACCTCAACCTCGCAGTGCGGATTCGCCCGGTGCAGGTCGAGGACGTGCTCGGCCGCGAACAGGTGGACGTCGACCTGGGCGAGGTCGCCGCGTACGTGCGCGATCGCGCTGTCCTCGTGACCGGAGCCGGCGGCTCGATCGGATCGGAGCTTTGCCGTCAGCTGGCGCGGCTCGGTGCCGGACGCCTGATCCTGGTCGAGCAGGGTGAAACGGTCCTCTACGAGATCGAGCGCGAGCTCGTCGACGAGCGCAACTTCACTGCGGTGATCCCGGTACTCGCGGACTGCGGTGACCGCTCGAAGATGCGCCAGGTGTTGGAGCGCTACCCCCCGGACATCGTCTTCCACGCCGCGGCGTACAAGCACGTTCCGATGCTCGAAGCGAACCCGCTGCAGGCCGTCGCCAACAACGTCCTGGCGACGCGCGCGATCGCCGAGGTTGCGGTGGAGGCCGGCGTCGACCGGTTCGTTTTGATCTCGACCGACAAGGCCGCGAAGCCACAGAATCTGCTCGGGCAGTCGAAGGCGCTCTGTGAATGGATCGTCGAATCGTTTGCGTTGCGCGACGACGTCGCGACACGCTTCGTCGCCGTTCGGTTCGGCAACGTGCTCGCGTCCTCGGGCTCGGTGATTCCGATCTTCCGCCGCCAGATCGAGCGCGGCGGGCCGGTCACCGTCACGCATCCGGAGATGACGCGTTTCTTCATGACGATTCCCGAAGCCGCGTCGCTCGTCGTTCAGGCGGGGTCGATGGGCGGGCGCGGCCAGATCTACGTGCTCGACATGGGCAAGCCGGTGAAGATCCTCGATCTTGCGAAACAGATGATCGAGTTGTCCGGACACACGGAGGACGACATCGGCATCCGCTTCGTCGGTGCACGGGCCGGTGAAAAGCTGCACGAAGAGCTCTGGAACGACGACGAGGATGTCGGCCCGACGTCGAATTCGAAGATCATGCGCGCGGCAAGGGCGCCGATCGACAGTGGCTGGCTCGAAGAGCAGCTGGACGAGCTTGCACGGCTCGTCGCGGGAGCCGACACGCTTGGCGTGACCGCGAAGCTGCGTGCGATCGTCGCCGAGCCCCGCCGCACCGGCTCAGCCGTGCTCGAAGACACGCTGCATTAGTACGGCACGGTTTTCCACTCTTGTGACAGTCCCGGCCGAGTGTGCCGGTACGGTTGGCCGGTGAGCGTTCTCGACGGCCTCAATCCCGAGCAGCGGCGAGCTGCGGAGGCGGTGCGCGGGCCGGTGTGCATCCTTGCTGGCGCAGGCTCGGGCAAGACGACGACGATCACTCGACGGATCGCCTGGCAGGTGGCGAGCGGCGCATTCCGGGCCGACGAGTTGCTCGCCGTGACCTTCACCGACAAGGCGGCGAGCGTGATGAAGGCCCGGCTTGCCGCGCTTGGCACCGGTGGTGTCGAGGCCCGCACGTTCCACTCGGCCGCTCTGTCACAACTCCATCGTTACGCGCCGGACTCGGCCGGGCGGATTCTGTCGACCAAGGCGCTGCTCTTGCGTCAGATCGCCAACTCGCTTCCGAAGGCGTTCCGCTTTCGCCCGGCCGGCGATCTCGCGACCGAGATCGAGCGTGCGAAAGCACGGCGCGTCCGGCCCGACGACTACCTGCGTTCACTCGGCGAGCATGTGCCGCCGATTCCGCCTGATTTGATGGGCAAGGTCTACCGCGAATACGAGCACCGGAAGGCAGAGCGTGGTGAGATCGACTTCGAAGACCTGCTCGAGCTGGCGATCCGCATGTTCGAGACCGATGAGCGTGCCCGCAACGATGTGCAAACGCGGTACCGGGCGTTCACCGTCGATGAGTACCAGGACGTCAACCTCCTCCAGCAAACACTGCTCGATCTCTGGCGAGGCCCGAGCGAGGAGCTCTGCGTCGTCGGTGACGACTATCAGGCGATCTATTCGTTCACCGGCGCCTCGGCGCACTGGCTGCTCGGAATGGAGAAGCGGTTCCCACACGCAACGGTCGTACGCCTCGAGCACAACTACCGCTCGACTCCCGAGATCCTCGAGCTCGCGAACCGGCTCGTACCACGGCTCGGCGGGGTCGAGAAAACACTCCAGCCGACGCACTCCTCGGGCCCGGAGCCGGTCCTGCGCTCATTCGTGTCACCCGAGTCGGAGCACGCATGGCTGGCGGCTGAGGTGAGGCGCGTCGTGGCTGAAGGCGTTCCACTCGAGGAGATCGCGATCCTCTGCCGCACAAACGCTCGGCTGGCGGATTTCGAAGAGGTGTTGCACGAAGCCGGCTTGCCCTTCCAGGGCGCGTCACTCCTTTCGCGCGAAGCAGCTCGACGGCTTCTACGTCTCGCGGCAAACGTGCAGGCGACCGATGTTGCGCGCCGCGTACGCGCGCTCGCCGAGGAGGCCGGCTGGCTCACCGACGTCCCCGACAAACTCGGCGAGCGGGAGCAGACCAGGCAGGCCGACCTCAACCGCCTCGTTCGGCTTGCCGAGGAGCTCGACGACGGCGAGCGAACGCTCTCGGAGTTCGCCGATGAGCTGCGGCGGCGCTTCGACCCCCGCGGCGAGGGTGCTCGTGGCGTGCACCTGCTCACCTATCACCGGGCAAAAGGGCTCGAGTTCGACGCCGTCTTTCTGCCGCGGCTCGACGAGAAGGAGCTTCCGGCTCGCCAGGCACGCGGTGCGGACGAACTGGCGGAGGAGCGGCGGTTGCTCTACGTCGGGATCACGCGTGCCAGGCGCTCGCTCGCGATCACCTGGTCCGGGCGGCCGAGTCCCTTCCTGGCCGAGCTCGGCGCCGGCGCCGAGCTCGTCGCCGCAGTTCGGGCACCGCGAGGACGGTCAGCCGCAGTCCAGATGCCGGTCGACGCAGGCGACTCCGTCTTGTACGACGCGCTCGCCGCATGGCGGCTCAGGACGGCTCGGGGCGAAGCCGTGCCGGCGTTTCACGTGTTCCACAACCGCGTCCTGGCGGCGATCGCCAGCGCCCGCCC
>Ga0068855_100005267_pt1 | contig 15790 bp, 11 predicted proteins | sample KBSCornC52_FD_66592 | JGI IMG/M metagenome (GOLD analysis project Ga0068855, IMG submission 66592) | Corn rhizosphere microbial communities from Kellogg Biological Station, Michigan, USA - KBS Corn C5-2 | ecosystem: Host-associated > Plants > Roots > Rhizosphere > Soil ...
GAGAAGTTGCCGACCATCCGCGTGACGACACTCACTTCATAGCGGTCCTGCAGGTTCTCCCCGACGCCGGGCAAGTCGACGCGCACGCCGATGCCATGTTGCTCGAGCTCGCCGCGCGGACCGATGCCGGAAAGCTTGAGCAGCTGCGGCGTGTTGAATGCGCCGGCGCACAGGATCACCTCGCGCCGTGCGGTCACCTGCAGCCGTTGCGGCGCATCGGCGCTCGCGTGCAGCGGATCGGCTCGATACAGATGACGGCCGGCCAGATATTCGACGCCGGTCGCACGCCGGCTCTCATCGAGCAGCACACGAGTCGCAAGCGCATGCGTACGGACGACGAGCCGGCCCGCGCAGGCCTTCTCCGCCTTCCGGATGTATTCGCGGCTTCCCACCCGGTGGCCGGCCTGCGTGGACAACGGCACGACGCAGACGCCTTCGCCGCTCTGCCTGACCAGTTGCCAGTCGTTGGGGTCCAGATTCCCCGCGAGGCGGCCCAGCACGCGCGACACCGGGCGGCCGAGGGTCGCGAACGATTCGCGCAGCGTCGCCTTGACCAGCGCTTTCGCAAAGGCGTCGCGCACCATCAGCAGCGGATCGGCGACGTTCGTCGCGAGCCAGCCGTCGAAGCCGTGCCGGCTCGCCGCGTCGAGGCGCGACGCATACTCGCAGCGCTCGAGCCGCGTGAAATGGCGTCGCATGCTGTCACTCGACCACGACTCGTCGCCGGTCAGCGCGCAGATGTGGTCCCAGTCGCTGTTGTGCGGATACAGCGTGATCATCGCGTTGTGCGCCGTGCAGCCGCCGAGCGTTGCGCAGCGCGGGTAGAGCACGCCGTTCTGCGCGCTGCGGAACTTCGGGTCGCGCCGCTGGCGCGCATCGTCGGCATAGTGACGAACGAAGAAGTTCCACGCATAGCGCTCGTCCTCGGACGCGAGCGCGTGGAACGCGGGCACGTCGTACGTGTACGAGTCTTCGTCGCCACCGGCCTCGAGCAGCAGCACGCGGAATCCGGCGAGCGCGAGATTGGCGGCGAGCGGGCCACCGCCCGCGCCCGACCCGACGATGACGTAATCGAAGCCGTCGTCGCCGGTTGCCTCCCGGCACGCGACGTCGCCCGGCGCCCCCGCGGACTCGTCGCTCGCGCGGAACAGCGCGCCGCACCCGCTGACGAGTGCGACGGCCACCGCGCCGACGGCCGCGAGCGCACGAATGACGTGCCGTCGCGCCACATGCTGCAGTGCTGGCCCCGCGGGTGGATCCGCCTTGCTCACAGCGTCTTCAGGAATGCGATCAATGCGCGCTTGTCGGCGTCGGTCAACGCACGTTCTTCGGCGAAATAATCGGTGCCGAAGTAATGGCCGCGGTTGACGACGAAATCGGGGCACTTGCTGATCTCGAGCAGCGGCTTGACGAGATCGGCGAACGCCGCGCGCGCGTCGGCATCGGTCGCGTTCCGCGGCAGCGACTTCAGATCGCCCTTGGCGCGCGCGATGAACGCGAGCAGCTTGCCGCGCTGCTCGAGGTCGATGTTCGACAGCAGGTTGATCGGCGTTCCCTTCGGAATGGGCCCGATCTCGATGCCGCCTTCCTTGAACAGCCACGGCTGCGCATACGTCAGTGGACCCGTGAGCGGCTGCAGGAAGTCCGGCAGGTAGCCCTTGGGAACGCGCAGGTAGCTCGTTGCCGACGTGACGTCGACGACACCGGGCAACGCCTTTCCGGACGCCGTGACGAACATCCGGTCGCCCTTGCGCTTCTCGGGCCACAGCAGCTGCTCGATCCCGCTGTCGAACGACTTCATCCGGTCCGCGACGGACCCGGACCAGTAGAAGTCGCCGAGCGAGTTGTTCAGCAGGAACGGCGCCGACGACCACAGGCTGATCAGCGACGGAGGGCGAATGTAGCCGCGACCGCCGGCAGGCATTTCGTAGCGCGCAGGCTCGCCCGTCAGCGGATCGTGCACGGTGATCGCGCCGACCGACGGCAGGCTCTTGTACGAATGCGACGAGAAGTTGTCCCAGATGTCGCCGGCGATTGCGTTGGTCGCGAGCGACGAGCATGCGTTCGTCTCGAGCAGCGTGACCGGGACGCGCAACTCGGTGGACAGGTAGTTTCCGGCGAGAAAGTCGTCGCGCAACGCGATCTGCCGCATCTCACGCTTGAATTCGTCGCTCTTCGTCCACTTCCAGTAGTCGTTCCAGCAGGCGAGGTAGCCGGCTCCTGCGCATCCCTGTTGCGGGAAGAAGCGGAACGCCTGCTCGGGCAGCTTGCTCGAGTGGCAGCGCGCACAGGCGTCGGCGAATAGCGTCCTACCGCGGTCGAGCGTCTCGCGATCGGCCGTCAGGAACGCGCGGCCGCCGGGCGCGTCCTTCAGGTAATCGGGCTTCGCCGTCGCGAGGAAGAACAATGCGACGTCGGGCGTCTGCGACTCGGTGGCCTTCCAGTAGCTCGAGTTGCGGTTTGCGACGGCGATTTCGAACGGCGTGAATTTGGTGCCGCCGACGAATGGCTTGAAATGCTCGAGCCATTCTTCGCTGAAGAGGCCGATGTTGACGAACACGCGGTTCAACGCGCCGAGCGCCCCGACCGAATCGGACCCGTCCTTCAGCACGCGCGGCGTGAAGACCGTGCCGGGTGCCTCGTAGAACTGCGCGAGCGGGCTGCCCGCCGGCACGTACTTGTTCAGGTGCTCGTTGTCGCGCTCGCCGCCTTCGAGCTGCTCCTTGCCCCAGCGGCGCGCGATGGCCATCCGCGCGCCGAAGTTGTACACGGCATTCATCGTCCGCGGATTGTTCATGTAGTCGGTCGACACGAACGACGTGTCGAGCGCGCCGGGCCGCGACGTATGGAACAGCTGGTACGGAAAGCTCGACTCGTCGACGTTCCAGACGAAGACGCGATCCACCCAGAAATATTGCGCGCCCGGGTTCGAGTTCAGGTTCTCCCACTTCGGATGCTCGGGATCCTGCGGCGGATTAACTGGATTCGGCCCGACATGGCAAAAACCGCACGACATGCCGACGCGATAGGGTTTCACGAGGTTGCGGTCGTTGTAATAGCTCGGGTCCGTGTAATAACGCTCCGGATCCCAGCGACGCGCCGCCGCCTCGTCGAACGCGGGATTGGGAAAGAGTCGCAGCCCGACGACGCCGGTCGCATACCCGTAGTACGAGCCGACGGGCACCGTGCTTCCGCGTGCGCCGATCGCAACACCGGGGTACTTCGCTTCGTTCTCGAACGGGTCGCTTGCGCAGTCGTCGCGACGAACGTCGAGCCACAATCCGTAGCGGTCCTTGCGCGGTCCCGTTCCCTTGTCGAAGCACGGCTCGTTGACGAGACCAAGGTAGCGCCACCGCGTGTCGCGGCTGTACTGGAGGCTCGGATGGTTCGACACCGTCTTCAGGAAATCGAGGATTCCCGCGCTTTCCACCGAGAGGTCGTTCCACAACCGGTCGTTGCCGCCGGTCCACACGATCCAGCTGTTGCGACCCTTGATGGCGGCAGACGCGGCATCCGCCGCAGAGATGCCGGGCACGTACGGCGCGAGGTCGGCGGCGATTTTGCCCGCGTCCCGCGTCGCGCCGTAGTCCATGTCGCGGAAGTAGTCCTCGTCCGCGGCGGGAAAGCTCGCGGCCGTGCGACCGACGCACATCGCTTCGTCGACGACGCGTCCGGAACCCTGACCGCACGCCGCCTGCCAGGGCAGCGTCGTGCAGCACGCGAGCGCCAGTGCGCCAACGGTCGCTGTGAGCAGGATTGCGCGAGATGGCTGCGTTCTCATGGGTCGAGCTCCGACGTTGTGGTCGTCGCACATCGCTGCGATCCCGCTTGCCGCGCGCGTCGTTGCGACGTATCGTCGATGCGACGGAGGAGGGCGGTCGAATGGCGGGCACGTTTCGGATCAAGCTGCTGCCGGCGCTGCACGGCGACTGCATCTGGATCGAGTACGGCGAAGCGGGTGCTACGCATCACGTGCTCGTCGACGGCGGTCCGCTCGGCGCGTTCGGTGCATTGCGTGCGCATGTCGAAGCGCTTCCGGCCGACGCGCGCGATGTCGAGCTGCTGGTCGTCACGCATATCGACGCCGACCATATCGACGGCATCGTCAAGCTGCTGCGGCATCCGAAGCTCGGGCTTGCATTCCGCGAGGTCTGGTTCAACGGCTGGCCGCAAATCGAGTCGCTCGCGGGTGGCGTCTTCAAACCGGCGACGGCCGGCGATCGCGGTGCGTTCAGCGGCGAAGCGCTCGATCTCACGCTCGTGCGCACCGGGCTCGTCTGCAATGCACGCTTCCGCGGGTTCGCCGCGATGGTCGCCGACGAAGGCGAGCTGCCGCGCGTGCGCCTGGAAGGAGGTCTCGAGCTGACGCTGCTGTCGCCCACACCCGGCAAGCTCGCCGATTTGCGCACGGCGTGGATGAAAGCGTTCGCGAAGCTCGGCGCGAAGCCCGGCGATGCTGCGTTCGTCGGCGAGAAGCTCGATCGCGACGCCCGGTTTCGCGGCGAGGGCGCGCTGCCGGCGCTGCCGGGCGGACTCGACGAGGCCGCGGACACGGCATCGACGCTCGATCCGGCGGTGGCCAACGGCTCGAGCATCGCCTTCGTCGCAGAGTACCAGGGACGCCGCTGCGCGTTGCTCGGCGACGCGCATGCGCCCGTCGTCCAGCAAGCGCTCGGACGGATGGCCCGCGAGCGCGGCGAGGAGCGCCTGCGCCTCGATGCGGTCAAGGTTTCGCATCATGGCTCGGACGGCAACACGACGACGTTGCTGTTGCAGAAGCTGGCATGTCGCAACTTCCTCATCTCGACCAATGGCAGCGTCTTCAAGCACCCCGACGACGCCGCGATCGCGCGTATCGTCAAGCAGGCCGCACCCGCGTGCCTGTACTTCAACTACCTGTCCGACTACAACCGCAAGTGGGCCGACGACGCGTTGCAGCGGCAAGGCAATTTCAGATCGATCTATCCGCCGGATGGGGCGGCCGGCATCGAGCTCGACCTCCTTGCGGCTCAGTGACTCTGCATGACGAGCATCGACGACGCCCACGTGCGATCGTCCCGCATGAACCGGTGCATCGCGCGCCGCGTCTTCCATAGCGCGGTGTCGATCGCCCGATCCTTGAACAGCTTGCGATAGAACAGCCGGGCGTGGATGTCGGCGTAGTCGTCGCGCACACCCCAGCGGAAGCCGACGATCGCCGGAATCCCCTGCTGCGCGGCCTCGAACGCGAAGCCCGCATTGCCGCTGCTGCAGCTCGACAGGTACACGAGCTTGCTGCGGCGAAGATACGGCGCGACCTCGTTGATCCTGACGGCGACCGGCTTGTCGCGCTGGCCGACGATCAGCGATGCCTGGCCCGGGTTGTCGCGCGAATGATACGAGTGACCGGCAAAGTGCACGACGTCCCAGGGTGTCGGCTCGCGCAGCACGTCGAGCAGCCGCTCCTGCGTCAGCGGCGCGTTGTCGTCGCCACCGACGACGCGCGGCTCGTCGAAGCCGAGCTGACGCGCGACGCGGCTGAACAGCCGCCGCACCTCCTCGCACTCCTTGCGCACGTGCGACAACGGTGCGAGTGTCAGCGGGCGGCCGTCCTCCTGCAGCGAGTCGACGACACCCGACGCATCGGCGCACAGGATCAGGCAGCGCAGCGGACGCGGCGGGCCGTCGAACAGCTGCGTGTCGGCGGGCACGACGCCAGCGATGCTGCGCACGAGCGGCGCATGGATCATCCACGGCTCGGGCAGCTCGGCGATCGGGCTGCTGATCGCTTCGAGCGCGATCTCGTACAGCGCGTCGGCGACGATGAACGTTACGCGCGTGTTCGCGAGACCGCCCGCGATCTCCAGTCCCGCGCGAAGCTGCTCGCCGAACATCGGGTTGTCGGCGCAGAAGCCATCGACGATGCTCTTGCCGAGCCCATAGAACATCTCGCGCCAGCTCTCCTTCGCATCGCTGAGCGCGAGCGCCACCATCTTCAGCGCCCCGAGCAGCGACCCCGGCACGTTCAGTCCTCCGCTGCGCTCGAACTCGAAGCCCCTGCCATGCAGGTCGTAGCTCCAGCGGCCGGAGGGATCGGCGCGAATCGTGATGTCGAGCCGCACGATCTCCGCGTGAACGGCGCGAATCTGCTGCAGCAGCATCGCCGGGAGGTCGGCATCGACGGTCACGCATATCGGCGGCGCGCGCATCCGGGCGACGCGTTGCTGGACCGCGTTGGTGATCGCCGACGTGACGAGCGCCATCGGCGCCGGGCAGATCGCTCGTGCCGCCTCGCAGAACAGGATTCCACCCCCCGGGTCGGCCGCTGAGTTCCGGTCGGCCGCGAGCGTGACGCTGGCGACGATGAAATCCGGTGCCGTCGACCTGATGTAGGCGAGCGCGCTCTCGGTGTTCGTCTTGGGGATGACGGTGATGTCAGGTTCGTCGAGCGCGCGGATCAGCAATTCGCTGAGTGCGATATCGCCGCTCCCGGTCACGATGAGGACCGTATGGGCCATTTAGGGGTCTGATGAAGAGGGCGCCGCCGTCGGGAAGTGCAGCGTGAATTCGGTCCGCTGGTCCGGAAGCGTCGCTTCCGAGAAATCGCCGCGATGGAACTGCATGAACTCGTCGATCAGCGGGCGCGCGATCGACAGGTCGGCGCGCGCCTGCGACCACTGGCGCGCGGCGTCGCTGCCGGGCCCTTGCGCGCGAATGAAGCCGCGCAGCGTCACCGTGACTTGCGTTTCCGTGACGGCGAGCACCGCTTCGACCGGTTGCGATTCCGGCGCGTAGCGCAGCAGCTCCGACAGCAGCGCTTCGAAGATCGTCCCGAGCTGGAAGTGATCGCCGCTGATCGTCGGAACGCCGTCGCCCTCGACACTGACACGCACGCGGTCGCTTTCGGACAGGTCTGCGGCGAGCGCCTCGATCTCGGCGCGCAGGTTGAGCCGCGACAGCTCCGATGGCTTCGGTCGCGCGCGCGGATTGAACATCGCGAGCTTCGAGTAGCCGTGCCGAACGCGTCCCAGCAGGCGCAACACCTTGCTCACGCGGCGCATTTCGTCGATCGATCCGGGTCCGGTCGGCGGTGGCGACGGCGCCATGGCCATCACGCGCGCGATGTGCTCGAGCTCGCAGACGGCGAGCGCCAGCGGCGAGCTCGTCTCGACGGCCACCTCGTACGCGGCCTTTTCGAGCAGCTCGAGCTCGACGGTCCTGCGCATCGCGCGCGTATCGCGCAGGATGAAGATCGAGCCGGTGAGCCCCGCGGGGACGTCCTGCCGCGACACGTACACGGGGATCGTCGTCAGCGGTGCGTCGGGCGCGCCTGCGGCTCGCTCGCCGATGCGCCTGACGATGAACTCGCCGAGGTCGCCCGGCGGTCCGCCGGCGAGCCGATGACGCGCCTGCGTGTCGGCGAAGACGTTGTCGAGCTCGCCGGCGATCGCGCTCGCGTCCTTGAATCCGAGCAGCGACGCGGCCGCGGCGTTCGCGCGTCGCACGCGCAGCGCCGCGTTGGTGATGAAGACGGCGTCCGACGCGTGCTCGAACGATTCGGTCAGCATGTAGAGCACGCTGATCCGGTGGATCAGTCCGCCGACCTCGCGTGCGAGCTCGTCCAGCGCATCGCATTCGTCGGCGGCGAATGCGCATTCGCGCGTGTCCTCGACGTTGATGATCCAGCGGACGAGGCTCTTGTCGTCTTCCGCGAAGATCGGCACGCACAACTCCGAGCGCACCTCGCTCGATGAGACGCTCGGCGTGTAATCGTGATCGGACAGCACGTTCGGAACGTTCTGCATGGTGCCCGTGCGAATGACGCGTCCGAGAATGCCTTCGTCGATCGGCTGCGAGTAGTCGTCGGGCAGCCGGATCGGATCCTTTTCGTCCGCCCAGTGCTGAGCGAGCAGCCGGATCCGGCCCTCGCTGCGGTCGCACAGCAGGATCGAGACGTGCGAGAAGCCGAAGTTCTCGACGACCTTTCGCGCGAGCACGCTGCAGGCATCGAAGATCGTCGTGCAATTGTTGAGCGCCTTGAAGAGCTCCACGCGGCGCTTCAATGCGCGCGCCTCGATGAACGACAGCGCCTGCAGCACGCTCGCGTCGATCGGCAGCTCCTCGAACGCGCGCCGCTGGCTCTCGCTGAAGCCGTTGAGCTTCGTGCTGAGCAGCGTGACGGACCCCACGACATCGCCGCCGCGCCGGATATCGCGACGCAGGGCGCTTTTGATGCCGGCGCCGAGCATTTCCTGCACGGCCGGGTCATCGCGGAAGCGCCCCCACAACGGCTGCCTCATGAACTCCACCAGGTCCGCGATGACCGTCGCCTTCGGATCCATCATCCAGCGCTTCTGGTCCTCGTTGAGGAACCACCAGCGCCGCTGGCCCTGGTCGGTATGGCCATACATGAACAGCGCATTCACGTGATTCTTGTCGCGGCTGAAGGACGAAACGCTCATCCGCGTGAACGGGAACGATGCCTTCAGCGCTTCGGCCAGGGCGTTCAGCAGGGCTGCTGCGTCGTCGACGGTCCGATTGATCTCGTGGATCCGGTTCGCGAGCTGTTGTTGCTCCATGTTGCGGAACAGCCCAAGCGAGCCGACGACCACGCCGTGCTCGTCGGGTATCGGCAATCCGGTGATCTCGAGCGGAACCGTGTCGCCATCCGGCCGATAGCCCTGCACGCTGTAATTGCCGAGGAAGCCGGATTTGCGATCAGCGAGCTGGCGTTGCAGGATCGCGCGCGCCGCTTCGTCGCGGAAAATCGAATCGAGCGTGATGCCGTCGTAGCCCGCCAGTCCGAGCATGTCGAGCGCGGCGCGGTTCGCATAACGGACGTGGCGCTCCATGTCGATGATGACGACGCCGATGCCCGACGCGTCGAGCACTTCGCGCCGGCCCTCCTCGAGATGAGAGAAGCGGATCAGCGTGTCATCGAGGATGTCGCGACCGGTCTCGCGCGCGGCGGGCGCGTTCGTGCCGGGTGTCACGGTACTCGTCATGCCTGCCTCCCCGGCGCGTCCGGCGCCTCGAGGATGACCGTCGCGGGATCACTCGCGGACGATTGTAGCGCACAACTGACCCGGATTGCCGATGTGAAAATTCACATGCCGAGCGCGTCCGCCAGTGCTGGAATGCTCGTCACCGCATGGTCGACGGTCGCGGTGCCGACCTTGTCGCCGCGACCGGGACCGAACTCGTTCGGGCGTTCGATGAAGGCGGTGCGCAGGCCGACATGCGCGGCCGCGGCGAGATCCGACGGATGGGCCGCAACCATCATCACCTCGTCGGGCGCACAGTCGAGTGCTTCGACCGCGGCGAGGTAGACGATGGGCTTCGGCTTGTAGTCGCGCGCGAGCTCGGCGCCGAGGATTGCGTCCCACGCGAATCCGTTGCGGCGCGCGAGATCGATCATCAGCGAAATGTTGCCATTGGAGCAGGGCGCGAGCCTGAATTGGGCACGCAGACGGTCGAGTCCGGGCCGCACGTCAGGCCAGGCGTCGAGTCGATGCCAGGCCAGGTTCAAGTGCGCGCGCGTCGCCTCATCAACGTCATCGAGCGCGAACGTGCTCAATATGACGTCGAGGTTGCGCCGATGCAGCGCGTCGAGCTTGCTGAACGGCAGGCGGCCGCTGCGGACGTCGTCCATCGCCGGCTGGTACTGGCCGCGCCAGGCGTCCGCGAAGGCGAGCCAGTCGATGGCGACGCCGCGCGGGGCGAGCGCCGCTTTCGCTTCACGCGCGATCGAGCTCCGCCAGTCGACGAGCGTGCCGAACACGTCGAACAGCAATGCATGGAGGGTCGCCATCGTGGCTCCGGCGGTGTCGTTGCCGGAAGTGTGCCTGATCCGTCGCCACGCCGAACGCTGGCGCGGAATCCGCCAACGTGTTCGGACCGCGCTAGAATGCGTCGATCAGGGAGCGGCTCACGATGTCGTCGTCGGACAAGAACGTAATGGGAGGAGCGCTCGCCGTGTGCTCCACGTCACCGCCGACCGGCTTCTATCGCGACGGCTGTTGCAATACGGCGGCCGAAGACGTCGGCATCCACGTCGTCTGCGCACGAATGACGCGCGAGTTTCTCGATTTCGAGCGCGCCCGCGGCAACGATCTCGTCACGCCCGTTCCCGACGCGCAGTTTCCGGGATTGAAGCCCGGCGACCGCTGGTGCGTGTGCGCGGGACGCTGGCGCGAGGCGTTCGACGCCGGCGTTGCGCCGCCTGTCGTGCTCGAAGCCACGCACGAGGAAGCGCTCGCGATCGTTCCGCTTGCCGACCTGCGCCGGCACGCGCTCGATCTCAATTGACGTGTTAGGGCCTGTTACAGTAACAGGGCCCTAGCTGCAGGAGTCGGATCGATGCGCGAGATTCTGCCGGACATCTACACGTGGTCGTGGTTCTCGGAGGCGCACGGTTACGACTTCAACGGCTACCTGATCCGCCACGACGACGGCAACCTGTGCATCGATCCGGTCACGCCACAGGACGACATCGACGGGATCGCGCGGATCGGCGTCGGCACGATCCTGCTCACCAACCGCAATCATTCGCGCGCGTCGAACGCGATTCGCGAGCGCACGCAGGCGCGGGTGATGATTCATCCGGACGATGCGCCGCATGCAATCGGCCAGGGCACGATCGTCGACGGCGAGCTCTTGATCGGCGAGAAAGTCGGTCCGCTCGTCATCGAGCCGGCAGCGGGCAAATCACCGGGCGAGGTCGCATTGCACTGGCCGGAGCGCCGACTGCTGTTCATCGGTGACGCCGTCGTCGGCAACCCGCCCGGTCAGTGCGGGCTGCTGCGGGAGAAGGTGATGGACGACCCGGCGCGGCTGCGGGAGAGCGTGCGCAATCTGCTGGAGCTCGACTTCGACTCGCTGCTCTTCGGCGATGGCGTGCCGATCCTCACCGGCGCACGAGCGAAGCTCGAAGCGCTGGTGGCGACGTTTCCCTCCTAGAATTCGAGCGCCGCAAGGATCGCCGCGCTGGCCGACGTGCCGATACGGTTCGCTCCGGCGTCCAGCATCGCTCGTGCGTCGTCCAGCGTACGAATGCCGCCCGATGCCTTGACGCCGATGCCGGCACCGACCGCTGCGCGCATCAGGCGCACGTCGTGAACCGTCGCGCCACCCGCCGGATGGAAGCCGGTCGATGTCTTGACGAACGCAGCGCCGGCGTCCAGCGCTGTCCGGCAGGCCAGGCGCTTTTGCGCGTCGTCGAGGGCCGCGGTTTCGAGGATCACCTTGACGGGTATCCCCGGTACGGCGCGGACAACGGCCGCGATGTCCTCGATGATGCCGTCGATCTCGCCGCTTCGCAGTGCGCCGAAATTCATCACGGTGTCGATCTCGCGTGCGCCATCCTCGACGGCCGTCGCGGCGGCGCGCGCCTTCACGTCGGCGCGGTCGCAGCCGTGCGGAAAGCCGACGACGCTGACCACGCGCGTGTCGCTGCCGGCGAGCGCTTCCGCCGCGACCCGCACCCAGTACGGCTGGACGCAATAGAATCCGACGCCGAGCACGCGGGCGGCGTCGAAGCCGCTGCGGATGTCGTCGAGCGTGGCTTCCGGCTTCAGCACCGAGTGGTCGAGCAGGCGGGCGAGCTCGTGGCGCGTCATTGCGGACCTTTCGCGGCGCGTGCGCGCGCCATCCGCTCGGCGAGGGACGCTTCGAGCTTCGCGCGATCGACGAACTCCGGCGTCGTGTCGGGCACGCCGAGATAGAACACCGTCACGCTCGCCGTGCCCGATTCCGCGGCGTCGTGCGTGGCGTAGAGGCGGACTTCGGTTCTCGGATGATCGGCGAAGCGCGCGCGCGGAATGCGCACGTCGACGCTTCGTTCGGCCGCCGTCGGCGGCAACAGCGGCGTTTGCGCATTCGTGAACGGATTGACGCCTCGCACGGTGAGCCATGGATAGGTCGCCGGATCCGTGGCGATCCGGACGACGACGACGGCATCCGCGTCGCTTGCGCCGCGCTCGATGCCCCACACGATGCCGATACCCGGCGCCGCGTAGACGTCGGAGCTGCCGTGGTCGGCGCGTGGCTGCGCGCACGCGACCGGCGTCGCACAACCGAGCACCGCCAGCACCACGAGCACGTTGCGCACGGCGCGTAGCCAGCGCGCGAGCCGAGCCACGTCATCGACGATCGGCGCCGCGCGACGTCGCTGGGCGGTCATCGATCGCTCGCCGGCAGCGCGACCAGCGTCTCGTCGGCAAAGTGCAGCGCGACCGGATCGCCGACGCCGATCGCCTCGCCGCCGGCGCTGCTCGGCCGGATGGCCTGCAGCGACGTGTCGCCGCAGGCGAGCTGATATTCGACCTTCTCGCCGAGAAACGTCCGCGTGACGACGCGCGCGGCGAGACCGTCCGCTCCCCGCACGACTTCGATCGCTTCGGGGCGCAGCACGAGCTTCGCGCCGTCGCCGACCTGCAGCGCCCCGCGCGCGCGCGCCCGGAACGTCGTGCCCAGCGCGGCGATCGTCGCGCCGTCGCCATCCGCCTCGACGACCGTCCCCGGCACGAGATTCACGCGGCCGACGAACGTCGCGACGAACTCGGACGCCGGGCGATGGTAGAGATCCTCGGCCGTGCCTTCCTGGACGATCGTTCCCTGGTTCATCACGACGATGCGATCGGATACGGCCATCGCTTCCTCCTGGTCATGCGTGACGTAGACCGTCGTGATCGCCAGCCGGCGCTGCAGTTCGCGGATATCGGTGCGCATCTGCACGCGCAGCTTCGCGTCGAGGTTCGATAGCGGCTCGTCGAACAGCAGCACGCGCGGATGGATGACGATCGCGCGCGCAAGTGCGACGCGCTGCTGCTCGCCGCCGGAAAGCTGCGCCGAAAACTGGTGCTCATAGCCGGTGAGGCCGACGAGTGCCAGCACGTCGCCGACGCGCGCGGCAACGTCGCGCGCCGGCTCGCCGCGCACCTCCAGTCCATACGCGACATTGTCGAACACGGACAGGTGCGGAAACAACGCATAATTCTGGAACACGAAGCCGATGCCGCGCCGATTCGCGGGCACGTGCGTGACGTCGTCGTTGCCGAAGCGGATGCGGCCCTCGTCCGGCTGCTCGAAGCCGGCGATCATCCGCAGCGTCGTCGTCTTCCCGCAACCGGACGGTCCCAGCAGCGTGACGAACTCGCCCGGCGCCGCGGTGAAGCGGACGTTGCGCGCCGCGTAGACGTCGCCCTTGACCCGATGGCTGAATCGCTTCGACACGCCATCGACTTCGACGGCGATCGCCGATTGGGCGACGGCGCCCATGGCTAACCCCCCAACATGCTGGTCATCCGCGGCGCGCCCTGCGCACGGAACAGATTCAACACCTGGCCGATGACGGCGATCATCACGAACACGATCGCGACGACGAGCACCGAAAAAGCCGCCGCCGGCCCGAGCGCCAACTCGGTCATGTCCTGCAGGATCTTCACGGTAATCAGCGTCCAGCCGACCGATACGAGGAAGATCGTCGCGCTGATCGCCGTCATTGACCGGATGAACACGACGCCGAGTGCGGCGAAGAACGCCGGCAGGATCAGCGGCAGCGTCACGCGGCGGAATGTCGTGCCGCTGCCGGCGCCCAATCCGTTCGACGCTTCCTCCAGGCTGCGGTCGATCTGCTGCAGCAACGCGACCGTCGTGCGAATTCCGGTCGGACCATACCGGAATATGTAGCAGGCGATGATGATGAGCGCCGTTCCCGTGATCTGCACCGGCGGCGTGTTGAACGCGATCAGGTAGGCGATGCCGACGATCGTCCCCGGCAGCGCGTAGTCGAGCATCGACGTCATCTCCATCGTGCGCTGGCCGGGAAAGCGCTTGCGCGTGACGAAATAACCGACCAGCACGCCGTAGAGTCCGCCGAGCGGCATCGCGATGCCGGCGATGATCAGCGTGTCGACGATCGCCTTCGCACCGTCGGTGAAGATGACGCGATAGTGCGCGAGCGTGAACGCATGATTGGCGCCGAGTGCGACGACGAGCGATGCGTAGAGCAGCAGCGCATAGAAATAAAGGACGATCAAAGCCACCAGCGCGCAGGCCGCAAGCAGCACGGCGCGCACGCCCGGCGCGATGCTGTCGAACGGCGCCTGCCCCGCACCCTTGCCGGTCACCGTCGTGTAGTAGCGGCGACTGACCCAGTAGCGCTGCAGCAGGAAGACGGCGAGGGCGGGCAGCAGCAGCGCGAACGACAGCACGGCGCCGCCGCGCAGGTCGAAAAGCCCGGTGATCTGCAGATAGGCCTGGGTCGGCAGCACGGGGAAACTGTTGCCCGCGAGGATCAGCGGTGTCGCGAAGTCGGCGAGCGACGCCGCGAACAGCAGGAGGAACGCGTTCGCGAGACCCGGGATCGCCAGCGGCAGCGTGACCGTACGAAACACGCGCCAGCGCGACGCGCCGAGCGACAGCGCCATCCCCTCGATGTTCGAATCGATGCCGGCGATGAGGGGCCGCAGCGTGAGATAGGCGATGGGGAAATAGGTGAGTATCTCGGACGCGAGCGTGCTCGTGACGCCGTAGACGGTGACACCCTTGAGGCCGAGCAGGTCGTAGGTGATGAGCCCGCGCGGCCCGAACGAGAAGATCATCGCGATCGCCGACGTGAATGGCGGCGAAACGAGCGGCAGCAGCACCGCGGCGTCCAGCAGCGTCAGCAGCGTGCGGTTGAGCCGCGCCCGCGCGGCCGTGAACGCGAACAGCAATCCGACCAGGGTTCCGCCGATGCCGACGCCAAGCCCGAGCAGCAGGCTGTTGACGAACGCCCGGATCTGGTTGCGGTCGACCAGCAGCCCGGTAATGCCATCCGGCGTGAACCGGCCCTGGTCGAACAACACGCGCGCAAGCAGTGCCGCGAGCGGGTAGACGACGAACAGCGCGAGCAACAGCCACAGTATGCCTACTGTCAGCGTTGCGGCCGGATCGCGGCGCGGACCCGGCCCGGTCACCCACGACGGGTGCCTCGCCATGCGTGGTGGCGACGAACGCTACGGGTTCAGCACTTCGGCGACCCAGCGATCGACGACTTTCCTGCGATTGGCGCCGGCGTACGCCGCGTCGATCGGAAAGATGTTCGCGCCTTTCAGGATCGCGGCAAGGCTCGGCTCGAGCGCGACGTCGGGATGCGCGGGAACGAAGTTGATCTTGTGCGTCGCGAACTGGTTCTGCATCGCCGGCGACGTCGCCCAGTCGATCAGCTTCTTGCCGAGCGCTGGGTTCTTCGCACCCTTGATCAGTGCGATGCCTTCCGCCGCCGTGCCGATGCCCTCCTTCGGGAAGCTGATCGTCACGTCGTAGCCCTTGGCTTTCGTGTCGAGCGCGTCGACGATGAAAAAGATGCCGCCGCCCGCCTGCGCGAGGCCGACCGGCAGCGTGCCGCCGCCGCCGCTTTTCGTGTACAGCTGCACGTTCGGACGCAGCTTCTTCATGTAGGCGAACGCCTTGTTCTCGTCACGGCCGTTGACCTCCAGCACCGAGAAGATCCGCGTCACCGCCGTTCCGGACGTGCGGGCATCCGCCATCTGCAGCATGTTCTTGTACGCGGGCGCCAACAGGTCGTTCCACGACGTCGGCGGCTGCAGGTTGTTCTCCTTCAGGAACTTGTTGTTCGTCATGAACACGAGCGGATCGTCGGCAATCGCCATCCACATGCCGTCCGCATGCTTGAAGCGCGCGGGCAGCTTGTCGAACGACGGCGACTTGTACGCCTCGAACACGCCCTCGTTGAGGCCGGCGGCGAACGTCTCGACCGGCCCGCCGAACAGCACGTCGACCTGCGGATTGTTCTTCTCGGCGATGA
>Ga0068855_100005270_pt1 | contig 15782 bp, 13 predicted proteins | sample KBSCornC52_FD_66592 | JGI IMG/M metagenome (GOLD analysis project Ga0068855, IMG submission 66592) | Corn rhizosphere microbial communities from Kellogg Biological Station, Michigan, USA - KBS Corn C5-2 | ecosystem: Host-associated > Plants > Roots > Rhizosphere > Soil ...
CTGACGCTCTACGACATGTGCAAGGCCGTGGATAAGACGATGCAGATCGATGGCATCCGCGTAACGGAGAAGATCAAGCAATGAAGGTCGCGCGCATTACCTTGAGTGACCGGGCCAGCGCCGGTGTTTACGAGGACCGCAGCGGGCCGGAGATTGAACGCATCCTCAACGAGAGTTTTGGCGCGGGTATCGAATGGTTGCGCGTGGTCATTCCCGATGAGCGCGCGCAGATCGAGGAGGCGTTGCGGCGGATGTGCGATGCGGAGCACTGCGATCTAGTGGTGACGACCGGTGGCACCGGGCCCGCGCCGCGCGACGTCACACCGGAGGCGACCCGGGCGGTGCTGGAGCGGGAGATGCCGGGCTTTGGCGAAGTCATGCGCATGCAGTCCTTTGCCAAGGTGCCGACGGCGATCCTCTCGCGCTCCACCGCGGGCACACGCGGGCAGACGCTAATCGTTAATCTGCCGGGAAATCCGAAGGCAATTGGAGAATGTCTGCCGATGTTGGTGCCAGCGATTCGCGAGTGCATCCGGCATCTGCACGGCGAGTAGTGCAAGGCGCCACGCACATTCGGTATTCGGAAATTTGTTTGGAGAGATGCTCAACCAAAATCGGCGCCGTTACCAAGGGGGCGTGAGCGAGAAGAACTGCTTCTTCGTGATCTTGAGTTGCGTCGTGATCTTCTCCGCCTGGCCGGTCCGGGCGATCTCCACCGGGACGGCCTGTCCGGCATACTGCGCGCAAAGATCGTAGATGGCCGGTTCGCTGAGATCCTTTCCCTCGCGGCCGCCCAGCTTGAGAATTCGATCGCCTTCGCGCAGGCCGGCTGCCATGGCTGCGCCTTTGGGAAGCAGCGCATGCACGCGACATTCGCCTTTCGGGTAGAAAAGCTGCGTGCCCAGCATCGTGTTGGAATCCAGTGGCGGCTCGCAGTTGCGTCGCTGGAAGTAGAAACGTTTCGCGGGCAGGTCGAGCACCGCATGAAATTGCAGAAGGAATGCGAGGCCGATGCCTTCCAATTCTCCACCGTCGAAGACGTGCACCCCGCGCAAATCGATCCCCAGCAGGTTGCCGCGGGTGAACTGGCCCATCGTCCTTTTAAAAACGCCCGCAGCTCCGTAGGTCGTATTGAGACCGGAATTCGCTTCGGGAATGATCACCCCGGCACGAACGAGCTTGGTGAAGATGTGATGGCGCACGGTCACCAGAGCGTGCGCTCCGGTGTCGATGGTGGGTTGAAAAGTCACTCCTTCGATCTGGGTGCGCAGGGCTGGGTTGTTGGCCCAGTTGAATTCCAAAGGCAGATAATGCAGGCCTCCGCTTTCCTGTCCGGCCTGGAACGGCGTGGCGGGATCCGGCGCATGATAGTCGCGGAGAAAACGCAGGCGTTGGTGCTCGAAGTCAAGGTCGATCACCGTCTGGCGGAAGCAGTTGGAACCCAGGAGCCCGCGAATCGGAATGCCCAGCCGTTGGGCGATGGGGGTGAAATTCAGGACCGCAGCCTCGGAGTAGGGAAGTGTCCAGGCGCCGGCCGTGAGGGGTGGTGCCTGATACCACGGAACCTGAATCCGGCCGCCGTAAGCGACGAGATTTCTCGTGCCCAGACGGCGTTTCAGATGCGAGCTGAGCGAGGGATCGAACGAGTGCAGCGAAGACCCGGTATCCAGAAACAGCAGCGGCGTGGCATCGTCCATTTTCACCGGCACGGTGATGACGGACAGACGTGCGGAGAGCTTCTGTTCGTAGAGGACTTCGTCGGCGACGCCGGCGGTGGCCAGCGTCATGAGTAATGTGCAGGCCAGCCCGATACGGGAAAGCGAGGAGGAAAAAGCCCGGCCCGCTACAGAATGCCGTGAATCAGCCACGCGCTGACTTACAGCAGCGACTCGATCTTCCCGAGCGAGCGCAGGTAGATCTCGCTCGTATTCGCGCGGCCCATTTCTTCGTCGAGCAGGCTGAGGATGTTATCCTCCGAACACGCGGGATAGATCGCGTGGTAGTTGTGGCCGCCAGGAAGGTTGAGCGTCGCTTGATAGAACGACGATTTCGGCTCGTGGCGCAGGGCGAAAGTGGCATCATCGCTGGCCAATGTGATGCGGCTCAGGCCCGGGCTGTTGCTGGGCTGGAGTTCGATGACGACATCGCCGTCATCCTCGTCGGTGAAAACGATCGGCGATTCGCTCTTCAGCGTCCACTTCATCTGGCCGGCGAGCCAGCCGATGAAGAGCAGCGCAGTGGAGCGGTTCTGCGGGGCGTGCATCATGGAGACGCGGCGCAGGCGCAGGAGGTGCGGTTGGTTTTCCGGGTGATCGAAAATCTGCGAGATGGCCTGACGAAGAGCCAGCGAACGCGTCCAGTTGAGGTCGCGCAGGGCGAGCTGCGACTTGGCTTCGGCCAGCGAAGCGCGCAGGCGGGCGAATTGCGCCTTCGGATCGCGCCAGGCGATGCTGTCCACGAGGAGCCGGTCGATCCACGCCCAGAGGTGCGGATTGAGGTTCTCGGAGATGTCGCCCTGCCACCAGAAATAGAGCGGCAGATCGGAGTCGAGGTTGGCAAAGACGATGTTGGTGAAGCGTCCCTTGATCTCACCCTCGAGCAGAAAGCTGATCTGCTCGCAGCAGACGTGCTTGCTGCCGCCGGAGAGATGGCAGTGGGCGTTGATCCAGGCGGAGGCGTTCGGCTTCGGTGCGTTGCGGACCACGCAGATGACCAGCGCGCGGCAGGCGTGCGTGCGGGTGAACTCTGAAATGAGCTCGGTATTCTCGAGCAGCGCCTCGGTGCTGCGGCAGTAGACGGCGAGATTGATGAGCGACGCCCGGGTGAGCGTCCCTTCGCCGGTGTCCCAAATCTTCTTCAGCTCGCGATTGATCTGCCCGATGGCTACGGGCTCGCCGAGACTGGTGGAATCGAAGTTGGCGGGCATGGAAATGACGAATATCGAATGACTACAGTCTGCGCCAGGTGCGGCCGTCGCGGGCGAGGAGGTCGTCGGCTTCCTTCGGGCCCCAGGAGCCGGAGGGATAGAAGGCGAGCGGCGGTGGGGTGTCGTGCTGATGCCAGGCGTTTTCGATGTGATCGACAAAAGTCCAGGCTCCCTCCACCTCATCGCGGCGGGCGAAGAGCGTGGCGTCACCGGCCATGGCGTCGAGCAGCAGGCGTTCGTAAGCCTCGGGCGAGGCTTTGCCGAAACTAGTGCCGTAGTGGAAATCCATCTTCACCGGTTCGATACGCACCGCGGTCCCGGGCATCTTGCACTGCATGCGCAGGGAGATGCCTTCGTCGGGCTGAATGCGGATGACGAGCACGTTCGGGCCCTGTGGCTCGGTCGGCTTGTTGAAGAGCACGCTCGGCGCGCTCTTGAATTGCACCGCGATCTCGGTTCCGCCCTTCGGCAGACGCTTGCCCATGCGGACGTAGAAAGGCACGCCTTCCCAGCGCCAGTTGTCGATGCTCACCTTGATCGCGACGTAGGTCTCGGTCATGGACTGGGGATTCACCCGGTCTTCCTGGCGGTAGGCTTTCACTTCCTGGCCGCCGATCGCGCCCTCGGTGTATTGGCCGCGCACGACATCCCGGGCGACGTCCTCGGGAGACATCGGTCGAAGGCAGCGAATGACCTTCACCTTTTCATCGCGCACGCTGTCCGCGCTGAGATCGGTGGGCGGCTCCATGGCGGTGAGGCTGAGGAGCTGGAGGAGGTGATTCTGCACCATGTCGCGCATCGCGCCGGAGCTTTCGTAATACGGTCCGCGTGCTTCCACGCCGAGCGGTTCGGACGCGGTGATCTGCACGTGGTCGATGTAACGATGATTCCAGAGCGGCTCGAAGATGGCGTTGGCAAAGCGCAACACCATGATGTTCTGCGCGGTCTCTTTGCCGAGATAGTGGTCGATGCGGTAGGTGTGCTTTTCCTCGAAGACATTGTTGACCACCGTGTTCAGCTCCTCCGCGGAAGGTAGGTCGGTGCCGAAAGGCTTTTCGACGATCACGCGAGCCCAGCTTCCTTCGCGCGCCTTGTTCAGGCCGGCGGCGGCGAGTTGCTTGAGAATGCCTTCGAATTCGCTCGGGGCGACGGAGAGATAGAAGATGCGATTGCCGCGCGTGCCGCGCTCTTCGTCGAGCTTGTCGAGGCGCTGGGCGAGGGACTTGTAACCTTCGGCCTCCCCGAATTCGCTGCGGTGATAGAACAGCCGTTGCGAGAAGCTTTTCCAGACTTCGTCGTTCAGGCCGGAGCGGGAGAATTTCTTGGCCGCATCCTGCAGTTCCTCTCGGAACGATTCGTCGGTCTTTTCGCGGCGGGCGAAACCGACGACGGTGAGCGCCGCGGGCAGGTCGCCATCGGCGGCGAGATTATAAAGGGCGGGAATGAGCTTCCGGTAAGTGAGATCGCCCGATGCGCCGAAAATCACGACGCTGCACGGCTGAGGCAGAGGCCGGCTGGAAAGTCCCTCCCGGAGAGGGTTGGCGGTAGAGGTGGTGGTGGCGTTCAAAGCAGGCACGGTTCTATCCCTCCGCGGCGAAGAGGCGAAGTGAAATGTTTTCATCGAGATGATGAATGCGGCGAGGGAAACGAGGCGCGAATTGAGGGATTTTTAAAACGCCGAGACGCCGGGACGCTGAGAAGAAAGACAAGCGGATGGAGAGACGATGGGACAATGGATAGCGCACTGCGAAGATCGTCTCATTGTCTCCCTGTCCGATCGTCTTCTTCCTCCCGCACCGGCCCCTCAACACTCTTCTCTGCGTCTCCGCGTCTCGGCGTTTTAAAAATCTTTGGGTGCGGCGTCCCGCGCTCCTCAGCTCGTGGCCGGCCGTTGTCCGGGGAGTTCCACCGGCAAGCGGACACGGGCGAGTTTGTGGACGACGACTTCGACGAGCATCCAGAGCGCGAGACCCTGGGTGAAAAGGGTCGTGACCAGTTGCACGTGCGAATAGCGGCCCACGCCGAGCGTGTGGAAGAGCGCGATGGCGATGTTGTTGCCGAGATTGTAGGCGTAGCCGAGAGCGACGACGACCGCGAACATGCCGCAGGTAGCCCGCAGTTCGGCATCGGCAAGGATCCAGCCGATGGTGAGCAGCGCGAGCAGCATTTCGGGGAAATAGCTGTGCGCGAGAAACGGCATCACCACTTTGCTCAGGAATTTATTGTGGCGGTGAGTGTCGGATTTGGCCCCATCGAAGGCCTGCATGGCAGCGACATATTGCGCGGCCGCCGGCACCCGCGCCACAAGCGGGAATCGATTCGGTTCGGAAAGGAATGCCGCGATGTCGGCATAGGTGCGGGCCATCGTTCCGGAGCCGTGTTCGTAGACGGGACAATCGAGATTATAGAAGAGCGCAAGCTGCGCACCGGCTTTGTGCAGCATGGCACCCGGTTGCTGGAGCCAGGTGCGGCGAAAATAAAACTGATAGAAAGCCGCGCGCTCGGGTCGGGTGCGCAGGATCTCCGCGAGCTTGCGGCAGAAGGAATTCTCGTAGAGCAAATAATCCGGATTGAATCCGAGCGGCGCGAAGCCGTGGCGGACGGTGGGCCGGCTGAGTTCGATTTCGTTGTCGAGCAAGGTCAGGATCGATTGCAATTGCTCGTGTGAATACGGGACCGCGGGAGCGTTGGCGGCCAGGTCGTGGGCGAGTTGCGTGCGAATCTGCGGCGCGTGGATAGTGAAGAGCGACGCGGGAAGAAAAGTCAGGCGCCGCGCATCGTTTTCGGCGTAGCGCGCGTTGGGCATCCACAGAAGCAGCCAGGCGGCAAACGTGGGAATGAGCGCCATGGCAAAACGACGGAGGAATTTCTCGCGACGATCGAAGAGATGCCACCACACCGGCAACGTCGTGAGAATCGAGGTGAATGAGTAACTCGGCTTGAGCAGTGGGAGGAAGAACGCCACGGCAATGCTCGCTCCACCAAACCAAAGGGCGCGGATAGGCTGGGCGTCGACGTACTTGGCGAGCAGAAACCGAATGATGAAGCCAAAGCCAAGGATGGCGAAAAACGGCGCGATGCCTTCGGGACGAAGATGATGTTCCGAAAAGGTCGATTGCCCGCAGAGCAGGAAGATCGCGAGCAGGACCAGACCGAGGATGTCGTGGGCGAATGCGGGGATCGGGGAGCAGGGGAAGAGCCGCCGCGCCGTCCGCCAATTCACCAGGAAGAGCAGCCCGGACCCGAGTCCGAGGATATGCTGGGCGACGGTGACCGAATTGAGGCTATGGAAAGCCCGAAGCAGGAGATAAATGAAACCGGGATAAACGAACGCGCGCCCTTCCGATTGCGTGAAGGGATCGCCGACCAGCTTGGCCAGCGCCGGGCTCAAGTATCCCCAAATATCCCGATCGGCGAGGGGTGGAGCTGGCAGGGAAAAACGTCGCCATGCTGCGAATCCGAGGATAACAATCCACGCTACATGGAATAAAAACGTGTAAACACGTAAGCGGGAGGGCTTTGCCTCCTGATCCTGTATTTGTGGGGCGTCCATGGGGCGAGGCCCCGTATTTGCCGTGAAAACTCGGACATGTCAACGACTGGTACGCCGATCGCCGCGCGCCGGGGAAGTACGTAGGGCGGCCAGAGGGCGGTGATGCCTTACAGATTACGTAAAGCCTGGAGGGCGAACGGGATAATTCTTAAAGGAGCGCGGCCTATCCCGGGAGCGGGTAACGCGCGGTCAGGGCGCGGACTTCGGCGCGAACCTTGGCGATTTCGTCGGCGTTGTCCTTGTTCGACAGCGCGCGATGGATGAGGTCGGCGATCTCAAGCATCTGCTCTTCCTTCATGCCGCGAGTGGTGACCGCCGGCGTACCGACGCGGATACCGCCGCCGAGGCTGATCTTCTCGGTATCGAAGGGGATGCCGTTCTTGTTCACGGTGATGCCCGCGTGATCGAGCGTCTCGCTGGCGATCTTGCCATTGAGGCCATTCGGGCGCAGGTCGACGAGCATAAGGTGATTGTCGGTGCCGCCGCTGGTCAGCCGGTAACCATTCTTGATCAAGCCAGCGGCGAGGGCCTTGGCGTTGTTCACGATTTGCTGGGCGTAACCCTTGAACGACGGCTGCAGTGCCTCGTGGAAGCACACTGCCTTGGCGGCGATGACGTGCTCCAGCGGGCCTCCCTGGATGCCAGGGAAGACCTGCGAGTCGATGCCCTTGGCGAGCGCTTCCTTGCAAATGATGATGCCGCCGCGCGGTCCGCGCAGGCTCTTGTGCGTGGTCGTGGTCACGAAATCGGCGAGCGGCACCGGGTTTGGGTGCAGGCCACCGGCCACGAGACCGGCGATGTGCGCCATGTCGACGAAGAGATAGGCGCCCACGCTGTCGGCGATCTGCCGCATGCGATCGAAATCGATGATTCGCGGATAAGCGCTGGCGCCGGCGGTGATCATCTTCGGCTTCGAATCGAGCGCGAGCTGGGCGAGGGCATCATAATCGATGCGCTCATCCTTCTCGCTCACGCCGTAATGCACGACGTCGTAGAAGCGCCCGCTGAAGTTTGCCTTGTGGCCGTGGGTGAGGTGGCCGCCGTGGGCGAGATTCATGGTCAGAATCTTGTCGCCCGGCTGGAGCACCGAGAAATAGACCGCCGTGTTGGCCTGCGAACCGGAGTGCGGCTGGACGTTCACGTGATCGCCGCCGAAGAGCTGCTTCACGCGATCGATGGCCAGTTGCTCGACGACATCGACATGCTCACAGCCCCCGTACCAACGACGTCCGGGGTACCCTTCGGCATACTTGTTGGTCAGGCAGGAGCCCTGCGCTTCCATCACCGCGCGTGAGGTGAAGTTCTCGCTGGCGATGAGCTCAATGTTTTCAAACTGGCGCTTCTTCTCCGCCTCGATCGCCTTGAAGACTTCCGGATCCACTTCCTCCAGTGAAGGATGCGCGGCATTCGAGGTGCCGAGATGCTCGAGCTTCTCCACCCGGCGCTCATGGCGTCCGCCTTCGAATTGTCCATTAAGGAAGGCGTCGATGATCTTCGGGGCGTTGCCGGCGTCCACGTGATTGGCGGCAAGGCAGAGGACGTTGGAATTGTTATGCTGACGGGTCACCGTGGCGTCCGCGGCGTTATCGATCAGCGCCGCGCGGATGTGCGGGAAGCGATTCGCGGCGATGCTCATGCCGATGCCGCTCTTGCAGGCGAGCACGCCGAAGTCACTTTCCCCGGCGAGCACGTGCCTGGCCACGCCTTCCGCGTAGTCGGGATAATCCGCCGATTCCGCCGAGTTCACGCCGAAATCCGTAACGATGTAGCCCTTCTTCGTAAGATGCGCGTGGATCGCTTTCTTCAGCTCGAAACCGCCGTGGTCGGCGCCGAGGGCGATGCGCAGAGTGCGGGCAGAAGTGGAAGCGGGCGTGGAGGTTGAGGGCTGTGGTTGGGACATGGACTTGGATTGATCGAGAAAACGAATGATGCCGGGGATACCGCGTTTGAGAGTGTCACGGCACTCGAGATAGGCATGAATACCGAGGCCGATGGGGTCGGGAACGTCGAGATTGTTGCCGCGGATGGAGTCGTCGAACTGCCGGAAGAGGTAAATCTTCTCCGAGGCCTCGGGAAAATACATCTCGATGGCCTCCTTGTGCCCGCGGGTCATGACGAAAATGTGCGTGGCGTCTTCCACGAGATCGTCGGTCAGCGGCTGGCTGCGCAGCCCTCCGATGTCCACTCCCCAGGAACGCAGCACTTCCACGGCGTGCGCGCTGGGCGGCTGGCCGTAGCCGGTGGCCACGCCGGCGGAGCTCACTTCGATGTCCGGTTTGTCCTTCACCGCGGCACGGAAAAGGCCCTCCGCCATGGGGCTTCGGCAGATGTTTCCGGTGCAGACAAAGAGGATGTGTTTCACAAAGAGGAGGGGCAAAATAGGGACACCCGCCGGGCAAGTCAACGCGCGGCGGTGCCGAGCTGTGTCCTAATTTGAATTTGGATTTCGGACAGTGTGAGCCGACGGGTGTCCAGAGACGGTCGTTTGCCCGGACCCGGCGGCAAGTGGGCAAATAGTGGAAAGCCTGACAAATTATACAACCAGTTTGGTTAACCTCGCCGAAATGTTTCCCGTGCCAGAAAAACCCGACGACGAAGACCCAAAACCGATCCAGGAAGAACTGGGAGAGCTGGTGCAGCGGGCCCTTGTCCAGGCAGCGGACATGCAGGACGCAGAGGAAAAGCTAAAGCGAATCTCCAGAAAAACATCCCGGATCACTCCGCCACCAAAGCCAGCGGAATGAGCGGCCCCAGGCTCTTCGCCTCGCGCGGGTCATGCTGCGCGGGTTCACCCGTTACGGAGAAGCAAAGCGCTTGCGCATCGGAAGCCGTATGCCAGTATGCGCAGGTTTACTCGAGTTTCGATGGTGCAGAAAGTCATTTCCAGTGGTCAGGCCGGCGTCGCGCAAGCGGCACTGCGGGCAGCCTCGTGCAGTGGGGTGGCTGTGGGAGGATGGTGTCCACCGGATGCGGCGATCGGGGAGAGTTTGCGGGCGGAATATGGCTTGATGGAGCCGCTCAGCGATCCAGTGACCGAGGCTGAGGGACCGGTTGACAGCCTGGCCACGGATTGGAACGTGAGGGACGCGGATGTGACGCTGGTTTTCCGTCGGGGCAATCCGGCAATCGCGGACCCGATGATCGATGGGACTTTCGCCGCCGCGCATCGCCACGGCAAAGCGGTCCTCGCCTGCGACCCGGCCGATGCCCAAGCCCCAACGAGGATTTGCCGATGGCTGCAGAAAACCGATGCCTGGATCGTAAACGTCGCCGGTGCGAGTGATTCGGCGGCGCCGGGAATCGGCGACCAGGTGCAGGCGGTGCTGCTCGAGGTTTTTGCCAGCGAGAAGGCGGCCGTGGAGCAAACGGACGCGATCCTGGGCCGTAGAGAAAAGCCGGAGGTGCAGCGTGCCCGGATGCAGAACGATGCCGCTTGGAAAATCCGCCGGTTGCGCGCGCAATCGGGGCTGAATCAGTTGGATCTCGCGAGAATGATGGGAACCTCCCGCTCGGCGATTTACCGTCTGGAAGATCCCCGCTACTGGGGTCACTCGTTGCCGGTGCTGCGCCGTCTGGCTGCCGCCGTGGGGATGCGCGTGGAGATTCGATTTGTGCCCACTGGCGCAACGCCTGACGACCCCTTGCCGGAGGGCTCGTAGAGCCAGCGGCACCTTTCACCCTACCCAAAAATCAGGCATCAAGGAATTCACGGGAAACACATCCCGCCCCGCTTGGGCAGACGATGTTATGAACGATCGCGCAACCCCTTCTTCTGACGATGTTCCACCTTTACTGTGATTCCCTGAATTCCCATTTCACGCTTTGCCAGGAAGGCGAGAGCTGGCAACTCAGCTTTGACTCATTTGAAGACGCCTACGAGCAAGCCGAAGCCCGCGCGACGGATGATGTCCGTTTGTTTCTGCACAATGCGAATGGGGCAATCATCTATCAAACGACGATTTCTCCTCTGGAGCCCGCCTTGCGAAAAGCGCGGGCCCATTGGAGAGAAGTCGCGGCCGGAGAGGGAGAGGAAAAGGCGGAAGCTTGGGCAGTGGCCAGTTGAGGGAGCAAAGAGCGAAATGTTATTTAACGGTTGATAGCGCGGGTAAGGTTTTTTGTTACGTATATTTCCGGGGATCGCCGTATTGCGCACGCGAGTTGGGTAAGAATACGGTGCCGGCATGGTTCGACATTTTACTCTTCTCGTCACGGCGGCACTCACTTTGGGCTTCGCGTCATTTGCCAACGCGGGGCAAAAGGACTTTCACGATCAGGATCTCACCGGAAAGAATTTTGACAGCGGCAGCCTGAACGGGGCGGATTTTTCCGATGCGATTCTGAAACTAGTACACTTTGATAAAGCCACTTTGCGGCACGCCAATTTCAAAGGCGCCGATATTAGTGGAGTCTGGTTCACGGGTGCGGACCTGACGGAAGCGGACTTGAGCGATACGAAAGGCGCCTCGGTGAACATTCATTCGCATTTCGACAAGGCGAATCTCCATGGCATGGATCTGCATTGCAATGACTGCAGCTTCAAAGGAGCGGATCTGCGGGAGTCCAAAATTTCCGGCTATATCTACAACTGCGACTTTAGCGGCGCCGATCTGCGCGGGGTCAACATGCGCGGCATGAGCGTGACGGCGGGCGGCTCGGATTCGAACCGCTGGAAGGGGGCTCTTTACGATGACGACACGGCCTGGCCTGAAGGTTTCGATCCGAAGGCGGTCGGCGCGATTTTCAAAGGCTCCGACAAGTAAACGTCGCCATTTCGCCGCCTCACAGGACGTATGAAGCCCTCTCGCCATTGGGTAGTCTGTTCCTGCCTCGTCTTTTCCCTGATGGCAAAGACGACGCCAGGTTTCGCCGCTTCCGCGAACTTTGCGGGGCAGGATCTCAAGGGGAAGGATTTCAAGGACGGTAACTTGAACCGGGCCAATTTTGACGGGGCTCTCTTGAACGGGGCGAATTTCCGGAACGCTACGTTGCGGGGTGCGACCTTTCAGAAAGCGCATCTCGAGAACGCGAACTTCAGCAAGGCTGTGCTCGATGATGCGGACCTTTCCGGGGCCGAACTCCATGGGGTGGACTGGACGGACGCGAAAGCGTGGCACGCCAAATTGGCCGGCACCGAGATCGATCTGCAGGGCGCCGTAGTCGTGGATCTCAAGAAATTGAACCTGGATTACGGCGCGGAGAAACTCATTCAATCCGCCCGGCGCAGCGACAGCGGCTCGCTCTCATTTCACTATGCAGACCTGCGAGGCTGCAAGATCATCGGCAATGCGGATGGCGTGGATTTTCGTGGCGCCGATTTGCGCGGCGCGGATTTTACGAAGGCGGAGAAGCTGGATTCGGCGCGTCTTGCCGGGGCCAAATATGACGCCGGCACCCAGTGGAAGATCGATCCCGCCAAAATGCATGCGGAATTGGTCGTCGGCGGTGAAGGCCCCGCACCGGCCGGAGCGAAAATCTCTCATCATCCGCTGATCGGTCGCTGGTTGATCCTGAAAGGTGAGAAAGGCGCCACGGAAAGCGGCTCGATTCAGATCCATCCTGACGGCACTTTCGACTGGGATTACTCGCAGAACGCCACCCCGCTCAAAGGCGAATGGGCCGAAGCCGGCGACAACATCGTCGTGAAATCGGGCGAGAAAGGCGAAACCTGGACAGTGAGTCGCACGCATTCCGACGAGATTCTGCTCAAGGGAGACCGCGGCACGGAGCGGGTGGGCATCCTCAACAAATGACTCTGATGAAAACCACTGCCATTCTTCGCGGAAGCATTGCTTCATTGATCTTGCTGACAATGCTACCCAAAGCGGCCCTCGCCGATCAGCAAACCCGCATCATAGAAGAGCGCATTATCGAACAGCGCCAGGCGGCGGCTGCCGAAGAGCGACGGATCGAGGCCCAAAAGGAGGAGGCAATGGCGGAAAATCGCCGGTTGGAAACCATCCGTCAGCAACAGGTGGAAGAAAACCGTCGTATCGAAAACCTGCGGGAACAACAGGCGGAGGAAAACCGAAAAATTGCCCAGCGCGATGCGGACCGGCAGGCGGAGAATCGCAAGGCGGACCAGATAGCGGAAGATCAGCGACAGCAGAGGATGAAGGATAACCAGACCGCTGAGAATCGCCGGATCGAGCAGGCTGAAGAAAATCGGCGGATAGAAAACCGGCGGCAGGATCAAATCGCGGAACAGCAGCGCCAGGATCGCATTAAAGCCGACCAGGTGGCCGAACAACGCCGCCAGAACCGAATTAAGGAAGAGCAGGCCGCGAACAATCGCATCGCCGCTACGGTTCCCGTCCGGCAACCCGATCATCCTGATACCCGCCAGTGGCAGGATTACCAGGCGGCTCTCAAGGAACAGCGAATCCAGGAGGAACGCCGGTTGGATCGGATCAAGCAGGATCGCATGGAGGAAGAGCAACGTCTGGCGCGCATCGCCGAAGATCGCCGCCAGGAAAACATTCGATTGGAACGTTTGGCGGAGGACCGCAAGGAGCAGCAAAAGAAGGAGGATCAGCTCGCGGAACAACGAAAACAGGACGCGATTCGCGAAAGCCAGATTGCCGATAACCGCAAACGGGAGCAGTTGGCCGAGCAACAGCGAATCGATCGCCTGAAGGCGGAGCAACAGGCCGACCGCATTGCCGAAGAGCGGAAGCAGGAAAGAATCAAAGCCGACCTGATCGCGGAGCAGCAACGCCAGGATCGCATCAAAGCGGATCGAATCGCCGAAGATCGCCGGTTGGAGCGCGCCAAAGAAGAATCCCTGGCTGACGAAAGGCGGCAGGAGCAGGTCAAGGCCGACCGGCTGGCCGAGCAGCAACGACTGGACCGGATCAAGGCGGATCAACTCGCCGAACAACGCAAAGCTCGACAATAGGGTTGGCTAAAGTGAGGCGGTGGCCGCGGCGCGTGATCCGCGAGGAGAACAATTCTCGCGATCCACGGGTGCGCGCGGCACTGGGTTAGGGCGTCTGCCACAGATCGCTTCCGAATCACTGGAGGGAAACGCGCCGTCGCTTCCGAGTGTGCACATTCTCCCGGCACCGAAGGCGCGGCGCCCTCCAGCGCGCTCTCTGCTATCCCGACATGATTTTTGGCGACCGTTATAGGGCGCATATTCCTTTGCAGTGGGCCGATCTGATCGAAAGAACCCCTTGGTTTAGGAGGCGAAAGAACTCAACGTCTCCGGCGGCGCGGGCGCAGGAGGAGCAGGGCGCCGATCCCTCCGATGACGCCCAAGGGAATGCTCAATGGGCCGGGAATGGCGGCCAGTAGGGGGTGAGCAAATTCCTGAAAGGCTTGCGTGGATGGGATAGGGAGACTTTGCCCATGGACCGTACCGGAGAGGCAGGCCACGACGATGGAGGGGGTGAGCAGATTCACGGTGGAAATGCATGAAAACCCTACGAAGTAATCCTGATTACGCAACTGCGTTGTGGAAGAATATTGCGCGATTGCACGTAATCTTACCCCTTCTCCGGTGATTTGGATGAAATGGGAACTATGTGGGAAAAGTCAGGCCTGTGACCGTCGATTCCAAGCGCCAGCCTCGACCGTCACGAGCCGCCGCTACCACGAGTGATCGCTACACGATACTGGAATTTCGATCAGCCTAACGCTCCAAAATCCTCCTCCGGGAATTTCTTCCCGCTTGAGCGAGTGCGTGAGTGGCCTCTATGTTCCTGCGCATTGCAAACCGCTCTCTTCCCCAGTTCTACCCTTGCTGAGTTCTACCGCTTCGCCTTGCTCCTGACCGGGAATGCCAAAAGCGCCGAGGCAGTCATGGCCGAGACCTTGACCGAGGTGGAATCGCAGCTTTCCCAGTTCCGAAACGAAACCAGCCGCCAGGCATGGCTGGCCACGCACATTCGCGAGCGCTGCCTGGAGAATAATAAGGCACTGCCGCCGACAGCCCCTCGATTGTTGCGCGACGATACCGACAGCGGGACGAGCCCGGAAGTGCTGCAAATCGAAGCATTCCTCGTGGCCCAGCGCTTTCATACGTTGCCCGAGCCGGAGCGAAGCGCGCTGGCCCTGTTTTACCTCGACCTCTTCAAGGCGGAGGAGATCGCGGAGATTTTGAAGATGGACATGCACGCCATGTCGGACACTCTCGGCGCAGCGCGCGACCTCCTGCGCAAGGCGTTGCAGGCCATGCGTCCCGAAACCAATCAAACCTCGTGAAGTCGGATACTGCTGAGACCCTGTTGCGCTGCTACCGGCCAGGCAAGAGTGTGGATTCGAAGATGGAAAAGGCGCTGCGTCTGGCCGAAGAAGACCCCGAGTTGGGACGAATCCTTCGCGCGCAGCTCGAGTTCGATGAGCAGATCATCGACGTCATCCATTTCATCAAACCGCCGGAAAACCTGCGGCAGAAGCTGGGTGAACTTAGCGAGAAGCCGCGCGCGGAAAAGGCGCGGCTGCGCAAGCAGGTCATCAATCCCGCTGTCGTCACCGCGCTCTGCGGGGTGCTGGTCATCCTGGGCATCATCGTTTTTTTCGTGATGGAACGAATGGAGAAATTCCCTGGCCGGGATGCGGTCGAGGCCATGCTGTCCAACGCCAGCAAGATGAATGGACACGAGCTCGAGGATGTGACGAGCACGAGCGGGCAACTCGGCGATTGGTTCTACATGCGCGGTTACGATGGCTTTGAGTCGCCGCCGGATCTGGCCGGATTGCCGGTCATCGGCTCCCGCGTTTTTCACATCGATGGCCGGACCGTGGCGCAGTTTGCCGTGGGCAATGCCGAGGCCATGAAGTGCCTGGTGCTGCAGTTCCACGCCAGCGAGTTTGGCGTGCAATTGCCCGAGGCCAAGGAGTGGAAGATCCTCACCGAGGGCGAATGGGTGGGCGCCCTGCGGCAGCACGGAGATATCTGCTTTCTCATTGCCTTCCGCGGCAACAAAGCGGAGATGGATGAGTTTCTGAAAACGCTCCCCTCGAAAACATGAGCCGCCCTTTGCTTCGTTCCGCCCTTGTCCTTTTCGTCAGCCTGCTCACCGCCTGCAGCACGACCTTTGACAAGAAGTGGGACGCGGCCGCCCAGGGAAATACCAAGGCCAGCCGTTGGGAGGGACGCTGGGCCAGCGGCACGCGCAAGGAGACCGATGGCAGCCCGCACGGGGGACGTCTCCGCTGTGTGATCGTGCCCCAGGCGGATCGCAGCCTCGCCGCTTCCTTTCACGCCAACTGGCTCTGTTTCTCGGGCAACTACGACATGACCTTCCAGCCAGCGCCTGGCGGTCCGCACCACGGCCAGACCCAGAACTACAAGGGGACGCA
>Ga0068855_100005272_pt1 | contig 15780 bp, 8 predicted proteins | sample KBSCornC52_FD_66592 | JGI IMG/M metagenome (GOLD analysis project Ga0068855, IMG submission 66592) | Corn rhizosphere microbial communities from Kellogg Biological Station, Michigan, USA - KBS Corn C5-2 | ecosystem: Host-associated > Plants > Roots > Rhizosphere > Soil ...
CGCGACGCGTGTAATCGATCCGTGCGCGCAGTGCGGCGTCGAAGAGGGCGTATGGAGCGTGGCGTGGCCCGACCTGCCCGAGAACGAATTGTTCCTGCTGTGCGGCCGCTGCATGTGGCGCCGTTTTCACACGGTGCCGCGCGGCCCGGTGCGGCGCGCGTTGGTGCGCAAGGTCTTTGCCCGCCGCGTCTTCGGAAAATCCGCCGCCTGAGTCCAAGCCCTAGACGAAAAACGGGCGCACCAATGCCCGCTGACTCCTCATTACGATCGGACGGTCTCGCTGCGTCATGGTCGCAGTTGCGTTCCACCATGCTCGACTGCAAGCGTTGTGCGGCGCTGATGCGGTCGCGATCGCGGGTGGTAACGGGTGCCGGTGCGATTCCCGCCACGGTCGCATTCGTGGGACTCGCGCCGGGACGCCTGGGCGGCGACCGCACCGGGATTCCCTTCAGCGGCGACCGATCGGGCGAACTGCTGCGCCGGATGATCAGCGCCACAAATCTGCGCGGGGTCTTCATCACCAACGTAGTGCGCTGCAATCCGCGCGACGCCGGCGGACGTAATCGCGATCCCAGCGCGCGGGAAATCGCGAACTGCCGCGGCCACCTGCAGGCTGAACTCGCGCTCGCAAGCCCGTCGATGGTGGTCGGTCTCGGCCGTATTGCATGGCGTGAATTGGCGGGGCGCGGCGTACTTTTCACGCCACGCGAGTCCGCGCCGATTCGAGTTGGCGGGCAGCGGCTGTTCCCGATGTATCATCCTGCCTATGTGATTCGCGGGGCATACTCCGAGCGCGCATACGCCGATGATTTCGATCGGCTCGCCCAGTTGCTGCATACGGCAACGTCCGATTGACGGGGGCGCGGACACTCGCGATGCTCGTGGTGCATGGACGTCACGCAGGAATTTGTCGCCGCGGGCCTGCGGCGCGCACAATACATCACGAATGAACGCGTCGAGACGGCGGTGTTCCTGGCGCTGGCGCTCGACAAGCCGCTGCTGATCGAGGGTCCCGCCGGCGCCGGCAAGACCGAGGTCGCGAAGGTCCTGGCCGAGATGCTGCGCACCGAACTGATCCGCCTGCAATGCTACGAAGGGCTCGACGAGGCGCGCGCGCTTTACGAATGGAATTATCAAAAGCAGCTTCTGCGGCTGCAGGCCGATGAGCATCAGGGACTGCATTGGGAGGAGTTGTCGGAGCATCTGTTCTCGCGCGAGTACCTGCTCGAGCGGCCGCTGCTGCGGGCGATTTCGGCGCCGCGCAAGGTGGTGCTGCTGATCGACGAAATCGACAAGGCCGACGAGGAGTTCGAAGCCTTCCTGCTCGAGTTGCTCTCGGATTTTCAGGTGAGCGTGCCCGAACTGGGCACGGTGCGCGCGCATGAGCGTCCCGCGGTGGTGCTGACCTCCAACCGCGCGCGTGAGCTGTCGGACGCGCTGCGCCGCCGCTGTCTCCATCTGTTCATTGATTTTCCCGGGATCGAGCAGGAGCGGCGGATTATCGAACTCAAGGTGCCGGGCCTCGACGCGCGGCTGGCCGGCGAGGCCGCCCGCCTGGTGAATGCGATGCGCAAGCTCGATCTGCGCAAGCCGCCCTCGATCGCGGAGACACTGGACTGGACGCGCGCGCTGGTGCGGCTCGGGATCAAGGAACTCGACACCCCTTCGATTCGCGCGACGCTGGGCGTCCTGCTGAAGCATGAGGACGATCGCGCGCGCGTCGAGGCGAAGGCGCCGGCGTTGGCCGCGCGTCCGCGATGATTGCGCTGCGCGACGCGATGCTCGACTTCGTGGCCGACCTGCGCGCCGCGGGTGTGCGGATTTCGGTGGCCGAATCGATCGACGCGATGAAGGCGGTGGCGGCGGTGGGGCTGGTGCGTCGGCGGATGCGGGAGGCATTGGCCACCGCATTGATCAAAGAGGAAGCCGACCGTGCGATCTTCGACGAGATCTTCGCGCGGCGCTTCGCCGGCGGTTCGCCGGCCATGCGGGAGGCCCATCGGAGCCGCGGCGGATACGCCGGGGTTGAGGGGACCTCGGGCGGCCCGAGCGATTCCGTGACGTCGCCGGCTGCACGCGACCGCCGCGACGACCCGGAGGAGGCCCCGGCCAGCGCCACTACCGCTCGCGAACCGTCGCCACCGAACCGCGACCCGGTTCAAGAATCGAAGGCGCAGAAGTCCTTCGACTCGGCGGAACCGGACGACGGCGAAGTCGGTGAGAGCGAGGCGCCGGGCGGCGCTGCCGGGGTCGCGTCCTCCACCGATGAAGCGGACGCGGCTATGGCGGACGCGGATGCTGCGCGCGATCGTTCGGATGCCGACGCGGAATCAGATGGAATCGAGGCCGGCCGCGCTGCGCGGCTACGCACGATCGAGCGCCTGCCGTTCGCCCGCTATTCCGAGGTCGAATTCGAAGCCGCGCGCGATACCCTGGCCGCGCTCAAGCGCCGCTTTCGCATCCGCGTGTCGCGTCGCTTGCGGATTGCGGGCACCGGCCGAATCGACTTTCGCCGCACGATTCGCGCCTCGCTGCAGCATGGCGGTGCGCTCGGCGATCTGCGCTTTCGCGCGCGTCGCCCGCGTCATATCGACCTGTTGATCCTCGCCGATATCAGTGGCTCGGTGAACTACGCTTCCACCCTGATGCTGGAAATCACCGCCGGCGCCCGCGACTGCTTTCGACGCGTGCGCAGCTTCGTCTATGTAGATCGGCTGGCGGAGGCAGGCTTCGAGCGCGGCCATCTCGCGATGACGCCGATGCTCGATTTATACGCGCGTTCCGATTTCGGCCGCGTGCTGGCCGAGGTGTGGGAGCGGCGCGCAGCCCTGGTCACTCGCGCTACGGTAATCGTGATTATGGGCGACGGGCGCAACAACCGCCGCCCCGCCCGCGCCGATCTGTTGCGCGATCTCGCACGCCTCAGCCGCGCAGTGCTGTGGCTGATTCCCGAACCGCAGACGCGATGGAACACCGGCGACAGCGCGATTCGCCAGTATGCACGCGCGGTGACAGCGCTGATTCCGTGCGAAAATCTGCGCGAACTGGAGCGAGGTCTGGCGCGGGTTAGCTGAGATTCCCGGGCTGGACGTTCCGGTTGCATCGCGTTTTGCACTATGACAAGAATCGGGCGCCCTGAACTCGTGTTCAGTAATGATAGGTTACGTTTGACCGAATCGCATTGTGCGCAGTATTGATAGCAATAGCCTAAACCTCAGGACTACACGTGATCGATCGCAAAACGACCTCTCGCACCTCATCTGCACTGACCTTTCTGCTGTTCGCATTGACCTCGCTCTGTATCGTGCCCCAAGCTTGGGCACAGACGGTCGCGGGTTCGATTTCAGCACTTTCGGGCACTGCGACTATAACGCGCGGCCCTGCGACTATTCCTGCGGCTTACGGGACCAAGATTGATGTGGGCGACCGTATCGTGACCGGCGCGGGCAGCAACGTCACCGTAACCCTTACCGATGGCAGCCAGATCGAGGTGACCGACTCGAGCAATCTGACTATCGACGAGAATACCCTGAACCCCGACGGCACGCGGGCGAGCACGAAAGTGTCATTGCTGAGCGGATTGGTTCGCTCATTGGTGCGCTCGACGCCGGGGACGCCGCCCAATTTCGAGGTTCATACGCCGAACGCGGTGGCCTCGGCGCGCGGCACCAACTACGAAGTCGATCACCATACGGGTGTACAGGACGACAAATACAAGGGCTGCACCGAATTCAGCCATGTGGCGGTTTATCAGGGCACCGTGGATGTCTATAACCCGACCAATCCGAGTTCACCGACGGTGCAGGTAAAGGAAGGCCATAAGGTAACGGTACCGTGCGGCGCTGCGCCGACGCTGGGTGCGGCGTCGTGGGCGAGTACTGCAGCGCTGGGCACGCTGGGGTTGCTCGGTGCGGGAGGCGTGGCGGTGGCAGTAGTCGGCGCTACCGGCGGCTTCGGCGGAGGTCATGGCGTCCCTCGTCCTCCGGTCAGCCCTCAGCAATAGCCTCCGGGCAGCCTCAACGGCCGACCAGGCAGCGCAAGCACGCCTCGCAGACACGCGAGTCTGGGCCCCGGGGGGCAATCGCGGTGGTGGTTCGCCGCCGGTTCTGTGCCGCATCCGCCGGCGCCAGGTCTCATCGGCCTGAATGATCAATCGGCGCAGGCTGACTTTGTGGGCGCAGTCGCGCTAAGCTCAGGGCGCTTTGATGGAAACCCCCGCGAGCAACCGTTTCTGGAAGAGCCCACTCGTTACCGTCGTGATCGGGCTGTTCGTAGTCGCGACGATCACCTATTTCAATCGCGCGGGACGCCTCGAATCGATTGAGCTGAGTGCTTCCGATCGTCTGATTTACCGGCCGGGCGCTTTGCAGCCGCCGACCGGAACGGTCGTAATCGCGCGTATCGACGACAAGAGTATCGCAGAACTGGGCCGCTGGCCGTGGGGGCGCGACGTCGAAGCGCGGCTGGTCCACGCCCTGATCGATTATCATGCGGGAGTAGTCGGCTTTGACGTGATGATGCCGGAGCGCGACTCTGCCGATGTCGAGCGCGAACAGATTTCGCAGCAGCTCAAACTCGGCGGCCACCAGGACGCGGCGATGGCCGCGACGCTCGCGCAGAGTAACGACGCCGAGCTGGCCGACGCTATCCGGACGCAAGGCTCGACTTACCTCGCCTATTCGTTCAGCGCTCTCAATGAAAAGATCAGGCGCGAGGATTTGGCCGGCTTCCGCACGACTTTCCAGGAGCCGCGCCCGCTCTTCTACAACATGGTGACCAAGGTCGCGGGGGCCCGGGACACCGCGATCGACGCCGACGCATATCTGCCGCCGATTCCCATACTCAACAGCGCCGCCCGCGGCGTCGCGTACGTCAATATCGATCTCGATTCCGACGGCGAGGCCCGCTCATATCCGACCGTGGTGCGATTCAATCGACGCTATTGCGTGCCGCTGTTTCTCGCCCTGGTTGACGCATACGCCGGCCATGCACCGCTCGGCTTGCACTTCGACGCGAACGGTATCGCAAGTCTGAGCGTGGGCAGCAGCGCGATTCCGGTCGATGAGCGCGGGCGCCTGCTGGTGCATTTCCGCGGACCCACCGGGACGATCCCGTGGTATTCCATCGCCGACATCATCGATCATCGCGTGCCACCCGATGCGCTCAAGGACCGCATCGTATTTATCGGAATGACCGCGCACGCGCTCGGCGACCGCTTCGTCACGCCGGTCGGAGCCGACTTTCCGGGCGTCGAGATTCAGGCGAATGCGGCCGACAACGTATTGCAAGGCGACTTGCTGCTGCATAACGAACCGCTATGGGACATCGAACAATGGGCGGGCGTGATCATCGGTATCGCGATCAGCTTCGTTGCCGCCTATATGACGGCAATTTCCGGGGCCACGATCGCGGTCATCCTGGGCGCCGGCTACTTTCTCGTCGCGCTTCACCTGCTCAATGCCGATGGCGAAATTCTGGGCTTCGTCTTTCCGCTGATGGTCCTGGTGCTCACCTACATGTTCGTCATGAGCTGGCGCTATTTCGCCGAGGGCGCGGAAAAGCGCCATCTGCGCCATGTCTTCGAGCACTATCTCGATCCCGACGTCATCGCCTCGGTGGTTGATAATCCGACCGGGCTGAAGCTCGGTGGTGAACGCCGCCATCTGAGCATCCTGTTTTCCGATATCGTCAATTTCACATCGCGCGCCGAACGCACTGATCCGGAGCCGCTGGTCGCCCTGCTCAACACCTATATGACCGTCATGACCAATCTGATCCTGCAGAGCGGCGGCGTGGTGGACAAGCTCATGGGCGACGGCATCATGGCGTTCTGGGGTGCGCCGCTGGCAATTGAAAATCCGGCGCGTGAGGCGATCAACTGCGCGCTGCGCATGATGGAGGAACTGGAGGCACTGGCGCGACGCGATGAGCGCTTCAGCGACCTGAAAATCGGCATCGGCATCTGCACCGGCGACGCGATCGTCGGCAATTTCGGCGGCGAACAGCGCTTCGACTACTCGGTGATTGGCGATACCGTCAATCTCGCGTCGCGGCTGGAGGGTCTCACGCGGCCGTTCAAGGTCGGCATCCTGGCCAACCGGCCGACGCTCGAGGAAGCGGGCGGCGGGTTCATCACGCGCGAAATCGGCCTGGTCAAGGTCAAAGGCAAGGACGTGCTGGTGCCGGTGGTCGAGATCGTCGCGATTGAAGGCGACGGCGTCGATCCCGCTTACTACGAGCGCTATGCCAGTGCGATCGCGATGCTGCGCAAGGGCGCTTCGCCCGAGGCCGAACTGCGCGAGCTACTGCAGGATCGTCCCAACGACCAGGTGATCGCGATGTGCCTCGAGCGGCTGCACGCGAGTGATGGCCCCCCGCCGACCGAGATGACCTTCGAGTTCGATACCAAGTAACGCGGGCTAGCGCGGCGGCGTCATATTGAAGACCGCGCGCATCTTGTTGAGCAGCCAGCTGGCGCGGTTGCGTTCGCCGTCGCCGTGGGGCGCCGCGGCCAGCATTTCGCGCCGTTCGCTCATACGGAAAGCGATCACCTCGCCCATCTGCGCGGCGGTCTCCGGATGGTTCTTGAAGAGCTCGCCGAAGGCGTCGCGGTTGAGTTCGAGCAACTCGACGTCGGACTTCGCGCGAATCGTCGCGGTGCGTTTCTCGCCGGTCATCAGCGCCATCTCACCGAAAAACGCGGGCGGCGTCAGGTCGCGGATATGCACCTGCTTGCCGTCGCTGCCGCCCGCGAGCACCCCGACCGTGCCATGGCGAATGATGAAGAGCGAATCGCCCTCGTCGCCCTCGCGCACGATCGCTTCACCGGCGCCGAACCTCTGCACGATGACGCCGGGCACCAGTAGGCGAAGTTCCTCGTCGCGCAAACCGCGCAGGAAATCGACCTGCCGCAGACCGCCCAGGATGCCGCGCTCGAAGGCCTCCGTGCCCGCGTCACCGAGACGCTCGTGCGACGAGCGGATGACCATTTGCGGATAGGGGACCTCGATCGCCTTGCGCCGCAAGACGTACCAGAGGCCGGTCGAGACCGTATCGCGCAGACGTTCGGCGTCGGCAAAATCGCTCATCCAGTAGCGCACGCGATAATGCATCGCGGAATCGCCGTACTCCCAGGTGAAGACTTCGGGCGGCGGATACTGCATGATGCCGGGCATGTTGAGCAGCGCCTCGAGAACTACCTCGCGCACGTAGTTCGGGGGCGTCGCGTAACTGAGCCCGATCTTGACCTCATCGGCGACGGCGCCGATCGAATAATTCACCAGCGCGTCCTTGGCCAGCAGCGCGTTGGGGATTTCAAGCTTTTCGTTGGCGCGGGTGATCAAGGCCGTCGAGCGCCAGCCGATGCCCTGTACTCGCCCGACAGAATTTCCCGATCTCACCCAGTCACCCGGCGCAAAGGGTTTGCCCAGTTGCAGCGTCAGGCCGCTGAAAATGTTGCCGAGGCTCTCCTGCAGCGCAAGACCGACCACCACCGCGACCACCGCGGTACTGGCGAGCAACGGCGTCAGGTCAACGGTGAAGTCCTGGCGCAGGACCACCAGCAGCACCAGCCCCCACAACGTGAGCATCAGGATGTCTTTGAAGATGGTGGAGAAGTGGGCGCGTGTGCGATGGGCCACAGCGTCGGCTGTCGCGAGCATCAGGTGGATGATGCCCCAGGTCGCCAGCACGATGCCGACGCCGCCCGCCCATTGCGCCCAGCCCATTTCCGCGGCCAGTGGCGGTGTAGCGATCAGGTCGAAGGCGAACCCGATCATGCACATGACGACGCCGGTCAGCGACATGAACGGCCAGCGCTGGCGCATCACGAACGCGAACAGCGCAAAGACGCCGAGCACGATCGCGTCGAAGATAATTCGCGCGTCGGCGCTAAACGAACTCAGGCCGAGGATCGTTTGCAGTGGCGTTGGATGCATCGTTCGCCGAGATATTACTGCGTCGGCACGGCTGACGGTAGCGGCGTGCCGACGCGGCGTCAGCCACCGGACGCGATTCTTTTCAGGTCATCGCGGAGCGCCTCGACCGTCATCCGCCGCTGGCTGAGCTGCGCCGCCGCTTCTTCACCAAGTTCCGCCAGGTAGCATCCGCGGCCCGGGACAATCATCACGGCGCGGTAGGGGAACCCCACTTGAATCCGTGCATAGCAGCGCTCCGCGATCGTCCCCTCAAAGGCGGCCTCGACCACGCGTTCGCGCCGCGAGCCATTTTGATCGAAGACCAACGCTGCTGCCGCACGCAGCCGCGCCGTTCGCAGTGCCGGCTCGACCCCGGCCATTCGCCGCACGATTTCCTCGGCCAGCATGCGATCGTCCGCATCTTCGCCGAGCCATCGATGAGATCGCACACCCGGCGCGCCACCCAATGCGTCAACCTCAAGGCCGCCGTCGTCGGCGAGCGTGGCGACGCCCGCGCGATTGAAGTAGAAGCGCGCCTTGAGCAGCGCATTCTCGGCGAAGCTCGCGCCGTCCTCCGGCGCTTCGGCGTCGATACCGACGTCGCGTAGCGATAACAGTTCGAGCTGCTGGCCATTCAGCAGCAGACAATATTCCGCGAACTTGGCGGCGTTGGTCGTGGCGATCAGCAGGCGATTCATGAGGTGCGCGGCTGGTAGGTGAACTTGAGGCGCGAACGATCGCGCGTCCTCGAGGGCTAGATCGATCAGCCGGTCGATCAGCCGCGGCAGCGCGACGCCGCTCGCCTCCCACAACTTCGGGTACATGCTAATCGAGGTGAATCCGGGAATCGTATTGACCTCGTTGACGAACAACTCGCTGAGATCGGGACGCGCGAGAAAATCCACTCGCACCATCCCGCGCAGCGCCAGCGCCTTGAAGGCGGCCGCCGAGATGTCGCGAATCCGTTCGGCGACTGGCGCCGCAAGATCCGCCGGTATCCGCACTTCGGCGCCCTCGGGATCGACGTATTTCGATTCGTAGCTGTAAAACTCGTGACCCTTGATCAGGATTTCGCCGACCACCGACGCCTCGGGCCGATCGTTGCCAAGCACCGCGCATTCGAACTCGCGACCCGCGCATGACGCCTCGATCAGAATCTTGCGATCGTATTGAAAGGCGTCGGCGAGTGCGGGGGCCAATGCGCGCGCATGCTTGACCTTGCTGATCCCGATCGACGAGCCGAGTGCGTTGGGCTTGACGAAGACTGGATAGCCGAGTTGATCGGCGAGCCGGCGCGCCGCGCGGGCATCTTCGTCGGTCTCCGATCGCGTCAGCGCGAAATGGCGCACGACGGGTATTCCCGAGGCGCGCAGAATCCGCTTCTGCGCATCCTTGTCCATCCCGAGCGCCGAACCGAGCACGCCCGCCCCCACGTAAGGGATGCCGGCAAGTTCAAGCAAGCCCTGCACGGTGCCGTCCTCTCCGTAAGTCCCATGCAGTACCGGGAAAACGACGTCGAACGGCCCCGGCATGGTGGGCGCGCGACCCTTTGCGGCAGCAACGCCATTGCGCGACGGCGCGTTGACCAGCGCGCGGCCCTGCGGCTCGGGCAACAGGCTGACCGGCGTGCCCCCGCGACTGAGCGCGCGGAGCTTCGGGGCCGCTTCCTGCAACATCGCGATCGCGTCGCCGCGCAGAAACCAGCGGCCGTCGCGTCCGATTCCGATCGGCACGATTTCATAGCGCTGCGGGTCCATTGCGGACATCACGGTCAACGCCGATCGCAACGAAATCTCATGCTCGCCCGAGCGTCCTCCGAAGAGCACGCCCACGCGAATTTTCCGGGTCCGCGCCATCGCTCGATTCACCCCCCCTCCCCACCTCATCGAATAGCCATTGTTCAGGAGATGCGTGACGCACCGATTCTGCCACGGCGCCCGCACCCGTTCGAGTATCCACTCGCCAAATGAATTTGATCAAGAAAAGCCGCGTGTCGCCGATCGAGCGAACGCGCGGCTGGTTGCCTTTATCACATTGGTTATTTCGCTAGGGCCGGTAGTTGGGGGCCTCTTTGGTGATGAACACGTCGTGCACGTGGCTCTCGCGCTGGCCCGCGTCGCTCACCCGGATGAACTTCGCGCGGCGGCGCAGCTCGTTCAAATTCACCGCACCGATGTAGCCCATGCCTGACTGCAAGCCGCCGACCAGTTGATCGATATTGCTGCCGAGCGGTCCACGATGTGGTACGCGGCCCTCGATTCCCTCCGGCACCAGCTTGCTTCCGTCGGTCACGTCATGCTGACCATAGCGGTCGCGCACCCGCTCGGTCATCGCGCCGAGCGAGCCCATGCCGCGATAGAGTTTGTAGGTGCGGCCCTGGTAGAGAATCGTCTCGCCGGGGCTCTCTTCGGTGCCCGCGAACAGCGACCCGATCATCACGGTGGATGCGCCCGCCGCGAGCGCCTTGGTGATGTCGCCGGAAAACCGGACGCCACCGTCGGCAATCACCGGCACGTTGCGCGGCTCGGCGACCGCGACGCAATCCATGATCGCGGTGATTTGCGGCACGCCGACGCCCGCCACCATTCGCGTCGTGCAGATCGATCCGGGGCCCATCCCGACCCGCAGTGCGTCGGCGCCCGCGTCGATCAATGCCTTGGCCCCCTCGGAAGTCGCAACGCTGCCTGCAACCACGTCGATTTCGGGGCATTCGAGTTTGGTCGCCCGCAATGCGTCAATCACGTTTTGCGAATGTCCATGCGCGGTATCGATGCACAGCACGTCAACGCCCGCACGTTTCAAGGCGACCGTGCGCTCTTCGCGGTCGGGTCCGACGCCGATCGCGGCGCCCACTCGCAGCCGCCCGCGCGCGTCCTTGCTCGAAGACGGATGGCGAGTGGCCTTGTCCATGTCCTTGACGGTAATCAACCCGCGCAGCCGATGATGCTCGTCAACCAGCGGCAGCTTTTCGATCCGATGGGCTTGCAGGATTTCCTTCGCCTCATCCAGGCTGATGCCGGGCCGCGCCGTGATCACCTTGGTGGTCATCACTTCGCGCACTTGCCGATCGAGCCGCCGCTCGAAGCGCAAGTCGCGATTGGTCAGGATTCCCACCAGCCGTTCCTCGGTGACCACCGGCAGCCCGGAAATCCCGAAGCGCTCCATCGTCGCGAGCGCGTCGCCGATCATCTGTTCCGGATGCACGGTGACGGGGTCGGCGATCATCCCGCTTTCATATTTCTTGACCGCCGCGACTTCGGCCGCCTGCCGCTCGATCGAGAGATTGCGATGGATGAAGCCGAGGCCGCCGAGCTGCGCGATAACGATCGCGCTGCGGGCTTCGGTCACCGTGTCCATGGGGCTGGCGACCAGCGGAATCCGCAGGCGGATACGCTGGCTGAGCGCGGTCGAGACGTCGCAGTTGGAGGGCAGCAAATCGGAAAACTGCGGCAGCAAGAGCACGTCGTCAAAGGTCAGTCCGTCGCGGAGCTCCTGATACGGCATGTTAGTTCTCCCTCATACGACAAAGCCCGCAGGTGTGCTGCGGGCTGGGAAGACATTCGGAATGTAATCCGGAATTGCGATCCGGTAGCGCCATAACTTTATTTAACAAATGGCGCCGCCCGGCGCAATTCGGCGACCGCGACGGCGCTTCTGCAATGCGCTATTGCAAGGCGAGATCAGCCCGCGTGGCCGGACCCTTGTCGTCGATTCCGGAAGCGTCGAGCTTCGGCGCAACCGTGAACAGCCGCGCCGGATCGATCTTCGTGCTCAGGTATTTGCGGGCCGCCTGCGCACGCGCATCAGCCAGATGTTTCAGATCGTCGTCGGAAACCTCCATGTGGGTGACGAGCAGTTTCTTCATCTCATCCGGCGGCAAAGACTTGCTGAGCCCCAGCATATCGGTGGGCTTCTCGAATTTCGCCGCCTTGTAAACCTTCTTCAGGTATTTGTTGTAGAGGTCGGGTGGAATCTTGTCGTTCTCGGTGAGCGTGGTGTCCTCGGATTCGTTGAGGCGAGCACGAACCTGATCGTCAACCTTGGCTTCGCGCAGGCCCGGCTTGTCCACGGTGGGGTCGATGCGTCCCGCGATGCTGAGTTTCAGCGCACTGCGCGCGTTGAGCGCCGTCGCAACCGTATCGAGCCGTTTGCGGCTGTCGTCGGACAGCGTCGCACGTCCGGGCGCATACACGACGTACGAGAGGTCTTCGCCGCTGCCGCCCGCGATACCGCCGATTGCTCCGGCCAGCAGCCGGAAAGGTGCCGTCGCCGCCCTGGTCAGGATATTCATAAAGGCGTGAAATATTATCCCGCCCAGGCTGAATTGCGGGTCATTGAGCGATCCCGAGACCGGGATGTCGAGGTTAATCTGCCCCTTCGAGTCCTTCAAAATCGCCACCGCGAGGCGCATCGGCAGGTTCATCGCGGTCGGACTCGGGACCTTGTCGCCGAAGGTCAGCTGGTCGAGGAAGATATGGTTGGTGGCGGTCAGGTTCTGATTGGCCAGCACGTAATGGACATCGACCGTCAGCGTGCCCTTGGTGATCGGAAAGCCGGTGTACTTGACCGAATAGGCGGTCAGATCGGTGAGTTCGATCCCGTCGGCCTTGGCCGTGAGATCGACCGCCGCCAGCGGCGCCAGCGGATTGATCGATCCATTGATATGAAGCGGCGCGCTGCCGTTGATCTGGCCCTCGAGTACGACATCGGCGGGAGTGGTCGCGCTGGTGCCGAAGGCGCCCACCTTGCCGCTGATATCGGTCATGTTCGCGCGGTAGTTGGGTTTGATGAAGAAGTCGGAGTAATCCACGTGGCCGCCGTGCAGCGTGATCTGCCCGAGCGCGATATCCGCGCCGATCGGTTCAGGGACGACCGTCGCAGCCGGTGGCGCGGCCGCGTTCGCAGGCGGCGTGGTAGCCGCCGGCGCTGACCCGCCCGGTGCCGGCGTCATCAGCGTGGCCGGCGCGGGCACCGGCGGTGGAGCTTGCGCGGGCGTCACCGGCACCGCCGCCCCGCTCTGCTCGCGCGTCAACGATTTGGGCGCCTGCGAAGGACTCGATGTAATGTCCTTAAGGTTGAGCTGGCCGTTGCTGTTCAGAATTATTCGCGCGTAGAAATCCGACAGCGCGATCGCGCCGACATGCATCCGCGGCTGCCCCCGGCTGAGACCGAAATCGATCTTGTCGAAGCTGAGCGAATTCCATCTGACGAAATCGTCGCCGGTCACCTTATCGAGCATGCGCACGTTGCCGAGCGTCGCGTTGCCGCGATAGGTCAGGCGCAGGTTGTCCCGCACCATCGCGGCGTTCGCGACACCAGAGGTCGTCAGCAGCGCGCTCTTGATGGTCGCGTTGAGATCCGTGGGCAGGTATGAGTTGGCCACCGCGAGATCCAGCCGTTTCGTATTTACTTTCAGGTCGGCCTTGAGCGGCAAGATGACGACCGGCCCGTCGAACTTGAAGCTGCCGCGCCGATTGAGCACGCCGTCAAGTTCCACCGCGATCGGCTTGTGGAAATCGTTGGTTACATTCTTCACGTTCAGGTTCAGCGGAGAGATGCTGGCCTTGACTGGCCGCGCCGGCAGATCGTCCTCGGTGTCGATCTCCGCCTTCTGAATCGCGATCGAGGCGATCCGGTACTGCCATTCGGACCCGGCGGGCGTGCCCGGAGCGGCCGGTTCCACCCGTCCCGCAAGGTGGCGAACGGATCGCGAAGCCGTGCGCCGTCCGCGCGTGACGGTCACCCGCGGCGACTCGGCGGTGCGCTGCGACTCGGGTACGCCCTTGCGGTTTTCGGGGGCCGCCTCGACGGGGCTCCGCAATAACGAGAGCAGGCTCAGCTTGCCGTTGCGCTCACGCCTGACGAACAGGCGAATGCCGTTGCCGTGCACCTCGTTGACAGTCGCCTGATGGGTCGCGAGATCGGCCTGCGCGATAGTCGCGCCGAACTGCGACCATTGGAGCGGCTTCTCCTTGTCGCCCGGCGCGGTCATCGCGAGGTTGTCAACCGAGAAGCTGGCCGGCTCGACGTGCAGGTTGAACTGGTTAGCGGCGAAGCTGGTGATCAGGCTCGCCCGGGCGCTGAGTTTGCCCGCGCCAATCGTGACGGCCAGGGCGGATTGCGCGTAGGCCTGCAGTGCGGGCAGATCTACCTGGTCGATCGTCACGTCGCTGGTGACCTGCGACTTTACCAAGTCGAGATCGCCCTTGACCGCGATCGATCCACCGCCGCCCAGACTGCCTGCGAAAACGTAGGTCGCGGGCGCGGCCTTCGCGCCGAGGGCGAATTGCTTCAGGCCGACGTTGATGTTTTGGAGCGCGACGGTGGCAGGAGTCGCGAGGCTGTTGTCGGTCAACTTGACCGCGCCGTTGGTCAGCGTGAACGAGTCCAGGGTCAAATCGAGCGGTTTCTTTGCGGTGCTTGACGGCGTGACGGGTGCCGCCGTCTGCGTTGCTGCGGAGGTCGCGATCGAGGGCCTGGCTATGCCGGGAGACGCAATAGGCGTGGCGGCGGCCGGCGCCGCGCTCGCAATCGGCGAAGCGGTGGACGCCGGAGAGGCAGCGGCGGCGCTCATCGCGTTAGCAACAGGCGACGGCGAAGCAGCGACCGACGGACTTGCGGAGGGCAACGCGGCGGCGACTGAAGGCTTAGCCACGGGCGACGCGGCGAGAGCAACTGAGGCGCTCGCAGCGGGCGCATTGGCCGTGATCGTGGGAGTCATCGTGCCCGGAGAGGTGGCGGGACTTGGTATCGCCGATGGCGCGGGTGCCGCGGTCTGCGGCGCGGTCGCGCCGCCCGTTTGCGGAGCCATGATCGGCGTCAAATTGGTGGTGCCGGCGCGATTGCGCACCAGTACGAGGTTAAGCCCGTCCATCGTGATCGCGCCGAGATGAAAGACGCCACTCAGCGGCTCGATATCGCTCAGGTTGGTAACCAACTGCTTGAAGCTGGCCAGCGGCGCGCCGGTGCCGTCGCGGAGGTCGAGGTTGTCGAGCGTCGTCGTGCCGTTCACGCGGATCACCGGACCGGCGGCGGTCTGCGCAAAATGCACTTGCAGAAAGGCCGAGAGTGCGCCGGCGGGCAGCTTGATCGGCAACTTCATCGGGACGTAGCCGACGTAGGGAGCGAGGTTGAAGCGGTCGATCTTGAGCGCGACCACCGACTCTGGCTCCTTCGTGAACGGGAGCGCCCGGGCGCCGATTTTCAGCGGGCTGCCATCGACGGTCATGCGCAAGAGCGGCTGCACGAAGATTTTCGTGTCTGCAGGCAGGTTCGCGACGAACGGGAGGTCCAGCTCGATATGCTCGATTTTATGCTGCTGGCCGAGTACCTGGTCGTCGAAGCGCACGTCGCCCTCATGCAACTGGATATTTGAGAGGGCGAAGCGAGTGGGCTTGCCCGGCGGCGGCGGTGGCGTCTTGCTGACGAGCAGATCGGAGAAATTGAACTCCTGGGGACCGGTACGCACGACGTGCACGGCGGGCCGATCGACCTCCAACTCCTTGACCACCGGCGCCAATCGAAAGAGTGAGGTCCACGAGACCTTCACGCGCAGGTGGCCGAGGTCAACGAAGGGCTTGGCGGGGTCGCGATCGGCGATATGCAGACGGTCGAGTTCGAGGCGCAGGCGAAACGGATTGAACTTGATGTCGCCGACCGTCACCGCGCGTTTCAGCGAGGCCGCGACTTGCGTGGTGAGGATGTGCCGCAGGAGCATCGGGAGGCCGAAGAAGCCGCCAACGGTATAGAGCACCAGTAGTACGGCCAGCGTGATGCCGACGCAGCGCATGCGGCGCGTTTGCAGGCGACCCGCGGCGCGGTTAATCCAGGATCTCGCGCGCTCGACTCCACTCTTAACGCTGTC
>Ga0068855_100005273_pt1 | contig 15779 bp, 11 predicted proteins | sample KBSCornC52_FD_66592 | JGI IMG/M metagenome (GOLD analysis project Ga0068855, IMG submission 66592) | Corn rhizosphere microbial communities from Kellogg Biological Station, Michigan, USA - KBS Corn C5-2 | ecosystem: Host-associated > Plants > Roots > Rhizosphere > Soil ...
TGCACGGGAACCTGAGCCTCTCGCGTTCGCGAGGCTCAGCGACCGCCGTCGACGTCGACCAGGTCGACTCGAACCGACGAGCCGCCGAGCGCAGACATCACCGTGCGCAACGCTTTTGCGGTGCGTCCCATGCGGCCGATGACCTTGCCGAGGTCTTCGGGATGCACCCGGACCTCGAGCACCTGACCGCGGCGCTGGCTACGCGCCCGCACCTCGACGTCGTCGGGATGGGTGACGATGCCCTTGACCAGATGTTCGAGTGCCTCTTCGAGGGTCTCGGTGTCGGCGGCCGGCACGGGCGTTAGGCCTGCTCTTCGGCGGCCGCGCCACCCTCAGCCGGCGCCACTTCGGCAGCGGCTTCGGTCTGGGCGGACGACGCAGCCGGGGTGTCCTCGGCTGGCACGGCGGCGGGTGCATCGGCAGCGGCGTCCGCAACTTCGGTTGCGGCCGGCGCGGCCTCGGCAGCAGGCTCCTCGGCGGTCTTCTTCGCGGCCTTCTTCTTCGGCGTGGTGGCCTCAGTGGTGGGCTCGCCCGCACCTTCCTTGGCGGCTGCCTCGAACATCGACTTCTTGTCGGCCTTCGGCGCAGCGACCTTCATCGGCGGCGGCGCGGCCTCGCCCTTGAACTTCTGCCAGTCGCCGGTGACCCGCAGGATCGCGGTGACGGCCTCGGTCGGCTGGGCGCCGACACTCAGCCAGTAGGCCGCGCGCTCGCCGTTGACCTCGATGAAGGACGGGTCTTCCTTCGGGTGGTACTTGCCGATCTCTTCGATCGCCCGACCGTCGCGCTTGGTGCGCGAGTCGGCGACCACGATGCGGTAGTACGGCGCGCGCATCTTGCCCAGGCGCATGAGCTTGATCTTGACTGCCACGGGACTCGGTACTCCAGGTCTTTTTGGGTTGAGCGCAGCCGTCTCGTGTGGGGATTACGAGGCAGATCGGCCCGGGGACACGGTCGGCGAGAGGTAGAGGGCTCTCGTCGTCCGGTGTTCGACCCGCCATTCTGCCAGACGCCGCGCACCTGACCCAAAACCCGGTGCCCAGCCGACCCCCACTCCCGTTGATCATGGGCAAGGTGTGCCCAAATTCGGGTTCGAACGAGACTTTGTCCATGATCACCGCGGTTAGCCGGGGGTGGCGGGCAACCGGTTCGCGCGAGACCGTGTCCTAATAGCCGTGACAACAGGGACCCGCTCGTGAATCGCGCCGACGAAGACGACTTCCGGGCGTTCGTCGCTGCTCGCTCGCCGTCGCTGCTGTGGTTTGCCCACCTGCTCACCGGCGATCGGCACGCAGCCGAAGACATCGTGCAGACCGCACTCGCCAAGACCGCGTTGGCCTGGTCACGGGTGCGGGGCAAGGACAACCCCGAGGGTTACGTGCGCCGAGCGATCGTCACGACGCACCTGAACGCCCAGCGCCGACGACCCTGGCGCGAGCAGCCGCGCCAGTTCATGCCGGACGACGAACTGCCGCCGCCCGGGCAACTGCGGCCTGAAGACGAACACGCCGACCGCGACGCGATGTGGCAGGCACTCGCCGAGCTGCCGCCGCGGCAGCGCGCCGTCCTCGTACTTCGCTACTACGAAGAGTTGTCGGAAGCCGAGATCTCTGACGTACTCGGGTGTGCCCGAGGAACCGTGAAAAGCCAAGCTGCAAAGGGATTGCTGCACTTGCGTCGTATCTTCGAGAAGGAAGAAGCCCACTCATGACCGACGTCGAAGAGCTCCTGCGCGAAACGCTGTCCGACCCGCGGCGCAAGGTCGAGCCCGGACCGGGCATGTACGAGACCGTGCGAGCGAGAACTCGCGACCTCCGTCGTCGCCGGTCGACGATCGGCGTGGCGAGCCTTGCGGTTGTAGCAATCGCGATTGTCGGCTCGGTGCTCGGAGTGCAGCACACAGACCATCACACGGCGACCGCAACCCTGGGGAAGACGTCACCGCCCGCGAGTCCAGCGCATGGCACGCTCGGCACAGCAATCGACATCGGCAACTCGCTCACGGTCGTCGATGCGGTCACGACCACCGACGGCCTCTACGTGCTGGCGGCCGACCCGAACAAGGTCGTGCTTCTGAGCCCGGAAGGCGCTGAGGTGAAGGCAACCGCAGCTGGCCCTACGGGCGCGCCAAGCGGCGTCGTGGTCGGCGGCGGCCGCGTGTGGGCGTGGTCTCAAAACAGCCACGACGTGCGGGTATACGACTCGAAGACGCTGTCGTTTATCGCCGAATTCACTGTGCAGGAAGCGATATTCAACGTAGTCGCCATCGACAACGAGTTGTACTTCACTACCGACCAAGGCCTCAAGGTGGCGCATGCCGATGTGCAGTCCAACGGCGTCACGACAAACGTCGGCAGCATCACGCTCACCGGCTCGACCTATGGTCTAGCGGCCGACCCAACCCGGCATCGGTTGCTAGTCGGCGTGATGGCGAGCGGGTCGCCGCCGACGTCCGGCTTCGTCGGCATGCAGGTCGTCGCCATTGACACCCGCACCGGCAAGGTCGTCGCGCACAGCTCGCCAACGGCTCTCGGCAAAGAATCGATCGCAGTTGTTGGCGACCAGGTGTGGGTCGGGGGCTACGGAGACGTCGACAAGCCGCGGCTGCTGCACCTGGACGCGAAAACGCTGAAAATCCTCGGCACCAGCCCGATCGGCGCGCAGGTCGGGCCCGGTTCGATCGTGTGGCCCGGTACGAACGTCGTCTGGGCGCGGGGCGGCGGCGGCGAGCAACTCGGTTGCCTCGACCCGAAAACCGGTGCGGTACTCGAAACGTGGAGCGCCGTCCAAGGCCCGGTTACATCAGTAGGTGGCACCGCGTTCGGGGTCGAAAACGGCCTGCAACCGCTAACGCTGGCCGGCGGGTGCACGGGCTGAGCTCACACTGAGGCTACCGACGCCAGGGTCGCCGCCACTCGATCCGCGATCGCCAACGCCACGACCGCGCCGAGCTTTTCCAGTAGCGGCCGTGCATTCGCGAGCAGGTCGGTTGCCGCGCGCACGTCGCCGTCGTCCGCCAATCGCGCCGCCAACTCGACGCGCGTGCGGGCTGCCGGATAGGCGGCACCCATCGCGGTGAAGACCTCGATCGCCGCCCGCAGGCCATGCACCATCTGCGTCGAGTCAGTCGACAGATGGGCTCGTGCCCGCAACAATTGCCCTTGCAGCAAGCGAAAACGCTGACCCAGCGGTACTTTTTCGAGCAACGCGGTCAATTGCTCAAGGCGACCCCGGTCATCGGCGTCGAGCAGCATGTCGACCGCAAGTCCGTACACCGGCGGAATGTCTTCGCTCGTCTTTCCGAGAGTCAGGATGGCCGTGACCGCGTCTGCCGCGACGTGGGCGCCGGTCGTTCGGGCGTTGCCGAGATAGGTCGTAACGGCCTCGTTCATCAGGGTCCAGCCCTGAACGAGGGCGTCGCCCGACCCGTCCTGCGTGCCGAGCGGCGGGAGCAGGATCGACTGATCCGCCCTCCCGTACGCAAGCAACGCAGAGCCGCCCGCGATGTAGGCCTCCCAGGCCAGCCTGTCCGTACGACCCTCACTGCGGTGCCGCTCCAGCAGCTCAACGCCCTGCTGCCACCGGCCGGCCGTAAAGGTGCCGTTCACCAGATGTGCAATGGCAACGATTCGCGAGGCAACCAGACCGAGTTCCTCGGCGCGCCGCAGCGCCGACGTCGCTTGCGTGATCGCGGTTGCGGGATCGTCGTTGACCAGCAGGGCGACGCTGTTGAGTTCGCGCACGATGGCGTCGGACTCGGGACCTTCGGCGCGCAGGCGAGCCCCCTGGCCGATCACCATGGAGAACCGGCGGTAGCCGGCGCCACTCGCCCACGCCGCCAAGCCATCGATCAGCGTGCCGAAATGCCTGTCGCTGCCGTAGCGTTCGATCACCGGCAGCGCGCCCATCACGACGCGTTCGGCAAACTCGTGCTCGCCAGTGGTTTGTGCGCCGACAGCAAGAAGACGAGCCGCGCCGGCCAGCAACCCAACGCGATCCGGGCGGTCTAGTGCAGCCTCGTAGACGCCGCGCATAATCTGCATTGCCTCAGGGATCGCACCCTTGTTTGCCAGCAACCGTCCTTGGTTCAGGTTGAGCTGCAACACCGCTTCTTCGTCACCGATCCGGCGCGCGGCCGCGAGACCGACGTCGATCCACGAGAGGCTACGCTCCAGATTTTCGGCCGCTTCGATCGCGAGCGTCGATGCCATCAACGTAAGACGCACAACGGCCTCGTCAGGCAGGCCGAGTTCGAGCAACTGGCCGTAGTGTGCCAGCGCATCGCGAGGCGCGCCGACGCCGGCAGCATGCACCGCCGCCTGCTCCAGCAAGACGGCGGCCCGTTCGCGCAACTGCGCGGCCTCAGGCACTTCGGGCACCGCGGCGAGCGCATCGAGATAGTGCGCTGCCAGCACGCCGGCTATCGTGTCGGCATCGGGAAGGCCCGACAGATGTTGCGCCGCCGCGAGATGGCGAGAATGCCGGTCGCGACGCGACAACGTGTCATAGGCGCTGGTTCGCAGAAGTGCTTGCACGAACCGATACTGACCGCGCTCGGGTGAGCGTGGGTCGTTGTCGACTATGAGAATTTCCTTGCGCCGAAGGCTTTCCAGCACGGCGTCGAGTTCGATATCGGGCGGCGCGAGTGCACCGATTCCGGCTCGGGTAAAGCTCAGACCGAGCACGCTCGCGTCTTGTACCACCCGCCGTTCGGCCGCTGGCAACGCGTCGAGCCGCGCGGCGAGTAACGCCTGCAAACTCGCCGGCGGCCCTAACGCACTTAGGTCGAGGGCCCGCGCAGCGACCGGGTCGACGACATACTGGCCCGCGCTCGCGATGACGACGTCACGGTCGATCAGCGCACGCACGGTTTCGACCGCATACAGCGGTACACCTTCGGCACGTTTAACGAGCTCCGCCCGCAGGTCGGCCGGCAGATCGGAGACCAGGCCGTCGAGCAGGCGGGCCATGGCGACGTCGGGTAGAGGCTCCAAGAACACCGTGGTCGAGCGGCGTCCGGCACCGATGGTCGCACGCCGCGCCGAAACCTCGGGTCTGGCAAGCGCCACGACCAGGATGGGTGCCCGACTCGCGTCGAGCAGGTGCTCGAGGAAGTCAAGGAATCCGTCGTCGGCCCACTGCAGATCCTCTACCACAAGCGTGAGCGACGAATCCCCCGTACACAGTGACTCGAAAAATCCACGCCAGCAAGCGAACAAGTCGGCCTGGTCGAAGACGGCGTCAGACAATCCGAGCAGGCTGGTCAGGCGCGGCCGCAATACCTCACGTTCGGACTCGTCGTCCACGTGCCGCTGGAGCCGCTCGTCGAGCGCCTTGGTGACGGCGGCGTCGTCGTCCGCCTCGGTGACCCGTAGCAACGAACGAACCATTTCGGCGACGACGCGGCCGCCGATTCCTTGTCCGTAGGACAGGCAGCGGCCACGCAACCAATGGGTCCTCGACGTGATTGCGTCGGCGTACTTCTCGAATTCCCAGGCCAGCCGCGACTTTCCGATCCCCGGCTCGCCTGCAACCAGAATCAGCCGGGCTCGCCGCTCCTCGGCAGTGGCGTGAAAAAGCTCCTTCACCAGCCGCAACTCCCGGTCGCGCCCGACGAAAGGCGCTTCGAGGCCGTCTACCCGCTGCGCGCCGCCGACCGCTGCGGTGGTGCGCACTGCCCGGAAAAGCTCGACAGGGAAGGTCTTTCCCTTCATTTCGTGGGTTCCGGTCGAAACGTATGCCAACGATGCGGTGGTCAACGAACGGGTCGTGTCGTCAACCCAAACCTGGCCGGGGGCTGCGATCGACTGCACGCGCGAAGCAGTATTGACCGCATCCCCCGCGACCATTCCCTGACCGTCGGTATCGACTGCCGCCAACGTGACGGCGACCTGCCCGGTCGTGATGCCGACGCGCATCGACAGGCCCTCGATGGCCAACTCGTCACCGAGCACCGTCGCCATCGCGACCAGATCGAGACCGGCGCGAACGGCTCGTTCGGCGTCATCCTCACGCGCGGCGGGAACGCCCCAGACCGCGAAAACAGCATCACCGATGAACTTCTCGACCGTGCCGTTGTAGCGCTCGATGATCGCTTTCGCGCGCTCGAAATAGCTGGCAAGGAACTCGCGCACCACCTCGGGGTCGCGCGCCTCACTGAGTGCGGTGAATCCAACCAGGTCGGCGAACAGCAGTGATGCGGTGCGCCGTTCAGAGACCGGTTCTGTCGTCGGCGGGTCGGCTCCGGCCTGCGCGCGCGGGGGCAAACTCCGGTCGGCAAGCGGCGTTCCGCACTCGCTGCAGAATCGGCCACCGGAGGCAGGGGAACCGCATGCCGGGCACGTCGAAGCGGTCGGCACGCCGCATTCGCTGCAGAACTTCGCACCCACTCGGTTGAGCGCGCCGCAGGCAGTGCAGATCAGTTCACTCATCAGACTCCGTCACACCTGATCGCCTGGGCCGAGCGCAACAGTACGCCCGCAGCGGCGCGTGAACATTCAAAACGGGCCAACAGGTCGGCTCACGATGTGCAAGGCTCCACCCGTTGTGCCGGAATTCCTGGAGCACGCACAACTGGGAGGCGCCACGTGAGCAACTCGACCACCGGCTCTCCGCCCGAATCTGCAAGCGAATCCGCACGCGACTCCTCGACCGGCGCCACGGCTAGCACGGCGGGAGTCACAGCCGCCAGCACCGGGGCCGGTTACAGAGCCACCCGCAGCCGCTTCCGCGACGCGCTTCGGGTGCGCGATTTTCGCCTCCTCGTCGCGGCTTACCTCGTCGACGCCCTCGGCAGCTGGGCCTATTCCGTCGTCCTCGCGGTGTATGTGTTCGACCGCACGCACTCGACCCAGTGGCTTGCGGCGGTAGGCACCTCGCGCTGGGTGGTCGGGCTGCTGATCGGCAGCTACGCAGGCGTGATCGCCGACCGGTACGAGCGCACCCGCGTCATGATCGTCTCCGCACTGTCGTCGGCTGTCGTCATGGCAGTCATCGCGGTCGTCGTCGGCACCAACGGCCCGATCTGGGTGTTGATCGCGCTGACGGCACTGTCGGCGATCGTGGCGTCGCCGTACCGCCCGGCGGCCGGCGCGCTCACACCAGAAGTCGTGAGCGAGAAGGACCTCGTCGCGGCCAACAGCCTGTTCTCGACGCTCGAGAGCCTGACCGTGGTTCTCGGACCCGCCGCAGGTGGACTGCTGCTCCTGACCGGCGAGCCGGTCATCGGTGTGATCATCAACGCCGCAAGCTTCGTCGTCGCGGCCGCCATCGTGGGCCGGCTGCGCGTAACGGCGAGAGGCAGTGCGGACGCCGACGGGAACGCGTTCGCGCAGTGGCTCACCGGGCTCAAAGCGCTCGGCCGCGAACGTGTCGCGATGATGCTCGTGCTGTTTTGCGCACTCGATTCGGCGATCTACGGTGCGAGCACCGTGCTCTACGTTCCGCTCTCGCTACATCTCGGCACCGGCAGTGCCGGCTACAGCTACTTGCTCGCTGGATCCGCGCTAGGCGGGGTGATCGCGGCCGGGCTCGCCAACAAGCTCAGCAGCGCCTCGCGGCTGGCTCCGGTGATCCTCGGCAGCATCATGCTGCAGGCACTGCCTTACGCCGTGACGGCAACCGTTCATACCCCGGTGCTGGCGTTCGCGCTGCAGGTCATCTCCGGCGTCGGCATGATCGTGGTCGACGTGCTGGCGTACACGGCGCTACAACGCGACCTTCCACGCGACGTGCTCAGCCGCGTACTCGGTGTTTTCGACGCCGTGGTGCTCGCGTTCATCGTCGCGGCAAGCTTCGTCGGCGCTGCACTTCTTTCAGGTCAAGGACTGCATACGACGCTACTGATCATCGGTTTCGGCTTCCCAGCGGTCAGCCTGCTCGGCTTGCCCGCGCTACTTAAAGCCGACCGCACCTCGGCTGTGCTCGTCGCGCGGCTCGCACCTCGCGTCGAACTGCTCCGCACGCTCGACCTCTTCACGGGCGCGCCACACACCGTTCTCGAGCGGCTTGCCGGTCGACTCGATGAACAGCAGTTGGCTGCAGACACCGTGCTGATCCGCGAGGGCGACCAAGCCGACGCGCTGTGGGTGCTCGTCAGCGGTTCGCTCGGCGTCCGCGCACACAGCGGCAGCATGGACGTCGAACTGCCTACGGTTCACGCACCGGCCTACGTCGGCGAACTCGGGCTGCTCCACAACGCACCGCGAAGCGCGACCGTCACAGCGTTGGGTGACGCCGTCGTCTGGCGTATCGAAGGCACCGAGTTTCTCGATGCTCTGGAAGCCGCACCGGCTAGCGTCTCACTGCAAAACGTGGCACGTGCCCGGCTCGCGCGTACGCAGGCGCCTCCGCCTGTACCTCCAGCCGTCGACCCCACTGGCGCATGACCCTGCGGATTCGGCGGCGCGATCCTGCGCGGCCACCCACGCGATGCCTCAAGTAACGACGGTGCCGCGCACCACGATGTGCGCAGGAGCCAGCAACGCCCTGAGATCGCGCCGCGGATCGTCGTCGTAGACGACAAAATCGGCCGGTGCGCCTTCCACCAAACCCGGCAATCCTAGCCAGGCGCGTGCTTTCCATGAACCAGCAGCCAACACGTCAAGGTTCGACAAACCGATCTGCTGCAGTGCGAGCATCTCCTCGACCACAAGCCCGTGGGGCAACTGCCCACCTGCGTCAGTGCCTACGTAGATAGGAATTCCGGCGTCGTGCGCGTCGCGAACCCGCTGCGCGGAACTGCGCTTCAGTCGGCGCATTCGCTCGGCGTACACCGGATATTTCGTTGCTTGGTCCGCAAATTTGTCGAAGTTTGCGATGTTTACGAGTGTCGGCACCACCGCGATGCCACGCGCCGCGACGTCGGCGACAAGATCGGTGGAGAGGCCGGTGCCGTGCTCGATCGAGTCGACGCCGGCTGAGATGAGGTCGGGCAATGCCTCCTCGCCGAACACATGCACGGCAACCCGAGCACCCGCTGCGTGCGCTCGACCCACCGCCTCGTGCAACACATCTGTGGGCCAGCACGGTGTGAGGTCACCCACCGAGCGATCGATCCAGTCGCCGACCAACTTGACCCACGGCGTGCCGTGACCACCAGGGCGCTTGGCCTGCAGTTCGGCTTCGTCGGCTAGTTGCTCCGGTTCGAGTTCGAGGCCGTAGCCGCGCAAATACCGTTTCGTGCGGGCCAGATGGCGACCCGCATGCACGATGCGCGGCAACACCGGATCGTCGTCAAGTGCGTAGTGCGTCTCGGGCACGCCTGCATCGCGCAACAGCAATGCGCCCACATCTCGATCGGTCACCGCTTGTTCGCGCGCTACGTCGAAAGGCACACCACCTTCAGCTACCAGCCCCACGTGACAGTGCGCATCGACCAGACCCGGCAACACAAAGCCGATCGATGCAAGCGTCTCGATGTCGAGGTACCGAGGACGCTCGAACGTCAGTCGTCGATCGACGACATACAAGTCGCGCATCTCGTCGTCCGGCAAAAGGACGGCGCGCACGTGCAACGCCGTCGACGCAGCGTTCGGCGAACTCCTCGGCGTCAACGGGATTTGGGACCGGCCGGTCCCTTGTTGCCGCCGCCTGGACCCGAACCGCCAGGCCCGCTCTGCGGTGGGAATTTCAACTTCGAGAGGTCGGGCATCTTCATGCCAGGCGGCAGCTGACCCATGCCCGGCGGGAGCGGGCCGGGCATGCCAAGCCCACCTGGTAAGCCGCGGCTCGTTGGCAGCGCCGACGGATTGCCTCCCGGCCGGCCACCCTTGCCTTTCTTGCCCTTCTTGCCTTTCGCCGCCTTGCCCGCGCGACGCATGCCCGGCAGGCCGCCCATACCGGCCATCTGTTTCATCATCTTGCGTGCTTCGAAGAACCGGTCGACCAGGTTGTTGACCTCGGAAACCGCGACGCCCGAACCGTTGGCAATGCGCACCCGACGTGACCCATTGATGATTTTCGGATCGTCGCGTTCGGCCGGCGTCATCGAGCGGATGATCGCAGCAATGCGGTCGATGTCTTTGTCGTCGATCTGGGATATCGCTTCTTTCATCTGGCCCATGCCTGGCAACATGCCGAGCAGGTTGCCGATCGGCCCCATCTTGCGAACGGCCATCATTTGTTCGAGAAAGTCTTCGAGTGTGAGCTCACCTTCGGTGAGCTTGCGGGCAGTCTCTTCGGCCTGATCGGCATCGAAGGCAGCCTGCGATTGCTCGATGAGCGTCATGATGTCGCCCATGCCGAGGATTCGCGAGGCCATGCGCTCGGGGTGGAATACGTCGAAATCCTCGAGCTTTTCGCCAGTACTGGCGAACATCACCTGGCGGCCGGTTACCGAAGCGACCGACAAAGCCGCACCACCGCGCGCATCGCCGTCCAACTTGGTGAGCACGACTCCGTCGAAGCCCACGCCGTCGAGAAAAGCGAGTGCGGTGTTGACGGCGTCCTGCCCGATCATCGCGTCGACGACGAACAGGATTTCGTCGGGTGACACGGCGTCGCGGATGTCGATGGCCTGCTGCATCATCTCGGCGTCGACGCCGAGCCGGCCCGCGGTGTCGACTAGCACAATGTCGTGCTGCTGCCGCTTGGCGTGCTCGATCGCAGCGCGCGACACCGCCACCGGATCGCCAACGCCAGATCCCGGTTCAGGTGCGAACACCGGCACCTTCGCGCGCTCGCCGAGCACTTGCAATTGCTGGACGGCGTTCGGCCGTTGGAGGTCGGCTGCCACGAGCAACGGCGCGTGCCCTTGCGATGCCAACCACTTCGCGAGCTTCCCGGCGAGCGTGGTCTTACCCGAACCCTGCAGACCGGCCAGCATGATGACCGATGGCGGGTTTTTCGCGAAACGCAGCCGACGCGTCTCGCCGCCGAGAATGCGCACCAGCTCGTCGTTGACGATCGAGATCACTTGCTGCGCGGGGTTCAGCGCCTGTGAGACTTCAGCGCCCCGAGCTCGCTCTTTGACGGCCGCGATGAAGTCCTTGACCACCGGCAACGCGACGTCGGCTTCGAGCAGCGCGACCCGAATCTCGCGCGCGGTGGCATCGATATCGGCCTCTGACAGCCGACCCTTGCTCCGCAAGGATTTGAAGACCGACTCGAGCCGGTCGGAGAGGGTGTCGAACACGGTTCGCAGCCTACCGGGAGCGCACCACCCGCTCGTCGATCATGCACTTGCGCGCAATGGGCGCGGCCCGCGGTTGCGCCTAACTGCATGATCACGAAGCAGTTAGGGCGGATTCGACGGCGAGCCGCACACTCTCGGCCCGGGCCGGATCGAGCGCCAACCCGGCAGCGTCGGTGAGGTAGAACGCGTCGACCACTTCGGCGCCGAGCGTTTCGACCCGCGCCGACCGCACGTCGAGCCCGCGCTCGGCCAAGACCTGAGTGACGGTAAATAGCAACCCCGGCCGGTCATGCGCGCGCACTTCGAGCACAGTCGCCGCCTCCGACGCCCCACCCGGCAACAACACGCGTGGTGGCGGGAGTGCGATCGTCTTTCGGGAGATGGCGGACGACGCCCTGCGGGCCAACCTGGCGGCGACGTCGAGGCTGCCGTCGAGCGCTCGGCGCACGTCGTCGCGAATCCGGGCCGGCTCGATCTCGCCGAGGTAGGTCGGCTCGACCTCGAAAATCGTCACCGCGGTCGGCCCGACCGACATCGCGGTGGCGGCTCTGACAGCCAGCCGGTGCAACGCGAGCACACCGGCCGACCGCCACAGCAACCCAGGCTGGTCGGGGGCGATGACCGTCACCCTGCTGCCGGATGCCGCCATGTCGGCGACGATCGCCAACTCTCCGCGCGATGCCAGCTCCGCAACGGCAGGCGACAGTTCGGCGCGCGGCATCGGCAATGCGTCACCCGCCAGCACAGCTGTCGTCCGGGCAACGAGATCGGCGACCAGGCGGGCCCGCCAGTCGTCCCACATGCCGGGGGCTGTAGCGCGCGCATCGGCTTCGGTCAGCGCCGCCAGCAATTCGAGCAACTGCTGGGACCCGACGGTGTCGGCAACGCCGTTGACCGTCGCCGGGTCGTCGAGGTCGCGCCGCGTCGCGGTCTGCGGCAGCAGTAGGTGATGCTGCACCATCGCCACCAGCACAGCGGTGTCGCGCTCGCTAACCCCGAGCCTGGCGGCGATCTGGGGCACGAGTTGGGCGCCCACGGTCGAATGGTCGGCGGCGGCTGAAACGCCTGCCAAACCGGCAGTGCCGCCCTTGCCGATGTCATGCAACAGCGCTCCGAGCAGCAACAAGTCGGGGCGGGCCACCCGGCGGGTGAACGCGGCCGCTTCGATCGCGGTCTCGACGAGATGGCGATCTACCGTGAAACGGTGCAACGGGTTGCGTTGGCGCAGGTATCGCACGGTTTCCCACTCGGGAATCAGCCGCACCATCAAGCCAGCCTGATCGAGCGCCTCGAAGACGACGAGCGCCGCGCGGCCCGCACCCAGCAGCGCGACCAACGCATCCCGCGCAGCACCCGGCCAGGGGACCGGCATCGGCGGCGACGCATTCGCGAGCACGTCGACGGTCGGGGGCGCAAGCGGCAGGCCTGCCTGCGCTGCTGCTGCCGCCGCGCGAAGCAACAGCACTGGGTCCGACGACGGGTCGACGCCGCGCGCCAGCACCACCTCGCCGTCCTGCTCGACCACTCCTTCGGCGAGCGGCTTGCGTTCAGCTTTCGGACGACGACGCAAGCTACCCTCGACCGACCGCCAGGTGACGTCACTCGCATACGCGATCGTGCGCCCGGCCTCACTGACCACGCGGAGCAACTCGTCGGCGTCGGCAAGCTCAAGTTTTTCAGCAATAGCAGGCTGTTCTTGGGCCACCATGCGGGTAGTCGCTCGGGTGCTGACGTCTTGCAGCACATCTCGGACGTCAAGCAACCGGCGATGCGCTGCCTTAACCGCAGGGCCCGGACCGGCGGCTATCCAGGCCGCAGCGATCGCTTCGAGCGCGTGCACGTCGCGCAAGCCGCCGCGGGCTTCTTTCAGATCAGGTTCGAGCAGGAACGACACCTCACCGAGTCGTTCGGCGCGTTCACGAACCATCTCGTGCAGTTCGGGCAGTCGCTTCGTGGCCCGCGCTCGCCAGTTCGCGAAAGCGTGCTGGCGAAGGCGGGCCGTGAGGTCGGGGTCGCCGGTGACGTGACGCGCGTAGAGAATGCCGAGGGCGGCCTTGAGGTCGTCGTTCGCGACCGCGACGGCCTCGGCAACGGTGCGCACCGAGTGGTCGAGCTTCGTTCCTGAATCCCAGATCGGATACCAAACCTTGTCGGCCACGGCGGCAATATCGGGCCGGCCGTCGTGCAGCATCAGCACATCGAGATCGCTGCCGGGCCCGAGGTCGCGGCGGCCGTATCCACCCACGGCCACCAGCGCGACGCCGTCAATGCCTTCCAGTAACTCGACCAACCATTCATCGGCTTGCGACGCACGGCGGCCGCGCTCGGCTTCGAGCGCGGCCGCCACCGGCTTCTGCGATGTCACAGGCACATCTTCGCGGCTATCGAGTCAGAGGGCTCCATTGCCACGCTCCCCCGTTCGCACCCGCACCACCGTGTCAACCGGTACCGCCCATACCTTGCCGTCGCCGATCTTGCCGGTCTGTGCCGACTTCACGATGACGTCGACCACGTCGTCGGCATCGTCGTCATCGACGAGCACCTCTAGCCGCACTTTCGGTACCAGGTCGACCTCATATTCGGCGCCACGATAAATCTCGGTATGCCCGCGCTGCCTGCCATAACCGCTGGCTTCACTGACGGTCATGCCGGTGACACCGAAGGTTTCGAGCGCCGATTTCACGTCGTCCAGCTTGAAGGGTTTGACGATTGCGGTGATGAGTTTCATGCGTCCACCTTCTCGGCTCCGGCGATCGACGGGTGCGGCGTGGCGGTGTGCGACGCCGGCGAGCCTGTGTCGTACGCCGACTCGGCGTGCAGATTGATGTCAAGGCCCTCAAGTTCGACGTCACGAGAAACCCTAAGCCCCATCGTCAGATCGATCACCTTGGCGATCGCAAACGTCACGACGAACGTGAACACCAGAACCGATGTCACGCCAACCGCTTGCCTGCCAAGTTGCCCGAGCCCACCGCCGTAGAAAAGACCGTCACGGCCGAGCGAGTTCACGGCGTCCTGCCCGAATAGACCGATAGACAGCGCGCCGATGATCCCGCCGATGAGGTGCACCGCGAACACGTCGAGAGAGTCGTCGAACTTCAGCTTGAACTTGATGGCAACGGCCAGCGCGCAGACGATACCGGCGATGAGTCCGATGAAGATCGAGCCGACCGGCGTGACGAATCCGCACGCCGGTGTAATGGCCACCAGCCCTGCGACTAAGCCCGACGCCGCGCCGAGCGTGGTCGGGTGACCGTCACGGATTCGCTCGACCACGAGCCAGCCAAGCATCGCGGCCGCCGTTGCGACCACCGAGTTGAGCAGCGCGAAACCGGCGGTGCCGTCAGCCGCGAGTTCGCTACCGGCGTTGAAGCCGAGCCAGCCGAACCACAGCAATCCCGCACCTAGCAAAACAAACGGCACATTGTGTGGGCGCATCCGCTCTTTCGGCCAACCAATGCGCTTGCCGAGCACCAACGTCAATGCCAACCCCGCGACACCGGCATTGATGTGGACGACGGTTCCACCGGCGAAGTCCTCTACGCCGAGCTTGGTGATCGCGCCGGTCGTGGCGTCTTTCACCGCGCCGAAACTCGCCAGCCAGCCGCCACCCCAGACCCAGTGCGCCACCGGCGCGTAAACCAGAACAGACCACGCCGTAACGAAAACTACGAACGGCGCGAACCGCAGCCGGTCAGCGACCGCGCCGGTGATGAGCGCGGGCGTGATGATGGCGAACGTTATCTGGAACGCCGCGATGACGGTCGTCGGAACTCCGGTCGCCCAGATATCGGCGCCGTGCGCCATGCCGCCGAAACTCGCCGGGCTACCGATGATGCCGTGCCATTTGTCGGCGCCAAAAGCGAGACTGAACAGGTCGATCACCCACAACACGCTGACGATGCCCATGCAGATGAAGTTCTGCATCAACATCGCTAGCACGTTCTTGCTCCGCACCATGCCGCCATAAAAGAAGGCGAGGCCCGGTGTCATCAGCAACACAAGCGCGGTGGCAGCGAGCATCCACGCGGTGTTGCCGGCGTCCAACTTCGGCATGTCACTCCGTCCGGTCACGACAGACATCGACGGCGAGCGACGACCGCACTGTCGCCGGTGCTGCGCGACCGGCTCGGTACTACAGAACCTGGTCGCCTCGCTCTCGCCAGACCAGACTTTCGGCTAGCCGCATTACCGAGAACGAACCCGTTCGTTTCATGAGTGTCAAATCACTGGGCCCGAGTTACACGTTCATTACGCGCACCCAGGTTTGGCGCGGCTAGGTCGCCCTGAAGTGTGGGTTGTAGATGAAGCCGACGATCGAGCCGGACGGCGTGGTGACGGTGGCCGTCACGATCCCGTCGCCCACCTCGGTCGCCGGCGCATGCACCCTGGCGCCGAGCGCCTCCGCTGCCGCGACCGCCGCTGCTGCGTCGGGCACGCCCCAGTACGTCAGCGCGCCCTCGGCCGGGTCGGCGGTCGGGAGCAGGCCGAGTTCGTAGCCGCCCACCTCGAAGCCGACGTAGAACGGCTCGTCGAAATACGGCCCGAAGCCCAGCAGCTTGCTCCACCACGATTTTGCCGCATCAAGATCGGGCGCGGGATAGATCACCGTGCGCAATCCCTGCATCGAAACTGTCATGGCGTC